>Ga0182012_10000298_pt1 | contig 57070 bp, 47 predicted proteins | sample 612S2SmetaG_FD_120486 | JGI IMG/M metagenome (GOLD analysis project Ga0182012, IMG submission 120486) | Permafrost microbial communities from Stordalen Mire, Sweden - 612S2S metaG | ecosystem: Environmental > Terrestrial > Soil > Wetlands > Permafrost | place: Sweden: Stordalen | collected... | reverse complement strand
CGCTGAAAATCGGTACCGCGAAGGTGTTCGCCGTCTATGGCAAGGGCGGCATCGGCAAGAGCACGACCTCGTCGAACCTGTCGGCGGCGTTCGCCAAGCTCGGCAAGCGGGTGCTCCAGATCGGCTGTGACCCGAAGCATGATTCGACCTTCACGCTCACCAAGCGCCTCGTGCCGACGGTGATCGACGTGCTGGAATCGGTGAATTTCCACACCGAAGAACTGCGCACGGAAGACTTCGTCTACGAAGGCTATGCCGGCGTGATGTGCGTCGAGGCGGGTGGCCCGCCGGCGGGCACCGGCTGCGGCGGCTACGTTGTCGGGCAGACCGTGAAGCTGCTCAAGGAGCATCACCTGCTGGAAGACACCGACGTGGTGATCTTCGACGTGTTGGGCGACGTGGTGTGTGGCGGGTTCGCCGCGCCGCTGCAATACGCCGACCGCGCGCTGATCGTCACGGCGAACGATTTCGACTCGATCTTCGCGATGAACCGCATCGTGGCGGCGATCCTGGCGAAGTCGAAGAACTACAACGTGCGGCTGGGCGGGGTGATCGCCAACCGCAGCGACGGCACCGACCAGGTCGATCGCTTCAATGCGGCGGTCGGGCTGAACACGGTGGCGCATTTTCCGCTGCTGGATGTGATTCGGCAAAGCAGGCTGAAGAAGGCGACACTGTTCGAGATGGAGCCGTCGCCGGCGCTGGAGGCGGTGCAAAAGGAATACATGAAACTGGCTGCCACGCTGTGGGCCGGGACCAAGCCGCTGGTGGCACAGCCGCTGCGGGATCGCGACATATTTGATCTTTTGGGATTTGATTGATGCCAACCATTACCTACCAGGAACGCCGCGGGCAGATCCTCAAATACTTCGACCGTACCGCGGTCGAAGCCTGGGCGCGCATGACCACGGACGCGCCGCTTGGCCGCATCCGTGCCACGGTGCGGGCCGGCCGCGAGGCCATGCGGGCAACTCTGCTCGAATGGCTGCCGGCGGACCTGAGCGGCCGGCGGCTGCTGGATGCAGGGTGCGGCACCGGCCTGCTCGCCATCGAGGCGGCGCGGCGCGGCGCCCATGTCGTCGCGATCGACCTGTCGCCGACCCTGGTGGGGCTTGCCCGCGAACGCAGCCCGCGCGATCTTGGCGACGGCGCGGTGGAGTTCCTCGTGGGCGACATGTTCGACACAGGACTGGGGCGGTTCGACCACGTGGTGGCAATGGATTCATTGATCCATTACCCGGCGTCCGACACCGTCGAAATTCTGGCGGGACTGGCGGCGCGCACGGACGCGTCGCTGCTGTTTACCTTCGCTCCGCGCACCCCGGCGCTCGCCGCGATGCACGCGGTCGGCCGGCTGTTTCCACGCAGCGACCGCGCCCCGGCCATCGAGCCGGTTCGCGAGCAGACGATGCGAGACCTGATCGGTGCTGAACCGGGGCTGGCATCCTGGCAGGTGGGCAGAACCAAACGGATAGCCCAGGGTTTCTATACGTCGCAGGCGCTGGAGCTCGTAAGGTCATGAGCTGGATCGGTGAACAGATTGTCGGCAATCTGAAGCAGCTTGGACCTGAGTTCCTGCCTTTCATGGACGCGGCGACGCCGGAGCTGCCGCTGCGGAAGCTCCTGCGGCTGTCGATGTTCCAGGTCACGGTCGGTATGGCCGTGGTGCTGCTGATCGGGACGCTCAACCGCGTGATGATCGTGGAGTTGGGTGTTCCGGCCTGGCTGGTCGCGGTGATGATTTCGCTGCCGCTGCTGGTCGCGCCGTTGCGTGCAGTGATCGGTTTCCGCTCCGACACGTATCAATCGGCGATCGGATGGCGGCGCGTGCCGTTCATCTGGCTGGGCACCATGCTGCAGTTCGGCGGCCTGGCGATCATGCCGTTCGCGCTGCTTATCCTGTCAGGTGACACGCAGGGGCCGATCATCATCGGTCAGGTCGCCGCAGCCGTGGCTTTTTTGTTGGTCGGCGCCGGTTTGCATACCGTTCAGACCTGCGGCCTGGCGCTGGCAACTGATCTCGCCCCGACCGAATCGCATCCCCGCGTGGTGGCGCTGCTGTGCATGATGCTGATGGTCGGCATGGTGGTCAGCGCGGTACTGTTTGGGTTCCTGCTGCGCAACTTCAGCGAGTTCCGGCTGATCCAGGTCATCCAGGGTGCCGGTGCCGTGACGATGATCGTCAACTCGGTCGCGCTCTGGCAGCAGGAGGCACGAAACCCGAATCGCGTGGTGTCCGACTCCGTGCGTCCGAAGTTCATCGACTCTTGGCGGATGTTCACCAGTGAGGCGCAGGCGACCCGCCGGCTGGTGGCTGTCGGTCTCGGTACCTTTGCCTTCAGCATGCAGGACGTGCTGCTCGAGCCCTATGGCGGGCAGGTCTTGCATCTCTCGGTGGGGTCCACCACGACACTGACGGCGCTGCTGGCGGTCGGTGGCATCATTGCCTTCGTTCTCGCGGCATGGCTGCTCGACCGGGGAACGCCTCCGTATCGTCTGGCCGCCTTCGGCGTGCTGGCCGGGCTGCTGGCGTTCCCGTCGGTGATCGCCGCTGCGCCGTTCGAATCACGAGCTCTGTTCAGTCTCGGTACCGTCCTGATCGGATTTGGGGCGGCGCTGTTCGTCGTCGGCACGCTGACCGCCGCGATGGAAACGGTGACAGGTGGACTGACCGGGCTCGCCCTTGGCGCATGGGGCGCCGTACAAGCATCCGCTGCCGGCGCTGCGATCGCGCTCGGCGGCATCACCCGCGACGTCGTCGCCGGGCTTGCCTCTCAGGGGCTGTTCGGTCCGACGCTCGACCGCCCGTCAACGGGCTACAACGCTGTCTATCTCCTTGAGATCGTCATGCTACTCGCTACGCTGGTCGCGATCGGTCCGCTGGTCCGTCGCAAAGACGAACACCAGCCGCGATCGTCGTCCACGTTCGGCCTGGCCGAAAATCCTTAGCCACTGATCTGCCGAGAGGTGACACAATGGAATATGGTTCAATAACTGGCTACTTCGACGTTGCACAACTGACGTTGTGGACGTTCTGGTTATTCTTCGCGGGACTGATCCTTTATCTACGGCGTGAGGATCGGCGGGAGGGCTATCCGCTCGTGTTCGAAGGCCGGGTCACACAAGGCGCCTGGGCCGGCGAGATTCCGGCTCCGAAGACCTTCATCCTGCCGCATGGGGGCACCCAGACGGCCCCGCGCGTGGAGCCCGATCAGACAAAGGTCGCCGCTGAGCCGTCGCTCCCGTGGGAGGGTGGCGGCGCGCCCCTGATCCCGACCGGCAACCCGCTGCTGGACGGCGTCGGCCCCGCTGCGTACGTCAATCGTGCGGACGTGCCCGACATCACGTACGACGACGAGAAGCCGAAGATCGTGCCGCTGCGCGTCGCGCCGGACTATTGGATCGACGCGGAAACCAGTGATCCGCGGGGCTACACGGTCATCGCCTTGGATGGGCAGATCGCCGGCACCGTCAAGGACGTCTGGGTGGATCGCGCCGAGTATATGGCCCGCTACCTCGAGATCCAGTTGCAGGGCCCTGGCTCGCGCACCGTTCTTGTGCCCGTGCCGCTCACGGTCCTCAACGACAGGCTTGAGACGGTGAAAGTGGACTCGATCACCGCCGCACAGTTCCGCGACGTACCGGGCCTGCGGAACCCCAACCAGGTGACCTATCGCGAGGAGGACCGGATCAGCGCCTACTACGCAGGCGGCAAGCTCTATGCCACGCCCGCGAGGCTGGGTCCTTGGCTTTGAGGCATAACGACTTCTCGCCTGTTCGCGGCCTGCCGGAAGCTCTTCCGGCAGGAGAGGCGATACTTTGGCAGGGAGCGCCCCTTTGGGGGGCGCTCACCCGCCGGGTGTTTCACACCGAACTGATATCGATCTATTTCGGTGCGATCGTGCTGTGGCGTGGGGGGGCCCTGCTGTGGTCCGGCGCCCCCGTCGTCACCGCCGTGCGAGCGGCTTCATGGATCGCCGTGATCGGGGCGGTCGCCATTGGACTGCTGGCGCTGTTCGCCTGGGCGATCAGCAAGACGACGATCTACACGATCACCAACAAGCGGGTCGTGCTCCGAATCGGCGTGGCGTTGTCTATCGACATCAACCTGCCCTACAAAATCGTCGAGTCCGCCGCACTGAAAAGCTACCCGGACGGCACCGGCGATATCGTCCTGACGATGATCGAGGGCCAGAAGGTCTTGTATCCGGCACTGTGGCCCCACGCACGGCCATGGCGCATCGTCCGGGCGGAGCCGGCGCTCCGTGCCGTGCCCGACGCTGGCGCGGTCGCTGAAATTCTGGCCAACGCGCTCGCCGCCGCCACGAAGCCGGCTGTTCCGGACGCCACCGATCACGACGCTTCGCACGCCGACAAGCCGCGACCGCAGACGACTGCGGCCGCCTGAAGCAAGGGAGGAAGCCTGTGAGCGACGCACCACGCGGTCGGCCGTTCCCGCGCGGTCCCCTGATAGCAGCGGGGGCGGCCATCGCTCTCACGCTCGGTGCCGCCATAATGGCCCGCATACAAGGCACCGACACGATGCCGCCGGCGGGAAAGCCGGTCATGGCGCGAGACCTGCGGTTCGCGGACCAGGCCGACGGCGCCATCCTGGTCTACAGCGGCACCGACACCCAGCCGGTCGAGGTGATAGCGCCTGGCACCAACGGCTTTCTCCGCTCGACCGTGCGAGGGTTCGCCAGAGAGCGCAAGCTAAACGACGTCGGGCCCGAGACCCCATTCCACCTGACCGCGTGGGACGACGGCAGGCTGACACTTGAAGACCCGGCAACGGGCCGCCGTATCGATCTGGAGGCCTTCGGGGCCACCAACGAAGCGGTGTTCGCGAAGCTGCTGACTGCCGGGGGAGCCAAGCAATGATAATTGGTCATTACAGCGTTGAGGTGCCGTGTACGCTCGACATCGAAACGACACCGGAAAGTTTTCACGCCTACGCAATTCCTGAGGGGATCGACATCCGCCCCGGCGACACGGTGACGGTGCACGGCGCACCGACGCAAATCGGCCTTGGCGAGCGGATGGTCATGGAGTGCCGCGCGACGATCGTGCGAGCCGGCTGGCTGGAACGCCAGTGGACGCAGATCGCCGGGCTGTTCGCGCTGACCGATTTGTACGAGGTCGGCTTTGCCCCGAAGGAGGAGTCATGAACATACGAACCCGCGTAGCGCCGCCCAACGAGGCGGCGGCCAACGAGACAACACGGCTGGCGCAACGGGACACGATCCTCAGCCCCCGCTTCTACACCACCGATTTCGATGCGATGGACCGCCTGGACATCAGCAAGGTGCAGCCCGAGTGGGACGAGCTGATGGCTGAGTTCGAGCGCGATACCAACAAGGGCCACTTCATCCGCGACGCGGCGTTCGAGGCCGAGATCAAGGAACTGCCCGAGGACTTGCGCAAGGATTTCATGGATTTCCTGGTCAGCTCGCTGACCGCCGAGTTTTCTGGTTGCGTGCTCTACGCCGAGATCAAGACGCGGGTGAAAAACCCCGCGATTCGCGACTGGTTCGCCTACATGGCGCGCGACGAGTCGCGGCATGCCGGCTTCATCAACGATTCGCTGAAGGATTACGGGGTCGGGGTCGATCTCAGCTTCCTGACGAAGGTAAAGAAGTACACCTACTTCCAGCCCAAGTTCATCTTCTATGCGGTGTACCTGTCGGAGAAGATCGGCTACGCGCGCTACATCACCATCTTCCGCCATTTTGAGAAGCATCCCGAGAACCGCTTCCACCCGATCTTCAAATGGTTCAAGGAGTGGTGCAACGACGAGTTCCGTCACGGCGAGGCTTTCGCCCTGGTGATGCGCGCCAACCCGAAGCTTCTGTCCGGCGTCAACAAACTGTGGATTCGCTTCTTCCTGTTGTCCGTGTTCGCTACGATGTATGTGCGCGACCACGCACGGACCGCGTTGTACAAGGGCTTCGGCCTCGATCCGACCGAGTACGACAGGCAGGTATTCCGCCTCTGCACCGAGATCAGCCGGCAAGTTTTTCCGGTCGAGCTCGACGTTGACAACCCCGCCTTCATGCGTGGCCTGGAACGGCTGCGACGGACCGCCGAAAGTATTGCCGCGGCCAAGGCGCAGGGCGGGGTCTTCGGCAGCCTGAAGCGCTACGGCCTGGCGGCAAGTGCGGCGGCAACTCTGGCGCGGCTCTATTTCCTGCCGGCAAAACACAACGAGCTGCCCCGGCAGATCCGCCTCGCACCTGCCTGGTAGTAGGGCACCACAACCCATGTGCCAGTATGCTTTCCCGATCCTGTATGCCTTGTTCGTTTGGTGGTTCAGCACCGGGCTGATCATCTATCTGGACGGTCTTCCCCGGCATACGTTTCGGTGGAGCATGCTCGGCGCGACGGTTCTGCTGGTCGTGTCGCTGTTCGGCCTCGCGACCAGCAGCGCCGATACCACTGTGAACGGCGCCTACGCCTCCTTTACCTACGGCATGCTGGTCTGGGGCTGGCAGGAAGTCAGCTTCCTGATGGGGCCGGTCACCGGCCCGCGCAACGAGCCTTGTCCGGAAGGCTGTTCCGGCTGGCGGCATTTCGGGCACGCGGTCCAGGCCATCCTCTACCATGAACTCGCGATCATGGCGTCGGCAGTGGCGGTCGTTGCATTCACCTGGGGCGGGGCCAACCAGGTCGGCACCTGGACCTTCATCATTCTCTGGCTGATGCGGGTGAGCGCGAAGCTCAACGTCTACCTTGGCGTCCTTAACCTGAACGAGGAATTCCTCCCCGAGCATCTCGGCTTCATCAAGAGCTTCCTGCGGCGGAAGCCGATGAACCTGCTGTTCCCGTTTTCCGTGACGATCTCGACCGTGTTAGCCACCATTCTGTGGCAGCGCGCCCTGGCGCCCGGCGCCACGCCGTTCCAGGAGGCCGCCTACACGTTCCTTGGCGGCATGCTGGCGTTCGGCATTCTCGAACACTGGTTCCTGGTGCTGCCGCTGCCATCGGCGGCGTTGTGGAGTTGGAGCCTGCGTTCGCACCATCCGCGCCAAGCATTCGACGTGGAAATCGTCGCCGGGTTCCTTGGTGCCGGCAAGACAACGTTCCTGCGGCGCACCCTGGCCGGGGCGGACAAGAGCGTGCGGACCTTGGTGCTGGTCAACGACTTCAGTGCCGTCTGTCTGGACGGCACGCTGCTGAGCGGACGCGGCGCCGACGTGGTTGAACTGCCGAATGGCTGCATCTGTTGCTCGCTGCGCAAAGATCTCGCAGCCCAGTTGGACGAAGCCATCACGCGCTGGGCGCCGCAGCGGATTCTCATCGAGCCGAGCGGCGTGGCGGACGTGGTAACCCTGCTGGGCGTTCTGAACGACGCAGACCTGCAATCGCTGGTGAAGAGCCTGCGCGTCTGGACGGTGATCGATGCCGCCGCGTTCCTGCACGACTACGCCCGGATGCCGGACTACTTCGAGGCGCAGGCGACCTTTGCCTCCGTGGTCATCGTCAACAAGGCTGATCTGGTCTCGGCGGCCGAGATCCGCACGGTGCAGGATACGTTGCGGTCGTTCAGCCCCAGCGTGCTGATCGTGCCGGCGACCTATGGCATTCTGCAGGCGGGCGCGGTCGAACCGCTTCCCCTGGAAGATGAAAGCGCGGCCGAAGAGCCAGCGCCTGCGGCGGCGCATGCGCACCATGATGCCGCGCATCGGCACCAGCCGACACTCGGTTTCACCTCATGGAGTGCCCGCCTGACCGGGTCGTGCGATCAGCAGGGCCTGCGTGATCTGCTCGACGCGGTCGCGCGCGGCGCCTACGGCCAGGTGGAGCGGGTCAAGGGCATTGCACGCGCCGGGTCCGGCTGGATCAGGTTCGACGTCGCCGGCGGCCGCTCCAGCATGGCCGCCTTCGCTGCACGTGAGGGCGATGAGCCCCGCGTTATCGCTATCGGACGCACGGTCGATGAGGCGCGCCTGCGGGCGGCTTTTGCGGCGTGCGAGATCCAGGCGGCCGCATGACAGCGGTCAGCCCACCAACCCCGCGCCAGCGCCGGAACCGTCTGCTGCAAGGCAGAGTCGCGACGCATGCCGCTTATTCGCTCAGCAGCCGGAGTCGTCATGAATTACGAGGCCTTCTTCCGCCAGGAACTCGACGGACTTCACAAGGAAGGCCGCTACCGGGTCTTCGCCGAAATCGAGCGGCATGCCGGGAAGTTCCCGCGCGCCACGCACTTCCGCCCCAGCGGCAAGGTTGAAGTGACCGTCTGGTGCTCGAACGACTACATGGGAATGGGCCAGCATCCGGCCGTGACCCAGGCCATGCACGAGGCGATCGACCGCTGCGGCGCCGGCGCCGGCGGCACGCGCAACATCTCTGGCACCACGCACCACCACGTCTTGTTGGAGCAAGAGCTGGCGGATCTGCATGGCAAGGAATCCGCCCTGCTGTTCAACTCGGGCTACATGTCCAACTGGGCCACGCTCGGCGTGCTCGCCGCCCGCTTGCCGGGCTGCGTCGTGCTGTCCGACGAGGGCAACCATGCCTCCATGATCGAGGGGGTTCGCCACAGCCGCGCCGAGAAGCAGATCTTCGCGCATAACAATCCGGCCGATCTCGACCGTAAACTCGCAGCACTCGACCCGGGCCGGCCGAAGCTGGTGGCGTTCGAGTCGGTCTATTCGATGGATGGCGACATCGCGCCGATCGCCGAGCTGTGCGACGTCGCGGACAAGCACAACGCCATGACCTATATCGATGAGGTCCACGCGGTGGGGATGTACGGTCCGCGCGGCGGCGGCATCACCGATCGTGACGGGCTGAGCGATCGGCTCACCGTGATCGAGGGTACGTTGGCCAAGGCATACGGCGTGGTCGGCGGCTATATCGCCGGCTCGGCCGCGCTTTGCGATTATGTCCGCAGCTTTGCCTCGGGCTTCATCTTCACGACGTCGGTCCCACCGGCCGTGGCCGCCGCCGCCGCCGCGAGCATCCGCCATCTCAAGTCGAGCACGGTCGAGCGCGAGCGCCACCAGGATCGCGTCGCCAAGGTCCGTCGTCGGCTGGACCAGATCGGCGTCCCGCACCTTAACAACCCGAGCCATATCGTTCCGGTGATGGTTGGCGACCCGGTGGTGTGCAAGCAGATCAGCGATCGGCTGATGGAGGATTATTGCATCTACGTGCAGCCGATCAACTACCCGACGGTGCCGCGCGGCACGGAGCGGCTGCGCATCACTCCGACGCCGCTGCACAGTGATGCAGACATCGACCATCTGATCAATTCGCTCGCGGCGATCTGGTCGGAGTTGAGCCTGAAGCGGGCGGCCTAGCACACCAAGCGGCCTCGTCGCCGGCCGGAACCGCGATTACGCGGTTCCGGTGGCCCCGATCAGGTTCCCCCCTGATCGGGGAACCTGATCGGGGAACCCGGGTCAGAATCGGGTGGGGGCAATTCATCTCCGTGCGCCAGCAGATCGGACTTGGTTTTTTCCGAAGCGCATCCTCGGGTTGGGTCTCTTGCGCCACCGGCAGCCGCGCTACATAGTATCGCTCTCGTCAATAACCGGACGAAGGAGGTTTTTCACGTGAGCCAAGACGACAAGTTCCAGTCTTCACGGCGGTCGGTGCTGCAGGCGAGCCTCGGTGTGCTCGCCGCCGGCACGCTGATGGCGTCGAAGCGCGCAGCGGCGCAGCAGAAGATCGCCAAGGAAATGGTGATGTATCAGGAGACGCCGAAGGACGGGCAGCAGTGTAGCCTGTGTGCTCAGTTCGACCCGCCGGACGCGTGCAAGGTGGTGGAAGGCAAGATCAGCCCCAATGGCTGGTGTGGCGCATTCGCCCCCAAAGGGGCTTAAGCCACAGCGGTTCGACCTGGCGCAGTCCCGCCGGGGCTGCGCCGCGAGCCTCCCTGACGTGATAGTTCATAGCTGCGTGGTGGCCGTGGCTGCTCGGAGGCTCCGGACGCGTCCGTTCGCACGGAGATCACGCAAGTCGCTAACCGTCGTGCGGTTCGGCGCATAGCTGGGCCGATTCATTTATTGCAAGCTCTCCCTCGCGAGGGCATCGGCTCCGGGACGGAATGTCGGCACGGCAATGACCGGGCTTCACACCGTCCTCCGGACGCCGTAGGACACCGGATTATGTCCGTCACATTCCCATTTTCAGCGATCGTCGGCCAGGAGGAGATGAAGCTTGCGATTCTCATCGCCGCCATCGATCCCTCCATCGGCGGCGTGCTCGTCTTCGGCGATCGCGGCACCGGCAAGTCAACCACAGTACGCGCCCTCGCGGCCCTGCTGCCCAAGATGCGCGTGGTCGTCGGCTGCCACTATGGCTGCGACCCCGCGGCCGAGAAGGTGCTTTGCGAGGACTGCAGAGCGCGCAAGGCGCATGGCGCGCTCAAGAGCCATCTGGTCGCGGTTCCGGTGGTCGACATGCCGCTCGGCGCCACCGAAGACCGCGTGGTCGGCGCGCTCGACCTGGAACGCGCGCTCGCGCAGGGCGTGAAGGCGTTCGAGCCTGGCCTGCTCGCCCGTGCGCATCGCGGATTTCTCTACATCGACGAAGTGAACCTGCTGGAAGACCATCTCGTCGATCTGCTGCTCGACGTTGCGGCGTCGGGCGAGAACGTGGTGGAGCGCGAGGGCATCAGCATCCGCCATCCGGCGCGCTTCGTGCTGATCGGCAGCGGCAATCCCGAGGAAGGCGAGCTGCGGCCACAGCTTCTGGATCGCTTCGGCCTGTCCGTCGAAGTGAGAACGCCCGGCGACCTGCCGACCCGGATCGAGGTGGTGCGCCGGCGCGACGCGTACGAGCGCGATCCGGAGGGATTCGTCGCGCATTGGAAGAAAGACGACGACAAGCTGCGCAAGCATATCGTCGCCGCGCGCACGCGGCTGCCCGAAGTCGATGTGCCCGATGCGGCGCTGGAACGGGCGGCGCAGCTCTGCATGGGCCTTGGTACCGACGGCCTGCGCGGCGAACTGACCCTGATGCGTGCCGCGCGTGCCGTGGCGGCGTTCGATGGTGATCATGCGGTGACCGACGCCCATCTGCGGCGGGTTGCGCCGCCGGCCCTGCGGCATCGGCTGCGGCGCAACCCGCTGGATGACGCGGTATCGACCACGCGCGTCGAGCGTGCCGTCGTGGAGCTGTTCGGCGCGTGAGCGCGGATAAGTCGGACATCTCCCGCTGGACCGACGCGACCCTCGCCGCCGCCCTGTTCGCCGTTGATCCGGCCGGTGTGGTTGGCGTGTCGCTGCGGGCGCATGCCGGGCCGGTGCGCGACCGCTGGCTGGCGATGCTGCGCGCCTGGCTGCCGGAAGCGGTGCCGCTGCGGCGCCTGCCGCTGCACATCACTGATGGCCGCCTGCTCGGCGGTCTGGACCTTGCCGCCACGCTGCGGGTTGGAAAACCAGTGGCCGAGCGGGGCATCCTGGTCGATGCTGATGGCGGCGTGCTGGTGATCGCGATGGCGGAACGGCTGGAATCCTCCACCGCGGCCCGGCTCGGCGCCACGCTGGATTCCGGCGAAGTGGTGCTGGAACGCGACGGCATCGCGCTGCGCACCCCGACGCGGTTGGGGGTGGTTGCGCTGGACGAAGGCATTGCGGAGGACGAACGGCCGCCCGCGGCGCTGCTCGACCGGCTGTCGTTTCACCTCGATCTCGCCCCGATTTCCATCAAGGATGCCGAGCCGCCGCTGTTCGGCCCGGAGGAGGTTGCGGCAGCCCGGGCGTTGATGCCGTCGGTCCGGATCGGCGACAAGTTCCTGGAGGCGCTGTGCGGCGCATCGCTGGCGCTGGGCATCGACTCGATCCGTGCCCCGCTGCTCGCCCTGCGTGTCGCCCGCGCCGCCGCCGCGCTCGGCGGGCGCGACGAGGTCACGGACGAGGACGCCGCTGCCGCCGCCCGGCTGGTGTTTTCGCCACGCGCCACCGTCCTGCCGGCCCCCGAGGAAGAAGACCAGGAGCAAGAGGCGCCGCCGCCGGAGCCGCCCCCCGACACGCCGCCGGACGAGGACCGCGACGAATCCACCAACATCGACAAGCCGCTGTCGGATCTGGTGCTGGCGGCGGCGGCGGCGGCGATCCCCGACGACCTGCTGGCCCGGCTGCGGCTGGCGGGCGGGGGGCTGTCGCGTATTCGCAGCTCGGGGAAGGCCGGCGAACTCAAGCACTCGGCCCGCCGCGGCCGGCCGATCGGCACGCGGCGCGGCGAGCTGCGGCAAGGCGCGCAGCTGAACGTGGTCGAAACGCTGCGGGCCGCCGCGCCCTGGCAGCCGCTGCGGCGGCGCGAACGGGGCGAGGCTCGCGCGAAAGAGCAGGCGGCGGCAGCCCTCGCATCCGGGGGATTGCCCGGGAACCCGGCGGAGCTGGCCCACCCGCCCGGGAGGGCATCGGCGAAAGCGCATCTGCCGCAGCCGCCGGCCAAACCAACACGGTCGCACCCGAAGCAAGACCACATCCCGACCCGCGTGGAAGTCCGCCGCGACGACTTCCGCATCATGCGCTTCAAGCAGCGCACGGAGACCACGACCATCTTCGCGGTGGATGCGTCGGGCTCGTCGGCGCTGCACCGGCTGGCGGAAGCCAAGGGCGCGGTGGAGCTGCTGCTGGCCGATTGCTACGTGCGCCGCGACCGGGTCGCGCTGATCGCGTTTCGCGGCCAGGGCGCGGAGCTGCTGCTGCCGCCGACCAACTCGCTGGTGCGTGCCAAGCGCAGCCTGGCGGGACTGCCCGGCGGCGGGGGAACCCCGCTTGCGTCCGGCATCGATGCCGCCGTGTCGCTGGCGGACGTGGTGCGGCGCAAGGGCCAGACGCCGATCCTGATCCTGATGACGGACGGCAAAGGCAACATCGCCCGGGATGGCACCCCCGGACGGCCGCGGGCCGAGGAGGAGGCGCTGGCTGCGGCCAAGCTGGTCCGGGCCACCCGGCTGACCGCGCTGCTTGTTGATACCTCGCCGCGCCCGAACCAGGCCGCACAGCGTCTGGCGAATGAGATGAACGCACACTATCTGCCTTTGCCTTACGCAGATGCAGCGTCTCTCTCCCGGGTGGTCCGGGCGACGGCGATGCAGACAGGGAAAGGTGCGCCATCGGCATGAGCAATCGCCTGGTCTGGGAGCGGGATGGTCGCGATTGGCCGAACCGGGAAGCCAGTCGGTTCGTCCATGCGGCGGGATTTCGCTGGCACGTGCAGCAGATGGGGAGCGGCCCGGTGGTGCTGCTCGTGCATGGCACCGGTGCATCGACCCATTCCTGGCGCGGGCTGATGCCGCTGCTGGCAAAGGACTTTACGGTGCTGGCGCCGGACCTTCCCGGCCACGGATTCACCGACACGCCGCCGCCCCACCGGTTGTCGCTGCCCGGCATGGCCTGGGCGCTGAACGAGCTGTTGCATGAACTGGGCGTGAAGCCGCTGCTGGTGTGCGGGCATTCGGCCGGGGCCGCCATCCTGCTCCGCATGTGCCAGGACGGGCGCATCGCGCCGCGCGCGCTGGTCAGCCTGAACGGCGCCCTGCTGCCGTTGCGCGGCGTGCCCGGGCAGGTGTTCTCGCCGGTGGCCAAGATGCTGGTAAGCCTGCCGCTGGTGCCGCAGTTCTTTGCCTGGCGCGCCGGCGACCGCAAGATGGTTGACAGCCTGCTCCGCGGCACCGGTTCGACCATCGACGCCGAGGGTGCCGAGCTTTACGGCAGGGTGGTGCGCAGCCCGGCGCATGTCGGGGCAGCCCTGGCGATGATGGCGAACTGGGATCTGCGGCCGGTGGAACGCGACCTGCCACGGCTGCACACGCATCTGGTCCTGGTCACCGGCAGCAACGACAAGACGATCTCGCCGGACGAGTCGCTTCGGGTTCATGCCTTGGTGCCGAGCGCCATGCTGATGGCCTTGCCAGGGCTCGGCCACCTGGCGCACGAGGAGCGCCCGGACCTCGTGGCCGACATCATCCTGCGTCTGGCTGACGTCGCGGCCGTGGCATGACAGCGGGGCGCTGGCCGCACGCCCCATCGCTGCGGTAGTCTCCGGTCTCACCGGTGCCGGGGTGCTGATGACCAACGTATTTTCGGAGGCCGCCACAGCGGTTGAGGACGTCGTGGCGACTCCGCCCGGCGGCCGGACGCTGGCGGAAGGCGGCCGGGTGCTGCCGACGGACCATCCGCAGCGGTTCGACCTGAACAACGAGGTCCACGCCCGCCCGCCGGAATCGCTGGTGGCGCCGGTGCGGATCTCCTTCCTCGCGCTGTTGTCCGATATGCGGCAGCGCGAGCGGGAGTGGCAGGCGCTGTCCGACCTGGCCCAGCGATTCGGGGTGGCGCCGCCGGCGCCCGGGGCGAGCCATTACAGCACTGATTTCGGTCCGTTCCGGCTGACCTGGGAACGTCACTCGGAGTTCGCCCGCTACAAGTTCATCGTGGCGGGCGCGGGCGAGGACCCGTTCGCGGAACCGGCGATCGCCACCGTGCCCGCGGACTGGTTGGCTGAGCTGCCCGGCCAGACCATGGTGGCCGCGCATGTGGCGCTGGCGCGCGCCGGCACCGAGCCGGCCGATCTTGACGGCATCGCGGCGCGGCTATTCGGTGGCAACGCATTGATCGGGGCCGCCGTCGCCGGTGGCGCCGCAGTCGCACTCACCGATTTCCGCATCCAGGCCGATGGCTGGAGCCGGGTGCTGGTGGCGGACCGCAGCCTGACCCCGCGGCAGGCCGGGCGCACGGTCCAGCGCCTGCTGGAGATCGACACCTATAAGATCATGGCGCTGCTGGCGCTGCCGGTGGCGCGCGACCTGGTCCCGTTCCTCACCGAGCACGAGCGGGAGCTGGCGCATATCACCGGGGCGATGCCGGACGCCGACCTGGAGGCCGAGCCGGTGCTGCTCGACCGGCTGACGCGGGTCGCGGCCGAGATCGAGAGCCGGGAATCCGAGACTCTGTATCGCTTCAGCGCCGCCGCCGCCTATTACGAGCTGGTGCGGCGGCGCATCGAGGACCTTCGCGAGCAGCGCATCCAAGGACTTCAGACATTCTCCGAGTTCATCGAGCAGCGGCTGGCGCCGGCGATGAACACCTGCCGGGCGGTCGCCGCGCGTCAGGATTCGCTGTCCAGCCGCGTCGCGCACGCGACCCAATTGCTCTCAACCCGAGTCGACCTGACTCGCGAGCGCCAGAACCAGGCGGTGCTCGAATCGATGAACCGACGCGCCAAGTTGCAGCTCCGGCTGCAGTCCACGGTCGAGGGGCTGTCGGTGGCGGCGGTGACCTATTACGTGGTCGGACTGGTGGGTTACGCAGCCAAGGGGCTCCACTCCGCCGGTGTCGAGATCAATCCCGAGCTGACGATGGGCATCGCCATTCCCGTTGTCGCCGGCATCGTGGCGCTGGGGCTGCACCGGATCCGCAGGGTGGTGACTCGTCCGTTCGTCTGACGCACGGCTCCCGCGCGTGCCGGCGTTCGCTGACCACCGCCGCTGACCACTGGCCCTGACCACTGGCGCCGATCGGCCCGATTGCGCTTCTCGCGTGGTTACGAAACCACCGGGAGCAGGGGATCGTTCGGTTCACCGAGCATCGGCGGCGCCACGAACGCCTCTTTGCTCATCGTGGCCGGACCTATACAACGCCCCGATGCTCGGATTGACAGAAGATCAGACGCGACCGCCCGAGACGCTTTCCGGGAAACGCGCCCCGCATGCGGTCGTAATCGGCAGCGGATTCGGCGGCCTGGCGGCCGCAGTGCGCCTGGGGGCGCGCGGCTATCGGGTCACGGTACTCGAAAAACTCGATGCGCCCGGCGGCCGCGCCACCGTGTTCCGCCAGGACGGCTTCACCTTCGATGCCGGGCCGACCATCATTACCGCGCCCTATCTGCTGGAGGAACTCTGGCAGCTCTGCGGCAAGCGGTTCGCGGACGATGTCGATCTGCGGCCGATGCTGCCGTTCTACCGGCTGCGCTTCGACGACGGGACGATTGTCGACTGCTCCGGCGACCCGGACGCCATGCGGGCCGAGGTCGCGCGCCTGTCGCCGTCGGACGTGGCGGGTTACGAGCGCTATATGAAGTTCAGCGCGGAGAACTGCCGGCTCGGCTTCGAAGAACTCGGCCATGTTCCGTTCGGCACCGTGATGGACATGGTCCGGGCGGCCCCCGGGCTGCTGCGGCTGCAAAGCTACCGCAGCGTCCACACCCTGGTCGCAAAGTATGTCAAGGACCCGAAGCTGCGCGTTGCCCTGAGCTTCCACCCGCTGCTGATCGGCGGGAATCCGTTCAAGGTCAGCGCGATGTACAGCCTGATCTCCCACCTGGAGCGGCATTGGGGCGTGCATTCGGCGATGGGCGGCACGGGCGCGATCGTGCGCGGGCTGGTCGGGCTGATCGAAGGGCAGGGGAACACGGTGCGCTGCAATGCGGAGGTCGCGCAGATCACCGTGGCGAACCGCGTGGCCACCGGGGTCAGGCTGGTATCGGGTGAGACGATCGCGGCCGACATCGTCGTCTCGAACGCCGACGCCGCCTGGACCTACCTGAACCTGCTGCCGCCGGAGCTGCGCCGGCGCCGCTGGACCCGGCGGAAGCTGGAACGGTCGCGCTACTCGATGGGTTTGTTCGTGTGGTATTTCGGCACCAGCCGACAGTATCCCGACGTCAGGCACCATACGATCATGCTCGGGCCACGCTACCAAAAGCTGCTGGAAGACATCTTCGAGCGAAAGGTGCTGGCGCCCGATTTCAGCCTGTATCTGCACCGGCCGACCGCGACCGATCCGTCCCTTGCGCCGCCCGGTTGCGACACCTTCTACGTGCTCTCGCCAGTGCCCAACCTCGATGGCGCGATCGACTGGCAGCAGAAGGCCGAGGCCTATCGGCGGACCATCGCGCGCTTCCTGAGCGACACGCTGCTGCCCGACCTCGAGCAGAACGTGGTCAGCTCGCGGATCATGACGCCGCAGGATTTCCGCGATCGCCAACTCGCCTACCGGGGTGCGGCGTTCGGCCTGGAGCCTGTGCTCTTGCAAAGTGCCTGGTTTCGGCCGCACAACCGTAGCGAAGAAGTCGATCGCCTTTATCTGGTTGGTGCGGGCACTCATCCCGGCGCTGGGGTGCCCGGCGTCATTTCCTCCGCGCGGGTCCTGGACACGGTGGTACCGGATGCAAACGACCTTGTTGGAAGCTCCGATCGCGAGCTCCGCTGATCTTGCTGCTTGCCGTGCGTTGATCCGTACCGGGTCGCGCAGCTTCTTCACCGCTTCCAAATTCCTGCCGGACCGGGTGCGCGACGCCTCGATCTCGCTGTACGCGTTCTGCCGCGTCGCCGATGATGCGGTCGACAACGACACCACCAACGGCGGGGCTCTGACCTGGCTGCGCCAGCGGCTTGACGCGGCATATGCGGGGCATCCGGTGGCGATCCCCGCCGACCGTGCGTTCGCCGAAGTGGCGGCGCGCTATTCGCTCCCGCGCGTGCTGCCTGAAGCGCTGCTGGAAGGGTTCGCATGGGACGCCGCCGGCCGGCGCTACGAGGACCTGGACGGGATCACCGAATACGCGATGCGCGTCGCCGGGACCGTCGGCGCGATGATGACCGTGCTGATGGGCGTGCGCGCGCCCGAAGCGCTGGCCCGTGCCTGCGACCTCGGCGTCGCGATGCAGTTCTCCAATATCGCGCGCGATGTGGGCGAGGATGCCCGCGCCGGTCGCATCTATCTGCCGCTCACCTGGATGCGCGAGGCCGGCATCGACCCCGACGACTGGCTCGCTGACCCCATCTACACGGAGGCGCTCGGTTCGGTCGTCAAGCGGCTGCTGGCCGTTGCTGACACGCTATACGACCGCTCCATCGCCGGCATTGCGCGCCTGCCGCTGGGTTGTCGCCCGGGCATCCTCGCGGCGCGCGCCCTTTACGCCGAGATCGGCCGCGAAGTCGAGCGCCGGGGATACGATTCGGTGTCGCAGCGCGCCGTCGTGTCGTTCCGGCGCAAGGCGCACCTGCTCGCGCGCACGGTGCGGCAGATCGTTCCATCACAACAGGAAGATGGCATTCCGCCGCTTGATCAGGCCCGCTTTCTGATCGATGCGGTTGTCGCTGCGCCCTTCCGTCCGCTGCCGCCGACCCGGACGGACGCATCGTGGTGGAGCCTGGAGTACAGGGTCGCCTGGTTGATTGATCTGTTTGAACGGGTCGATCAACGCAAAGGTGTAGGTGCGGGACAGCTCTAAACGCAAAGGTGTTGGTGGCAGCGAGCGTGTGGCACTAGGTTTCCTCGGTCGTGACAATGTAACGTGGAGGTGTCGATGCGGTACTGGACGGGTTTGGTCCTGGTCATATGCGGGGCCGTAATGCTCTATTTGGCCATTGTCCGGCGCAAGAAGGTTCTCGCGGCGTGGCGCGAGGTCGGTATTTTCAGCGCCCAGGAGGGTAGCGAGGGTTCCTGGCCGGCGCTTACGACCATGGCCGTGTTCGGCGAGATGATGCGGCCGATTATGCTGTTCGTGCTTCTCCTTCTGGGCGTCGCAATAGCGTCGCTCTTTGTCATGTTCGATGGCGGCACGACGTTCTCGTATGTCGATCTGGCCGGTCTGCTCTTCCTGCTGGCAGCATACGCAACATGGTTCGCTCTCCATACAAAATATAGCTTTGTTCGTTTCAGGCGAGCCGACCAGGATCTTGGAACGACGCCAGGTGCCGGCGATGTTCTGGCCGTTCCGGTTTTGGCGGATCATGGGATCGATCCGAACAACGTGCCGGCGGATGGGCGACTGACCAGTTGATCGGGCAGGCCGCCGCGGGTGCCGGGAGGGCGCAGCGCCGGTGGTTTGCGCTGGCCCTTCTGGCCGCTGCGTTTGCTGGTGCCGCTCTGGCGCAGCGTCCGGATGCGGGCGCGCTATGGAGCATCGTCCATGATCGGTGTGAGCCGCATGCGCGCCAGAATTCCGACCCCGCACCCTGCGTCTACGTCTCGCTGACCGAAGGCTACGCGGTGCTGAAGGACAATTCTCCGGCGAAGCCGCTGCATTACCTGCTGATCCCGACGGACCGTCTCACCGGCATCGAAGATCCCGCCGTGGTCGCGCCGGAGCAGCCGAACCGCTGGGCGGAGGCCTGGGACGCACGGCGGTTCGTTGCAGCGCTGGCGGGACGCGCGCTGTCGCGGGACGAGGTGGTGCTCGCAGTCAATTCCCCATTCGCGCGGTCGCAGAACCAGCTCCATATCCACGTCGCCTGCCTGAAACCGGAGATGCGTGCGGCGCTGGCGGAACAGGCTGCCGCGATCGGCGGCGCATTTGCCCCGCTGCCGAAGCCGCTGCTCGACCGTCCGTATCGTGCCATGCGCCTGCTGGGCGACGCGTTGGCGGTAGACCCGTTCCAGGTCGCCGCGGCCTCCGGTGCGCATATGGACCATGCGACGCTGGTTGTCGCCGGCGCGACGTTCCCCGAGGGGCCTGGTTTTATCGTCCTGCTCGACGAGGCGGACCCGGAGCGCGGCGACCGGGCGCATGGCGAGGACCTGCTCGCCCCGGACTGCTGACGACCACAGACCTGCTCACCACCTTCTGGCGGTCTCATATCAGGCGCGAGCGGGTCAGTTTCGACAACGGCACGTTACGCTCGCTGCCTTCGGTGAGCGCACCGCGAGGACGTGTCCGCACGACCGTCGTCCTGCCATCCGCCCAACTTGCGGGGCTACGCCCGACAAGCACCCCGACATGGCGGACGGACGATGTCGCGAACGGACGTCTCGCTTCCGCCCTAACATGTTGAAAATGCTTGAGACAAAGGATGGCGCAAATCTTGCTTTCATCGCTGTCTGACTGGTCTGCCGGCACGGGCGCGGCTGGCCGAGGCGCTGCGTCGGGCGGAAGCTGGCGGCAAGGGGAATGAGCGCATGTACATGACCTCCGAGTTCGAGCCGCAGGCGCGCTTCGCCGCAGTGGCCTACGACGAGACACTGAATGTCGATGCCATCTTCGCCGAGGCGGTGGCGATCTTGCGCCGGCAGGGCGTGGTGGTCGCAGGCCTGCTGCAGCGCTTCGGTGAGCGCCTGTCGAACGGCAAACGCGCCATGTGGCTCGACAACATCGCAACCGGCGCCGCGATCCGGTTGGATCGGCCGCGGGGACCGGGCGCGACGGCCTGCGTTCTCGACCCCGACGCGCTGGCGCGCGCGGCCTGCGTGCTGCGCCGGGCGGTAGAGGCCGAGCCGGACCTGATCGTGGCCAACCGCTTCGGCCACGCCGAGGCCGAGGGCAGGGGCACCCGCACCGAGATCGCCGAGGCCGTCTGCTCCGGCACCCTGGTGCTCACCGCGGTCCGCTACACCCTTCTCATGGACCTGGAGGGGTTTCTGGGCGCTCCGCCGCACCTGCTGCTGCCGTCAGCGGCGTCGATCGTGTCCTGGGTGCAGGACCATCTGGCGGACCGCCGCCTTCATATCGGCTTCCCGTCTTCCTGGCTGGACGCTGCGCCGGGCTGACCGTTGGTGCCCCGGGAGGCGATGCGGTGCAAAAGGTCAGGGGCAATGCAGCGTAATAACGACGTGGTCCTGCCCCAGGCCGATTTCGTAATATTTTTCTTTTATCACGACGCCTTCGTCGACACAGCTATACCAAACCCCAAGGCCTTTCGGTGAGCCATCATGGCAGTCCCCGCCCAGGTACTGTCTGAACGCCATAATATCGTACAGGATTTCACAGGATTTTCTGCCAGCACAGCGCAAGTTCCATTGTGATACGGCAGAGGGTACAGGGGCCGACGGAACCATCGCATCGCGAAGACACCATTCGACTTTCGTTACTCTGATAGGATCGGCCTCGGCCACCGATCCCGCCGCAAACGCAACCAACAGTGCGGCAGCCAAACCGGCGTCAGCGAGCTTGTACATGTCCAACCCACTCTGCCCAACCCATGAGAGGCCAAATCGTTCGAGGCGTGCGTGCTCGAAGGATGCCCGATTGGCTGCCGAGCGTCGAGGACGGCGCGCCGGCGGCTGAGCAGTGCGAGATCTGTGCGGCGCCACCCTTCGGCGCGGCCGTAACGAAGCCGCGACATGGCTGCGCCGATCGTCGTTGTCGCGGCAGCCGAACCGGCTTGACAAGGACCGCGATCTGGTTCGGATTGCGCCGTCACGTGGGGCCACATGCCTGTTATAGCGCGGTGAACCAACAGTCGGTTAGGGAGAGAGAGAAATGAAGCGGACTGCCTGGGGGCTGCTCGCGGCAGCGCTGTTGGTCCCGGCGTGGTCGGCGCCGGCGTCAGACGACACAGGAGAAACGGTCGGAATGGTAATTCAGGCCATCGGCGAAACGCCGGTGCAGAGGCCTGACAAGAACTTCCAGCGCGGGGCGATCGTCGCAGTCAAGACCCGCGACCCCTTCAGCGGTGATATCCTCTGCAGTTCCAGCCAGGTCCTGCGAACGGTTGAAGCCAGGCTGCATCCCGCCACCGAAGGCGCGGCAACGCCTTGGCAAGCGGCGACGGACGATACCACGTTTGACGCCGGCGCGGACGTTGTCAAGCAAGTCAACGCGAAACTCGGGTTCAATGCGGTTAAATCGATCGAATTCGCATTCACCAATCCTGCGGTCTACGACCTGGGAGTGGCGGACGTCCGTGATGCGGCCTCGGCTCCCGCCGACGCCAATTGTCTCAGCGCAATCCAGGAGCAATTGAAGAACAAGCAAATCGTTACGATGCTCAGTTCCGCCATGGTGGCTGATGCACGCTACAAGATCGACTGGGACGACAGTGTGACCCCTGGGCAGCGCGTGCAATTGACGCCGCAAATCGCTGCGGACATCGCCGCGGGCCTGCAGGCGGCCGGGCCGGGAACGTTGACCGGCAGCGGGCTCGTCTACGGGGTGATCGACAGCACAGGGCTTTTGCAAGCGTATATCGAGGCACTCGCCGGGGCTTCTGGACCGGCCGAAGCGTTGACTGCGATCTCAAGCGCATTGTCCGCGCAGAACAAGGCAACCGGCGATTCGGCACTGCGGCCCGTCAAGAATTCGCAGTAATGCGGCAGAGGGTCCCCGGCGCCGATTGTGGTAGCCGGAGATCCGCGTTCCGCCGAGTCCGCTGGCCCGTCACCGTCCGCGCCGGTCCTGCGGATTCGGCCTACAGCCCCGTTTGACCGGTATGCGGTAGCCCATCGGCGCGACCGACACCGCGGCGGGCACCGACGCTTGCCATGACACAAAGCCGTTCCCTGAATTGTGTACCGCTATCGGGCGAATGGACGCGACTTGGGTGTCGTTCCCGAGGTATTATAGTTGCAAATCCATCGGATCGGAGCTGCGCATTGTAAGCTGCGCGTTGATCACGGCCATCCGGGACTGACAAACAAAGCCCTCAAAATGACGGGGGTAAACATATGCCGCGTGCGTTTCGAAATTCGGCGACGTCGAATGTTCTTATCGTCATTGTCTTCGCGGGATTTCTCGGGGCGTGCGGCAGGGACTACAGCAAAGTGGTTGGCGTGCCGCAACTTCTGCCTCCTGTCGGCAGTGACCCCGACGCTCGCTCGATCCAGAATGCCTTGCTTGCGCCCGGTGGCGATTATTCGCTGATTACGGTGCGCAAGCGGCCTGACATCGCAGCCAATGACCCGCGCGAAATCCTGTGCGCCGCGCCGAGCCCTGATTGGGCAACCGCGCTTGCCATGGCGCAGCAGATCTCGGGAAGTGGCGGCGTGAGCGGCGGTCCGTCGGGCGCGCTCACCGCCAGCAGCAGCCTCACCGAGACCATTTCGGCGCTCGCCGGGCGTACCGCAGGCGTTGTGGCGCTCCGCGACGGGCTGTACAACGCCTGCCAAGCCTATGCCAATGGCGTGATCGGCAAGGATGGCTACGCGTTGATTCTGAGCCAATGTGGCAATCTGCAGGTGGCGCTGGCGGGCAGCGGCACCAGCAGTGACGGTGGGTTCGGCGGCTTCCTCGACCGGCAATTTCGCGAGCATGACTTCAAACTGGGGCGGCGCAATTGCCAAGAGTTCCTGCGGACCTGGACAGAGAGCGCATTTACCAAAGGCAGGACGCCGGTGATCCCGCTGTTCGGGTCCGCTGCCCGGGACATTCCGCTACCGGATTGGCCGTGCATGACGCGGAAAACTTTCGAGTCGCTGGAGGATAAAATCAAGCTGCGAGCCGACGCCGTCGTGTCGGCATTGCTGAAGCAGGAGGTGAAGGTTCCCGGGCGATGGTTGGCGGCCAGCCTGCTGCACTGGCTCGGCGTCAAAAACCAGCTCCTGCGAACGGTGCACGGCCTCATTCTTGCAGACTTGATCCGACGGGATCAGATCGAGGACGGACTAAGGGACGACGATCAGACGAATCCCCGTCTGCGCGATTTCACACCGGACGAACGCAAGGTGATCGCTGCGATGGCAAGTTCAGGCTACGACCTGCGGACGGTGGCCGGGATCCGCGCCACCACCGGCCTGGACGTCACCACCAGCCTGAATGCCACCACCAACAAAGCGGATGAGCTTATACGCAGAACCATCGATAGGGCTAAGGCGCTTCCCGATCATGCTCTGCACAGGGTATGGGAGTCGCCACTGAAAGTCCGATTGGACGATGTGACGCCGACATCGCGGAGGATTTGGACGATCAGAGATTTTCTTCATCGGTCGATTGGGAAGGCCCGGGCGCTTCGCGGCGGTGCTCCCGACACAAACGAGCAGGCGACGTACACCCTGCTCTCCCGCCGGCTGCCGGACTTCCGGACGGCTGTATGATCAGTCCTTTGGTTCGTCGGGTGTGGGTTTGGACAGTGAAGATCGGGTGACGGGCATAGCTGTCCTGGTTCTTCTGCATGACCGATCGAATCGGCGCTCGGCAGGCTGCTGTGGCGTGTCCTGAAACGACCGTCACCTGCGGCGCGCGGCGGTTAAGCGGCTTTGAGCAGCTAACCTGACGCAACCCCGGTGCGCATCGCTTTGAACGCTGATACCGGCCATTCCTGAGAGGTCGCTCTCGAACTGTTCCCGGAAACCGCTCAGTCTCTCCGGCTGCATGCAATGGTGCCCAGGGGCGGAATCGAACCACCGACACTGCGATTTTCAGTCGCATGCTCTACCAACTGAGCTACCTGGGCGCCCCGCCGGCTTGCGTCGGCGTCGAAGGCGGAGGGCTTAGCCTATGCCGGATGGCCGATCAAGCCGTGTCCGACGGGTTCGACGGCGGATCGTCGTCAACCTCGGCAGGCGGCCCGGGAACACGGTATTGCCCGGTCAGCCAGCGGCCAAGATCGACGTCGGCGCAACGCTTGCTGCAGAACGGCCGGCAGGCGGCCGTCGCAGGGCGCCCGCAGACCGGGCAAAGGCTTTGGCGGTCAGTCATGCTCGATCATCCACTCTGTCCCGGACAGCCTCGGGTCCGACCGCAGCATCAAGGCACGCCCGGCGAGTCGCGCAAGATCCGGCAGGGCCATGGGATCGGCCTGCAGCGCGGCGACCACCGCCGGGGCGGCACGCAACGCGGGCAGGGGCCGCCCCGGATCGGCGGCCAGCCCGCGGGCGATCAGGCGCAGCGCGGCAAGGCCCGCGGCGTGCGGACCGCTCAGCAGTTCGTGCAGCGGCGGATGGATGCGGGTTCGGACGATTTCGGCCAGTCCCAACGCGGTGAAGCCGAGCAGGCGCGGCCGCAACGGGTCCGCGGCGAGCAGCGCGGCAAGCGCCGGACCGAGTGCCGTGCGCCGGCGCGGCGACAGCCCGGCGAAATCGACCAGGATCGCGCCCGACAGGTTGCGCAGCCGGATCTGCCGCGCAAGCGCCGGCAGCACGCCCCGGTTCAGCACCGACTGGGCGGCGGTCTTGCCGCGCCGCTCCCCGGTCGTGCTGCCGGCGTCGATGTCGATCGCGACCAGCGCCGGCGTCGGATGGATGCGGAGCCGCGATCCATCCGGCAGGTCCATGTCAGGGTTCGCCAGCGCCTCGATCTGCGTTTCGACGTCGTCATCGAACGCGGCGCCGGCCCAGGTGATCCGGTCCCCCAGCCCGGGCCGCAGCTCGGCCAGAGCCGCACGGTCATCGATCAGCACCGACGCGTCGGGATGCAGCGCGGCCAGCCGCTCGACCGCGCCAGGGCCGCGCCGGAGCAGCGCCGACGGGCCGCTGTCCGGCAAGGCCCCTTCCGCGGTCAGCTTTGCGCTGAGGCGCGGCCCCTTGCCGCCCTGGGGCGCGCGGGTCACACGCACGGCGAGCACCTCGCCCTCGGTGACACGGTCGCCGCCTTCGCTGTCGGGCAGGAAGCCGTCGGCGCCGGGAAGCGCGACGAAGGCCCCGGCCATCGCCGGCACCCGAGCGGTCACCCGGCCGCGATAGCAATCCCCCACCAGGTCCGGGGCGCCGGGGCGGCCGATCGCATAGTCCAGCAGGGTGCCGTCGCGCAGCGCCGCAACGCGGACCTCGCCGGGACTGCAGGCGGCCAGGATGCGTGCGGTCACGGAGGAAGGGTCACGGCATCGGCCAGCCGGCGCCGCGGAGAAGTTGTGCGGTTTCGAACAGCGGCAGCCCGACCACGTTGGAATAGCTGCCGGACAGGAACCGTATGAAAGCGGCCGCGTGGCCCTGGATGGCGTAGCCGCCCGCCTTGCCCTCCCATTCGCCGCCGGCGATGTATGCCTCGATCTGCGGCGCGGTAAGCCGCGCGAAGGCCACGACGCTGGTCACCAGGCGCTCCGACCGGCGACCGTCGGGAGCGACCAGTACCACGCCGGTCAGCACCTGGTGCCGGCGGCCCGACAGCAGCGAAAGACAGGCGCGGGCGGCGGCCTCGGTGTCCGCCTTGCCCAGGATGCGGCGCCCGGCGGCGACCACGGTATCGGCGGCCAGCACGAACCAGCCCATCTCAGCGGCCGCGTCCGCCTTGGCGCGCGCAAGACGCTGGGCGTGCGCCCGGGGCAGTTCCGCCTTGAGCACCCGCTCATCGATGTCGGCGGGGACGATGCGGTCCGGCGCAATGCCGATCTGCGCCAGCAACGCGAGCCGACGCGGGCTGGCGGAGGCCAGGATCAGCGATGGCCGGCTCACACCTTCTACTTGAACCGGAAGGTGATCCGACCCTTGGTCAGGTCGTAGGGGGTCATCTCGACGTTAACCCGGTCGCCGGCCAGTACCCGGATGCGGTTCTTGCGCATCTTGCCGCTGGTATGGGCCAGGATGGTGTGTTCGTTGTCGAGCTTCACACGAAACATGGCGTTGGGCAGCAGCTCCATCACCGTTCCGCTGAACTCGATCATGTCTTCTTTTGACATCAGACCTCATAAAACTGTTTGATTGTGGTGCGGACCATGGTGTCCGCGACAGGCATGGTCAAGCGCGGCAGGTCACTTGCACTCGCAGGGGGGCGGCGAATTCTGGGCCAGTCTCAGGGCGATACTGCGGGCATGCGCCTGTAATCCTTCGGCTTCGGCCAGCGCGACCGCGGGCGGGCCGACCCGGGCGAGCGCGGCCTGGCCGGCGGCGATCCAGGTGGTGCGCTTGAGGAAGTCGAACACCGACAGGCCGGAGGCGAAGCGCGCGGTCCGGCCGGTCGGCAGGACGTGGTTGGGGCCGGCCACGTAGTCGCCGACCGCCTCCGGGCAGAAGCTGCCCAGGAAGGCGGCGCCGGCGTGGCGAACCCGGGCGAACACCGCTTCAGGGTCCGGCAGCAGCAGTTCGAGATGCTCGGGGGCGAGCCGGTTCACGCAATCGACCGCCTCGGTCCAGTCGCGGACCAGGATGATCGCGCCATGGGCGTCCCAGCTCGCGCCGGCGATGGCGGCGCGGGGCAGGGTGGGCAGCTCGGCGGCGACCGCGGCGGCGACGGCGTCGGCAAGGTCCGGGCTGTCGGTGATCAGGATGGCTTGCGCGGCTTCGTCGTGCTCGGCCTGGGCGAGCAGATCCACGGCGACACGGCGAGGGTCGGCGGAGGCGTCGGCAAGCACCACGACTTCGGAAGGGCCGGCGATGGAGTCGATGCCGACGCGGCCGAACACCTGGCGCTTGGCCTCGGCCACATAGGCGTTGCCCGGGCCGACGATGCGGTCCACCGGCGCGATGCTGGCGGTGCCGTAGGCGAGGGCGGCGACGGCCTGGGCGCCGCCGACACGGTAGATCTCGGATACCCCGGCGCGGTGGGCAGCGGCCAGCACCAGCGGGTTCAGCACGCCGTCGGGCGTGGGGACGCACATGGCGATCCGCGCCACGCCAGCAACGCGGGCCGGAATGGCGTTCATCAGGACCGAGGACGGGTATGCCGCCTTGCCGCCCGGAACGTACAACCCGACCGCATCGAGCGCGTTCCAGCGCATGCCGAGCGTCAGGCCGGCTTCGTCGGTTGTACGAAGATCGGCTGGCAACTGCATACGGTGGAAGGATTCTATGCGTGTGGCGGCCAGGTTGAGCGCGTCGGTCAGAGCGGCCGGAACCGCGGCAAGTGCGGCATCGATCTCGGCGCCCGTAATCCGCAGGCGGTCGGCGGTCAGGGTCAGGCGGTCGAAGCGAGCGGTGTAGTCGATCAGCGCCGCGTCGCCGCGGGCACGCACGTCGGCGATAATGGCGGCGACGGCCGTGTCAACGCGCTCCGTGGTCTCCCGCGCCTCGCCGAGCAGCGCGGCGAAGGCGGTGGGGAAGTTCGCATCGGCGGTGGACAGGCGCTTCATGGAGGAGGAAGGCCAGGGGCGCTCCCCCTGGACCCCGCTGGGGCCTGAGGCCCCAGACCCCCACCCCTTAAAAAGTCATGGGTTCCAAGGGGCGTCGCCCCTTGGCCGGGTTTGGGGCGGAGCCCCAACCTTGCCTTTCGCCCGCTCACGCCTGACCGAGCGCCGCGCGGAACCGCGCGATCCAGGCGCCGATCACCTCCGGCTGCGTCTTCAACGCGGTGCGGTTCACGATCAACCGGCTGGTCACGCCGGCGATGACCTCGGTCTCCACCAGCCCGTTGGCCTTCAGCGTCGAGCCGGTCTGCACCAGATCGACGATCAGCCGCGCCAGCCCCAGGCCGGGGGCCAGCTCCATGGCGCCATTCAGGTGCACCACCTCGGCATGCACCCCGCGGGAGGCATAGTGCCGCCGCGCGATGTTCGGATACTTGGTCGCAACGCGCACCCGCGACCAGCGGGTCGGATCGTCGCTGCCAGCGGTCGCCGCCGGCTCGGCCACCGCCACCCGGCAGCGGCCGATGCCGAGGTCGAGCGGCGCATAAATCTCCGGATAGTCGAACTCCATCAGCACGTCGGCACCGCAGATGCCGATCTGCGCGGCTCCGAATGCGACGAAGGTCGCCACGTCGAACGGCCGCACCCGCACCACGTCCAGCGCCGGGTCGTCGGTGGGAAAGCGCAGGCGCCTGCTGTCCTCGTCGGCATAGTCGGGTGCCGGAGTCACGCCCGCGCGGCCGAGCAGCTCGCCGCACTCCGCCAGAATCCGCCCCTTCGGCAACGCCATGATCAGCGGGCCGGCGTTGTCCGGCTCCAGCGCGGCGGTGAGGTAGGGGGCGGTCATGCAGGCTCCTGAGAGGTTGCCCGGCGGCTTACACCAGCCGGCCCCATGCCGTGAAGCCTCAGCCGCCGATCCGTTCTATGTCCGCGCCGCAGGCCGCAAGCTTTTGCTCCACCGCCTCGTAGCCGCGGTCCAGGTGATAGACCCGGTTGACCACGGTCTCGCCCCGCGCCGCCAACCCGGCCAGGATCAGCGACACCGAGGCGCGCAGGTCGGTCGCCATCACCGGCGCGCCGGACAGGGCCGGCACCCCGCGCACGATCGCCGAGGCGCCGTGGACGTTGATCCGCGCCCCCATGCGGTTCAGCTCGGGAACGTGCATGAAGCGGTTCTCGAAGATCGACTCGGTGACCATGGCCGCGCCCTCGGCGACGCACATGAGCGCCATGAACTGCGCCTGCATGTCGGTGGGAAAGCCGGGATAGGGCTCGGTCATCACGTCGGTGCCCTGCAGCCCGTTCAGCCGGCGGACCAGCAGCGCGTCGTCCTCCTCGACGATTTCGACGCCGGCGTCGCGGAGGATGCGCGCCACGGCGCAGAGATGGTCCAGCCTGCCGTGCCGCAGCCGCACCGTACCGCCGGCGATGGCGGCGGCGCAGGCATAGGTGCCGGTCTCGATCCGGTCGGGGATGATGCGGTGCTCGGCGGCGTGCAGGCTTTCGACCCCTTCCACCACCAGCCGGTCGGTGCCGATCCCCTCGATTCGCGCGCCCATCGCCACCAGGCAGCGCGCGAGGTCGCCGATCTCCGGCTCGCGCGCAGCGTTGACCAGCACCGTTCGGCCCTCGGCGAGGCTCGCCGCCAGCAGCAGGTTTTCCGTCGCACCCACTGAAACCGAAGGAAAAATAATGCGGGCGCCGCGCAGCCGGCCATCCACCCGCGCCGAGACGTAGCCGCTCTCGATCGCGATCCGCGCCCCCATTTGCTCCAGGCCCTTGAGGTGCAGGTCCACCGGCCGTGTGCCGATCGCGCAGCCGCCCGGCAGCGATACCCGCGCCTGGCCCATCCGTGCCAGCAGCGGTCCCAGCACCAGCACAGACGCGCGCATCTTGCGCACGATGTCGTAGGGCGCCTCGGTGCTGGTGATCGGGCCGCCGAGCGACAGGGTACGGCCCGCGTTGTCCACCGGCTCCACCGCGATGCCGTGCTGCGCGAGCAGCAGGCGCATGGTCTGGATGTCTTCCAGCAGGGGGACGTTGGTCAGCACCAGCCGCTGCTCGGTCAGCAGGCCGGCCGCCATCAGCGGCAGGGCGGCATTCTTGGCGCCGCCAATGGCGATCTCGCCGGCGAGCGGCCGGCCACCTCGGATCAGGATGCGGTCCACGGGTCTACAGCCGCGGCAGGGCCACGCCGCGCTGGCGCATGTATTTTCCCGCCTTGTCGGCGTAGCTGGTCTCGCATGGCTCATTGCCTTGCAGGAACAGAAACTGGCAGATCCCCTCGTTGGCATGGATTTTAGCGGGCAACGGGGTCGTGTTGCTGATCTCGATGGTGACCTGGCCTTCCCATTCCGGTTCCAGCGGCGTCACGTTCACGATGATCCCGCAACGGGCATAGGTGGATTTGCCCAGGCAGATCACCAGGATATCGCGCGGAATGCGGAAATACTCGATGGTTCGGCCGAGCGCGAAGCTGTTCGGCGGGATGATGCAAACATCGCCGCGGCGATCGACGAAGCTGGTCGGTGCAAAGTCCTTCGGATCGACCACCGCCGAGTCGATGTTGGTGAACATCTTGAATTCGTCGGCGATGCGAGCGTCGTAGCCGTAGCTGGACAGGCCGTAGCTGATCACGCCGTCGCGCTTCTGCGCCTCGACGAACGGCTCGATCATGCCGTGATCCTGCGCCATCCGGCGAATCCAGCGGTCGGACATCACGGGCATGGGGCGAGGCGACTCCGGGCGGGCGCAGACATGGCCCAGCGTCTAGCCCGGGTCCGCCGTGGCGACAAATCCTAAAAGCGTCACGGTTCCCCCCGCTGCCCTCCTGGGCGGCGGCGTTCCACCAGTGTCGGGATCACGGTCGCGCGATTGGCTGCTCAGTCTGGCCGGTCTGGCGCCGCGCCTGTTTGCCGCGCCGCCAGACATGATGATGGACGTGGTGCGTTATGGCGCCGTCGTGGTCTGCGCCGCGCCTTTTTGCCGCGCCGCCAGACGGCGGCGTGACCGGAAAGCTGGGGTGCACGGCGCCGCGATCAGCCCGGCTTGGGCTTCTCCCGCGCCCGCGCCTGGTCCTTTCGCTTGCGCAGGTTTTCCCGCAGCGCAGCGGCTTCCCGTTCTAGGCGCGCGGACTTGGCCTGTGGCGGGGCCTGTGGCGGGGCCTGTGGCGCCGGGGCCTGTGGCGCCGGAACTCGCGCGGTGGGCGGGGACGGCTTGTCCATGCGCGACAGGATTGCGCACCCGGCGCGCACGTCAAGGCCGCGGGCGAGGGGGCGCGGAACTGCCCACGGCGCCAATCGCATGGAGCCTGCGGCCGGTGCCTTGCGCAACATAGAGCAGCCTGTAATGTTGCCCCGCGAATTGTCGTAATGCAGGAATGAGCATCGACATGGCCATCTGCACTGACACGAAGATCGTCCGCTGGCTCCGTCATTTGTCGGCCTGGGGCACAACTTTGGTTTGGTTGACCGGTGTTACGACCGGTACCGCCGCCCGAGCCGCCGACCTGCACGTGGACGCGCCCAACAACAAGGGCGTCGTCGAGTTGGAGACCGGTGGCTCCGCCGGCACCTCGATCCGCGTCGCGGAAGACCTTGCCAGCATCGTAAACGACGGGGCCACCCGGCGGGTGCTTCCCGTGGTCGGCAGCAATGCGCTGCAGAACATCCTGGATCTCGCCCTGCTGCGCGGCATCGATATGGCCATCGTGCAGGCGGATGTGCTGGAAGCCGCCCGCCAGCAGCGCACCGTGCCGGGTATCGAAAACAACTTCACCTACATCACGAAACTGTACAACGAGGAGTTCCATCTCCTGGCGCGACCGGAGGTGAAGTCAATCGCCGATCTGGCCAATCAGAAAGTCAATGTCAGCGTGCGTGGCTCCGGAACCGCGGCAACGGCGGGGCGCGTGTTTCAATTGCTGAACATCCCGATCAAGCCCTTCAATGACAACCAGGAGCTGGCGCTTGAGAAGCTTCGCCGAGGCGATATCGCCGCGATGGCGTTCGTGACGGGCAAGCCGGCGTCCATTTTTCAGGGTCTCCGGCGCGACGAAGGGTTACATTTCATTCCGATCCCGCTGAGCCCGTCGGTGGCCAACGTCTATGCGCCGAGCGCGCTGACCGCCGCCGATTACCCCGGGCTGATCGCAAACAATCAGCCGGTCGACACCGTCGCGGTGGGTACCGTGCTGGCCGTCGCTAATCTGGTGCCCGACTCGGACCGGTACCGGAATGTCAGAAACTTCGTCGACACATTCTTCACCGAGTTCAAGTCGTTGCAAGAGCCGGGCCATCATCCGATGTGGCGGGACGTCAACCTGGCGGCCGAGCTGCCCGGCTGGCGGCGCTTCCCGCCGGCGCAGCAATGGCTGGAGCGCAACGTCGCTGTCGCCCGGCAGAACCCGCAGAGCCCGCAAGACATCAAGACGCTGTTCGCCCGGTTTCTGGACGCGCGTCAGGAGGTGATGGGCGGCACGCCTTTGACGGATCGGCAGAAGCAGGACCTGTACGACCAGTTCCAGCAGTGGCAGACCGGCCGCGGCCGTTGAACACAGCGACCCGGATCACGGGAAGGACGGCAATGGGTCTGCGCAATGTCGCCTGGGCGATCGGCCTCGCCCTGCTGGCTGTCACCCTGATGGCGCCCGCCGGGGCCAGGGCCGACCCGGCGCCGAAGCATGGCGGAACGCTTGTGTTCACGGTCGATTCCGAGCCCTCCAACTATGATTGCCAGGCGAACGTGTCGTTCGCTTTCCTACACCCGGTCGCTCCGCACTACTCGACCCTGCTGAAATTCGACACCGCGAACTACCCGCAGGTCATCGGCGATCTGGCAGAATCCTGGAGCGTTTCACCCGACAAGCTGACCTACAGCTTCAAGCTGTGGCCCAACGTCCTGTTTCACGATGGCACGCCGCTGACTTCGTCGGACGTAAAGGCGAGCTATCAGCGGATCATGCACCCGCCGCCGGGCGTCGTCTCCGCGCGGCAGATCGACTATGCCTCGATCAGCTCGATCGATACGCCGACGCCGCTGACCGTCGTGTTCCACCTGAAATGGCCGGATGCGGCGATGCTGCCCAATTTCGCTTCCCCCTGGAATTGCATCTACCAGGGTGCGAAGCTTGAGGCCGACCCGCAATTCCCCAAGACGCATATCCTGGGCACCGGGCCGTTCGTGTTCGTCGAGCACGAGAAGGGCAAGCACTGGATCGGGCGGCGCTGGGACCACTATTTCCAGCCGGGCAAGCCGTATCTCGATGGCTATGACGCCGAATTCGTGGCCGGTGCGGGCGTCGTGAAGGGAATGGAGGCGGGCCAGGTGATGGCCAGCTTCCGCAGCTTCACGCCCGCCGAGCGCGACGAACTCGAGACCGCGCTCGGCGACCGCGTCACCGTCTACGAATCGCCTTGGCTGATCAACCTCTTGCTGGTGTTCAACACGAAGCAGCCGCCGTTCGACGATGCGGGCGTCCGTCGTGCCCTGTCGCTCGCGATCGACCGTTGGGGCATGGCGGAGACGCTTTCGCACAGCACGTTCATGAAATTCGTGGGCGGCCTCATGCGGCCCGGTTTCGCAATGGCGACGCCGGAGGCGGCGCTTGCGACATTGCCCGGTTTCTCGCGCGATATCGCCGCCTCGCGCGAGGAGGCGCGCCGGCTGCTGGCGGACGCCGGCGTGCATGACCTCAGCATCACGCTGGTCAACCGCGACGTCCCGATCCCCTATGGCGCGGCGGCCGATGCCGTGATCGAGGCCTGGCGCGCCATCGGCGTCACCGCAAACCAGGTGAAGCTGAACACCAAGGATTGGCTGGCGGCGCTGGAGGGCGGCCATTTCGCGGTGGCCTTCGACTTCGACGGCGACTATTTCGACGATCCGACCCTGCAGCTCGCGAAATACGTCTCCCGCTCGCTGTCGCCGTCCAACTACGCCAACTCGTCCGACCCATTGCTGGATGCGCTGTATATTGGCCAGGCGATCAGCACCGACCCGCAGCAGCGGGCCAGGATCGTCCGCGATTTCGAGCGGCGGGCGCTGACCGAGTCCTATGCCGTCCCGATCCTGTGGTGGAATCGGATCATCGTGACCTCGGCCAGCCTGAAAGGCTGGAACATGACACCCAGCCACTACATCGGACAGGATCTGACCGACGTTTGGCTGGACCGCTGAGCGCCGGTCCGCGCGTCCCGATTAAGTCTGGCCGGCTGTGGGCTCGCTGCCCCGGCGGCGCGGCCGAGCCATTGCGTGATCCGCGACCGCCCTGATCGCCGTCACGCGGCCACGCTTGCGGCCAGCTTGAGAAGGTTCGCGCAGCTTTCGCTTCGTGCGGCGAAATCCTGCCACGCGCTGTCCTGCGCGACCGCTTTCCACTTCGCCAGGTCGGCCGGCGACATGTCATGCACGGCGATTCCAGCGTCCTGGTAGATCCTTGCAAGCTCCTCGTCGTCCGCCTTCGCCGACTTGGCCGCGAACGGCTCCAGGCTCGCGCCGACCTCGGCGATCGCGCGCTGCTGCTCCGGCGCAAGGCCGTCGAACACGATCTTCGACATGAGCAGCGGCTCCAGCATGAACCAGAAGCTGCCGTGCCGCCCGGTGGTCACGTTCTTCGAGACCTCCTGCAGACGAAAGCTGATCAGGCTGGTGGATGACGTGACCGCAGCGTCCAGCGAGCCGGTCTGCATCGCCGCGTAGATCTCATCCGAGGGCAGCGACAAGACAATCGCGCCGGCGGTCTTGAGCATCGTGTCCATCTCGCGCGACCCACCGCGAAACTTCAGCGCCTTGGTGTCGCCGGGCGCGACGACAGCGCCCGCTCGGGAGGCCACGCCGCCCGCCTGCCAGATCCAGGTCACGATCTTGACGCCGCGCTTTTCGAGCAGGGCGGACAGCGCCTGGCCGACGGGCGCGGTTCGCCACGCAAGCCCCTGCTGGTAGCTGGTGACCAGAGAGGGCATGAGGCCGATATTCACTTCCGGCACCTCGCCGCCCGCATAGGCCAGGGGATACAGGGTCAGGTCGAGCGCGCCCCGGCGCAGCGCGGAGAACTGGGCCACGGTCTTCATCAGCGAGGAGCCGGGATAGATGTCGAAGGTGATGCTGCCTTTGGTGCGCGCTTGCACGGCGGTCGCGAAACGGCGAACCAGCCGGTCGCGGAAGTCGCCCGCATCGGCGGTGCCGCCGGGAAACTGGTGGCTAATCTTCAGGACCACGGGGTCCGCCTTGGCGCGGACGGATCGCAGAAGGGCCGGCGCGGCAATCAATGCCCCGAGGGCGGCACGACGGGTGGTGGGCATGAGCGTTTCCCTTGCTTCGCTGCAGAGGCGGCCGCCAGGGCGCTTCCCGGCGCGCCGAACGTCCTTGCTCGGAAGGGTAGTGCGTCACCCGATGAGACGCCAGACGGGCCAGCAAGACGGGCCAGCAAGACGGGCCAGCAAGACGGGCCAGCGCAACTGGCCTCGGACGGTCGGGCTTCGCCTTGGGCTTGCGCCCGAATCCCCGAGAGGCTAGGAACGCGGCGCGTTTCCGCCCCGGCGCTGCTGTAGCTCAGTGGTAGAGCACTCCCTTGGTAAGGGAGAGGTCGAGAGTTCAATCCCCTCCAGCAGCACCACGGTTCCCTGTTACCCGGGGGGGCCGGGCGACAGGAAACAGCTCAGAAGGTCACCCGAATCCCGCCGAAGCCGCCGATCGGCGCCGCTATGCTGTAGCTGCGCGGATTGGTCGCATTGGGCGCCTGCGCCAGAAACACCGAGCTGGTCGGGGAGAACGTGCCGTAGGTGTAATAGCGCTGATTGGTCACGTTCTGGGCCCAGGCAAAGAGCTGGATATGCTCAGTCAACTGGTATGTGGTGCTGAGGTTCACCGTGACATAGCCGGGCAGCTTCGGCGTGAGGTTCGCCTCGTCGCCGAACAGGTAGGCGCCGCTGGCGGCGATGCCGGTCGCGCCCACCGTCCACTTGTCGGTCACATTGTAATAGGCACCCAGCTTGACCTGATTCGCGGGAATGCCGGGCAGCCTGTTGCCCGGCTGGACCGTGATGTTGCCGTTCGCGTCGGCGGCTGGGTTGTTGCCCGCGGACTCCACGAAGCTGCTTTGATAGCTCGCATCGATGTAGGAATAAGCCAGGTAGGCGAGCCAACGATCGGTCTTCCACTGCACGCTGGCATCGATGCCCTGCCGCTGCGTTTGGCCGATGTTCGCGAAGTAGGCGCGCCCCTGGGTCACGCTGTTGATGAACGCGATATCGTCATCGAGGGCGGTGCGAAACAGCGCGAGATTGTAGCTCAGGCTGGCATCGGCGAACGGCGTGAACGAGCCGCGCACCCCGGCCTCCACGGTGTGTGACACCACCTGCTTCAGGTTCGGATCGCCCACGAAGAAGTTCGCAAGACTGCAGGAATTGGCCGGTCCGGCACAAGAAAGTTCGGCCGGCGTCGGCGCGCGATTGGCGACCGAATAGCCGGCATAAGTGGTCAGCCATGGCGTGATCCGGTAGGTCATACCGATCGCGGGATTGAAATGGTTGTAGCTATGGTTCCCGGTGAGGTCGCCGCCGTTCTGGTCGTTCAGATCGATCTGCGCGGCGTTGAAGCGGCCGGATGCAGTGAGGGCGAGTCGCGGCGTGAGGCTCAGCGTGTCGGTCAGGTAGAGACCGTACGTGGCGTTGGCGATGGCGACGCGGACGGGCGAGTTGGTGCCCGGTTCGTCGATCACCACGCCGGGACCGATGAAGACCCGGTCAAGCGGCGTCAGCCCTCCCACATAGGACGTGCCGCTGAATTCGTTCTGCGCGCCATCGAAGCTCAGGCCCGCGACCAGGTGGTTGGTCAGTCCGAACCGGCTGTCCGTGTTCGTCACCTGTGCCGAAGCCCCGTACGCATTGGTGTTGGTTGTCTGCGTGTCGAGTTCGGAATACGGCCCGCCGTTCAGGAAGTCCGGAATCGGGCCGCCACCGAGCGTGCTGCTGACGGCACCGCTGCCCGAGCACAGCAGCCCGGAGCCATTGGGGCAGGGGGTGTCGTTCGGCGCATTGCCGTTCATCACGCGCTGCAGGAAGTAGCGATAGTAAAGCAGCGCCTGCACGGATGTCGTGTCGGTCACGTCAACCGTGCCGGTCAGGCTGACGGCGGCGTACTGGTTGGAGATCTCATTCGGTGCCGTGAACTGCGCGCTTGGATCGGCGGCGAGCAACTGAACCGGTGATGTCCCAGGACCGTTCAGAACCGAATGCGCCAGGGTGAGATTGAGGTGCACCTCGGCGCGCTCGCCACGCCAGCCGATATCGCCATACAGGTTCTGGATGTCGGAAGATTGCAGGTCGCGCCACCCGCCCTGGTGCAGCACGTTGCCGGCGACATAGGTCGCCGTGTTGCCCGACTGCTTGCCGTATTGGAATTCGCCCTGGACCTGGCCGAACGAGCCGCCCGAAACATCGGCTTCGCCGCCGTGGTAGGTGAACCCGTTCTTAAGCTGTATATTGATCGAGCCGCCGAGCGCGTTGAGGCCGAACACCGGGTTCGAACCCTCGAGGTTCAATCGGTCGATGGCGATATCCGGAATCAGATCCCAATCGACGGTGTCGCCGAACGGCTGGTTGAACCGCACGCCGTTGATATACACCGCGAGCCCCTGGGCGGTTCCCTGCAAGGGCGACGCCTGGAACCCGTGATAAAAGAAGGTCGGCTGGAACGGGTTGCCCGACGCCGAACCGAGCGAGACGCCGCCCACCTGCTGGTTGAGCGCACCGACCGCATCCGGCGTTCCTTCGCGCGCGATGTCCTTGCTGTTGAGCACGTGGGTTTCCGCCGGAACCATGTCGCGATCGATCCCCGTTCCGAGCAACGGCGAGGCCGCAACGATATCAACCGTCGGCAGGGAGACCGGGGGTGCTTCGGCTGGCGCAGCCTGGCCGCCAGCGGCCGCTTGCGCCATGGCGGAAGCAGGGCAAAACAGCACCGCGAGGGCAAGTCGCCGACGACGCAACGCGGGTTCTCCTCTGGAAACGTAGGGCGGATAAGCGAAGCGCCATCCGCCGCTGCGGTGCCGCGGGCGGCAATGGCGCATGGCGCTGTCGCTTATCCGCCCGACTTGACTTGCGGAACGATCGGGGCGAATGCGATCCGCGTCTGTTCTCCGCCGGAAGCGATCATCAGATTGGACCGCCGGCATAGGGCAAAGCGCCGTTTCGGACGATCACGCTGGCGAATTGTGCCGTCACTCGGTCCGGCAGCCGCAGCGCCGGAGCCGGAGCGGCAGTCCGCAGCGCATCGTTGCGGCAGCCGGCAGCCTGGAAAGCCTGCAGGGCATAGTGCTGCACGCCTATCTCCGCGAGGCCGTCGGCGAGGCGGTGCAGCGTAACCTCGTCCAGCAGAGCTGGGTGGACCGTGGTTCGCACCTCGTAGGCCACGCCGCTGGCAAGTACGTGCAGCAGGCTGTCGCGGGCGCGCTCGCCGCTGCGCGGCACGCCGGTCACTCGCGCATAGTCCTGGAACGGCGCCTTGACGTCGAACCCTACCCAGTCGACCAGCGGCAAGATGTCCGCAAGGCGATCGGGGTATGGACCGGCCGTGTGCAACCCGACGCGAAACCCCAACGCGCGAACTTGCTGCATCGCCGCCGACAGATCCCATTGCAACGTCGGCTCGCCGCCGGAAAACACCAGCCCGTCCAGCAGCCCGGCGCGGCTTCGCATAAAGCGCAACACTGACTGCCACGGCATCGCTCCGGTGACATCCCCAGTGAAGCCGCCGGCCGCGTCCGTCCCTATGCTCGGCGCGTCACCAGCGTCCCGCAAATGTCCGTTGTGGCAGTATGCGCAATCCCACGGACAGCCCTGGCAGAACACCGTTGCGACCAGCTCGCCCGGCCAGTCGCAACTGGACAGCGGGACGAACCCGCCGATCCGCAGCTCAGTCGCCTGAGCGCTCGGTGCAGCAGGCGGAAGCGCGGCCTTCGATGAAATAGGTGCGCTCATGGTACTCGCCTTGCTTGCCGCGATTGAACGACGCCACGGGCCGATGATAGCCCATCACGCGCGTCCAGATCTCGCAAGGCTGCCGCTCCTCGTCCTTTAGTGCAACGTCGTCGCGGAGCACGAGCGGTGTGATGCTGTCCATGGCTTGAACCTTCCTAGGCGCTGGTTTTCATCGACTGTTTGGCGGCGAGGATTTCCTCGTCGCATTTCGGGCAGTACTGGTGCTCGCCGCTGAGATAGCCGTGTTTCGGGCAGATCGAGAAGGTCGGCGTGACGGTGATGTACGGCAGCCGGAAATTCTCCAGCGCGCGGCGTACCAGCTTCTTGCACGCGACCGGCGAGGAGACGCGCTCCCCCATGTACAGGTGGAGCACCGTGCCGCCGGTGTATTTGCGCTGCAGATCCTCCTGCCGCGCCAGCGCCTCGAACGGGTCGTCGGTGAAGCCGACCGGCAACTGGCTGGAGTTGGTGTAGTACGGCGAAACCGGCGAGCCGGCCTGAAGAATGCCGGGGAAGCGCTTCTCGTCCTCGCGCGCGAAGCGATAGGTCGCGCCCTCGGCCGGCGTGGCTTCCAGGTTGTACATATGCCCCGTTTCGGTTTGGAACGTCGTGATCCGGTCGCGGACATGATCAAGAAAGCGCACCGCGAATTCGTGTCCCCACAAGGTGGTGATGTCGTGGGCATCGTCGGTGAAGTTGCGGATCATCTCGTTCACGCCGTTCACGCCGAGCGTGGAGAAATGGTTTCGCAGCGTGCCGAGATAGCGTTTGGTGTAGGGGAACAGCCCGCCGTCCATCAGCCGTTGGATCACCTTGCGCTTGATCTCAAGGCTGTCTCGGCCAAGGTCCAGCAGCGCATCGAGCCGGCGCAGCAGCGCGGCCTCGTCACCCTTGTGAAGGTGCCCAAGCCGCGCGCAGTTGATCGTGACCACGCCGAGCGATCCGGTCTGCTCGGCGCTGCCGAACAGGCCGTTGCCGCGCTTCAGTAGCTCGGTCAGGTCGAGCTGCAGGCGGCAGCACATCGACCGGACCATGCTCGGCTTCAGCTCGGAATTGACGAAATTCTGGAAATACGGAAGCCCGTATTTCGCGGTCATCTCGAACAGCCGGTCGGTGTTCTCGCTCTCCCACGGGAAGTCGGGCGTGATGTTGTAGGTGGGGATCGGGAAGGTGAAGACGCGGCCCTTGGCGTCGCCCTTCGTCATCACCTCGATATAGGCCCGGTTCACCATGTCCATTTCGTGCTGGAGATCGCCGTAGCTGAACGGCATCTCCTCGCCGGCGATGACGGGAACCTGGTCGCGCAAATCCTCCGGGCAGGTCCAGTCGAAGGTCAGGTTGGTGAATGGCGTCTGCGTGCCCCAGCGCGAGGGGACGTTCAGGTTGTAGACCAGTTCCTGGACGGCTTGCCGGACCTCCACGTAGCTGAGGTTGTCCTTGCGGATGAATGGCGCGGTGTAGGTGTCGAACGAGCTGAACGCCTGCGCGCCCGCCCATTCGTTCTGCAGAGTACCGAGGAAGTTCACGATCTGGCCGACCGCGCTCGACAGGTGCCGCGGCGGGTCGGCTTCCACCTTGCCGGGCACGCCGTTCAGCCCCTCGGTGAGCAGCGTGCGCAGCGACCAGCCGGCGCAGTAGCCGGCCAGCATGTCCAGGTCATGGATGTGGATGTCGCCGTCGCGATGCGCGCGGCCGACCTCGGGCGGGTAGACGTGGGACAGCCAGTAGTTGGCGACGACCTTGCCCGACACGTTCAGGATCAGCCCGCCGAGCGAGTAGCCCTGGTTGGCGTTTGCGGTCACCCGCCAGTCGGCGCGGTCGAGGTAGTCGTCGATCGACGCGGCGACCGCCACCATCGTGTCGCGGTCCTGGCGCAGCCTGGCGTGCTGCTCCCGATACACGATGAAGGCGCGGGCGGTGGCGAAATGGTTCGCCGAGATCAGGACCTGCTCCACCACGTCCTGGATCTGCTCGATATGCGGCGGCTGGTCGTGGAAGCGGTGGCTCAACACTTTCACCGCCTGGCCGGTCAGCAGCGCGGCCTCATCGGCGTCGAAGTCGCCGGTCGCGACACCGGCGCGGGCGATCGCGGAGCGGATCTTGCCGGGGTCGAACGGCACAAGCGCGCCGGACCGCTTGATGACGCGGCGAAGCTGAGCGATGGGGTGCAGGCCAGTCACGCTTCCCGTGCCTCCGGAGCGCCGTTGGGGAGGTCCCTGATCCCAGATATAGTCGTAGCCGCGCGGGATCAGGGCTATATCGCGTATCCAACGATGGCCCCGTGGTCGTCAAGCGGGATGAACGGCGGTTCGCGGGACCCGCGCCTGCGCAGGTTGGGCGTTGCATCTTTCAGACCGAGAGAATACCGGTCGACTCGGTGCGGATTCGGAGCGGGCGCCGCCGCGGAGCGGGTCGTCACGCCTGCAGTGCTGACCTGACCTTGGCGGCGAGCGCGGCATGCGTGAACGGCTTGGGCAATAGTTGCGCCCCCGCAGTCGGGACCCCGCCATGCCCGACGTCGTTGCCGGCGTAGCCGGTGATGAACAGTACCCGCAGACCGGGCCGCAGCCGCCGCGCCTCCTCGGCGAGTTGCCGGCCGGTCATCCCGCCCGGCAGTCCGACGTCGGTGAGAAGGAGTTGCACCTCGGACGAGCCGGACAGCGTCTCGATGGCCGCCGGGCCGCTTGTCGCCTCCAGCACCCGATAGCCAAGCTCGCGCAGCGTGTCGGCTATCAGCCGGCGCACATCCTGGTCGTCTTCCACCAGCAGTATCAGCTCGGAGCAAGCTGCGGGGGTCGTCGCTGCTTCCGGCTGCCCCGCGGCCGGCTCCGGTGCGTCGGCCGCCAGCAACCTCGGCAAATAGAGTTTCACCACCGTTCCGTGGCCAGGCTCGCTGTCGATCGTCACGTAGCCGCGTGATTGCTTGATGAAGCCATAGACCTGACTGAGCCCGAGACCGGTGCCGCGGCCGGCCTCCTTGGTGGTGAAGAATGGCTCGAACACCCGATCCAGCGTCGGCTTGTCCATTCCCGTGCCGGTGTCCGACACCGCGACAAGCACATACTGGCCGGCGGCCACGTCCGGGTTCCGCGCCGCGTTGGCCTCGTCCAGACAGGCGTTCGCGGTCTCGATGGTCAGCTTCCCGCCGCCGGGCATCGCATCGCGTGCGTTCACCGCCAGGTTGAGCACGGCGCTTTCAAGCTGGTTCTGATCCACGAGCGCGTGCCAAAGGCCGCCGGCGAGGACCGTTTCGATCACCACCTGCTCGCCAAGCGTGCGGCGCATCAGCTCCGACATCCCGGCGATCAGCTTGTTGGCATCGACCGGCTTCGGGTCCAATGCCTGCCGCCGTGCAAACGCCAGCAGGCGGTGCGTCAAGTTTGCCGCGCGGCTGGCGCCTTGCGCGATCATGTCCACCGATCGGTTCACCCGGGCGGCCTGGTCGCCCAGGGCCGCCGCCGGCAGCAGCCGCTGCAGCGCCTCGGCCCCGCCGCTGATCACGGTCAGCAGGTTGTTGAAATCGTGCGCCACGCCGCCGGTGAGCTGGCCGATCGCCTCCATCTTCTGGGACTGGCGCAGCGCATCCTCGGTCCGCAGCCGCTCGCGGATCTCGGCCTCGACGCGGGTTTCCAGCGTCTCGTTCAGCCGCCGCAACGCCTCTTCCGCCTGACGGCTGGCCTGGTACAGCCGGCCATTGTCGAGCCCGATCGCCGCCTGGGCGGCGATGCCGGCGACGATCAGTTCGTCGCGCGCGCTGAACTGGTCCGGTTCCGGGTGGCAAAACGCCAGCGCGCCGATCACGGTGCCGGAGCGGCAGACCAGGGGCGTGGCCAGGCAGCTTGCCATGCCGTGGCGCGGCTCCGCGGTACGCACCACGCCGGCCCCGCTCAGCGCGGTCGCCAGCAGCGCCGCGCCGGGCGGCAGTGGGAAGGGCGCGCCGACCGACCGCAAAAGCGATGGCGTCCCGCCAGAAGACGACTCGAAGAAGGCACCCGATTGCGCGCCGGTCAGCTCCCGCGCTGCGTCCAGCACGGTCTCGACCAGACGGTCGGGGTCGAGCTCCGCGGCAATCAGTTTTCCCGTACGGTTCAGCAGCTCCAGCCGGTGCGCCTCCTCGCGGAGTTGCCCGGCGGCCTGGCTGCGGAGGCGTGCGAGCGCGAGGTTGGTGCGAACCCGCGCCAGCAGCTCGAGCGCCGAGAATGGCTTGACCAGATAGTCGTCGGCGCCGGCATCCAGCCCCTCCACCCGCGCCTCGTCGCCCGCGCGGGCCGAGACCAGGATCACCGGCAGGTCGCTCAGCGCAGGGTCGCCGCGAATCGCCGCGAGCAAGCCGAACCCGTCCAGCCGGGGCATCATCACGTCACTCAGAACGAGATCGGGGCGCGCCATCTGGACCGCCCGCAGCGCCGCCTCGCCATCGGCGACCGCCTGCACCGTGTATTCGCCGCTCAGCAGCCGGCCGACATAGTCCCGCATGTCCGCATTGTCGTCCGCCAGCAGCACGCGGGGGCGATCGCCGTCCGCCGCAAGGGCGGCATTGGTGCTCCATGTCTGGCTGACTCCGGGGCTGACCGCGTGGCTGGCCGCCGGCTGCGCGTCCTGCGGCAGCCAGCGCAAGGCCTCCTCGACGAAGGCGGCCATGGCGACACCCTCCGGCGCCACCCGTCCGCGCGTCTCGGAGACCTGGTCGGCCGGCAGGTGGCCCCGCCCGAACGGCAGCGTCACCCGCACGACGGTGCCGGCATTGATCCGGCTCTGCACGCCGATTGCGCCGCCATGCAGCCGCACCAGTTCGTGCACCAGCGCGAGCCCGATGCCGGTGCCCTCCAGCGTGCGTCCCGCCTGCCCCTCGATGCGGTGGAACCGCTCGAAGATGCGCGGGATTTCCGCCGCCGGGATGCCGACGCCCGAATCCTCCACCAGGAGTTCCGCCGCCGAGCCGCCATCGGCCGGCGCGACGCTGACCCTGATGCCGCCGCGCAGCGTGTATTTGAACGCGTTTGAAACGAGATTGAGCACCACCCGCTCCCACATCTCGGCGTCCACGTAGACCGGTTGGGGAAGGGGCGGGCAGTTCACGGCCAGCGTCAGCCCTGCGCGCTCGCAGGCCGATCCGAAGTTGCTCGCCAGTTCCGCGGTGTAGGCGGCAAGGTCGGTCGGCCGGAACCGAGCGTTCACGCGGCCGGCCTCGATGCGGGCAACGTCCAGCAGCGTGTTGACCATCCGCAGCAGCCGGAGACCGTTGCGGTGCGCCATGGTGAGACGCTCAGCGCCGCGCCCGCGCCGCGCCGCGATCTCCTCCTCCAGCGGGCCCAGCATCAGCGCCAGCGGCGTGCGGAATTCGTGGCTGACATTGGAGAAGAAAGCGGTCTTGGCGCGGTCGATCTCGGCCAGCGCCTCGGCGCGGCGCCGGGCTGCCTCGTAGCTGCGCGCGCTGGCGAGGCCGGCGGCGATCTGCGATGCGATCAACCCTTTGTAACCCGTGTAGGGTTCCGCGGACGGCCGATAGGGATTGAGCCCGGCGATGAACACGCCGGCGATGGCGTCCTGGCCCTGATGGGCGATCGGCACCGCGACGGCGCGGCGCGGCGGCGTGTCCCAGGCGCCGCAAGGCAGCGACGGAAAGCCCGACAGGTCATCCAGCACGACGTGGTGCGCGCCGGCGCGGATACGCGACAGAGCCGGGCCCCACAACCGTCCGTCGAGCGAGGCGGTCTCCGGGGCGGCCGGATGCCCGGTGGGGAACCCAGTGCAACAGGCGAGCCGCGCCAGGACGGGTTCGCCATCGAACAGGTAGGTCAGCGTGAACGGCAGGTCATGCAGGTTGCCCTCCAGGCCCTGGCAGATCGCCTTCGCCACGTCGGCCTCGTTGCGCACCGAGGCCAGAGCGGCGGCAAGCTCGCGCAGCGTCGCAAGCCGCCGCTCGCCGATGACGCGCTCCGTCTCCTCGGTGACGACGCACAGCATACCGCCGATCGCCCCCGCATCGTCGGGCAGCGGGCTGTACGAAAAGGTGTGATAGGTCTCCTCCCGGAATCCGCTGCGTTCCAGGAACAGCAACAGGCCTTCGTCCCAGGTCGCGTGGCCGGTGCGCAGCACGGTCTCGATGCGCGGACTGATATCCGGCCAGATCTCCGCCCAGACTTCGCTGGCCGGCCGGCCGAGCGCCCAGGGATGCTTTGCGCCCAGCGTCATTGCCGCGTAGGCGTCGTTGTAGAAGAAGGTCAGGTCCGGCCCCCAGCCCATCCACATCGCATACCGCGACGTCAGCAGGATGCCGAGCACCGTGCGCAAGCTTTGCGGCCAGGACTCCGCGGCGCCGAGCGGCGTGTCCGACCAGTCGCGCGTGGCGATCAGTGCGGCCAGTTCGCCGCCCGCCTCGTGAAACGGGTTCGACTCGCCGCGCGGGCGTGTTGCGTCGTGCCTGGTCACGTCTGGTCTTCCTGCCGTCACCACTGAGCGAGGAGATAGTGTGCCGCTGGCCGCATGGAATGCGTCGAGCCCCCGCTATCGCGATCGTTCGGCTCCGGCGCGAAACGGTGGCCGGGACACCCGCGGACGTCCGGGGGTTGCTGCGGGGTTCCGCTGCGCAGGCGGCTTCTGGCCGAGTGCCCACCGGCACCCCATAGTGGTGCGACACCTTTTTCCCGACGGAGTCCGCCTTGCCCGTCAGCAAGCAAGCCTATCGCGAGGCGATGGCCCGTCTTGGCGCCGCCGTGACCGTGGTGACCACCGATGGACCGGCCGGGCTCGCGGGCTTTACGGCATCGGCGGTGACCAGCGTCACCGACGCGCCGCCAACGCTGCTGGTCTGCGCCAACCGCGCCAATGATTCCTATCCGGCGTTCAAGACGAACGGGGTGTTGTGCGTGAACACGCTGACCGGCGGGCAGCAGGCGGTATCGGCGGTGTTCGCCGGCATGACGGACGCCGGAATGGCCCGGCGCTTCGACGCCGGCACCTGGCATCGGCTTGGCACCGGCGCGCCGGTGCTGGACGGCGCGGCCGTCGCCTTCGATTGCCGGATTTCACAAGTGGTTGAGGTTGGCACGCACGACGTGTTCTTCTGCGCCGTGGAGGCCGTGGAGATGGGGGCTGCGCACGAGGGGCTGATCTATTACGGCCGGAACTACCACCGTATCGTGCATGCCGGCTGATCGGCGCAACCGGCGCGGAGCGGGATTGCGCTCCGGGCCGTGGCGAACGGGCGCGTCACATCTGCGCGTACTTGCCATCCTTCCAGACGTAGAACACGTAGCCAGACGATGTCGGGTCGCCCTTCTTGTCGAAGCTGACCGGGCCGATCACGGTCTGCCACGGTCCCTTGGTTTTCAGCGTCTCGGCGACCTTCCTGGGATCGACGGAGCCGGCCTGGTTCGCCGCCTCGGCCCAGACCTGCACCGCAGCGTAGGCGTAAAGGACATAGCCCTCCGGATCGATCCCCTTATCCTTGAACTCATTCACCACCCCGGCGGCGGCGGGATTGAGCCGCGGGTCGGCGGCGAAGGTCATCATCGTGCCGTTGCCCGCGTCACCCGCGATCGACCAGAATTCGTTGGTCACCAGGGCATCGCCGCCGACCAGCGTCGCCTTCAGCCCTTGTTCCCTGGCCTGGCGGACGATCAGCCCTGCCTCGGTATGATAGCCGCCGACATACACCACGGCGACGCCGGCCTGCTTCAGGCGGCTGACCACCGCGGAGTAGTCGCGCTCGCCCGGCGTATAGGCGGAGTACACCGCTTCCTGCACCCCGTGCGCGTTCAGCGCCTTTTTTGTCTGGTCGGCCAGGCCTTTGCCGTAGGCCGAGTTGTCGTTCAGAATCGCGATCTTCTGGCCCTTGTAGTGTTCCGCCAGGTAGTCGCCGGCGACCTTGCCCTGCTGGTCGTCGCGGCCGCAGGTGCGGAACGTGTTCCAGCTCCCCTTGTCGGTGTAGTCCGGGTTGGTGGAGGCGGGAGAGATCTGCAGGATACCCTCCTCCGAGTAGACCTTGCTCGCCGGAATCGAACTGCCCGAGCAGAAATGCCCGGCCACCAGCTTGACCCCCTTGCTCGCCATCTGGTTGGCGACCGACACGGCCTGCTTCGGATCGCAGGCGTCGTCGCCGATCTCGAGCGCGACTTGCTGCCCGAGCACGCCGCCGGCCTTGTTGATGTCGGCCACCGCCTGCTCGGCGCCTTCCTTCATCTGCTGGCCGAATGTGGCGTATTCACCGGTCAGCGGGCCGACCGCGGCGATGTGGATCTGCGCCGAAGCCGGCGCGGCCGTCCCGGCGAGCGCCAGTCCGAGCGACGCGACAGCCCCAAGCATGGTCCTTCTCAGCATGAGCGTTTGTTCCCCATGTTGCATTCGCCGCGCAGCCTGCGGCGTGGCGGGCACCGTAGGCAACGGTGTCGGGGGTGCCAAGAGGACGGGGTTGTCTCGCACACGGAGGCGCAGTTGGTAACGGCACCTACTCGGCCGCGATCGCCCGCGCCGCCTTCTCGCCGGCCTTCATGCGCTCGCGAACGTCTAAGACCTCGATACCGATGACGGTGCCCTCCGCATCGAAATCCAGCATGATACCCGGTGCGACTTCCTCCGTTTCGGCCGACTTCGTGCCCTGCGGCGCGAACCATATGAACAGCGCATCCGCCTCCGGATCGTAGCTGGTTCTCATCATCGCTTTGCCCCCCGGTCAAAATGAACCGTGATCACAAGTGTGTCCTCGCCCGTCGGCCTGTGTACGACGCGAAGCACCCGGCCGCCAAACTCAGCGATCGCCTTGAAAGAACGTGTCCGATCGGGATGTCCGATCTGGGGATGCGATCGCCGATTCAATCCACGCAAGCGCAATCTGCCTTTCGTCGGCGGCTTCACGGGCGTGCTTTGTTAGCCTGAGCATGCCCGCACCCATACCCGAAAGGGCTGTCCGTTGGTCTCGTTCGCACATTGACCCTGCTATCCGCCATGGGGCTCCGCCCCAAACCCCGCCAAGGGGAAACCCCTTGGAACCCATCACTTAAGTTACGGGGGTCTGGGGCCTCAGGCCCCAGCGGGGTCCAGGGGCAGAGCCCCTGGCCTTCTTCGCAATAGTTTGTCGGGGCCTTGGCACACAGCGCGTCCGCTGCCCCATACTCTCTCCAACCAAGCCACAGTCGGGACACCGCATGACCCATTCGCTCGACGCCAGCTCCGTTCCCGGCCGCACACCCCGCGAGACTCGCCTGGCCGACTATCGCCCGCCCGCCTTCCTGGTGGACACCGCCGATCTGACGTTCGAACTCGACGAGGCCGATACGCGCGTCGCGTCCCGGCTGGCCGTGCGGCGCAATCCGGCGGGCGATCCGGGCGAACCGCTGCGGCTCGACGGTGTGGCGCTGCACCTTGTCTCGGTCGCGCTCGACGGGGCGCCGCTCGGCGCCAACCGCTACCGCATCGAGGACGGCCAGCTTGTTATCCCCGAGATGCCCGACGCCGCGATCCTGGAGATCGAGACGCGGATCGCGCCGAAGGACAACAAGGGCCTGACCGGGCTGTATGTTTCCAACGGCAGCTTCTTCACCCAATGCGAGGCCGAGGGCTTCCGCCGCATCACCTACTTCCCCGACCGGCCCGACGTGATGGCGCGATTCACCACCACCATCATCGCCGATCCGGCGCGCTGCCCGGTGTTGCTGTCGAACGGCAATCCGCATGGCACCACGACATCGGCGGACGGCCGCCAGCGCGCGGTCTGGGTCGATCCCCATCCGAAGCCGAGCTACCTGTTCGCACTGGTCGCCGGTGATCTCGTGTCCGTGACCGATCGTTTCGTCACGCGCTCCGGCCGCGAGGTTGCGCTCGCCATCTGGGTTCGTCGCGGCGACGAGGGCCGCTGCAGCCACGCGATGCGCTCGCTGAAGCAGGCGATGGCCTGGGACGAGGAGGTGTTCGGGCGCGAATACGATCTGGAGGTATTCAATATCGCCGCTGTCTCCGACTTCAACATGGGCGCGATGGAGAACAAGGGCCTGAACGTCTTTAATACCAAATACGTGCTGGCCCGGCCCGAGACGGCGACCGATGCCGACTACCAGGGCATCGAGACGGTGATCGCGCACGAGTATTTCCACAACTGGACCGGCAATCGCGTCACCTGCCGCGATTGGTTTCAACTGTCGCTGAAGGAAGGGCTGACGGTCTATCGCGACCAGGAGTTCACCGCGGACCAGGGCAGCCGCGCGCTGAAGCGCATCCACGATGTGCGCGCGTTGCGGGCCGCGCAGTTCAACGAGGACTCCGGTCCGCTCGCGCATCCGGTGCAGCCCGACCGCTATATCGCGATCGGCAACTTCTACACCGCGACGGTCTACAACAAGGGTGCCGAGGTGATCCGCATGATGGCCACCATCATCGGCCGCACGGCATTCCGTCACGGCATGGATTTGTATTTCACGCGCCATGACAATCACGCGGTCACCATCGACGATTTCGTGCAGGCGATGCAGGACGCCTCGGGCGTCGACCTGACGCGCTTCAAACGCTGGTACCATCAGGCGGGGACACCCGAACTCGAAGTTGCGGACGAGTACGATCCGGCCACGCATCGGTGGAGCCTGACGGTCCGCCAAACCACGCGGCCGACGCCGGGCCAGCCGGAGAAGCAGCCGCTGGTCATCCCGATCGCGCTCGGACTGCTGGACAAGAAGGGGCATGAACTGCCGACCAGGCTGGCCGGCGAGCCGGCCGCCTTCGATGGCACGCGGGTCGTGCTCGCTACCCTTGCAGAGACGCGCTTCGTGTTCGAGGACGTGCCGAGCCTGCCCACGCCGTCGCTGCTGCGCGGCTTCTCGGCGCCGGTGAAGCTGTTCGGCGTGTCGCCGGAGCGGCTGCGCCTGCTCGCAGCGCACGATTCGGACCCGTTCGTCCGCTGGGAATCGGGGCAGCAATACGCCGCAGTGCGGCTGCTGGAGATGGCGTCGGCGTGGCGCAGCGGGGCCGCCCAGCCGCCGGTCGATCCGGGGTTGATCGAGGCGGCCGCCGCAACGCTTGCGACGGCCGAGGCGGACCCGGCCTTCGCCGCCGAGGCGCTGGTGCTGCCGAGCGAATCGTTCCTCGCCGACGCCATGACGATCGCCGACGTGGATGCGGTCCACGCCGTGCGGGAGCAGGCGCGCGCGACGATCGGCGCGGCGATCGGCGTTGCGCTGCGCGCGACATACGATCGGCTGACCGATCCTGGCCCCTACCGGATCGAGGCGTCGGCGATCGGGGGGCGGGCGTTGCGCAACGCCTGCCTTGGCTACCTGGCCGCGGATGGCTCCGAAGCGGGCGTTGCCTTGGCCAAGGCGCAGTTCGACGCCGGGCAGAACATGACCGACGTCCTGGCAGCCCTCGCCGTGCTGGCCGCGATCGACTGCCCCGAACGGCGAGCTGCGCTTGACGCGTTCTATGCCGCCTGGCGTGCCGACGAGCTCGTGCTGGATAAGTGGTTCGTGATCCAGGCGACCTCATCCCTGCCGGACACGCCGGCCGCGGTGCGCGCGCTGTCACGCCATCCCGATTTCGACATGGGCACGCCGAACCGGGTCCGTGCCCTGGTGGGCAGTTTCGCCGCCGGCAACCCGGTGCGGTTCCACGATGCCTCCGGGTCCGGTTACGGTTTTCTGGCGGATGCCGTGATCGCGCTCGATCCGGCGAACAGCCACGTGGCCGCACGGCTGGTGGCGCCGCTCGGCCAGTGGCGGCGCATGGACGCCGGCCGACAGGCGCTGATGCGGGCGGAGCTGGACCGCATTCTCGCCGTACCAAACCTGTCGAAAGGCACCTACGAGATGGCCTCGAAAAGCCTCGCCTGATCCCACCGTGGCGGCTTGGCGTTCGGTAGGGTGGACCAGCGCCGCGCCGTCCACCAATGCTGCAAGCCGCACCGCAAGCGGCGGATGGCGCAAGGGCTTATCCGCCCTACAACTCCTTGCGTCGCGCGAGCGCAGCGGAGACCGTGTTTTCCAGCAGGCAGGCGATCGTCATCGGCCCGACGCCGCCCGGCACGGGGGTGATCGCGCCGGCCCGGGAGATCGCCTCGGCGAAGGCGACGTCGCCGACCAGCCGGCCATCGGGCAGGCGGTTGATGCCGACATCGATCACTGTCGCGCCGTCGCTGATCCAGTCGCCCCGCACCAGTTCCGGTCGGCCGACCGCGACGACCAGGATGTCCGCCCGCCGGCACTCGGCGGGCAGGTCACGGGTGCGCGAATGCGCGATGGTCACGGTGGCGTTGGCGGCCAGCAGCAGCGCCGCCATCGGCTTGCCGACAATGGCCGAGCGGCCGAGCACCACCGCCCGCGCACCCGCCACCGTCACGCCGGCCGATTCGAGCAGCTTCATCACCCCGAGCGGCGTGCATGGGACCAGCGCCGGCTGGTTGTCCGCCAGCCGGCCGACATTCAGCGGGTGGAACCCGTCCACGTCCTTGGCCGGATCGATCGCCTCGATCACCACCTGCGGGCGGATCTGCGGCGGCAGCGGAAGTTGCACCAGGATGCCGTCCACGTTCGGGTCGGCGTTTAGCCGCTCCACCTCATCGAGCAGCGCCGCCTCGGCGGTATCGGCGGGCAGGATGACGGTTGCGGTCCCGATCCCGGCGTTGGTGGCGGCGCGGTCCTTGTTGCGCACGTAGACCGCGCTCGCCGGGTTGTCGCCGACCAGCACGACCGCGAGGCCGGGGCGGAAGGGCAGGGTGGCCACGCGTGCCGCAAGCCGTGCGCGCAGGGCGGCGGCAACCGCCTTGCCGTCGATGATCCGAACCGTCACAGGTGCGCGTTCCTTCCAGCGTTTCCGCCGGCGCAGCCGGCCGGTGCGGCGTTCCCACCGGCGCACCGGGGAGATGATCGGCGGCTCTGCGAGCGCCGGACCTGCCCGCTCCCGCGGCGCGTCCGACCGCCGCTCACAGACCTTCGAGTCTTGCGGCCAGGGCCGCAGGGTCGCCGCTGACGTGCAGCCGCTTTTCCCGGTTCGCGGCACCGGCAGTGACTTGCACGGCGGACGGCGCCACCCCCAGCGCCCGGGCCAGCGCGACGCAGGCAGCGCGGTTGGCGCGGCCGTCCTCCGGCGCTTCCGTGACGCCGATCCTGAGGCGCTGTCCATCGGCCGCCGGAGCGGTGCCATGCAGGCCCGGACGGCGTGACTTTGGCTGCACCTTCACCGCAACCGACACCCCGTCGGGCAGCGCCTGCCAGAATTGCGTCAATAGAGGGTCTGGAACAGGCTGACCTCGATCCCGTTCAGCAGCATGCGCGCGGCCTGCAGGACCAGGATCAGAATGATCGGGCTGATGTCCACGGTGCCGAAATTGGGCAGGAGCCTGCGAATCGGCCGCAATGCGGGCTCGGTCACCCGTTCCAGGAAGTCACCGATCGTCCAGACGATCCGATTGCGGGTGTCCAGCACGTTGAAAGCAATCAGCAGGCTGAACACCGCGGCCAGGATAACCGCCCAGATATAGAGTCCGATCAACTGTTCAACCAGCCAGAACAAGGGATGCAACACGGCCATGGTGCTGAGCGGCCTCCATTCGAGTTGGCGAAGGCTAGCCGCGAGCGTTTCGGTCCGCAACCTGCACGACCGCCGGCGGGTCAAGCAGGCGTGCGGACCGTGCGGACGCTCGCTTGACTTCACCAGGCCTCGTGAGCATTGTCCGCGCCCTGCGGCGCCCGGACTGGCGCCGGCCGGCGGGTTCGGGGCTGTAGCTCAGTTGGGAGAGCGCCTCGTTCGCAATGAGGAGGTCAGGGGTTCGATTCCCCTCAGCTCCACCACCGAACCGCCGACGAGCCACCCGATCCTTGTCCCTCGATACACACCCGGGCGGCCTGGCCGACAGCGTCGGCCCGGTACGGCCGGCCACGGTTGGCCCCTGGAGCGTGATCGCCACAGCTCACGGTGACAGCCTCATCGATCCGGCGCATCTGTCGCGCATGTCGGACCCCACCCGTGAGACTGCCTTCGATCTGCTGGCGGCGGTGCTCGGCCAGCGGCGCCCGCTCGAAGATGCGCTCGACTCGCTGCCGCCGATGGCAGGGCGCGACCGCGCGGCGGGCCACCGGCTGGCAGCCGCGGTGCTGCGCCGAACCGGCACGCTCGACGCGGTGCTGGCGCCGTTTCTGCGCAAGCCGCCGCCCGATCCGGTGCGCCAGGTGCTGCGCATCGGTGCCGCCGGCCTGCTGCTGCTCGAGTCGCCCGCGCATGCGGCGGTCGCGACGGCCGTGGGGCTGGCGCGCGCCCGCGGCCTCGCGCCGTTCGCCGGGCTGGTGAACGCGGTGCTGCGGCGGGTCGTGGAGAACGGGCCGCAGGCGCTGGCAGCGCTCGATTCGCCCCGGCTCGATACGCCCGCCTGGCTCTGGGACTCCTGGGGACCAGCCGCCCGCGCGATCGCCGCGGCGCACCAGCACGAGGCGCCGCTCGACCTCACGCTGCGCCCCGGCGCGGCGGTCCCGGCCGGCGGCGAGGTCTTGCCGACCGGTTCGGTGCGCTTCCCGGCCGGCACCAGGGTCGCCGATGTTCCCGGCTTCGCGGAGGGCCAGTGCTGGGTGCAGGACGCGGCCGCGGCGCTGCCGGCCGGGCTACTCGGGCTGCGGGCCCGCGAGCGCGTGGCCGACCTGTGCGCAGCGCCCGGCGGCAAGACCGGACAGCTCGCCGCTTCCGGCGCCTCCGTCGTCGCGGTGGACCGCGACCAGGCGCGGCTGGCACGCTTGCAGGAGAACCTGCGCCGCTGGGACCTGCCGGCCGAGACGGTGGCGGCCGATGCCGGGATCTGGCAGCCGGGCGAATTGTTCGACGCCGTGTTGCTGGACGCGCCGTGCAGCGCGACCGGCACGATCCGCCGGCACCCCGACGTGCCGCATCTGAAACGTCCGCGCGACGTGGAGACGCTGGCCGAGGCCCAGGATCGGCTGCTTGCGGCGGCGGCTGGGTTGCTGCGCCCAGGCGGACGGCTGGTCTACGCGGTATGTTCTCTGCAACCGGAGGAAGGCGCGCCCCGCGTCGGGGCGGCGCTGGCCCGCGGCGGGCTGCGCCACGACCCGATCCGACCCGAGGAGCTACCTGGCCTGCCCGAGGCGGTGACGCGCGAAGGCTTCCTGCGCACCCATCCCGGCCTGTGGGCCGAGCGCGGCGGCATGGACGGGTTTTTCGCGGCTCGTATGGTCAAGACCTGATGTGGCGTCCGGTGGCCGATGGGCGAACGACCCAACGCCAGCTCAGCGCTTCTTGAAGGTTTTGTGGCAGGCCTTGCAGTCGTCTTGCACGACATTGATTTGGGCGGCGACGCCGCTGGCGTCACCCGCTTTGGCGAGCACTGCCAGCTTGTCCGCCGCATCGGCCAAGGTGTGGGCGGCCTTTTCGAACCCGGCACGGTCGGTCCACACCGCTGGCAGCGCCTTGGTGTCGTGGCCCTTATCGCTGCCGGCCGGAAACAGCGTGGGGAACAGCCGTGCCCAGCGCGCCATGCCGGCCGCCACGTCGGCGAACGGCTTCAGGTCGGCGTTGGTCGCCGAGGCCGTGACGATCCCCATGAACGAGCCTTGCAGCAGGTCCTGGCCGGCCTGCCGGATTTCGATCACGTCGAGCGCGTCCGCCTGCGCCGGCGCCGCTCCGGCGCCCCCGAGTGAAACAATGCCCAGCGTGGCCCCGACAAGCGCTATCGTCTTTCTCATGGATACGTGTCTCCCGTCATGCTGCCGGATCGTCATTATTAACCGGGCCGGCGTTGCGTCGCCCCGCGCCATTTGTCACGTAAGGTCCTAGCAGAGCCGAAAATCGGCACGCAAATCGGATTGTCAACGAAGTAGGATTGTCATGCACGCCATCCGTTCCGTCGCCGTCTTTTGTGGCTCGCGGCCTGGGCACGACCCCGGGTTCGCCGCGGCGGCCCGCACGCTTGGGGAAGGCCTGGCGAACGCCGGCGTCCGCCTGGTCTATGGCGGCGGGCGCGTCGGGCTGATGGGCGCACTGGCGGATGCCGTGCTGTCCGCCGGCGGCACGGTGCTGGGCGTGATCCCGGAGTTTCTGACCCGGCTGGAGGTGGTCCACGAGGGCGTGGCCGACATGGTGGTCACCGACAGCATGCACACCCGCAAGCGGCGGATGTTCGCGGAGGCGGACGCCTTCGTCTCGATGCCCGGCGGGCTGGGGACGCTGGACGAGACGATGGAGATCATCACCTGGCGGCAGCTCGGCCTGCACGACAAGCCGATCCTGCTGTGTGACGTGGCGGGTTCGGCTTCTCCTGTGCTGGCCGCGATCGAGGCGGCGATTGCCTTCGGGTTTGCGCCTGGCGAGACAAGGCGTCTGTACGAGACCCTGACCGGTGTGCCGGCCGTGCTGCGGCGACTGGCCGAACTGCCGGGCGGCGAGGCGGCGGCGCCGGAACGGCTTTAACGCGCGCGGCGCGCAGGGCTGCTCTCGAGCGCCGCCGCGCAGGGGCTGCTTGCCGCGCGGCGGCGCCAAGGGTATATGCGCCGCCTTGGCCGGAGTGTAGCTCAGCCTGGTAGAGCACTGTGTTCGGGACGCAGGGGCCGGAGGTTCGAATCCTCTCACTCCGACCAATCCCGATCCGGCGCCCGGTCACACCGTCGCCGGATCGCCTCCCGCATTGTAGCGACCCAGGTTTTTGGCTGATCGGTTCGGATCGCCAAGAGGCTGCTGCCGCCCTGCACGCAAACGTCAAGAAACCGGCGACTGTGCTACGGTGTTTCACCGTTCGATGCTGATAATGACGGTTGCCGCGAGTTCCTGCCCGAAGCAGCCTTTGTCGCGGGCGAATGCGTCAAGGTCGCGAATGATCCGCGAACCAGTCCGGGGCCTCGCCCATGGAGCCGTCATCCCAGGGTCGGCCAATCCACGCGGCTGCACTCGGCCAGCGTGGCACAGGCGGTGCGGCGCTTTGGTCGCCGTATGCGCGGCGCCTGCCGCTCATATCGACGATGCGGCCGCAGGGCCTTGCCTCGTTTGGGTTTCCCGGACGGCTCGCGGTTTCAGACCCTGTGCCCCAAAGGTTACGGCATGCCGTTCGGCACACGCCCGGCGTCGTGGATTGGCTTCTCAGCGTGGCAATCGGTGTTCGCATGACTCGTGATACGGTGACCGAAACGCGAATTCCCCGCCGCTTCGCGGTGCTCGGCAGGCTTAGGACCGGGACCCACGTCCGGCCTTCGAGCGACCTGCCGACGGCCCAGGCCGACTGGGCAGCGAAGGGATCCGACATGATAGGCGCGCCGTCTCCGGATACGGCACCGCTGCGGCGCGGGTCCCTCGATACGTCCACCCGCCTGATCCTATCGGTCGTGAACCGGCGAACCCATGGCGGGCGAATACCGCAGAATCTGGCGGAGCTGCGTGCGTTCGCCGACCGGCAGATGCTGCCCCGCTGGCTGCCTCGCTTGCAGCTTGCCGCGGTAGAGGACCGGTCCATTCCGGGCCCGGAGTGCGATCTGCCGATTCGGGTCTACCGTCCGCGCGGCGTGGTGCGCGGCGTGGTGCTGTTCCTGCACGGCGGGGGCTTCGTCCATTGCGGGCTGGATAGCCATGACGGCATCTGCTGTCGGATTGCCAGCGGGTCGGGCGCGGTTGTCGTGTCGGTGGCCTATCGTCTCGCTCCGGAGCACCGCTTTCCCGCGGCCCCGCAGGACGGTTATGCCGCCCTGTGCTGGATCGCGGCCCACGGCGACGAACTGGACGCAGGCGGATCACGCATCGCGGTGGCCGGCGATAGCGCGGGCGGCAACCTGGCCGCGGTCGTGGCACAGATGGCGCGCGACCGGGGCGGCCCGCCGATTGCCCACCAGGTCCTGTTCTATCCGCCGACCCACGGCCTGGAAGACGTGCCATCGCGGCACGAGAACGGGAGCGGGTTCTTCCTCACGACCGATCTGATGCGCTGGTATCTGGATCAGTACATCGACGCCGGGCACCACTATACCAGCCCTTATTTCGCGCCCTGTCTCGCCGGCGACCTGAGCGGCCTGCCGGCCGCGACCATCATTACGGCGGAATTCGATCCGCTGCGCGACGAGGGCCTGCGCTATGCGGAGAAGCTGAGCGCGGCCGGCGTGCCGGTTGACTACCGTTGCTACCCCGGCACGATCCATGCCTTCCTCAGCTTCTATCCGGTCCAGGCCAAGGCGCGCGATGCGCTGTCGGTCGCCGGGAGGGCAATCCGGAGCGCGCTTAGGCCGCCGGCCGCCCCGACCGCCGTCGCCCCGGTCTCCGCCGTGGGTCCTGACCGCCTGTCCGCACGCTGGTTCAACCTCCGGGATTGGTGGGTGAGCCAGGCGCGAAGCCAGGACTAGCAACGGGCAGCTTGGCGGCGTTCAGCGTCCGTTGTCGCCGGGATTATGCCAGTGAGGCTCATGCCAGTGGGCTCATGCCAGTGGGGCTCATGCCAGTGGGGCTCATGCCAGTGGGGCTCATGCCAGTGGGGCTCATGCCAGTGGGGCTCATGCCAGTGGGGCTCATGCCAGTGGGGCTCATG
>Ga0182012_10000297_pt1 | contig 57210 bp, 58 predicted proteins | sample 612S2SmetaG_FD_120486 | JGI IMG/M metagenome (GOLD analysis project Ga0182012, IMG submission 120486) | Permafrost microbial communities from Stordalen Mire, Sweden - 612S2S metaG | ecosystem: Environmental > Terrestrial > Soil > Wetlands > Permafrost | place: Sweden: Stordalen | collected... | reverse complement strand
TCCGGGGTATGCCGGCCAAGATCTTCTCGGGCGAGGGGTTCGCCGATTCGCCGGTTTGATAGCGGTCCAGCATCACGATCTTGGGGTGGTCAGCCATGCGCTATCGTAGGCGCGGGATGCCGCTGGAAACAAGGGCGGCCCGGCGCCGTCGCGCCGAGCCGCGCTTTTTCACTTGTCACCGTTTCTCTGTGCCGCCGCGGTCGGCGGCAGCGTTGCGGCGGTCGGCGCCGCATCCTTCTCCGGGCTCCCGCTCTGAGCCACCGCCGCCGGGGCGGCCGTAAGCGTCAGCCGCACACGCCGCTCGAGGGCATAGCCGTCACTGTCCTCGGCGGTGCTCTGGCTCTTGCCATAGGCATTCACCTCGAGCGCTTGCTCGCGCACACCCGCCGCAAGGAACAGGTCCCGCACAGCGTCGGCGCGTGCCTGGGACAGCTTCATGTTGCCATCCACCGTTCCCCGCGGATCCGCATATCCGTCCAGCCGCACCGTCAGGGAAGGCGACTTGGCGAGCATGCCGGCCAGGGTCTCGATCTCGTGCGAAGTGTCCTCCGGAATGTCCGCGCTGCCGGTGCGGAACAGGATGTCGCCCTGCAGCCCGTCGAGCACCTTCGCCGCCTCCTCGCGCGCGCCGGCGTCCTTGGCCTCCTGCGCCGCCTCCACGCTGTGGGCGAGCTGGTCGAGCCGGGCCGTCAGCGCGCGATTGGTCTCCTCCAGCTCACCACGTGCCGTTTCGAGCTCCGCGGTCTTGGTCTCGAGCTCCGATTTGATGGCCTGCAGCTGCAACTTGTCGCCATTGAGGAGGGCGACCTGCGCTTCGGCCTTGCGGGCCTCCCCGGCGCGGTGCACCCGGTTGCCGAGCCAGGTGCCGAGCCCCGCGCCCACCACCGCGCCGATCGGCCCGGCCGCGAAGCCGCCGATGACCGCGCCGGTGATGAACCCCGCCGGCTCCTGCGGCGGGGGCTTCGTCGCGGGCGCATCCGCCAGAGCCGCCGCGCTCAGTCCCATCAACCCTATCGTCCAGACCACCTTCGAATATTGAGTTTTCATAAAGAGCTCCTCGAGTGCCAGGCATCGCCATATCGGGCGGCGACCGCCGCCCGTTGGAGCTATTTCATCTCGAGATTAGGGCAGCGCCCTCGAGGCACCGTGGCAAATCGTGGCGAATCACCGGCCAATTGAGAGGCTCAGGTCCTCAGCGAGAAGGGCGTGAAGTTGGTCCCAATGTCGTAGTAGTCCTCCTGCTCGGCCTTCTTCAGGAACGCGACCACCCGGTAGGTGAGCGGGGTTGCGACGATTTCCCAGCCGCTCTTCAGGACATATTGCGTGAACATGATCTCAACCAGGTGCCCACCGGGCATGCGGCCGTAGAACGCGACGAAGTAGAAGATCAGCGAGTCGACGAACTCGCCGCAAAGCGTCGAGCCGACGATCCGGGTCCACAGCCAGCGTCCCCGGGTCCAGATCTTCATCTTGGCGAGGACGTAGCTGTTGACGAACGTTCCGGAGAGAAAGGCGATGGTCGAGGCCGCCACGATGCGCGGCGTGTTGCCGAAGATCGCCTCGACCGCGGGCTGGGTCGCGCGTGAGCTCTCCGATGGCGGCAGATGCACGATCACCGCCGCCATGACGGAGGCGAATGCCAGCGCACCGAAACCCGCCCACACCACGCGCCTGTCGCGTGCATAACCGTAGACCTCGGTGAGGATGTCGCCGAAAATATAGGAGATCGGGAAGAACAGGACGCCGGCCAGGAAAGTCACCGTCCCGATGACCGGCAGATGGAAGGAGGTCTCCTTCGCGGGGCCGATCAGGTTCGAACACAACAGCACGCACACGTAGGCGGCCATCACAAAATCGTAGTATCGAAATTGACGGTTCTCACGGATCGGAGACATGGTTCTCAATGTCCGGGGCCAAACTATGAAGTTGCGCGTGTTGATGGATGATATGTCATACGGGGCGCGCACTCGCCGTTTTCTCGCGCCGTCGCTTACTCGAGACGTTCCGCGCCGGTTTGGCGAAAACCATCACATCACCCGGACGGGCCGTCCTGTAGATATGTAGCTCAATTTAACGGCTATCGGATCTATGGAGCAGGGCAAACCCTTCAGCGCAACGGAAAGTCCGCTCGTCGATTTCGATGCCGTTTGTCAGAAAGTGCGGGCGGCGTTGGAACCGGCGCGCGCTCACGCCGTTTCTTTGCACGATGAAAGCGGGGACCTGCTCTGGCTGAGTGAGAGCTCCATGGGGCCGGACGAACACAATGCGGTTCGCGAGGCGCTCGACTCCTTTGCCCGCGGCGACAGTCCGCCGGTGCTCGCCTATGATCTGGGCGATGCACGTTCCGCCGTGCTGCTGCGCGCCGTCAGCGCGCGCAGGGCGCTGGTGGGCGCGGTCATGGTGATCATGGATACGCGGGCCATCAAGGCCGATGCGGGGGGTCTCACCAAGCTGCTGACGTCGAAGGTGCAGCGTGTCCTCGCGGATTTCGCCGGCATGCGCCCGGACATCGAACCGAGAGCGGAGCAACCGCCGGCGAAGGCTCCAGGCAAGGCTCCCGCCAAGACCCCTGCCGCCGCGCCCATCAACACCAAATCATCGGCCACCTCGCAGACGGCCAGATTCCGGGCGCTCGCCGCCGCGGCGCCGGCCAGTGTCAAGGTATCGGCCCCCACGGCCGGCAAGTCGCCCGCATCCGCATTGCCTGGCGCCAAGGTCTCGGCCGCCGCGGCGCCGGCCGGCGCCAAGGCATCGTTGCAGTCCGCCGCCGCAGCCAAGGTCGCTGCGCAACCTGCTCCCGCTGGCCGCCCCCCGGGCATTCCCGCGGCCCATCCGCCGCCTAGAACATCCGGCACGCGCGAGGGTGCCGGCCCTCCGGAGCTCACGCTCGCGGACTCAGGGCGCATTCCCGCTCCCCAGGCGAGGCCGCCACGCCCCGCTCCCCCGCCACGCCCCGCCGCAACGCCACGCCCCGCCGCAACGCCGCCCTCGTTGCCCGAGCATCCGGCGGCGGCGCCGGAGTCTGCGGACAGGCGTGCGCCCGAAATCTCGCCGGAGATCGATCGCCTGCACGCCGCCTTGCGCCGCAGCCCGATCGCCCTGCACGTCCAGCGGCTCGTGCCTCTGACCAAGGGCAGCCAGCTGAAGCGGTACGAGGTGCTGCTGCGCTCCAAGTCAGACGATGCGCCCAATGCAGCGCCGCACGCGATGCTCAAGGCGGCCGTCGACAACGGTCTCGGTTCGATGATCGATCGTCGCGTCATCACGGAGCTCGTGGGCTGGCTCGTTCACCATCCGGACGTGTGGCAATCCAATGCCGTCATGTTCTCGGTGAACTTGACGGCGACCGCCCTGCACGACGAGCACTTCATCAAATTCGTCGGGCTCTGCCTCGCGAAGTCCTCGCTCCCCAAGGCCATGATCGCGTTCGAGGTCGATGTGGCGACGGCGGTGAAGCTGTCATCCCGGGTGGCGGAAGTGGCGGCCTCCCTGCACAGGCTGGGCTGTCCGTTGGTGCTCGATGACTTTGCGCTCAGGACCGAATGCTTCGATCTGCTGCGCCTGCCGGGAATCCGCTACATCAAGCTTGCGCCGGAGATCACCGCCAAGATGCGCACCGACAAGATCTCGCAGGCGTCGATCACCGCGGTCGTCCAGATGGCGCGGGTGCTCGGCATGCACACGGTGGCGAAGCGCACCGAGACACCCGCCGAACAGGAATGGCTGACCGCGCTCGGCGTGGACTTCGTGCAGTCGCATGCCATGTCGCCGCCCGCCGCGATCGAAACGCTGTCGAAGGCGCGCGTCTAGAGGGGCGGCGGTCGGATCATTAACGCCGGTTAATGGGCGCCGCGGCTGGCGCAATGCGGTATCGAAGTCGCAACTTGTGCTGTAAGCACTTGCAAAACCTCGCAAACAAAGCAAACTACATGGGTCTGCAACGAGACACCGGGACCGAGCTAAGTGTTTTGTTAGTCCCATGAGGTTCGGTTCCGGTTCCCGTTAGGCTGCCACCCATGACACTCAATGTACTGATCGCGGCCTGCGCGCTCGCAGGCTTCCTGTTTCTGATCACGGCAATTCGCCGATTCCAGCTGCGTCATATGTCCGGGGGCTTGTTTCACGGCACTGCCGCGCTGGTGATGTTCCTGGTTGCGGCAATTCTATTTCTGATCACGCTCAATCTGCGCACCTACCAGCGCTTGACGGAAGAAGCGCCGGCCGGGGAGATCCAGTTCGCAAAGCTCGGCCCGCATCAATACAACGGCGTGCTGACCTACCCCAACGGAGAGGTGGCCTACTTCCCGTTGAGCGGGGATGAATGGCAAATCGATGCGCGCATCCTCAAATGGACAGCGGTCGCCAACCTGGTCGGTTTCGACACGGCGTTCAGGCTCGAGAGAGTCAGCGGCCGCTACTCCAACGTCGAGGACGAGCGATCGCTACCCCGCACGGTGTATGAGCTGCACCCCCCCGGCAAGATCGATCTCTGGGCGCTGGTGCACGATTATCATCGCTGGCTGCCCTGGTTCGATGCGCTTTACGGCAGCGCGACGTACCTGCCGATGGCGGACGGCGCGCTGTACGACATCAAAGCGTCGCCGAGCGGCTTGCTGGCGCGCCCGCTCAATCAGGCTGCCCGCACCGCCGTCGGCAACTGGCACTGATCTCTCGGAGCCACGGTATAATATTCGGCTTCGGGGCTCCGCCCGCCCATGCCGGCTTAGCACAGTGGTAGTGCAACGGTTTTGTAAACCGTAGGTCGGGGGTTCGAATCCCTCAGCCGGCAAGACCCCATCAGTGTCCTGACGCGCGCGCGCCGTCGACTAAGCCTTCGCTTTTAAATACTATCGAATGCACATCAGATCCATGTGAGCCGGTACGAAAACAAAGCAGCATACGGCGGGGTTGGGAGGGCAGGCCCCGCATCTGAGGCGCACGCTCGGGCGGCTCGACGTGGTGCTCATGATCGTCGCAGGCCTCGTCAGTCTGAATACCCTGGCGCCGTTGGTTCAGAACGGGCCGATGGTGCTCTGGCTCTGGCCGCTCGCGATCGCCTTTTTCTTCATCCCCGAGGCCATCACGGTCATCGAGCTATCCCACCACTATCCGGGGGAGGGCGCCGTCTATGTGTGGCCGAGCAGGCTCCTGGGCGAGATGCATGGTTTCCTGTCGGGCTGGTGTTACTGGATGGCGAACATCGTCTACGTCCCGACGCTGGTCGTCTCCTCGGCGGGGCTCGCCGCCTATTTGTTCGGCGCCTCCGGCAACACTCTTGCGAGCCACGGCGCAGCCATCGAGATCGGCTCCTTCGGCCTCCTGGCGCTGCTCATCTGGCTGAACATCCGGGGGCTCGCGGCCGAAAAGCTGTTCGTGAACGCAGCCGCCCTCGGCACGCTGTCGGTCGGCATCATTCTCATCGGGCTCGCTTCCTGGTCGGCCATGCGCCAGGGGCTGTCTGTCACGAGACTCGAGTGGCGACCTTCCGGATTCGACTGGCATCTGATCTCGATCTTCAGCCTCCTGTGCTTTTCACTCCTCGGTCTCGAGATCGCCTCGAACGTCGGGGACGAGATCCACGAGCCGCGCCGAACGCTCCCGCGCGCCCTGTTGACGGGCGCCTGTGTGGTCGCAAGCCTCGACGTGCTGCTCACGGCATCGATGCTGCTCGCGGTTCCCCCCGGGGGCATGAATGCCGTACAGGGGGTGCTGGAAGCGGTGGATGGACTCGCCCAACGCATCGGCGCGAGTTCCCTTACCCCGGCGATCGCGGGACTCTTGGCCCTGTCGGTCGCAGGCGCGGCGGCTGCATGGCTTGCCGCACCGGCGCGCATACCGTACGTCGCAGCCCTCGAGGGCCACCTGCCCCGCGTGTTCGCCCGCCTTCATCCGCGCCACGCCTCCCCGCATATCGCCCTGCTGCTCTGCGGCGGCCTGTGCGCGCTCGCCCTTGCGGTGAGCTTCGCGGGTGCCGGCCTCAACGAGGCGTTCATGACCATCCTCGACCTGTCGGTGATCCTGAGCCTCCTCCAGTATCTCTACATGTATGCCTCGCTCCTCGCGCTGGCATTCGGCCGGCGCGACATGGATTTGTTCTTCAGCCGCACCACGCTCGCCCTAGCGGGCATCACCGGAATGTGCGTGACCCTCATCGCCACCGCCAGTGCGTTCGTGCCGACGCGCCAGGTCGAGCACCTCGGGTTGTTTGAACTCAAGCTCTTCGGTTTCTGCGGCATCGTGCTCGGCGCCGGCGCACTCTGCTTCCGTTTCAATTCTCGATCGGCGGCGTCCCGAGCCTGAGCGATGGGGACAAGATCCCCGGCCGTGCAATACTCGCGCGTGGCCCACGAAGACCTCGTCCGCTTCCCAGTAAACTGCCCGATCTGCCGCAAGGAGGTCCTCGCGGAGTACCGGCGCGCCGATGTGGTCGGAGCCCTTCTCAACGACCGCCCGATACGGCTGTATGCGCCGTGCTGCGCAAAGAGCTGGACCGCGGGCTACATCGAGATGCAGCAGATTCGCGCGTACTTCGACGCCCATAGACTCGACCGACTCGACGGCCCGAGCCGCGCGCCGCCCGCCAAGACCCGCGAGACACTGGACGACTAGCGGACCCCCGCATGTCTGCGCGCGGCGACAGCGTCTCCTACCGCCGACAGTTACCCAAAGCGGAAGTTGCTGACTACCATCCGACCCGCAAATCGCCGGCTGCGTATTGCCTTCCATTCGATACGGATTTTCCATCCACATCCAACTTCGTTTCGAGGGGATCCAGACGATGCGAAACAGCTTAACGGCAGCCCTCTCTGCCACACTTATTATTTTGGGATGCGCCGAGACAGGTGTGTCGTCCGCGACCACGATACCGGCCGAGAATTTCAGCTGCGGTGCAGCGACCAAAGCGGAGCAGGCCGGCGCGCCCTCGGGTACATCGATCGGCATTGCGTTCGCCGGCAACGATCCGACCCAGACTTTCACATGGGGCTCGCAGTTCACCGTCAAATTCAATGCCGTCTCGAAACTCGCCGACACGCTCGACTGGTGGATCGCCGATTACGCCGGAAAAGTCCACGCGTCGGGCGCGATCAGCGTGGTCGAGGGCACCACCACGGCGAACATGGTTTGCTCCTCCACGATCTCGGGTTATTTCGCGGTCTCGGCCAGGCTGAGCAAATCCGGCGTCGTTCCGTCGCCACAGGGCAGCCGTCCGTCAGGCTTCGCGGCCTTCGGCGTACTGCCCAACGTCGCGGATTTCGTGCCCGCCTTCAACGCGTCGCTCGATGCCCGCCGGGTGGGCTTGGTGGGCGCGAACGATATCGAACCGGGCACGGGGCTGCAGCCCCTGAACGAGCATCTCGGCACCTCTTGGATCATGACATCGCGATCGATGGCGCTGACCGAGCCGCAATATGCCGGACAATACAACCCGGCGACCTATCAGATTGATCCGAGCCTCAAAGAGGGCACGCTCGCGCGGATCGTCTACATGAACGGACTGCCATTTTGGGCGAGCACGGCCCCGTCCCCCAGCGCGGGCGGATCGTATCCCCCGAAATCCTACAGTGCCTTTCAAAGCTACGCCGCGCTGGTCGGTGAGGAAAGTGCGCGGATCCAAAAGGACTACATTCCGAATCAGCATAAGAACTACTACCAGGTCAGCTGGGAACCGGACCCGGGTCCCTCCACCGAATGGAAAGGCACCGATGCGCAGTTCGTCCAGCTCTACCAGGCAGCCTGGGAAGGCGTGCACTCGACCGATCCGAATGCGGCAACTCTGGGGCCGGCGACGCAGAGCCTCGGCATCTGTGCCAGCTGGCTCGAGCGCCTCGCGCCCCTCGGATTTGCCAAATACCTCGACGCGGTCTCCTGCCATGGCTACTACATCGTCGGCGCGAGTTCAGCGCTGCCGCCGGAGGTTGGCGATTTGCCGGAGAAGGTGCAGGCGCTTCGCACCACCATGGCGAGCGTATTGCCAGCAGGTACGAAGCTGTTCGTCACCGAGGTCGGGATAGGCTATCCGATGGGAGCAAACTATGGGCCGAACTATCCGACCTCCGCGGTGCTCACGGAGCACGCAGAGGCCGTCGTGCGCACTCATCTCATCAATTTGGGAGAGGGTGTGGACACCTCGTTCATATTCTACTCATCTGACTTCACCTCTCCCGTTGGATTCGGCACGTACTTCAACCTGAGCTTGAGCAACTACGCTTCCGGCAACCTGGAGCCCAAGCCGACCGCCATGGCGGTTGCAGCGGCCACCCGGCTGATCGATGGGTCTCGCAGCTTGGGCGCGCTCACCAATGTGCCGACCGGCGGATACGGTTATTCGTTTCTGCTCGCCGATAGCGCGCACGTCATGACCGCCCTCTGGGCGCACAACTCATCGTTCAATGCCAGTGAGTCGTACCAGCTCCCAGTCGCCGCTGCAGGGACTTCCGGCGATGTCATCATGTTCGACACGATGGGAAATCCGAGGACCTTGGCGTATTCGAACGGCCTTGCGAACGTGACGCTGTCGGAGATGCCGATCTACGTGCTTTCCGATGATGCTGCGGTGATTAAGGCTCACTCGAGGGCGCCGGCGGGCGGCTACCAGACGAGCTTCTAAAGGCACGCCAACCTGCCGGGCCAGGCAGCGGTCGAACCGCGCCTGCCCGGCATTTTTTTGCCCCGGTTTCCCGCGACCGTCTCAGGGCACCCTGAAGGCGAGCGCGGATGCAGGCCGGGGCAAAATCAATCTGAAGGCACCCCGAAGGTTCCATCGACGACCTCGAGGAATGTGCGTTCCTCGCGCAATATGAATCGCTTTGTCTGCGCGGCGGCGAAATTCTCGCGCCCCTCGGGATCGCACTTCAGACGCTGGCGATAGCCCTCGTAAGACGCGAGGCTGTCGAACGCGATCAAGCCCCACGCGATGTCGTTCGTGCCTTCGTTCGGCAGAAAGTATCCCACCAGATGGCCGCCGCAGCGTGGAATGATGCGCCCCCAGTTTTCGGCGTAGCGCTGAAATTCATCCCGCTGAAAGGGACCGATCTGGTAGCGAATGAAGCAGGTCAGGGTCATGGGAGCACCTTTTACCCGCGCGCGCGCCGCCATGCTTCGATGCGCGACGAAACGTGAATGCGAACGCGGCGCTTGAGGCACGGGGCGCGTTCTGGCATGGTTCCCGCCATGACCGACCTGTCGCGCCCACGCGCATTGCACATCGCTCCGGCGATCGCCCTCATCGGCATCATCCTCGTCGCCTGCGCACTCCCCGATCGCACATTGGCGGCTCCGCCCGCCGGCGCGAAACCGGCCATCCAGGTGCTCGCGGCGTGGATCCGCTGGCTGCCGGCCGACCTGCCCGCCGCGGGATATCTCACGCTGGTCAATACCGGTGACAAGACGCTGCGCCTGGTGGCGGTGTCTAGCTCGGCTTACCGGGACGTGTCCCTTCACCGCACCGTTACTCACGGAGACGTCGAGGACATGGTGCCGGTCAAGGAAATCGCGCTCGAGCCGCACAAGACGCTCGAATTCGAGACGACCGGCTATCATCTCATGCTGATGCAGCCGACGGCTTCGGCCAACACCGGCGCCCGGGTCTCGATCGTCCTGCGGTTCTCCGACGGCTCCGTGTTGACCGTGCCGTTCGAGGTCCGCAAGCGAGGCTCCTGACGACCGACGACGGCGCTGGTACAGTGTCGGGGTCACATCCACCCCAATGCGTCCGTGAGCGGATGATCAACACCACCACGAGGACATCGTCTCATGCATGACTACAAACTCCGGTCGATCCGATTTGCAGCCGCCATCCTGGCGTTGGGTGCTTGGACCGCGGCCGCCGCCGCGCCCGATCCCGCCCTGAAGGCCGCCGTCGCCGATCCGGGACGCTCCGCCAATTTCGTCGCACGCGACCCGATTCGCCATCCGGTGGAGGAGCTCGAATTCTTCGGCATCAAGCCCGACATGACCGTCGTCGAGCTCTGGCCCGGCGGAGGCTATTGGACGGAGATCCTCGGGCCCTATCTCGCCAAGCACGGCACGTACTACGTGGCGCTCGAATCCACGGACAACGAGGAGGGCAACAAGTCGGTCAGCCATTGGCGATCACGCATGGCCGCGGAGAAGGATCGTCTCGGCACGATTCACGAAACCACGCTTGACGCCGGACACTACGACATCGCGCCGCCCGCCTCGGCGGATCTCGTGCTGACCTTCCGCAATCTGCACAATTGGATGGACGGTGGGTACGCCGACCAGGCCTTGGCCGCGTGCTTCAAGGCGCTCAAGCCGGGCGGGATCCTCGGGATCGAGGAGCACCGCGGCCGGACCGATAAGCCGCAGGATCCGAAGGCGGCCGATGGCTACGTGCGGGAGGATTACACCATTGCGCTCGCCAAGAAGGCGGGATTCGTGCTGGTGGCCAAATCGGAGATCAACGCGAATCCCAAAGACACGAAAAATTGGCCGGACGGCGTATGGACCTTGCCGCCCACGCTGTCGCAGGGCGACAAGGATCGCGCCAAGTACGTCGCCATCGGCGAAGCGGACAACTTCGTGCTGAAATTCCGCAAGCCGCAGTAGCGGCTCGAAGTCGCTTAGATTTCAGGCCCGAGGACGATCGGCGATCCGTCGCTGAATCGGGAGAGCCGAAACGGCGAGGGATCGACCGAAGGCGCCTGCCCCGTGGCGAGATCCGCGGCGAGGCGCCCCGCCCCGGGCCCGATCCCGAAACCATGTCCGGAAAATCCCGCGGCAACGGTCAGTCCGGGGACCGTGCCGGCAGGGCTGATGTAGGGGATCACGTCCGGCGTGGCGTCGATGTACCCGGCCCATTCCTGGACCACGGGCACATCGCGAAATCGCGGGTAGATGCGCACCATGGCGTCCCACGCCGCTCGATTCATCGCTTTATCGGGTGCCGGATCCAGAACGCGTGTCGTCTCGAACGGGCTGGGCCGGTCGAGCGCCCAGTGACGCGGCGCTCGAAACTCGCGCCAGCTTTGCGCATTCAGGCGAAGTTTGATGGCAGAGCCCTCCTTGCGTGCCGAGGGCCAGAACTCCCGCAGATAGCGCACGGAATCCGGCACCACGGGGACCACCAGGCCCGAGCCCCGGGCAATGGTGTAGCCGCCGTCCAGCCGCCTGCGGTAGCCGACATCGTTCAAGTAAGTGCAGGCATCGGGACCGCCGCTGACCGGGCCCGTACGCAACACCGAGGACAGCACCTTCAATTGGGGAAGTCGTACACCGAGGCTTGCGCAGAACAGACTCGTCCAAGCGCCCGCCGCGAGTATGACGGTATCGCACGCGATGGATCCCCGTTCCGTCACGACCCCGCTGATTCTGCCCGTCGCCCGCTCGATCCCGCGCACCGCGCAGTGAGTGAGAACCACCGCGCCCATGCGCTGCGCCGCACGCGCGATCGCGGGCGCGGCCTTCTGCGGCTCCGCGCACCCGTCGGAGGGCACGTGCAGTCCGCACTGAAAGGTGCCTGTCGCGTTCGGCATCAGCGCTTCGAGTTCCTGTCCGCGCACCATCCGGGCGCCGGTGGCGTAAGGCCGCGCCATGTCGAGCCAGGTGATGAATGAGCGCTCGTCCTCCTGCGATTCGCCCACGTATACGACGCCGCATTCCCGGAAGCCGGTCGCGCTCTCCGTCAAGCGATCCATGTCACGCCACAGCTTGAGGCTTTCGACGATCAATGGCATTTCGCGCTCGTCGCGGCCGGTCTGCCGGCACCAGCCCCAGTTGCGGCTGGACTGCTCGCAGGCGATGTGTGCTTTTTCGCAAAGCACCACGGGAATACCGCGGGCTGCGAGCGAAAGTGCCGCGGAAGTCCCGATGATGCCTCCGCCGATCACCACGACGCTGGTCGAGGCAGGCATCGCTTCATCGGGAGTGATCGAGTCGACGTAGGGGCCCATGGGTTCGCCAGCTGCAAAACATGCGATTATACGGCCACTCGGTCCGGATGATCCGCGCCGCGGAGCCGATATGTCGACCCACTCGCCAATTCCGATCCCCTCGATCGACGTCGAACCTTTGTTCCATGAGGCATCGCCGGCACGCGATCTGGCCGACCGGGCCATTGTGGAAGCCGCCGCGGACGTGGGCTTTTTCGTGGCCAGCCGCTTTCCGGCGGATCTTCCCGTCGGTCGCGCGGCGCGCTCGGAGCTGCTTCGCTTGTTCGCCCTGCACGAGGACGAGATCCGGCCTCTTTGGCGGCAAAAATTCGACTCTTCGCACCCGAATGTGTACCGCGGCTGGTTTCCCAGGCAGCACGGCTTCCTCACCAGCAAGGAAGGCATCGATCTCGGTCCCGACCTCGCCTACGGTCCTTCCGTGATGTGCGATGGCGACCCCCTGCGCGAAGCGACACCGTTGCCTGCGGAGACGGCATTGCCGGGCTGGAAGGCGGCGGCGGCTCATTACTATCTCGGCATGGTGAGAATCAGCCAGGCCCTCATGCGTTCGATCGCTCGAAGCCTCGGCTTGCAGGAGCGCTTCTTCGACGCCGCCTTCGAGCGCGGCCTCTCGACGTTGCGGCTGCTTCGCTATCCGTTGCGCACCGATGCGGACGACGCGGCGGCGATCGATCCGAGGGTGTGGGTGATGCACCGGGAATGTCGACACTACGTGACGGGCGCTCCGCACGTCGATTCGGGGTTTCTCACCCTGCTCGCGCAGGACGGGGTTCCCGGCCTGCAGGCGCGGCATCGCAATGGGGAGTGGGTGGACGTGCCGCCCGTGGAGGGTACGCTTGCCGTCAACTTCGGCAAAGTGCTGGAACGCTGGAGCGCCGGGCGCATCAAGGCAACCGAGCATCGAGTCATCGGCACGGGGCGGGAAAGGCTGTCGATCCCGTTTTTCTACGAGGCGCGAGCCGATGCCGAAATCCGTCCCCTCCCGATGGACCCTGCCGGTGCTTTCGAGCCCTTTCTATATGGTGACTATCTTTGGGCAACGACCACCCAGTTCGTGGAATTCAAGGGGATGGAAGCTCTACGCAGGCCTCGGGCGGCCCGGATCGCCGGCGGGGCTCTTGAATAGCTGAGCCCCACCCCCCATCACGAGGGCAATGCCTTCGCGCCGCCGTCTGTTTTCCCGCCCCCTGTGGATCATCTTCGCGTTGCTGACCTACGTCGGCTGCCGGCTGTTGCCGCCGCTGGCCCTCGGTACGGCGGGTACGGCAGTGGGGGCGGCGCTCCTCCTCACCGCCGGCATTCTGGTGCCGCAATCGATCCGGCGAAGCGATGCATTCGGGTGGATCGGGCTCATCGCGATGGGGTTCTTCTCCACGCTGTTCGTGACGACGCTCCTGCGGGACGCGCTGCTCCTCGCCGCGCGCTTCGTGCTGAGTGACTCGGGATATCGATCATTGCTCGGACCGTCTGCCGTCGGCGCGCTCCTGACGACCCTAGCGGTCACGGCAATCGGCTTCGCGATCGCCCGCCGGCCGCGCATCGTAAACGTCGACATTCCGATCCGGCGGCTGCCGCCTCCGCTCCACGGGTTTTCGATCACCCAGATCAGCGACGTGCATGTGGGCCCCACGATTCGCCGCGATTTCGTCGAGCGCTTGGTGGGGCGCGTGAACGATCTGCGCGCCGATCTCATCGCGGTGACCGGAGATCTGGTGGATGGATCCGTGCACCAGCTTGCCGCTCACACCGCACCCTTGTCGAAACTCTCGGCCCGGCACGGCGCGTACTTCGTGACGGGCAACCACGAGTACTACTCCGGCGAGGCCGCCTGGACCCGTGAGATTCGCAGGCTGGGCTTGACCGTCCTCAAGAATCAGCACGTCGTGCTGAATCATGATGGCGCCTCGCTCGTGTTGGCGGGTGTCAACGATTTCGCCGCCCATCACTACGACCCCGCGCAGCGAAGCGATCCCGCCGCCGCCCTCGAAGGCTCTCCCGCCGACGCAGGCGCAAGAATATTGCTCGCCCATCAGCCCGGGTCCGCACAGGCCGCCGCGAATGCCGGATACGACGTGCAGATTTCCGGTCATACGCACGGCGGCCAGTTCTGGCCGTGGAATTTGTTCGTGCGGTTCTTTCAGCCGTTCACCGCCGGACTGCATCGCGTGAAGAATCTATGGGTCTACGTGAGCCGTGGTACCGGCTACTGGGGCCCGCCGAACCGCTTCGGCGTACCTGCGGAAATTACCCGCATCCGATTGGTGCCCGCCGCCGCCTCAGGTTGAGGTGGACGCTGGGGGCCGGGTGGCGCCCCGGCGTGCACCTGTGTTCGTGCGCATATCAACCGCCTTTCATCCGCTGATTCCCGGTAGAATTCGACCCGCGTCAAAAAGCGCATGCACGGAATCCACGGAACCGGTGACAAGGAAGGGGAGCGGATGAACGCGGATCAATCGACAGCACGAGCCACTCAGATCAAGTGGGCCGCCGCGGCGGTGGGAGGCCTGTTTCTCCTCTTCATCGTATGGCCTTTCAACTCGGTGCCCACGGACTCACGCGGCGTGGTCACACAGTTCGGCAAGATCGTTGGAATCGAACCGGAAGGCCTCGCGGTCCTGCCGCCTTGGCGCAAGCTGAGCAACTTCAGCATTCGCGCCGAGACGGCGAGCATCGATGATGCAGAGGGAGCCACGAGCGATACCCAGCCGGTGCGTGTTGCGCTGACTGTGCGCTACTCCATTTTTCCGGATCGGGTGGCCGAGGTGTTCGAGAAATATTCGCACACCGGCGATCTGGCGTCCTTCGTTCAAACGGCGACTCAGGAGATCTTCAAGTCGGTCACAGCAAGATATTCCGCGCCGGACCTGATCGCGCAACGCGCCCGGGTTTCCTCGGACATCAATCAAGCATTGCGTGAGAAGCTGGCCATTTACGGGGCTCAGGTCATCAATATCGACATGCGCTCGTTTGCGTTCTCGCCATCGTACATGGAAGCGATCAACGAGAAAGTGACTCAGGAGCAGAAGCGGCTGGTCGCGGAAAATACCTTGTTGACGGTGGAGGCGGAGCAGAAACAAAAGGTCGCGATTGCCGAAGCCGAGGCGAGCGCTCGCCGCGCCACCGCGGATGGAGAAGCCTACGCAAACCTGAAGGTTGCGCAGGCCCAGGCAGAGGCCTTGCGCGTGCAGGGCGCCTCGATCCAGTCCAATCCGGGCGTGCTCGAGTTGAGGCGCATCGAAGTCGAGATGAAAAAAGCTGAAACATGGAACGGCGTTCTGCCGGTGAACGTCTACGCGGGCGCACCGATCCCTTTCTTCAACGCCGGCAAATGATCGACGCTTCATCGACCGCCCGCCGGGCTGCTGCGTGACCGAGCGCGCAGCCGCCCCTCTCGCGGGCCTTCGCGTGGTCGAGCTCGCGCGTATTTTGGCGGGACCTTGGATGGGCCAGACGCTCGCGGACCTCGGCGCCGACGTGATCAAGGTCGAGGCTCCGGAGGGCGACGAGACGCGCCGATGGGGGCCGCCGTTCGTGCACGGAGCCGATGGCGCCCAGGCGGATGCCGCCTACTTTCATTGCTGCAATCGGGGCAAGCGCTCGGTGATCGCCGATTTCCGGTCGGCGCGGGATCTCGATCTGGTCCGACGGCTCATCGATCGGTCGGACATCGTGATCGAGAACTTCAAGACTGGAGCGCTGCAGAAGTTCGAACTCGACTACGCTTCCGTGAGGCCCCGAAACCCGCGCCTGATCTATTGCTCCGTGACCGGATTCGGCCAGGACGGCCCCTACTGCGCGCGGGCCGGATACGACGCCATGATTCAAGCGATGAGCGGCATCATGGACATCACGGGTGATCCGGATGGGGAGCCGCAAAAAATCGGCGTGGCGCTCGCGGACATTCTGACCGGAGTGTACGGCGTGGTCGCCATCCAGGCGGCTCTCGCCGCCCGGGAGCGCACCGGGGAGGGGCAACAGATCGACATGGCGCTGTTCGACGTGATGGTCGGCGTGCTGGCGAACCAGGCGCTGAACTACTTCGTGTCCGGGACCGCGCCGCATCGCATCGGCAATGCCCACCCAAACATCGTTCCATACCAGACCTTCCCGACCAGCGACGGGCACGTGATGGTGGCGGTCGGAAGCGACCCGCAATTTGTAAAGCTGTGCACCATCCTCGGACGTTCCGACCTTGCGACGGACGAGCGCTATGCCACCAATGCATTGCGGGTTCGAAATCGCGGCGCGCTGATTGCCGTGCTGCGCGGGGAGATCCAGTCCTGGAAGCGGGACGAGCTTTTGGCAAAACTTGCGGACTTGGGCGTGCCCGCTGGTCCGATCAACACCATCGCGGACGTGTTCTCGGACCCGCAGGTTCGGGCACGCGCCATGCGCATCGACTTCGACCGCCCCGACATCGCGGGCGGCAAGCTTTCCGGCCTCAGGACTCCGCTGCGATTCTCCTCCTCGCAGCTTTGCCTCACCGGGGCCGCTCCGCGGCTCGGCGAGCACACGGACGACATCGCGCGCGAGCTGGGAATCGGGCCTCGAGAGGAGTTCACATCATGCACATCGCCATCCTGACGTTCGAGGGCTTCAAGGAGCTCGATCGGGGCGGACCGGTGCATGCCCGTTAGTACTCGCCTTCGGCAGGGCAAGGTGCTGATGCGCTTCAGGTGCGTTGTCTCTGGAGGAGGGTTGTAACGGCCTGCTCGATGCCGATGAAACCCTTGCGGGCGCGTGCACCGCGGTCCGCAAAGTCTATCCAGCCCGCATTGAATCCATCGATCATTTGTATGCGGGGGGTGGGATGCTTCATGCCCTGGCCCCGAAAGATCGCTTCCCAGCGATCGCGAGGCACCGCCTCGGCACGCACCGGTGTCCCCAACGCTTTGGCGAATGCTGCGGCCAGAGCATTCGGCGAAACGCGCTGCGGGCCCTCGAGCTCGACTACCTGCTTGCCCTCTGAGCGCTCTTGCAGGAGCGCCGCGGCGGCCCAACCCACGTCGTCGGTCGAGATCATCGGCACCGCACGGTCGAGCGGCTGAAGATAACTCTGGATGACCCCGCTTTTTGCTGAGTCGATATCCCACGCGGCGTTTTCCATGAACCAGGCCGCCCGCAGGAATGCCACCGGCATCGGCAGACTCCCGAAGGCATGCTCCATGCGACCGAGTATATTGAGCAAATTCGGTTGCGCGGCATTCGCACCAATGGTTGATAGCGCCACCACTTTCGCAGGGTTCGCGCGCTCGAGAGCCGCGCGCAGCGGCTTGATGAAGCCCATGGCTTCGGGAAAGCCCGGCGCCGGGTCGAAAACGGGAGGCAGCATCGCGAAGACGCCGGTCGTGCCGGCGAACGCTTGTGTGAGTGCCACCGAATCCGATAGATCGGCGACGGCAATATCGCAGCCCAACTGCGCCCAGGGCGCACCCCTGCTGCGATCCCTGACCACCGCACGCACGGGCTGATTGGCGGACAGCAGGCTGCGGGCCACCGCAGCCCCAACTTTTCCAGTAATTCCGGTAACCGCAAACATAAATGCTCCTAATCCTTCGGTGATTCGCCGCGGGCGAGGTGGAGGCACTATCCCACCGTCGCATTCATGCTTAAATAGCCCCTATGTAAATACAGTCGTGATTTTTTGGCAGGAGCAGAGGTGGCTTTCGACGGCAAGCTGTTGTCCGGGGTGACGGTGCTGATGGCGGTCGTTGAGGCGCGCTCAATCGCAAGAGCTGCGGAGGCACTCGGTCTATCCCCCTCCGGAGTGAGCCGCGCCCTCTCGCGCCTGGAGCAGCGCGTGGGCGCAAGGCTCCTGGCACGCACCACCCGGTCACTTTCGTTGACTGATGAAGGCCGGCGCTTCTACGAGCAGGTCGGGCCGCATCTCGCCGGCATCGAGGAGGCCGCCATCGAGGCCGCCGGTTCCTCCAGCAAGGTTCGGGGACGCTTGCGCGTCAATATCGATCCCTTTTTTTCGAGAATCGTTCTATCCCGGCATCTTGCTGCATTTCTGGCACGCTATCCGGATCTTTCTGTTGAGTTGATCATGCGCGACTCCGTCGGCGATCTGGTCGCAGACGGGTTCGACCTGGCATTGCGCTTCGGCGAGCCTCCGGCTGGATCTTTCGTGGCCCGGAAGCTGATTGAAACGCGAGTGCTGACGGTGGCCTCGCCTTCCTACGTCAAAGCCCATGGAAAGCCGCGGCATCCCAAAGAGATCGAAGAGCGCGACTGCATCGACTTCTACGATGCGGCCAATGCGCGGCCGTACGATTGGGAAATGAAACGCAAGAAGGAGGTGCTGCCGCTGCGGATCAAGGCGCGTCTCCTGGTGTCGGACTCGGGGACGCTGCTTGGCGCGTGCCAGGCCGGTGCCGGCATCGCCCAGGTCCTGGAAATCGGCTGCGGGGAGCTTCTACGCGGGGGCGAACTGGTCGAGCTGCTGCCGGAATGGTCGGACGAGCGGTTTCCTCTGTATGCAGTCTATCCCTCGCGGCTGCACCGCGCGGCGAAGGTACGTGCGTTCGTCGAGTTCTGCCTGGAAATCATGGGCGGGAATGAGAATGCCGTCTCGAGGAAGGCCCGGTGAATCGGGCCGTTTCAGGTTCATCACTGAGGAAAAGAATCGCGGCCTCGTCCAGGAGTGCTTTGGCGAAAGCAGTCAGCTAACCGGGAGCCCAATTCACCGCCGTGCCACGGCCGCGCGAGAGATTTGCGCTCATTGCCGCCGCCGGGGGTAGTACGATGCTTTGAAATATGGCGCAAAATGCCGCCGCAACACTTTGGCGGCTTCGTGAGGGCCTGCGGTTGACAAAAAAGGTCGCGACTCTCTCTCAATGGGCATTCGCCTGCAGCGGCGTCCCGACCACGGGTATCATCAGCACTGGGATCGACTATTTCCTCTTCTTTTTCTACAGCCAGGTCATTGGTCTATCAGCGGCCCTGACTGGCCTTGCGATCGCGATTGCGCTGACGTTTGATGCCGTAGCAAATCCAATGGTCGGATACTTGTCGGACAACTGGCGATCGCGGCTCGGGCGGCGCCTCCCGTTCATGTACGCATCGATACTTCCGCTGACCACTTTCTATGTGCTGGTTTGGTATCCGCCGGCTGATTCTCGGTCGCAATGGAGTTCGTTCGGGTACCTTTTGACGGTGTTAATCTTATTGCGGCTTTCCATGATGATGTTCGACGTGCCGGTCCGAACGTTGGCGGCGGAATTGACCCCCGATTATGATGAGCGCACCCGACTCGCCTCACTTCCAACTTCGGTCAGTTGGTTTACGGGTTCGATCGTGACGATTGCGATGTATTCCATCTGGCTCAAAGATTCCGCCGAGCACGTGAACGGCCAGACAAGCATCACCGGATACCGGCAGGCGGCTGTCGTCTGTGGGGCGGTGACCCTTGTCTCGCTGCTGTTCTCCACCGTAGGACTTCATCCGGAGATTCCACGTCTTCATATGCAGACCTCCGTGCAAACAGCCAGCCTAAAGGACATGATCCGCTCTTTTGTTCAATTGTTGCAAAATCGCTCGATGCGGGCGCTGCTCCTTTCCGGTCTGTTTGTGGGGACAGGTCTCGGCGCTACGGCCGCACTTTGGATCTATCAGTACGGCTTTTTCTATGGCATGCGCAGCGAGCAGATGTCACTGCTGACCATCGTCGAGTCGCTGGCATCATTCGCGGTCGCTCCCGTGATCCGGCAGTATGTCGTCAAGGGCGACAAAAAGGTCATGGCGCTTCGATTTTTGATGGCCTCGGTGGCCGTTAGCATGATCTTGCCGCCACTGCTCTCTTTGGGATGGCTTCCGGAACGCGGCAGCAATGGCCTCTGGTACCTGCTAACGACCTATGATTTTCTCAGCCAGTTGATCTGGATCGTAACTGCTTCCATCATTTACTCGCTCTATGCCGATGTTACCGATGACGTGGTGCTGGCGACAGGCAAACGTTTGGAGGGGGCGATATTCGCATGTCAGACATTCGTCGAGAGAGTCGCGATGGGCCTCGGCGCATTGTTTGCCGGCATGCTGCTCACCATGATTCACTATCCGAAGACCTCCGAAAATGTACCGATTCCAGCGGAAATTCTTACGCGACTCGGATTAAGCTACATGGGCGCGTGGTTTGTATTCGCGTCCGTCGGAATCTGGTTCCTTTCCCAGTATACAATCACGCGTTCCTTACAAGCGGCGGAAGTCGAGGTACTAGATCGGTCGGATACCGGAACCTAAGATTGGTAGCATCGTGCCTGAATATGTTCGGCCACAACGCAATCTCTGTGACCATTTCTGGAGTTTAGTTCCGGGCCGTTCCCCGAATCGACTTCAGCGTATCGGAGACTCCGTCAACGATGGTCGGAGCAAATCGGCGCTTGTCGGCAATTGGCCACGCGCGGCAGCCTCCGCTTCAATTTGCTGCACCCAGGCCGGGTCGCTGCCACCGTAATAGCCGAGTTGGTCGTGACCGGCGCCATGAGTCGTATATCCGAGGAGACGCCGGACTCTTTTGTCATACTGCCGCGCCACTTGCGGTGGAACCTCGAGATAGTGGTTCTCCTCCGAGCGAAGCCAGCCCAGACAATAGGTGTTAATAAGACCTCCACGCGGAGAATGGCTGCGGTTTGCGCCACCGCCATGCCAAGTCGATCCCAGATAGAACAGTCCGGAACCCTTCGGCATTACGGCGGTGGCCAAGCGTGTCAGGTCAGGCCGGTGCCAGGCGCGGAGAAAGCGATGACTGCCTGGGACGATGCGCGTTGCTCCATTCTCCGCCGTAAAATCATTAAAAGACCACATCACACCGATTTGAAGTTCGAGTCCTGCGACCTGAATCGGATAGGGCGTATCGTCACGATGAAGCTGCTGCTCGCTCTCCCCGGGCAATATCTCAATCCCCGTGGTGCTCCCGAGCTGATAATCGGCGCAAGACGGCAAGAGGATGGCATCGGCCACGCTCAGTACCATCGGGTGAGCGATCAGTTCGGCGCAGCGCGGCGCGTAGCGCAGCACGCCGCCACACCTAAGGGTCTTTGGACCACTAAAGCCCGTGCGTTGACTGTCGTCGAATTCATCGAGCGACGATCGCAGCTCGGCGGCGCAGGCGTCTATCAGTTCGACTGGAGCCAGATTGCGGACGATGACGCCGCCATCGCGTCGCAGAACATCGACAACCTCCGCCGGTGATGCATCCGCATCAAATGACATTAATAACATACTCGTTCCCCTAATTCTTTTTTCAGCACTCGAGTGGGACGGAACCTTATTCAAACACTCGCCGTCGCCTTCGGCTACTCCCTCGGACAAAGTGATGTTGGCAGACGTACCCGGCGCTTATCAAAGAACAATTAGCGGCGGACTAAAGATCTACCATCTGAACGGGCCCTGCAAATTCGAGCCCGAGCGATTCAGCGTACAAGCGGCTCCAGTCCACCATGTAACCCGGTCGGACAATGCAGTACAACTTTTGGCGGATAGGGCACGACGCAATTTCTTAACGGCTGACTGTTAAGGTCTACTCATCGCGTTGGAAAAGCAAAAACCATCCAGGTGCAATTTGTGGAATATATACTCCGTCCGGAAGCGTCGATGATTTATCGAGAGTGTCTATCCGGGTTCCGCTCAGCCCTGGGCGCAGATCGCGTTTCGCAGCGTCCCAGTCGATGGGCTTCTCCAGACCCTCGATTGGGCGACTTGTAGGACCGCGCGCCGGGTCGAGTCTGGGAGTTCTGCCGTCACGAAGCGTTGGCTGGGGTACAAATAGTCCTCGCCGGATTCGTCCACAATTCTGAGGAACCCCGTGCGCTCCGCGTTTGCGTCCGGCAATGTGAGATAGATTTTCAGGCGCGCGTCCCGCAGTTCACCGACGCGAGCGGCAGCTGTCGGGAAGTTCCGTAGGTCGATGATTCAACTATTGCGATCTCTTGTCTCGGGGGCACTCCAGCGAGTCACCGACTTTCAATGCCGCCTGCTTGCTTGGAGGTCCTATGCTCGCAGTTTCCGGCGGAGGCGGTGGCTGGGGAAAAATCTTCCCATTAGCGGTGATGGCAGTAATCCCTAGCTTTCCCTGCGTTTTACACGCCCCACGGCGGATCAAGCCATTGAATCGAGCTGAGATGAAGTGGCGGAGAGGGTGGGATTCGAACCCACGTGCCGGAATTACCCGACCATCCGATTTCGAGTCGGCGCCGTTATGACCACTTCGGTACCTCTCCGTTGACCTAAATCCACGCGTTAACCGATCAATTTATGTCGTTAACTCAAATCGTGTTATGCCCGTTAACTTAAGCGCGGTCTTGGTGTGACCCACTAAGCGACTCGGGTAAAAACGCGTTTGTCAAGAGCCCCCGTAGACCAATAAACGGCTATTCTATCGCATCGGCAAAGGGCATGTCTCCGGAACGGGACCGCCCTGCCTCACGGGAATTCAAAGCAGCTTACGACCGTGCGTATCATCAGCACTCCAAAAACTCGGCATCGCTGGTTCAGACTGGGTCTCGCGGCTTCGGCCGTCGTCCTCCTGAGCACGTGCTCCCCTCTCCCGAGCTTGATCGACCAGGTCAAGACGCTCGGGGAGTTGCGCGTGGTCACGCGCTCCGGACCGCTGTCCTATTACCTGGGATCCGATGACGCGCCTCAGGGGCCCGAATACGCGCTCGCCCAGCGTTTCGCGGACGAGTTGGGCGTGAAGCTCAAGATCACGCCGGTGAAGAGCTACGAGGACATGTACGCGGCTTTGAACTCGGGCCGGGCGCATCTCGCCGCGGCCGGACTCAAGATCCCGGTGAGGCCCATCGAAGGCATCGAATTCGGGCCGACCTACCAACGGGTGCGTGAGCATCTGATCTACCGGCGCGGCTCCGCCCGGCCGAGCTCGCTGTCCGAGATCGGCAATGGGGATCTGGAAATTGCCGCCGGCAGCTCGCATGCGAAGGCCCTGACCGCGGTCCGCGACTCCCTGCCGGATCTGGTCTGGGTGGAGGATTCCACCACCAACTCGCAGGCGCTGCTCGAGGGCGTCGCGGACGGCACCATCGATTACACCATTGCGGACTCCACCGAATTCGCCTTCGCGCACGATGCACACCCGGAATTGCGCATTGCTTTCGATTTTCCGGGCAGCCAGTCGTTGGCCTGGGCGGCCAGCGACCGCTATCCCGAGTTCGTGCGGCATATGACCACTTACTTCGCGAGCCTGCACAGAAGCGGCGACTTGGCCGCGATACTGAGCCGCTATTACGATCGTTCCGAGGATGCCGAGTTCGCGGAGGCCCCGACATTCATGCGGCACTTCCAAGACCGCCTGCCGTTGTACAAGCGCTGGTTCGAAGAGGCCGCGCAACAGAGCAGCCAGGATTGGCGGCTGCTCGCGGCAATCGGCTATCAGGAGTCCAAATGGAATCCGAGCGCCGCGTCATCGTCGGGAGCGCTGGGGCTCATGCAATTGACGTTGCAATCGGCGAATGCGGTCCAGGTGGCAAACCCCTCGGACGCGCGTCAAAGCATCTTTGGCGGCGCACGGTACTTCAGACAGGTTTACGAGAAGATCCCCTCTCACGTGCCCGACCCCGACCGCACGTGGTTCGCCCTGGCTGCTTACAACATCGGTTATGGACATCTCGAGGACGCGAGGGTCCTCACGCAGCGCGCGGGCAAGGATCCTGATTCCTGGGAAGATGTGCGCGAGTTCTTGCCGCTGCTCGCGCAGGAATATTGGTACACGCAGACCTCGAACGGTTATGCGCGGGGGTCGGAACCGGTGCGTTACGTGGACAACATCCGCAATTACGTCGACCTGCTCGAATGGGTCGGCAGCGGCGGCGCCTCCGCCCGCTTGGGAGCGCCCGCGCTCGACTGAGCGGCGGCCGCGGGGCGGGCGGGGGCGTCAGGCGTCCGAGATCCTCCCGCGCGGAGCCGCCCGACGCGTCTCGAAGAATCGCCGCAAGATCTCCCGGCATTCCTCGGCGCAGACGCCTCCGAAAACATCCAGTCGATGATTGAGCCGCGGCTCGCGCGTCAGGTCGAATACGCTTCCGCACGCGCCGGCCTTGAGGTCCCAGGCCCCGAACACCAGCCGTGCCACCCGCGCTTGAATCGCCGCACCCACGCACATCGCGCACGGCTCCAGGGTCACGTATAGCGTGGCCGACTCCAGTCGATAATTGCCGGCGTGAGACGCCGCGGCGCGCAGCGCGACGATCTCCGCGTGGGCCGTGGGATCGTGAGTGCCAACCGGCTGATTCCACCCCTCGCCGACCACTTTTCCGCGGATGACCACGAGCGCGCCCACCGGCACCTCGTTCGATTGCTGCGCCCGTTGCGCAAGCGCGAGCGCCCGCCGCACATAATCCTCATCCGTTGGGGCCTTTCCGGACGTCATATCTCAACCGGGCCGCAGATAGCGGGTGACGAACAGAATGGAGTAAAGAATCAACAACGCGCCGGCGCTCAGCGCCAGGGAGTTATGGATCCCGATGCGCGCCCCCAGCAGCCCGACCGACAGTCCGCTGAACATTCGCAATCCGGAGGCCGACATCGAGAAAACCCCGATCACGCGGCCGCGTATCTCGCCGGGCGCGTGCAGCTGCACGAGTGCCTGCGCCATGGAATTGAACGCCAGCTCCGCGAATCCCGCCACGAACAACAAGCTCAGGGCGAGCGCATATCCTCCCACACGCGCGAAGCCGATGAGCGCGACACACCAGATGAGCGCCAGAACGAAGGCGGTCCGCGCGCGCGGGGCGAGCCAGCCGCGGGTTTCCAAAATGAGGCCTCCGAGCAGCCCCCCGGCCGCATCGGCCGCCAGCAACATGCTGTAGGTGAAATCCGCACGCTGGTGGCCAAGATCGGCGGCAAACCCCGGCATCTGTGCCTGGTAGGCATTACCAACGAAAAACGAGGCGGCGCCGACCAGCGCGGTCATCGAAAGAAGCACCGGATTGCGCGCCACCACCTGCATGGTCGACCACACGTCGGCATAGCTGCCCACCGCCGCCCGGGGCGGCTTGCGTCCGGGCGCCGCACGTCCGTAGGGCGCCCGGATGAGCCAGACGAAAAGAGGCGTATAAATCAGCGCATTGGCGAAAATGCCGTAGGCCGGCCCGAGCAGCGCCATCAGCACCCCCGCCCCGAGCACAGGCCCGACCAGGAAGCCCAGATACCGGCCCGTCGCGTTCAGCCGAACCGCGCTTGCCAGCTGGTCCTGCGGGACCAGTTGATGAATCAGCACCTGACCCGCCGGGACCCAGATCACTCCCGCAAGTCCATGAATCACGAGAAGCGTCATGGCTCTGCCGAGGGTGACAGTGTTCGTCAAGAACATGACGCCCCAGCTGACGGACACGGCGATGTACATCATCATGCCCAGCTGGATGAGCCTCCTGATGTCGAAACGATCGGCCAAGCCGCCGCTGACGCCTGCCAGAAGCAGGAACGGAACCCAGTGCGACACGACCGCGAATCCCCCGAGCGCGGGCGAATGGAATCGGTCGAACATCACCTTGTAGGAGATGACGTGCTCGATATTGTCCGCCATCATCGCGCCCGTCGCCGCTAGGAGGTAGATGCGAAAGTCGCCTTGGGCGAACGCGGCGAAGGCGCGATGCTGGGGTGCCGGGACCGGCCCGGCACGGGTATCTGGGTTCAAGTGACTCGAGGGGCCTTCGTTGGCGTCGCAACGCATAATTGTAAACGGAATCCGACACGGGCCCCGCACTAGTTATAAAATCCCGTTTCGGCTCCGGGGACTCGAGTAAGAAAAAGTAGTCATGCGCTCATTTTGGTTGCTGATGGGAATCGCCGCGCTCGCGCCGGCGTGGGCTCGGGCGGACGAAGGCATGTGGACCTTCGATAATTTTCCGTCCGAGGCCGTCAAGAAGGCTTACGGGGCGGATGTAACCCCCGCGTGGCTGGATCACGTGCGGCTCTCCACGATCCGGCTGTCCAACTGCACGGCCTCGTTCGTATCGCCGCAAGGATTGATTCTCACCAACCATCACTGCGTGGAATCCTGCCTGGGCGAGCTGTCCTCGAAGCAGGACAGCCTCCTGGAGAACGGCTTCTCCGCGGCAACGCCCAAGGACGAACGCCGGTGCCAGACGCAGGTGGCGGACGTTCTGGTGGCGACTGAAAACGTCACCGCGACCGTGACCAAGGCCGTCGCGGGATTTTCCGACGAGGCCGCCAACGATGCGCGCAAGCGCACATTGACCGCCCTCGAACAGACCTGCGAGCAATCGGGGCCGCGCTCCAGCAGAGGCGCGCTCAAATGCCAGGCCGTCACCCTCTATCAGGGAGGCCAGTATTTTCTATATAAGTACAAGCGCTACGACGACGTGCGGCTCGTGTTCACGCCGGAAACCGATATCGCGGCGTTCGGCGGCGATCCCGATAACTTCCAGTTTCCGCGCTGGTCGCTCGACTTCGCCGTTCTGCGCGCGTATGAGCACGGCAAGCCGGCAAGGACGCCGGATCATTTGAAAATTGATTTCTCGGGGCCGCGCCCGGGCGAGCTCGTGTTCGTCTCCGGACATCCCGGAAGCACCTTCAGACTCGAGACGCCTGCACAGCTCGAATTCGAGCGCGACGTCTCCCTGCCGACCACCCTGCTGCGCACGTCCGAGCTGCGCGGCGGCTACATTCAGTACGGCCGTTCCAATCAATCGGACATGCACCTGATCGAGGCGCCGTTGAACAGCCTGGAAAACGGCATCAAGGTGCGCCGCAAGCTTCTCGACGCGCTGCACGACGATGCGCTCATCAGCCGAAAGAAGGCCGAGGAATCGACCTTGCGCACGCTCGCGAACCTGCCGGGTCCCGACCCGTGGCAACAGATCGAGGAGGCGTCGAGGCGCGAACGCGCACTATATCTCCCCTACACCTTCATTGAGGGCGGCGCCGGCTTCAACAGCATCCTGTTCCGATACGCGCGCCTGTTGCTGCGCGGAGCGGACGAGCGCACCAAGCCGAACACCGAGCGGCTGCGGGAATTTACCGACTCCATGCTGCCCCGGATCGAGCAGCAGCTTTCCGCCCGCGTACCCATCTATGCGGACGTCGAGACGCTCACCCTGTCCTTTTCGCTGCGAAGAATGCGCGAATGGCTGGGCCCGGATTATCCCCTGGTGCGCAACCTGCTCGTCAAGGAGTCGCCGGAGGCGCTCGCGACCCGCGTGGTGGCGGAATCGAAGCTCGACGATCCGGCGGTCCGCATTCAGCTGTGGCAGGGCGGAAAAACCGCGGTGGACCAATCGCGCGATCCGATGATCGAGCTCGCGCGCTCGCTCGACCCTGATTCTCGGGCGCTGCGCCGCCAGTTCGACGACGCGGTCGAGGCGCCGATCGCCGCCTCCTCGGCACGCATCGCCGGCGCACGCTTCAAGGCCTTCGGCACGAGAATTTATCCGGACGCCACATTCACGCTGCGCTTGAATTACGGCACGGTGACGGGCTGGACGCAAAACGGCGTGGAGGTGGAACCCTTCACCTACCTCGATCGAGCCTTCGCGCGCGCCACCGGCTCCTCGCCCTTCAAGATTCCGGACAGCTGGATGAAGGCCAAGGAGCGCCTGGACATGCGCACCCCCTTTTGCATCTCGACCAGCAACGACATCGTCGGGGGCAATTCGGGAAGTCCGCTCATCGATGCCCACGGCAACATCGTGGGCCTCATGTTCGATGGCAATATCGACTCGATTGCCGGGTCCTACTGGTTCGATCCCGCCAACAACCGCGCAATCGCCGTCCATCCGGCGATCATTCGCGAGGCGCTCGACCAGGTCTACGGGGCTAAATCCTTATTGACCGAACTGGAAGGACCATGAACGTCCCCGACGCGGCGAAAATAGGCCAGTTGAGCGAACCCGGCGAATACGACCCGGCAATGCTCGAGTTGCTCCAGCTCTTATGGGGCGACGGATTCCTGTCGCCCGGGGGTTGCGACGAGCTGGAACGCCTCTTCGAGGGCAGCGATATCCGCGGCTGCGAGATCCTGGATATCGGCTGCGGCCTGGGCGCCATCGATGAGCTGCTGGTCACCCGGTTCGGCGCGGGCACGGTGGTGGGCGTGGACATCGATCCCGCCCTGGTCGAGGGAATGCAGCAGCGCGTGAAGCGCGCGGGCCTGTCGGACCGGATTCGCGGGATGAAGGTGGGCGGCGGCACGCTGCCGTTCGACGCGGCGAAATTCGACGTGGTGTTTTCCAAGGACTCCATGGTTCAGATCCCGGACAAACCCAAGATCTATGCCGACGTGCTGCGCGTATTGCGTCCGGGGGGCCGGTTCATCGCGAGCGACTGGCTGCGGGGCGGCACCGGCAGCTACTCCCCGGAAATGATGGAATTTTTTCGATTGGAGGGCATTGCCTACAACATGGCCACCCTCGAGGAAAGCGCGGCCGCACTCGCGGCCGCCGGCTTCGTCGATGTCGAGATACGCGACCGCCACGGATGGTATCTCGAGCTGGCTCAGAAGGAACTCGCCGCTCTGGAAGGACCCCTGAACCCGGTGGTCGTGAGCCGCATCGGCGGGCAGCGGGCGCGCCACTTCGTGGATGACTGGCGTCAGCTGGTGGTGGTGGTGAAACGCGGCGAGCTTCGTCCCGGCCATCTCAAGGCCGTCAAGCCGGCTGCATACTGACGCACGCGCCGAACGCGCCACGCTCGCCGCTCACTGCCGCACGATGGCCGAGGCTCTGCCGCGCAATACGTATTTCTGGATCTTTCCGGTCGCGGTTTTCGGCAATTCCGTCACGAAATGAAAAGCCGTGGGCACTTTGAAATGAGCGAGGGCGGCTCGCGCAAAATCGCGTAGCTCGGACTCCGTCGCGCTCCCGCCGGGGCGCAGGACCACGAACGCATGAGGTGTTTCGCCCCACTTCTCGTGAGGCATGCCGACCACCGCGGTCTCGAGTATGGCGCCATGCCGCAGCAGCACGCCTTCCACTTCGATGGAGGAAATGTTTTCGCCGCCGCTGATGATCACATCCTTGAACCTATCGCGGATCTCGACATAGCCGTCCGGATGCACCACCGCCGCATCGCCGCTGTGAAACCACCCGCCTCGAAAGGCGGTCGCCGTCGAGTCGGCGTCATTGTAATAGCCGCGCATCACCACATTGCCGCGCGCGACGATTTCGCCCAGCGTCGTCGCATCGGGCGGCACGTCCTGCATGTTTTCGTCGACCACCCGTAGCTCGCCCGAGGTGATGAGCTCGACCCCCTGTCGGGCCTTCAGCGTCGCACGATCGGCGCTGCAGAGTTGCGCATGCTCCGGCAGGGGCTCGCAGATCGATATGAACGGCGCGGTCTCCGTGAGGCCGTACACGTGCGTGACCTCCCACCCCAATTCCGTCTCCAGCCGCTCGATGGTCGCGGCCGCCGGCGGGGCGCCGGCCGTGAATACCTTGATGCCGCGCCGCAATTGCGAGCGCAGTTCTTCGGGTCCGTTCGCAATGGCGATGAGCACCGTGGGCGCCGCGCACAAATGGGTTACCCGCTCCCGATTGACGTGCTCGTAAATGCTCGCAGCCTCGGGCCGGCGCAGACAGATGTGCGCTGCCCCGGCGGCCGTCACGGTCCAGATGAAAGTCCAGCCGTTTGCGTGGAACATCGGCAAAGTCCAAAGGTAGCGATCCGCCGGCGTCATTGGCCAGTGGGTGAGCGTGCCGACGGAATTCATCCACGCGTTTCGATGCGTGATCATGACGCCCTTGGGGCGCGAGGTCGTCCCGCTGGTGTAGTTGATGGCGAGCAGATCGGTCTCGAGGATCTCGTTCAACTCGATGGCGGGTGCGCGCTCCTGCAGGAGCGTCTCGTAGGCCAGCCAACCGCTCCTCGCGCCCTCCAGCGCGACGAAGTGCTCGATGGTCGGCAGGCGCGCCCGCACGTTGTCGATCAACTCGAGATAGTCCGAGTGCACACACATCACCTTCGCGCCGCTGTGGGTGGCCATGTAGACGAAGTCGTCCGCCGTCAACCGGTAATTCATCGGCACGATGACGGCGCCGCGCTGCGGGACGGCGTAAAACTGCTCCAGATGTTGGTGGGTGTTCGGGCATATGGTCGCGACCCGATCGCCCTTGCCGACACCCAGTTTCGCGAGCCCCGCCGCCCATCGATCGCACCGCTCGCGAAATTGCGCGTACGTGAATCGCAGCTCGCCGTCGACGACGGCAAGGCGGGCGCCGTGAAGCTTGCCGGCGCGGCGCGCGAAGTCCAGCGGAGTGAGCGGAGTTTCCATGGGCGAGCCTTCGGCGTGCGTTATTTCTCTTTCAGGCGGTGACTGTCGCCGGCGCGCAATGTCATGCCGTAGATTTTGTTGAGTTCCGCGATCTGCGCGAGCGTCTCGGCGGAAAAGGGTGCCCTGCCTTCGAAGGCGTGCAGCACGATGCCCTCCAACAGGTCGCCGAGCGACAGATCCTTCAATTCCGCGAGGCCCTTCAGCACCTTCAGCAGGCGCCTCTCCATGCGCACACCCGTCTGAATCCGTTCGATCTCGATCATCGCGGTCCGGTCACAGCGGCTGCGCCGCGGTCGAATCCGGCTGCGGCGGGAGCGGGATGAACTCGCCGTCATCCAGCTGCGGTAGCTTCATCCGGCCCGCCCGCCAATCGCTCTTGGCTTGCTCGATCCGCGCTTGCGACGAGGACACGAAATTCCATTCGATGAAGCGCTTGCCGACCGCTTCTCCGCCGAGCAACATGACCACGGCGGGCTCGGGCGCGGTGATCACGACGGACTTGCCCGGGACGAACACGAGCATGTGCCCCTCGGCGAATCGCCGTCCATCGACCTCGATGGAGCCCTCGGCAACATAGGCCGCCCGCTCCGGGTACTCCGCGGGCAATTGCGCCTTGGCGCCGGAGGCCATGCGCCAGTGCACATAGAACAGCGGGGAGAAGGTGTTGACCGGGGCGCGAACCCCGAAAGCCGCGCCGGCGACCAGCCGCGACCACAGACCCTCGCCCTCAAAGGTGGGCAGATCGGCGGCGCCGTGATGCGAGAAACGGGGCGCGGTCTCCTCCTCTTCCTTCGGCAACGCGACCCACGCTTGGATACCGTGCAGCCTGTCGCCCTGGGCGCGGGCGCGCTCGAACCTCTCCGAATGCGTGATGCCGCTGCCGGCGGTCATCCAGTTGACCTCGCCCGGACGAATCGGCTGCTCCGAGCGCAAGCTGTCGCGATGCATGATTTCTCCGGCGAAAAGATAGCTCACCGTCGACAGACCGATATGCGGATGAGGACGCACGTCGACCGAGCGCGGGATGCCCGCCGGGAATTCAACGGGTCCGAAGTGATCGAAGAAAATGAACGGCCCGACCATCTGTCTTTCGGATGCGGGCAGCACCCTTCCAACCTGAAACCCGCCCACATCGCGGCGCCTCTGCTCAATCACTGCATCGATCGATGACACGACTACGGCACTCCCCTGACCAGGCTCCGGGCGGCGGCGACTATCGCCTCCTCGTTCGACCGCGGCTGCCAGCCGAGCAGCCGCCTCGCTTTTGCGTTGGATGCGCTTTTCCTCTTGCCCAACTCGGGTAGTATTTCACGGGCCAGCGGGTTGAACCAGGCGCCCACGCGAAGCACCCAATTGGGCAACTGGCGCGTCCTGATGCGGGCGCCGGCGCTCCCCATGCGATTTTTCAACACTTTGGCGATGTCCTGCAAAGACATGAAATCGCCGGCCACCGCCAGGAAGCGCTCGCCTCGGGCGGCCTCCTGGGTCATCGCGAGCACATGCAGGTCGGCAACGTCCCGGACGTCGACGACGCCGAAATACAGCTGCGGGTTGCCCGGCATCCGGCCATCCAGCATGCGCTTCACCAGTTGAATCGAGGTGGAATAGTCGGGGCCGAGGGCGGGCCCGAAGACGGCAACCGGGTTGACCACGGCAAGCTCGAGCTGGCCGCTCTCGCCGGCGATGAAGTCCCACGCCGCCCGCTCGGCCAGCGTTTTGGATTTGGCATAGGCGGAGACGCCGGCGCCGGGCACCGTCCAATCCTTCTCGTCGAACGGGGCCGTCCGCGGCGGTACTCCGTAACCTATCGCCGCGAACGAAGAGGTGAGCACGACGCGCTTTGCACCCGCGCCCGAGGCGGCACGCAGCACGCGCAGCGTGCCCTCGCGAGCGGGCACGATCAGCTCATCCTCATGAGACGGCCGGCTCGCGGGAAATGGCGAGGCAACGTGCAGCACGAACTCGCAGCCGGCCGCGGCCGCCGCCCACCCGGCGTCCCCCTCGAGATGCGCCACGGCGAATGACAGTCTGTCGACGGGATCAACCCCCGCCGTCCGGAGCATCGCCCGCACATCGGTCTCGCGTGCGCAGTCCCGCAGCGTGGCACGCACCTCGTATCCGGCGGCGAGCAGTTTGACGATGCAATGAATGCCGATGAATCCGGATCCGCCGGTCACCAGGACCCTGCTCCGGCTCAGCATCCGCGGCTCACGGCTGCGTGTCCAGAAACTCACCGACGATGCGGGCCGTCTCGTCCGGGAACTGGTCCACGAAGAAATGTCCCCCGGGGATCGAGGCCTCCATGAGGTGGGCGCAACGCTGGCGCCACTCCGCGGGGATGTCATAGAGAGCCGCCATCGCGCCTGCGGCGCCGTACAGCGCCAGCGTGGGACAGGACACCTTGCGATCGATGTCGGCGCTGTCGTGGTCCAGATCGATGGTGGCCGCTGCGCGGTAGTCGGAGCAGGAGCCGTGAATCATCTCCGGCTGCCGCCAGCATCGGCGATACTCCGCGAGCATGTCCGGCGCGAAATCGCCAATAGTCGCGCCGCCCCAGCCCACCAAACTCGTCTCGTAGAAGTAGTCGGGATCGGCGCCGATCAAGCGCTCGGGAAAGGGTTCCGGTTGCGCCAGGAAATACCAGTGCCAGTAGGCGTGCGCCACCTTGCGATTGGCATTCATGAGCAGGGTGAAGGTCGGGACGATGTCCATGACCGTCAGCGACCGGACCACCTCAGGATGGTCCAAGGCCATCCGATGCCCCGTGCGGCCTCCCCGGTCATGCCCGACCAGGTGGAAGCAATCGAACCCGAGAAGCCGCATCGCGCCGAGCTGATCATCGGCGAAGGCACGAAACGAATAGTTCGACCGATCGGCTGCGCATGTGGGCTTCGCGGAATCCCCATAACCGCGCAGATCCGCGCATACCACCGTGTAACGCCCCGCCAGTTGGGGCGCCACGCGAGCCCACATCGCGAGGCTCTGAGGATAGCCATGCAGCAGCAGCACCGGCGGTCCGGAGCCGCCGATGACGCACGCGATGCGCACACCTCGAACGTCCAGCGTCTTGCGGTCGAATCCCTCGAACATGCGCCTTTATACACTGGCGCGGCGAGCCGCGGCATCCTAGGCGGCCGTCGTCTCCATCCACGCCGCTTCGATGGCGAACGAAAGATTCGCCCCCACCTCGAGGGCGTGAGTCGCCGCGTTCGGTGACTGCATTTCGGCGCTGGCTGACTGCTGAAGTGCTGCGCTAGCCTCGATTCGCGTTGGCGACCCGCGCAGCCTTGGCTTGGGACGTGGCAGCTTGGAATGCAGCGTCCGCCTGCTGCTTGCAGGGCTCCTGCGCCGCGAGATCCAGGGTCAGGCACTTCGTGAGCGCAATTTTATGCTCCCCGTCGGCTTGCGCCATGGCGATATCGAACGTTCCCGTGACTCGAGCGGCCGAGACGTTTTTCGCCTCTCCGCCCGTCTCCTTCACGGCATTCCTCACATCCTTGCGCGCCTCGACTCGTGCCTGATCGAGTTCCTTTCGAGCATCGTCCTGCGCTGCAGCGACATCGGCTTGGGTCACAATGTGCTCGTGATTGCGGTGACATCCGCTCAGAAGGGTCAGCAACACGGCCGCCAGCGCCGGCGCGACCACCGGCTGCAGCGAGCTCCTTTCATCGGGGTCAGGCGGATATCTCATTTTGTCCTCCTTCCGTGCTTCGTTCGCCATCCACTATATCGCCCTTTGGAGCCGCGAGCCGACACCGCGCGTCAGCGAACCGCCGACGTCGGTCGATTCAGTCATCCGTCCGCAGGAACCCGCGGGCCCCGGGCGGGCTCGCGTGTAATATTTGCCGACTCTCGCTTGGGAACGGTACTCTTTGCAGGTTGCCGGCATCCTGGCGAAACCACACTTCAGGGAGATCACGACGATGGGACTACTCGACGGGGTATTGGGCGGTGCAGTGGGTGCTGAAATGGCGACCGTGGTCAATGGCTTCATCAACAATCACGGCGGTGTGCAGGGCATCGTCGCGCAAATGGAGAAGCAGGGATTTGGCAACACGGTGAAGTCTTGGGTGGGGACCGGTGCCAATGCGCCCATCACACCCGAACAGATTCATGCGGCATTCGGCCCCGAGGCCATCGCGAGCGCAGCGGCAAAATTCGGCCTGAATCCCCAGGAATTGGCACAAAAACTGTCGCAGGTATTGCCGCAGGTGATCGATCACCTGACGCCCGCCGGAACGGTCAAACCGGCCTGACGATTGGAAGCACCGATGGCAGGTAAGCCGCAAGACGGGTGCCGCCCCGGGATTCTCGAGTCACCGCCAATCCGCCGCCGAGCGCCTCGAACCGTTCGCGCAGGCCGAGAAGCCCAAGCGAGGCCGGCTTGGTGAGCGCCCGCTCTTCGATGCCCCGACCGTCATCGACGACCACCATCTTGATCGAGCCGCCGTCGGTACCCAGCGATATGTGAACCGTGGACGCGCGCGCGTGGCGCACGACATTCGTGAGGGCCTCCTGTGCCGCCCTGAAGAACACCAGCCTCGACGCCTCATCGAGCGTCGGGAGCGGCGTGGCTTCGACGACCTTGATTTCGAGGCCCGATCGCATTCGAACGTTATTCGCGTGCTCCGCGATGGCTTCCGCAAGCTGCAGATGCACCAGGGCCGCCGGCCGGACCTCATCGGCGAGCTCGCGCGCCGATCGCATGCACGAATCGATGGCATCGCCAAGATCGGCCCATCCCCGCGCGGCGCCATCGGGTGCGCGAGCCTTCAGATGCTCGAGCGTCAGTTTGGCGGCGAATAGATCTTGCGCGATGCCCTCGTGAAGGGAGCGGGCGATCGATCTGCGCTCATCCTCTCGAACGACCTCGAGCCGCTGAGCCAGGGCGCGAACCTGGGCATAGGAGTCACGCAGTTCCGTGATGTCGGTCGCCAGCACATAAAAACCCCGCACCGTCCCGGACTCATCGACGTCCGGTATGTAGCGCGCGTCGGTGCACGACGGCGAGCCGTTGGCCTTGGGCAGCCGGCGCTCGAAGCGTTGACCGTGACCTTGCAGCGCCAGCCGGGCGTATGGCTCATTCAGCTCGAACAGCTTCTCGCCCAAAAGCTCGGCCATGTGCAGACCGACGGCTCGTTCCGGCGGCAAATCAAACCAGTCGAGGTACGCTCTGTTCGCGAATTCGCAGCGCAGCTCGCGGTTCCAGTAGCCGATCATCCCCGGCACGTGATCGACAATGGCCCGCAAGTCCGCCCGGGCCTTGCGCAGGCTTTGGTTCAACCGCCGCTCCGCGGTGATGTCCGCGAAGGTGGCGATGACGGCACTCGGCCTGGAGGCGTCAGGATCATAGAGCGGTCGTGAATTGACGCTGATCCAGCGCGGCTCGGCGCCCGGCAGCTGAACACCCATCACCTGGTTGCGCAACGATATCCCGGTCCGCAGCGTGACCGTCGCGGGGTGCTCCTCGCCGGGAAACGGCGTACCATCCTCGCGGATGCAACGCCAATGAGCATCGAGCGGTGTCTTGCCGAGAATCTGATCCCGGCTCAGTCCGAGTATGCTTTCCGCCGCGGGGTTCGCCGCGATGACTTCTCCATCCGGCGCGTGGACCATCACGCCTTCGGCCATCACGGCGAAAAGACTCCGGTAGCGCTCCTCGGCGCCGAGCAAGGCGATCCAGGATTCGTGTCGAGCGGAGGTATCGATGAACGCGCCGACTTGCTCGGCGCCGCCCGGCGCGATCAGGTTGAGGCTCACGTCGTACCAACCCAGGGTGCCGTTCTTGCGCCGCTGCTGTATTTCGGTTCTGTAGATGTCGCCCCGCGCGATCACCGCACACGCGTCCCGAGCGAAGGCTGAAAAAGCTTGGTCGCTGGGATGCAGCAGGCGGGTGGAGGCTCCCACGAGCTCATCCCGTGCGTAGCCGAACATGTCTGCGAAGGTCGTATCGCACCAGACGATGACTCGTTCGCAAACGCGAACCCGGCCTATGGGTCGGCCGTCCGCCGTCCCGGTTCGCTGGCGGATCAACTCATCGACATATTGCGGCGATCGTTGCGTTTTCATCGCGACGCCGAGGCTCTGAAGGCGAGTCGAGATTGCACGGGAACCATCTCCACGGGGTTTGTCCCCAAATGAGCGGTTCCCTTTGCCCGAAATTTGGCTTTATTTTCAAAGACTACGGGATGCCTTTCGCAGGGTCAATGCGCTTTCAAAGGGGCGATAGTTCACTTGACGCCCCCGCACGGAGGGGTGATAACTCAAAGTTGCCCGGTTCCGCACCCCATTTTCTGGAACTCAGCGTCGCTCGAGGTGAAAATATCCGTTCGTTACCGAACGGACCCCAGGCGACGCTCCATTTAACATATAACTCATGGAAGCTTTGAAACTTATGGACGACAGTCAGGCTCGTGAGCGATTCGATACCGGGGTGAAGAAGATCAGGTACGAAATCAGGAGCCTGTTGGCGCAACATGGCCTGTTTGGAACCATAACGGATGCTGCCGCCAGCCCCGCGGATTCCGTTCCCGAGAACTCGAAGGTGCAGATCGAGGTCAAGGGCCTGACCACGGGCAGGGAATTTGACCGCCAGCAGATCGAAGGCTGCTATCTCAGGGTGGGAGGCGACGTGCTCGCGAGCATCGTCGCGATGGTGAAGGAAGTGTCGCCTGCCGAGCCCCCCGACTCCCCACACGACCAGGATTAGCTGGGAGCCCATGGACCCCGCATCGGCATCCGCGGCATCATTTTTCACGACTGCGATAGAGTAACCGCATGACCGGCCAGTCAGCCTCTCCTTGGCCCGAGCTTTCCTACGGCGCATGGGCCGACACGCGCGCCACTGTGCATCTGTGGACGCAGGTGGTCGGGAAGATCCGCCTCGAGCAAACGCCCTGGTTGAATCACAGCTGGCATGTGCCGCTGTACCTGACCGCGAGCGGCCTGACCACCTCGCCCATCCCTTACGGAGCCCGCTCGTTCGAGATCGCATTCGATTTCATCGAACATTCGCTCGATGTGGCGGTCAGCGATGGCGCTCATCGGCGGTTCCCGCTTCGCCCCGAGACCGTCGCGAACTTCTACGAGCGGGTGATGAGCGCGCTCGCCGAACTCGGGCTCGCCATCGCCATCAACGAGAACCCCTGCGAGATCGCCGGCGCGATACCCTTCAGCCAGGACGATAAGCACAACTCGTACGACCGGGAGTACATTCGGCGCTTCTGGGACGTGCTGGTTCAATCCGACCGGGTCCTCAAGCGGTTCCGCACTCGGTTCATCGGCAAGACCAGTCCCGTGCATTTTTTTTGGGGCAGCTTTGACCTCGCAGTCACCCGCTTTTCGGGCCGCAGCGCGCCGCCCTTCTCGGGCAAGACCCCGGGCGTGCCGATCGGCGTAATGCGCGAGGCCTACTCCCACGAGGTCAGCAGCGCCGGGTTCTGGCCGGGCGGCAATGGCACCGACTATCCCGCCTTCTACTCCTACGCATATCCGAAACCCGAGGGTTTGCAAACTTCCGCGGTGCTGCCGGACGGCGCTTTCTTCGATGATCGGCTGGGGGAATTCCTGCTGCCGTACGATGCGGTCCGCCGCGCCGCGGATCCGGATGCTCTCCTGCTTGCCTTCCTGCAAGCCACCTATGAAGCCGCTGCCGAATCGGCGCATTGGAACCGCGCCGCCCTCGAATGCTCCCAGGGAATTCCGGGGGTGCCGAGAAAAACCTGAAGTACGAGGTGCTAGCGTCCGCGGCGGCCGCGGGACGGAGGCTTGTAGTCCTCCGGCTGAAGGCGATACCTCGCGAGCAATTTGTAGAAGTCGGTTCGGGTTCGCTTGGCGATGCGCGCCGCTTGCGTGACGTTTCCTCCGGTGCGCTGCAGGTTGTCCACGAGGTATGCGCGCGCAAACGCCTCGCGCGCTTCGTCGTAGGTGGGAATTCTTCCCCGATCCTCGGGCATCGATTGCTCGACGAACTCCCGGGTCATCACCTTCCCATGGGAGAGCGCCAGATTCTGCTTGACGAGATCGAACAATTGGCTGACGTTGCCCGGCCAGTCGGTGGTCGCCAGCAATTCGATCGCCTCCGGTGTGTAGATTTTTTCCTCGCGCCCCGGCTCCTTGGCCTGCTCCAAAAAATGCGACACCAGAAGCGGAATGTCCTCCCGCCGTCGACCGAGCGGGGGCATCTCGATCGACAAAATGCTGATCAGATCGAAGAGGCGGCGCAAGAATTGACCCGATTCCGCCGCGGCCATCAAATCGCTCGAGCTCGTGCATATCAGGCGAACGTCCGCCTCGGCGGCCTCTCGCAGGGGCGGTAGGATCGGGTTCAGCTCCTTGCGCAGAACCCGCATCAGCGACAGTTGAAGTCCCGCCGGCAATTCATCCACTTCGACGAGCAGGAGCGTGCCCCCGTTCGCGCGCTGAAAAGCGCCGCGCATTTCGGCTGCCGAGTCGCCGTCTTGCCTTTCTTCGCCGAAGAATTCGGCCTCCAGCCGCGCATCGGTCGAGCCTCTGCAGGAGACGCTGACGAACGGGCCGCTTCGCCGCGAACTGGCTGCGTGAACGGCGCGCGCGAAGAGCTCCTTCCCGGTTCCGCTGGCGCCCGTCAACAGCAGGGGCACCGTGCTGACGGCCGCACGATTCGCGAGACCCAGCCGGTCCTCCATGAGCCGGCTGCGCGAGACGGTCTGCTGTCCCCAGTCTCCAGCCGTCACCGAAAAAGTCGACGCTGCGGTCGCCCTCTCGACGTGTCCCAGCAATTCTTGCTTGCCGACGGGCTTGATGAGGAAGCTGAAAGCCCCGGCCTGGGTCGCCTGCACGGCCTCGGGAATGGTCGCGTGGGTGGTCAGGATGATCACCGTGATCTGCGGCCAGCGGCTCTTGAGCTCCTTCAGGAGAGCCAGCCCGTGCATGTCCTCCAGGCGCAGCTCGGAGATCACCAGGTTGGGGCGGGAACGCACGCAGGCATCCAATGCCTCCTGCCCGCGGTCCGCGGTGCTCACCGTGTAGTCCGCGGCGCTCAGATGAGCCGTCATGATGCGTCGCAGTGAAGGATCTTGGTCCACGATCAAGACCTTGACCTTGCGCTGCGGAAGGAGCTCGTGCGCGGAGGAATCCGGGCCGGTCTGATTCCTCCTTGGAGTGATTCCAAAGCCCAGCGAAACAGGGCGTGACGAAGGCGGCTTCATACGGTTGCTCCCCGGCATTCTCTTACGGTGGAGCCCGGTGCACAACCCCACCGCAAGTCAGAAAATGCCGCGTCCGGCGCGGCCCGAGTCCGCTTCGATTGAGATATCGCTCAACGGCAGGCTGCGCGTAACGTGCGGTGGCCTTGAATTCGCATGGCGATCGGTAAAAGTGGCTCCATAATGGACACCAGAGCGTCTAATCTTAGCCATTCGTCGCGCGCGTTGGAGGCAGATTGTGGGGATCAGGCACGCTTTCGCTTTGACGACCGGCTTCTTGCTGGTGGCGGGAAATCACGGATTCGCCGGCCGTGCCCGGGCAGCCGATGCCGCCCCGCCCCCGGCGCCGACGGTGGCCGAATTGATGGTCCGGGACCTCGAAGGAAATCCGGACAAGGAAGCGGTGATGATGATCGTGACCTACTCACCAGGCGGCGCCTCGCTGCCGCATCGGCATGATGCGCAGGTGTTCGTGTACGTTCTTGAGGGCACGTTGACCATGCAGGTCGACGGGAGTCCGCCCGTCACCCTGCGGGCCGGCCAGACGTTCTACGAAGGAACCGCGGACGTGCATCGGGTCTCCGCCAACGCGAGCCGAACTAACCCTGCAAAAATTCTGGTGTTCATGGTGAAGTCCAAGGGCAGGCCGGCCTCGCGCGCGATATCTCCGAAGGACTCCCCGTGAGAACCCTGCACTGGATGGCGCTTGCCGCACTCCTCGGCATCGGCGTACAGGGGCGGGCATTGGCGACCGAAGACACGGGCCAGGATCGCGCGGAAGCGGCGGGCAAGGAGCTGGTGGGGTCTGCGGCGCCCCGGATGATCCTCAAGACGATCGACGGCGACACGATCGATCTGGGCGATCTCTATGGGAAGAAGGCGGTGTATCTGAAATTCTGGGCCACCTGGTGTGTCCCGTGCCGTCAGCAAATGCCGCACTTCGAACACACTTATGAAACCGCGGGGCCGGATTTGGCGGTCATAGCGGTCAACGCCGGATTCAATGATTCCTTGGAGGAAATTCGCAAGTATCGGCGCGCCCTGGGAATCAAGATGCCGATCGTTATGGATGACGGACGGCTCGGCGCCGCATTCAATCTGCGCGTCACCCCGCAGCACATCGTCATCGGACGTGATGGCCGCATTCAATACGTCGGGCATCTCGCGGACGCGAGGCTCGATGCTGCACTGGTGACTGCGCGACAGGCCGGTTTCGCTGCGGCCCCCGCGTCGGCGCCGGCCATGACGGAGCACCCGGCCGGCAATTTGGGCGATCTGCTGCCCGCACGATCCGTCACGACGATCGATGGCAAGCCCTTTCCCTTCCGCACGCCCACTACGCCGCGACCGACCGTGCTCGTGTTCATTTCGCCCTGGTGCGAGTCGTATCTGGCGACCACTCGGCCTGCAATTTCCGCCAGCTGCCGCCGCACCCGGGAACAGGTCAATCAGTTGGCACAGGATCCGCGCGTGCGGTGGATCGGCATCGCCTCCGGCCTATGGGCAAGCGAGGAGGATCTTCGCAAGTACCGAGACGACTACAAAGTCGGCATCCCCCTCACCCTGGACGAATCGGGCGCGCTGTTTCGCGCCTTCGGGGTTGCGGATGTTCCCACCGTACTGATCGCCGATGCGCGCGGGAAACTCGTTCGACGCATGGTGCCCGATGATGCGGATAGCCTGCTCAAGGCGATCGGAACCCTGTAATCGCGGTTCGGGGCCGTCCCGATCATGCCCAGAGACCCGGCGCGAGAGCGCAGGCCAGATGCTGGCCACGGCGCCCGGCGGCAAGATCCCTTAATCGCAATCGCCTACTTCTTCGGCATCTTGCTGAATTCCATGTACAGCGCGTTCCAACGGTGACCGTCAGGATCAATGATCCCGCACCCATACATGAACCCATTGGATTCGCCAGGTTCGCGAAAAATTTTGCCGCCAGCGGATTTGGCGCGCTTCGCAAGCTCATCCACCTGCGCTCTGCCTTCCATGCCGACGGAGAATAAAACTTCTGTTCCCGTGCGACAGTCGGCAAGGGCATTATTGGTGAAGCCGACGAAGGCACTCTCGGCGAAAAGCATCAACACAATCTTCTTCTCTCCGATCGCAAAACAGGCAGAGTTTTCAGTGTTGCCAGGTCCCGGATTGCGGGCAAGTCCGATGCCTTCGTAAAACAAAGCGGACTTGGCCAGATCCTTTACTGGCAGGTTTATCCAGACATCTTTGATCATCAATATTCTCCAATGGTGGGCAGTAGTGATTCGAGTCGGTCGTAGCCGACGGCCATCCCGTGCTCCATGCCGGAGCGACGCGCCGTATCACGGGCTTCCTTGGATTCGTATAAAACAGTTATCGATGTCCGGGTCACACCGCGCGTCTCGGTAAAGACGGTGGTATTGAGCGCCTCGCCCGGGTACCAGGCATCGTCGAACTTTTCGGTCGCAACGAGACGTTCGAGTAAAATTACTTCTCGGAAAACGCCGCCCATGGCCATTTGGGCGCCGTCTTTTTCGGAACGCCAGGCATAACGGTAGGCTCCGCCGACGCGAAGATCGATTTCACACAGCGGCATGGTCCATCCCGGCGGACCTAGCAGCCAGCGACGGACGAATTCCGGCTTGGTGAATGCGTCAAACACTAGGCGTCGCGGTGCGTCGAAATCCCTTGTCACCAGGATCTCGCGATCGCCGGGCGTGGACACCTTAAAGCTGTCTGGGAATCGCATGATGCCGCTACCTCTTACTGGTGGTCCGATGGCGTTTCTTATCGACGGCTTGCAGCTCGCTCAGCAAACCATCGAGCCGCGCGAAGGAAGCCTCCCAAAATTCCCTGTAAGTCTCCAGCCACTGAGTGGCTTCCGCGAGGGGGCGCGCCGTGAGCTTGCGTGGCCGCCGCTGCGCGGCACGACCTCGCATAACAAGGCCCGCGCGTTCCAATACATTGAGGTGCTTTGAAATCGCAGGCTGACTGAGCTCAAAGGGCTTCATCAATTCCGAGACATCCGCCTCCCCTTGAGCGAGTCGCGCCAGAATCGCGCGCCTGGTGGGGTCAGCGAGCGCAGCGAACGTCACGCTCAGCTGATCCGTTTTGTATGTCGCCATATGGTTATATTACTTAGTAGTGATATACAAATCAATAGGCGACACGGAATTCGTGAACCGCCCGGCAATTTGGCATGCCTGCAGTGGAGTCATATCGCGCGCGCAGCGCGCTGGGTTATTGTTGGTTTCCCCGGCAATCCCGCCCTTACCCGTCCACCGCGAACCATGGCAAGATCAGGCGCGGCCCGCTCGGCAACCTCATACGCTTTCTGTGCTTAGTCATCGAGTCCAAGGCCTTTCAGTATCCTCGGCGCATGCTTCGCTACGCGGGATGCTCGAGTGACCGACTGCTTGGCTCCGCCGAAATGCAGCAAGTACCCCTTCTGCCTGCCTGGGGTTAGCGCATGAAAGGCTTCGGCCAATCTCGGATCATCATCCAAGCGCCTTAAAAATTCTTCCGGCATATCAAATTGTGCCGCGCTCTTCATCTTCACCTTGGCGCCGGACTTTTCAACTGCAATGGCCTCTCTGAGATAGGCCTTAACAATCGCTTTTTGATTGTTGATATCCGCAATCGCGGAAAACCGGATCTGCCTCGCGGCCTGCACATTCTTGGTTTGCTGCACGAGGATACCCTTGGCGTCCTTCAGCAAAGCGCCTTTCATGAACAGCAAAGCGCAATAATCCTTGAAGCCGTGGATCAACACCACATTCCGACCGTTGAGGTCATAACAAGCTTGGCCCCATTTTAATTCTTCGTTTAGGCCGGACCCGAGACAAAGCTTCCGGAGCGCAGCGAATTCAGTGCTCCAGCGTTTCTCCTGCCTGTGAACCTTGCTGACCGATGGATTCATCGCCGCTTCACGGTATACGGCAGCACGAATAGGTGTAGGCCCGTCGGCAGGAGCACGGCGAGCGGCACCAGCGGCGAGTAGGTTATCCAAGCCGGCGGAGGTCTCTTTGCTCTCGCGATGAAATTGCCAATGACGATTACTGTGAACGCGATGGACACCCACAGATGCAGCTGTCGGATCGGGCGTTGTGCCCCGACGGTGCGCTCGCCACTTGCAAGGAGAGTCAGAATGGCACGGCAACTCGGCTGGGCGAGGATGGTGAATGCGGACCCCATGCATGGTAATATGCCCTATCCGGTATATACTCGTCAAGGCACATGATCGGCCTAACGACCCAGACAGCGGCTCGGTAGCTAGGCTTTCCCGCAAAATCCATGCGCAACCGCAACTTCGATTTGGCGCGCAAACGCTTCGCGGTCGCCGTCTTCAACGATGCCAAGAATGGCGCGCTGGTACGCATCACCCAGCGACAATGCGACGACTGCGCCCGCAAGTTGCCCCGACCTGTTGGTAGGTACCCCACCGGCTTCGAGCAATCCGGCTATACGCCGCCGGATGATACGAATGCCGGATTGATCGAAGACGCGCGCAAGGTTCGGAAAACGCCAACCTTCCGCCACGAGCAAGCGATAGAGCGCAAGCCAGTCAGGCTCGATCAGCGCCGACGTGAAAGCTCGCAGTTCGTCCGCGAGCCTGTCGGAGGCGGGTTTGCGAATGTCGGCCAAGGGCGCGTTCTCCAGGCCCTCGCGCATAGTCCCGCACATGTCCGTGACCAGACCCTCGAACAGCGCTTCCTTGCTCGGAAAGTGCCGGTAGAGGGTCATTTTGGAGATTTTGCCCTCAGCGGCGACCCGATCCAGGGTCGCCCCACCTAGGCCGTCCCGCAGCAGGATGGGTCGTGCGGCCTGCAGGATCTCTTTGCGCTTCTCGGCCATGCGCAGCCTTCTCGGGTCATCCGGTCGCCATTTACGGGAATCAGTGATTTTCATACGATACGAAAACGTCTTGCATGATCGCTATTGATACGGTACGATTTCGTATCGTATCAAATCCAAGGAGAAACGTCATGCGCAAACTCGCCGACCTACCCCGCCTGATGGCCGACATCGACCTGCCGGAGGCGCATCACCAGGGAGAAACCCGATGAGCGTTGCAATGATTGTGAACGGACTTACCGCGGTGGCTTTCGCCGCTGCTGGCCTCGCTAACCTCCTCAACGTCCGCAACGCAGAGGCTGACTTCCAGCGTTGGGGTTACCCGAAGGGATGGCGCTTCTTGACGGCGGCGCTGGAACTCATGGGTGCGGCGGCGCTATTGCTGCCGTCAACGCGTCTGATCGCGCTCGCTGCACTGGGGCTCGTGATTCTTGCCGCGTTGGCGACCCTCCTGAAAGGTCGCGAGCGCCTCGCGCACATCATGCCGGCGATTGTCTTTTCCGGGTTGATCGTGGCGGACGCTGCTCTCCAGTATGCCGGCGCTTAACACGTGAACGACGTCCATACCTCTAATGCGCCGGGCGCGGAACCCGGCGAGGCCGCTCGTCGGAAAGTCTCCCCGCTTGTCTGCGCAACAACTGACTTGGTTAGTTCGATCTTGCGGAAGAATTCGCCGCTGTTCTGGTTCGCGCTCGTGCTGCCGGTCGGCATCATCGCGCTCGGCATCAATTTTCTACTTAACCCGGTGGGCGCCTCAACCGGTTTCGGCATTCCGATTCATGACCCCGCCGCTTTTCCCTATATGTGGACCAAGGGAATTCGCGACATTTTTTCGGGTCTGGTAATCCTGCCGTTTCTCTTGAAGGGAGATCGCCGCACAAGCGCGACACTCTTGGCGATTGCAACGTTCATTCCGCTCAGCGACGGGCTGGTCATTCTGAAGCATCTAGGCTTTGCGCCACCCCTCTATATGCATTGGGGGACGGCGCGAGCCTGTCCGCCACCATCAGCATCCGCCATCGCGTCAGATAGTCCATTGGCGACGATCCTATCTGGTCCTTGCATTTTTGTGCGCAGGAGGATCGCGACATACACTCGTGACCGGTTGATTCCTCGCAGCGCCGAACCCGTGGAGATCGCTCAGGCACATATCCACCTCCTGCGCGGCAGCTACACCACTGGGCAGGTGTTGGTCGTCGACCAAGGACTGACGCTGCTATGAAGATTCACGTTGGAGGTATGCCTATGGAAAGACTCGAATATGATCGTGCCGGCGGACCCGAAGTGGTCCGCCTCCGCCCCTTCACCCTTCGGAATCTCAAGGCCAACGAGGTGCTCGTGCGCGTGGCCGCGGCCTCCATCAACCCACTGGACTGGAAGATTCGCAGCGGTGCCGTCAAGATGATTGGGTCCAAGTTCCCGCGGGCAATGGGTCTGGATTTCGCCGGAATCGTGGAAATCGCGGGCCCAGGGGTGTCGCATTTCAAACCGGGTGACGAGGTGATCGGGTCCGTGTCGTACAGGGTTGGCGGCGCATTCGCAACCCGGGTAATTGCGTCACAACAGTACCTGGTCAGGAAGCCGGCCAACCTGCCCTTCGCGGAAGCCGCATGCCTGCCTGTGGCTGGTGTCACGGCATGGGTTGGATTGGTCCAGTACGGTCATCTCGCGCCCGGCGAACGAGTCTTCATAAACGGTGCCATGGGCGCAGTCGGACAAGCGGCCGTCACGATCGCGCGCGGGATAGGTGCCCTGGCGGTCGGTCGGGTGGGGCCGCGCTCCATAGACGAAGCACAATCGCTTGGACTCACCTCGACGTTGGACTACACGAAACCGTTGCCCGACTCGTTGGATGGCACCTTTGATGTCGTGCTCGACTGCAATGGCAGTTTGTCTGTACGCGAGGAGGAGAGGCTCAGGAAACGCGCCGGCAAGATCGTCGATGTAGTGCCATCAGCCTCTAAGTTTCTTAGGGCACTAATATCCCGTTCGCGCAAGGTGATCTTGATAGATCCCAAAGCAGAGACTCTTCAGCCCGTTGTGGATCTCGCGGCCGCTGGGAAACTCTCCGTTCCGGTCGCTAAAACGATTTCCCTGACGGACGCCGCGGCTGCTATGGCCGCACTGGAGCGCGGCGAGCGCATTAACGGCAAAGCGGTAATTACGTTTTGAGAGAGCAATGCAGGAGACCGCTGCCAATCACTTACATCCCGTCACTCTATTTGGTGGGGCTCTGGCTTGCGAATGCTGCGTACACGCCGAGACCGAAGAACGACGAGGCGGACACGTACTTTCCATATCGGCGCCATGGTGATCGCCGACGCGTGACTGAGGCGACAACAGACGCCGTAAATACGTAGAGTGTGTCGGTGCATAGCGCTATCGACACAAACACGCGTCCCAGAACCAGACTCTGCCTGTCGAAAGAACTCACCTCTCGAGATTCCCGCGCGAGCGGACGGAAATGCGTCCGGCTTTGCGTGCACCAGCCGCGCCGCCTGGAACGAGTACGGTTCTCCACCGCCGTTTCCATCTTGCCGGCCGCGTAACGTCGGTAGATCGCATCATGCTCAGCCTCTGGTGCCCTGCTGATTTCGCGTTCCGCGCAATTCGTTCTCTTTTGGAACCGCGGAATAGGTCGAGAATCCCCATTGGAATTGCCTTGCGCGATGCGCTATCGCACGGCCTACTTCGGTGTCGCGGCAGCCACAAATCGCCAGCGCGCAATTACACGTGCCGTAACTTTGATCTGACTCGGGATGACGTCTGTATTGACAGGTTCTCGCGCTCGTCGCGCGCCTGTAACGACGATCTCCTCAAGATCCACGCCAGGTGCTTCGTTGGAGCGCTCGGTGCTCAGTAGCAGAAGATCGCCCAACGTACCGCCGGCGGTGCGAGCCATGGCTTCGGCATCGTTTCGGGCGGCAACCACCGCTTGGCCCAGAGCGCGGCGGCGCGCTTCATCAATGTCTTTCGCCGAAAACGTGATTTCAGAAGCATCCGTGGCGCCGGCCGACAAAGCAGCGTCAATGTAGTTGCCAATCTGCGTAAGATTGTCTGTCACGATTTGAATCGTGTTATTCGCCTCGAACGCGCTGCGCTTTGGGTGCCTTCCCTTATCGTCGTACTCCCATCTGGGGCGGACTCCAAGGCGAGAGCCGGTAATTTCCTCGTGCTTCAACCCCGCGCTCTCAAGAGCTGCCAATACGCCTTTGGAAATGCGGGCGTTTTCTTCGCCCGCCGTGGCCGTGGACGGCGCTGACGTCATAATACCGACAGAGAACGCTGCTCTCGCCGGCGGCACCGACACCTCAGCACTTCCGCTCACGACGATTTGTGGTGCGGCAGGACTCTGGGGTATCTGCTGGGCAACGGCGGTGTACCCAGCGAAGACCCACACAAGAAATGCCAGGGCTGCGCTAACTCTTGTGGCTCGACTCTCCGCACGCATAATCATCCCCCATTTCTAACTGCGATTGACGAGCCTACCGCAAAGCGGGATTTTCAATTCGCCGAATGTTGAAATATGGTCGATTTTGGCCCGCTTCTCCGCTCACAAGGCTCCGTTTTCATGGGCAACATTAGCGAGACAGTTCAAAAGACCGCCCAAACCAACTGTTTCGCACGCAGCGGAGAGAGGTGGGTTTCTGCCGGTTTTGCCCAAAAACTAATGACTTCGTGCCGGAGCGCGCGAATCTTACTTTCGGACACACCGTCATTTGGGTTCGCTTGAGGGCGATAGACGGCGATAGATGCCGGCGCCTTCGTAGCTGGATTCGCGTTCAATCCCGGGGGTGCGGCTTGTGCTTGTGGTAGACGCAAGCGAGTTTGTTTCCGTCAGGGTCGCGTACATACGCAACATAGAACGTCGGCTCGTAATATGGACGCGTACCGGGAGCCCCTTCATCGCTGCCGCCGTACTCGAGGGCGGCGGCGTGGAAAGCTTGCACTTGGAATTCATCCTTGGCGCGGAACGCGATCATCGTACCGTTTCCCTCGGCAGGTGCCCGCCCATCGAACGGATTGCACACCCAGAATCCATATCCCTCGTCGTACGATCCTCCCCACCCCGCCCAACCGTCGCTCCAGTTCGGAGCACGACTGACGCCCAATGCGCCGAATACCGCGTCATAAAATTTGATGGCGCGCTCGATGTCCGAAGTTCCAACTGTCGAATAGAGGATCATTTCTTCAACCTCTCCTTACCTGGGGCTATCTCATCGCCACGCTGATCTGGGCACCGCCAAAACAGCTTTAAATGCAGCGGCATGCATTGCCGAGCGGATCGACGGCGTCAGCGTCGGAGCGACCATCCCGCGGCAGCGGGTCGCATCGACTAGTCCTCGATGTCTTCGGCAGCCTCGAGCCTCTGGCGGACCGTCGAAATCACCTCGCGCACAGCCTCGATATCGGCCGTTGGCAGACCCTCGGCCAGGCCGTTGATCCAGGGTGTCTGAAGGGCCATGGCGGAGCTGAACGCTTCGCTGCCCTTCTCCGTGAGAACCACCAGCTGTGCGCGCCGATGATGGGGATTGGTCTGGAAAGCGACGAGGCCGTCGGCGGCAAGATCATTGACGATGCGCTGCACGTTCTGGCGATTGCCCCCCATGTCCCGTGCGAGCCAGGACACCGGCTGAGCCCGCTCCGCCGCAATGATGGTCCCGAGCACCTGCCATCGAGCGCTCGTTAAGCCGAGCTTCGCAACCAACCGATCCCCGGCGGAGAGCAGGCGGTTATTCAGCCGGAAAAGCTCGAGAATGACATCCGTGAGGGCGCGCCCCGCCGCGGTCGGTTTGAGCTTGCTCATGGACACATACTGCCCTATTGACATCACAATGTCAATCCGCTTCAGCTGTCGACCGGCTCGACGGCGGTCGTCCTGGTCAATCTCTTTTCCGTCGCCGAGCGCGACATTCCGGCGCTAACTGCCGCGTGGGAAAAAGATGCGAACTGGATGAAGCAGCAGCCCGGATACATCTCGACGCAACTGCATCGTGCGACAGGCGGTAGTTGCATGTTCATGAACTACGCCGTGTGGGAATCAGTCGCGCACTTTCGGGCGGCATTCACGCATCAGGACTTCATGAATGCGCTTCCATGGACCGGCGATGAAACCGTGCTGGACATCGGCTGCGGGCGCGGATTGATGCTGGTGGGCGCAGCACGTCGGCTCACGACCGGACAGGCAGTCGGAATCGATCTGTGGCGCACCGAAGATCAGGCCGACAATTCCCCCGAGGCCGCGCAAGCGCACGCACGCCGCGAGGGGTTTCCGACCCGATACGAATCGACACGGGCCACCCGCGCCAACTTCCATACATGGACTGCAGCTTCGACGCGGTGCTCTCGCACTGGGTGGTTCACAACCTACCGGATGCAAATCACCGCCACCAGGCGCTGGATGAAATGCTGAGAGTGTGGCGCCCTGGCGGCGTTCTCGTGCTGGCAGACATCGCGAACATCGCGGAGTATCGGGCATACCTGACGTCCAGCGGCCTCAACGACCTCTAGTTCGAGAGCGGTGGCGCGGAAGCCGCGATCATGGGCGAGCTCTCGCTGCGCGCTTCGATATCCTATTCGGCTGAATCCACCCGCGTGCCGGAATTATGATGTCTTTGCTGAAACTGCACCACATTTCCTTCCGGATCGTGGCCGTCGCATACACGATGTCCCTGAAAGATCCACTCACTCTCCGTCGGATCAATTCCACCTCTGAGGCTAAGCGCTACGCCCCTCGCAGCCGAAATGCTTTCCACGTCAAACACCAATTTGACCGGTGTTCGGGTCCGGCGAACCGGCGGATCGGCTATGTGAATCGTGGACGCGATGTACGCCGGCACTTGGACGATCACCAGCTGCAATGTGGATGATCCGAGCACCACGTGGTCCAGCTCCGATTGCTCGACCTCCAGCTGAAATGCGCCCTGATAGAACGCCTGCAAAATCGCAAGGTCCTTCGCGTATAGAACCATCCGCGCACGTCTCCCAAAGTCGCGGATCAGGTCAGTAACTAAGGCGCCGTTGATAGACATGCCCGTCAGGTTGGCGTCTTCAATCGTTGCGCTCGCCAAATTGACGTCTCGGAATCGGACGCCTGCGAGATTCGCATTCGTGAACGTTGACCCTTGCAAGTTAACGTCCTCGAACTGGGCGCCGGCAAGACTCGCATTCTTAAACGTCGGCCCTTGCCAGTTCACGTCGTCGAATTGGGCGCCTGCCAGATTCGCATTCTTGAACGTCGACCCTTGTAAGTTCACATCGTCGAACTGCGCGCTTGCCAGATTCGCTTTCGTGAACGTCGACCCTTGCAAGTTCACGTCGTCGAACTGGACGTTCGTAAGCTTTACTTCCGAGAAGCGAGAATCAGTGAGGTCCGCGTCGCGCACGTGAAGGATTTTGCGGGTATTGGTTAATTCCATTTGGATATTCTCAATATTTCGGTCGTTATTTCGCTGCCTGCCCCATCGTCTTTCGTCCGATATCGACCAATACGAAGAGGACGCGGCGCGCCCGCTCGATGTCCTTCGTTCCAACGCGGGACATCAACTCGTCGTCCACCGCGACACCCGCAGTTGCGAGTACGTTGGCCGCAGCGCGCCCTCGTTCAGTAAGCCCAATCGTCAACCTCCGCCGGTCTTCGCTATCAACCTCCCGGTTCAGGTATCCGCGTATGACCAGGATGTCGACGAGCTGGCCGGCGGCCTGTTTGGAAAGCTGCAGCTCCTCGATCAGCTGACTCAATGGGTGTGCGCCGATTTCGCGTGCCAGCCCGCCAATCACATAAAGACCGTTCTTCGGTATATCGTCATAGCCTGCTGCATCCAGTGCAGTGCGCATCGATGACGAATACGCCAGGCGTGCATGACGCAGCAATGCCGGCATTGACACATCAGCGGCTGAACCACGCGGCTTCGTCATTCGGGGATCTTAACAGCCGACGGGCCTTTCGTAAATAAGACGGACTATCTCAATATTGGACTGTCCACCGGGACGTCGCTCATGGAATTCTGTCTCAATTGGCCACATGCGCGCTAGCGCTTTGCTGCGACCATAGTGGCCTTCTCAATCATCTCAGCCACTTCCTTGGGATGCGACAGCATGGCCAGATGACTCGACGCCAAGGTAATTGTGGTCGCCTTCATTCGCTCGGCCTCCGCCTTTTCCAGCGCCGGCGGAATCGCACGATCCTCGGCTGCAACAACGAACCAGGACGGCTTTGTCTTCCAGGCCGCATTGGTAATTGTCGCTCCAAATGCCGCGGCGTTGGTTGGACCCTGGGTCGCCCAAAGCACCTTCACTTCTTTCTCTGGCAGGTCCTGCGCAAAATCCTCGGCAAATCCCTTGGGACTGATCGACAGGTATCCTTCCGAGTCCGGCCGAAGTTCGGCGCCGAGCGGCGCCGGCGGAAAGCCTTTGCTGAGGCTGCCAACCGATTCGCCATTGTCCGGCGCAAACGCAGCAACGTAGACCAGTCCAACAACCTTCGGATCATTTCCGGCCTCGGTGATCACAGCACCACCATACGAATGCCCTGCCAAAACGACCGGGCCGTTCTGCAACGCGATGGCTCGCTTTACCGTCGCGACATCGCCCGAGAGACTGGTGAGTGGTATCTGAACGGCAACTGCACTGATTCCCTTCGCTTGCAGTAGCGAAATAACTTTCGACCAGCTGGAACCATCGGCCCATGCCCCATGGACCAGTAGGACATGCACGGAAGGGGTTTCGCTCGATGTTTGGGCGGACGCGGTGGAACTCATGTTGACTCCTATGAAGGCTGCAAGACAATAAAGAACGGTGAAGGCAGTGTTACGCATGGAAAATCCTCGCTAGTTGAGAGATTTCATCGTTGGGGTAGGGGAACGCTTGTTTGAATTGGCGGTTCGCGCTTGAGCGCTGATTCGGGTGTCCGCCAAGAACGTGATGAGGGTGGCGACCTCCTGGGGAACCTCCACGGGCAATAGATGGCCCCTATTCGGGAGGAAGTTCACCTGCGCAGTAGGATGGGGGGGAACGACGTGCGCCTTTACCACGCTAGGCGGGTCGACGCGGTCGAGCTCCCCAGCAACGATTACGACCGGGACTTCGATATCCGCGGCGTACTTACTAAAATTCTCTCGCGTGCCGATGTCGATCCATCCTGAACTGGCTTCGGCACTCAAGCGGAGCGCATCGACGATGAGCTGCTCCCGAGACGGAGCAGAGATCGGGCTTCCCAACAGCACATTTTTCAATGTCCATTCGATCGCGCTGCGGTCTCTATAGGCCACCCGCATCTGTGCACGTTGCGCCTCGTCGATAGCCATGGGCGAAAGCGGTGATGAGGCGACGAGAACGAGACCAAGGAGGCCCGCCGGTCGCTTCGCCGCCAGCAACTGCGCTGATTTGCCACCCATGGAGTGACCGACAAGGATAAATCGGGTGAGTCCGAGGGCTTGGATGACACTTAACGCATCGCGTGCATGGTCTTCGGTGCTATATCCGGCGGCAGGTGCGTCGGACTCTCCCGCGCCGCGCGCGTCTATGGCAACACAGCGGAAGCGGTCACGTAGGCGGACGACGACCTCCTTCCAGGTAAGCGAGGAGCCACCCCAATGGTGCTGGAAAATCAGAGCGATATCTCCTGCACCAGTGTCATTGACGTTCAGCTGGATACCATTGCTCGAGATCTTCATTACAGTGCCCCCGTTTTTCCGGACGCCGGAGCATCCGCGTGACAGGAGCGATGTTCCGGCACTTCGCCCAAGTTGAGAATTGACCCCTACGTATGTAGAGTCGAACGCGTCAGTACATAGTGAGGAGCTGCATGGACCGTCTAATGAGTTTGTCGGTCTTTGTGGCCGCAGTGGAAGAAGGAAGCATCGCCGCGGCGGGGAAGCGCTTCGGTCTCTCGGCGGTAATGGCTGGCCGCTATCTCTCGGCGCTGGAAGAACACTTATCCGCACGGCTAATCGAACGGAGTACGCGCCGGCTAAGCCTCACCGACGCGGGTCGGGCCTACTTCGATAGAAGTAAACGAATCTTAGAGGACCTTGAAGAAGCTGACGGCGAGGCCGCCGATCGGCAGGCCAATCCGCGCGGCAATTTACACCTTACCGCCCCCATCACTTTCGGCCATATGTATTTGGCTCCGGTCGCTGCGCGCTACATGGCGGAATTTCCCGAGGTTGATGTATCACTGCACCTTCAGGACCGATTCGTGGATTTGGTCGAGGAGGGTATGGATCTCGCAATACGCATTGGAAAGTTGGCCGACTCGGACCTCGTCGCGCGGAAGCTGGCTGACTGCAGCCTGATGGCTTGCGCTTCGCCAATCTACTTGAGAGCTGCCGGCACTCCGTCGAAGCCGGCAGACCTCAGCAAGCATGCGCTTATCGGCTACATTGGGGATGTCACGACTGCGCAATGGACATTTGTGGATATCGACGGTGGAATAACCGAGCTTCAGTGCCGCTGTCGCTTCATGGCGAACAATACCGGCATGATGACCGAGATCGCCCTTTGCGGCTTTGGTATCGTTTATGGTCCGACGTTCGCCTTTGCCAAGCACTTAGAATCCGGAGACCTTGTCCCCGTTTTACCCTCGTACACCAACCCCACACTTCCGCTTCATGCGATTACACCGACGGCCAAACACGTAAATGTCAAGACGCGGCTGTTTATCGAAAGACTGAAGCTAGCATTTGGGAACCCGGCGCCCTGGGATAGGTGGTTGGACGCTCGATGAAATCATGGCGCCGACAATTCAATTTCCCGGCAGTCGAATTCATTCCGCATCGGCTTGGCCCAGCCAGAGGGTAGTTGCCACTTTTGCCCGGAAACTTCTTGTCACGGCACGCCAAATTTACCGTCAGATCTACCGCCAAATAATTCCGCTTGGGGGCGATAGACGGCGACAGATGCCGAACGACTCCCTACCGTCCACTGCCGCCCACCCGCCATCGGAGAAGCGATGTGTCGCTCCGGCCACCGACGAAGCGCGACAGCCATCGCGACGCTGATAATCTTGTCGCTCGCGTGACCAACAAGGGGCATAGCACGATGCTCGGCGGCCTGCTCTCGCGACCATGGACTGGAACTACAAGACTTTTTCGATGGCGCAATAGGATCGTGATTATTTTGGCGTGCCTGGCAATCCTTGCGGGCGCGACATACATGGCGCGGTGCGCTTTGCTATTGAACATCGCCCGTATCATTTTGAACCGGGACTCTGGTTTAGTGGCACAGGAGAGAGCGGATTCCGTGGCGATTTCATTTGCGGAGCGCCGCCAACATGATGCAACGCCCTGCCAGCGCGAAATTGAAACACGACCGCGAGCAGGGGTATCGAGATCGCAAGCGCGTACTGGGACCGCGAAACGCCGACGCCGAACGGAAACCAAATTCCTGGGACGCCAAGGGTGCTCAGTTCGTCTGCAAATAGAGCAACTGCGACGGTGGTTACCGCCAAGACGACCAAGATTGAGTGGCGTCCTCGAATAGCGGCTCTGACAGCTCCCCACGCGAGAAGGCAAAAAAAGCCAAGTCGCACTATTGTGTGGATGGTCTCGAAGGCGGGGCCATCGCCCAATCCGGTTAGTGCGACCGCGGCGCCGAAAAGTGCCGCGCCAATGTCGATTCGGCGATCCGGGGCCTCAACCCAACGGTTCAAAGCCAAGGTCCACACCATCAAAGCAAGCGGCTCGAGTACGGCCGTATTAACTACCAGGTAAGTGTTCAGGGTTTCAATTCCTGACAAAAACAAAACAGCCGTTTGGGCCCGCAATGCAGCGGTAACGCAACATGCGATAGCAACGGCCGGCAAGAACCGATCGGCTCGTGCAAATTGATGCAGCGAGAGTGCAAATAGTCCAAGCCCAAGCAGCAAGGCAGGTTCGACGACCTCGACGACGTAGCCCCAAAAAGTTCGCCACCATTGGACAATAAGTTGAGAGGATCCATCTTCTGCGGTCGCTAAAATCGGAGCGACATGCAATCCTCCGGCTTCGTCGTCGGCCGCTATGTATTTTGGGATGTATACATGCACAGCGATCCAGGGTCCTGTCAGCGCTAGCTCGCTTTGCATCAACTGTACGTCGGTTTGTGCGTCGGCCCAAGCGGGCGCAAACACGGCAAGTACCACCAACACGATTGCAAAAAGAGATTTCATTCTAAGGAAGGTCTGAAGAACGGGTCATGAGAACGAGTGAAGCGACCGGATTTGCGGCGCGTCCGCTGCACAGGCAACTGTTGGAGCTCGAGCGCTCGAGCGCTTGATTTTGGCTTCGATTTTCTACATGTCCGGAAGCCACCGACACGTCTCCTACGTTTCGTGCAGCTGCCTTCGGACCGTGTACGGATTGGTGAGTGCAGCAGTGACTTAGCGAATAAAGTGGCGTCATCCAGTTAAGGAGGCGCCATGACCACCCCACTTCGCATTGATTCCAGTTCCCGTTTAGCCGGATCCCACTCGCGCGACCTTGGTAATACCTTGTCGAGATTCTCGGTACAACGCCGCTGCTCAGCCCCGCCGCGAAGGGCGCAGCGACGCTAATGCAGTCCGGAGATTTCTCACCGCTGTTTCCGACCGAGTTGGTCGAAAAAGATCTTGGATACGCATCTCACGCGGCTGTGTCGCCCGAGGGGCTGATCGGCGCCGGAGCAATTGACCATCGCGCATGGCCTAGATTCCCTGGCGCCAAGTGACGACCGGATGATAGTCCAGTTCACGCCGTGCGCGACCGATGTCGAGGGTGACGGGCATGTCAATCATTCGTGGCATCTGGCGCGTCAGCGGGCGTTCGCCCGTCAGCGACAAGCCTCGCCACAACATCTCCATCATCCTCGCCATGAACCAGGCTATAGAGAAGACGTTATCGACGTGGCAGGTAGACATCGCTTCGAACGATGCGCCGGACGGCAGATGCTCCGACCACGCGCTGCACGCGAACGACAATTTTTCCGTTCGCTCCACTCGACTCCATCAGGCGATGTGCTTCACGGATATCATTGAAATCAAAAACCTTTGATGGCTTGGCTTTGTACGTCCCATCCACGACCCGATCTACGATGTCTTGAAAAGGGATCTCGGCAAGCGGAAACTCGCCGCTGCCGGTAACGAGTGCACTCGCAAAGACGCTCAAGTGTCGGGAGCTCGGTATTTGGAACACGGGCTCGAGGCTGGTGATGGGCCCACCACCGCCAAGAAAGCCCGCGAGGCACGCCCGACCGCCGCGACGGAGAGTCGCGAGCGACTCGAGGATTGCGGTGTTTCCAATCAGATCGAATACGGCGTCGATACCCCGAGGATGTCGCTCGCGGACGCGATCATGCAGGCCGGGAGATTCAAGAAGGACCTCGCGCGCTCCGAGTAATTCGAGCCCGGAAGCGCGCTGCGGATTGCGGGTCGTCGCTATCACCCGCGCGCCGACGTGCGCTGCGAGATTGACGGCAGCCTGCCCAAGCGCCGACGTCGCGCCGCGGACCAGAAACGAATGGCCCTTCTTCAGTTCCAAATTCACAAATAGGCAGGTCCACGCTGTCGCGTAGGATTCAGGAATTGCCGCCAGTTCCTCCCAGGCTAAGCGGGTTTTGATCGGCGCAACGTTGGAGGCAGGGACACTCGTGTATTCGGCATAGCTGCCGTTCAGACTCCTCCCCATGCCACCGACCATGGCAATGACGGTCTGGCCGGCTGCGAGCCTCCCCGAAGGATCGGATTTCACGACACCGACGCACTCGATGCCGCTGATCTCGGCCACGTCACCCCACGCGCCCTGTCGGAAATAAATCTCGGCGTGGTTGAGACCGAACGCCTTGACCTCGATCAACACTTCCCCGGCTTGCTGGCTTGGAAGCGGACGGTCCTCGATGGTAAGGACATCGGGTCCGCCGTACTGCTTGATGACGATCGCACGCATTTCATTGCTCCTACATGTCTGGGTAGGGGCAACCTTACTGGCATGGTCAAACAAACGATATTATGAAGTTATAAGTAACTTAATATACTATTTCTATAATGGAAAAAATGACGCTTCATCAGCTCCGTTGCTTCGATGCGGTA
>Ga0182012_10000296_pt1 | contig 57284 bp, 49 predicted proteins | sample 612S2SmetaG_FD_120486 | JGI IMG/M metagenome (GOLD analysis project Ga0182012, IMG submission 120486) | Permafrost microbial communities from Stordalen Mire, Sweden - 612S2S metaG | ecosystem: Environmental > Terrestrial > Soil > Wetlands > Permafrost | place: Sweden: Stordalen | collected... | reverse complement strand
GGCGCGCTCGCGGCGGCGGACGAGGTCGTCCGCCGCCGCGCCCGAGGCGGGCGCGCTCCCCAATTTCTTAGAAGTCCAAAGTGTGCCCGCGGGCGGGCTGTGCTCAGGGAAGAAACTGCGGTTTTAAAGGGGTTTTCACACCAATTTCTTGGGAGCATCCACCCGCCCCGGCGGGCTGTGTTCATGCAAGAAACGGCAGGGGCCTGCTCGCGCTGGCGCGCTCGCGGCGGCGGACGAGGGCGTCCGCCGCTGCGCCCGAGGCGGGCGCGCTCCCCAGTTTCTTAGAAGTCCAAAATGTGCCCGCAAGACTACCGACAAAGTCGGAACGGGAGCAAACGCCAAGCCGGGTGGGGCCCCAGACTGCAAGCCGGGCACCGGGGGGAGATCGCTGGACGGCAAACCCGAAGGGGAGGGGGCACGAGGCGGTGACCGGATGTGGGGACGAGCCGTCCCCACCCCGACTTTGTCGGCAGCCTTGAGTGTGCCGGGGGGGGTGCGGGGGCGGCGGCTTCAGCGGCGGCGGGGATGGTTGGCATCGAAACGGGGGCGGGGGTGTTAATAAATACGGCGGAGCGGATATTTTTGTTGGCCCCCGAGGGGATTTTTCAGCTACCCTCCGCAAGACATTGAGCGGCAAGCCGTATTGATATGGCAATGACCGATCATCCGTGATGATAGAAGTGACTGACATGACGAAGCGCTACGCCGGCCGGACGGCGGTGGCAGGCATCTCCTTTACCGTGGGGCGCGGGGAGATTGTGGGGCTGCTGGGGCCGAACGGGGCGGGGAAGAGCACGACCATGCGCATCCTGTCGTGCTTCATGCCGGCGACGAGCGGGACGGTGCGGGTGGCGGGGTATGATGTGTTTCATGAATCGGAGGAGGTGCGGCGGCGGATCGGGTTCATGCCGGAAAACAATCCGCTGTATCCGGAGATGCGGGTGCGGGAGTATTTGAAGTTCCGGGCGCGGCTGAAGGGGCTGGGCTGGGGGCGGTCGCGGGAGCGGGTGGACACGGTGATGGAACAATGCGGGTTGACGGAGGTGCGGCGGCGGATCATCGGGCAGCTCTCGAAGGGTTACCGGCAGCGGGTGGGGCTGGCGGACGCGCTGGTGCATGAGCCGGAGCTGATCATTTTGGACGAACCAACGATCGGCCTGGACCCGAACCAGATCCGGTCGGTGCGGCAGCTCATCAAGAGCCTGGCGGGAAAACACACGGTGCTGCTCTCGACGCACATTCTGCCGGAGGTGGAAATGATGTGCAGCCGGATGCTGATCATGTTTGAGGGGCGGATCCTGGCGGCGGACACGCCGGAGAATTTGCAGCGGGTGATGGCGGGGAGCAGCCAGGTGATCGCGGAGATTGCGGCGCCGGCGGAGGAGTTGCGGAAGGTGTGGGCGGAGATGCCGGAGGTGGAGCAGTATGATGTGTCGTCCGCCGAGGGGGACTTTCAACGGTGCGCGCTGACGCCGCGCGAGGGGCATGATTTGCGCCCGGCGGTTTACGAAGCGGCCCGGGCGCGCGGCTGGCGGTTGCGGGAGCTGACGCGCAGCCGGCATTCGCTGGAGGACATTTATGTGCAGGTGACGAAGCCGGAAGAAGAGGAGGAAAGCTGATGAGCGTATACTTCACCTTGTTGCGCCGGGAACTGGCGGCGCTGTTTCTGTCGGTGACCGGCTACATCATCATCGCGGCGGTGACGCTGCTGATCGGGCTGGGGTTTGAGGTGCTGGTGACGAACCTGGGGACGGACCCGACGCCGGCGCCGGTGACGGAGATGTTTTACAGCACGTATTTTTTCTGGCTGATCGTGCTGGTGGCGGGGCCGGTGATCACCATGCGGCTGTTTGCGCTGGAGAAATCCGCGGGCACGTACGAGACGCTGATGACGACGCCGGTGAGCGACCTGGAGGTGGTGGCGGCGAAGTTTTCGGCGGCGCTGGTGTTTTACCTCATCCTGTGGCTGCCGCTGCTGGGGTGCCTGTTTTTCATCGGCCGGTACACGCGCGAGGCGGGGGCGCTGGATGCGGGCACGGTGGGGGGGACCTACGCGGGCATCCTGCTGGTGGGCGGCCTGTTTTTGTCGCTGGGCTGTTTTGCGTCGGCGATCGCGCGCACGCAGATGACGGCGGCGATCATCAGCTTTGTGCTGGGGGTGACGCTGTTCGCGCTGGGTTTTTTGGCGGAGGCGATGCCGGTGACGTCCCAATGGCAGAAGAGCGCGCTGTCGTTTTTCGGGCTGTTCGGGCAGATGCGGGATTTTTCCCGGGGCGTGGTGGACACGCGGGCGGTGATTTTTTACGTGAGCCTGACGCTGGTGTTTTTGTACCTGACGCTGCGGGCGGTGGAAAGCCGGCGGTGGAAATAGCATGACGGATCAACCCCACAAGACCCCAAGTTTCACGCCGATGCGCCGATGGCGGATCGGCCTGGATCTGACGGTGCGGACGCTGCTGGTGCTGGCGGTGGCGGTGATGGTCAATTACCTGAGCGCGGAGCATTTCAAGCGGTTTTTTCTGAGTTCCCAGACGCGCATCCACCTGGCCTCGCGCACGGAAAGCGTGGTGCGGGCGCTGACCAACCAGGTGACGGTGACGCTGTATTACGACCGGCAGGATGATTTTTACCCCGCGATCCAGGCCCTGCTCAACGAGTACCAGCTCCTCAACCCCAAAATCAGCGTGCAGACGGTGGATTATCTCCGGGATCCGGCGGGGGCGGACAAAGTGCGGGACCAGTACAAGCTGGCGGCGAACAAGAATCTGATCGTGTTCGACCTGGGCGGGCGGACGCAAATCGTGCCGGGGGACACGCTGGTGAGCTACACGTACACCAACGTGCCCAACGAAAAGGAGATTGAGATGTTGAAAAAGCCGTTTGAGTTTGACGGCGAGATGTGGTTCACCACGGCGCTGCTCGCCCTGGAGAACCCGCAGCCGCTGAAGGCGTACTTTTTGCAGGGCCACGGCGAACCGTCGTTGACGGACACCGACAGCCGGCGCGGCTATCTGACCTTTGGCAATGTGCTGATGCATGACAATTATCTGTCGGTGGCGTACCTGCAGCAACTGGGCAACCAAGGGGTGCCGGAGGACTGCAATCTGCTGATCATCGCCGCGCCCACGGAACCGTTGGACGGCACCGAGCTGCAAAAGATCAACCAGTATCTGGCCCAGGGCGGACGGCTGTTTGTCCTGTTGGACTACAACAGCATCCCGGGCATTCGCAAATCCGCCGACGCCCCGCCCGCCCGGCCCACCGGACTGGAGCCGATCCTGCATGATTGGGGGATCGAAGTGGTCGCGGACTATGTCAAGGATCCGGACTACACCAGCTCCACGCTCACCTTTCAGGACATCAAAGTGCAAGAATTCAGCAAGCATCCGGTCATGGACGCCTTGATTGCGGAACAACTGCCGTTGCACATGATATTTCCCCGGCCGATCTTCCGGCGGGACTGGCAGAACAATCCGCCGCCCAACGCCCCGGAGGTGACGGAGCTGGCCTTTTCCAGCGCCGCCAGCACGCTGTATCCGGAGACGGGGGTGCCGGCGCGGAAATATCCGCTGATGGCGGCGGCGGAGCAGAAACCGGCGGCGGGAGTGCTGAATCCGCGCGGCAGCACGCGGATTGTGGTGGCGGGCGATTCGTATTTTCTGGGCAATCATTACATCGAGGACGTGGGGAACCGTGATTTTGTGAATTCGGCGATCAACTGGCTGCTGGACCGGACGGCGTTGCTGAAGGGCATTGAACCGCAGAAGGTCACGTCGTACCACCTGTTGATCACGCAAACCCAGCAACAGCAGTTGCGCTGGATCCTGCTGGGGGCGCTGCCGGGGGCGATCTTGATGCTGGGCGGGCTGGTCTGGCTGGTGCGGAGGAAATAATGAACTCAAAAAACACCTGGCTCTGGCTGCTGCTGGCGGCGACGCTGTTCGCCACCATCTGGTTTTTGGACCGCCATTTTCAGCCGGCGGCGTCCACGGCCACGGAAGGCTGGCCGGACTTTCAGTTGGGGCAGGCCACGAGCGTGCGGGTCATTCCGGCCGGCGCCTTTGAGATCCGGGCGGACCGCACGAATGACACCTGGTACCTGACCAAACCTTTGGTTTATCCGGCCCAAACCGCGGCCATCGAGGCCCTGCTGGAGGCCCTGGGCAAACTGACCCCGGCCCTGCGGATCACGGCCGGCGAACTCCGGCAGCAGCCGGCGGCGGAGCAGGATTACGGCTTTGACAACCCCCGCTATTCGTTGATCCTGCAAACCCGCCGACAAGATCCCTGGCAGATCAAGATCGGCCGGCTGACGACGCCGGGCAACCAGGTCTATTTGCGAGTGGGGGGCGTGGAGGGCGCCTTTGTCGCCGACGCGGGCTGGCTGAAATACCTGCCGCCCAACGCCAATGCCTGGCGGGACACCGAGCTGGTGCAGGCGGGGGGGCAGGTGGACGAGATTGTGCTGACCAACGGGACCAAGGTCATTGAACTGCGGCAAAACCCGACCAACCATCTCTGGCGCATGACCCGGCCCCTGGAGGCCCGGGCCGACAGCGACCGGATCAACCGGGCGCTGCAGGATCTCCGGACCGCCCGGGTGGCGGAGTTTGTGACGGATGACGCCAACACGGACCCGACGGCTTATGACCTGCAGCCGGCCATGCTGGATTTATGGCTGGGGCGCGGCGGCAGTCTGACCGACGGGCTGCACCTGGGGAAGGTGCTGACCAACAACCCGGCCCTGATCTATGCCCGACGCGAAGGTTGGAACGGAGTGGTCACCACCACGAATGAACCGCTGGCCGCCTGGCGCGGCGGGGTGACCGATTTCCGGAATCCCCACTTGTTGGATTCCACGGCGCCCGTCCATGAAATTGACGAGTGGGTGGCGGAGGGCACCAACCGGTTCAGCCTGCAGCGATCCGGCTCCAACGTCTGGCAGGTGGCCGGGGAGACGTTTCCCGTGGATGCCGGGACCGTGCAGAACTTCCTCACCGTGCTGGGCAATCTGAGCGCCACGGAATATGTCTCGGATGCCGTGTCCGCGACGGACCTGCAAACCTACGGGCTGACCCGACCCAGCCTCCAAATCACGCTGCGACCGGTGGCGGGCGACACCAACCAGGTGCTGACGCAACTGTCGTTCAGCGCGCCCCAAACCAACAGCGTGTATGTCCTCCGGTCGGATGAAAATAAAATCTACCGGGTGGAGGAGGCGGATTGGAGGCGGATCCCCCGGTTCGCCTTGCAATTCCGGGAGCGGCAGGTCTGGAATTTTAAGGAGCAGGACATCCGGCAGATCATCGTGCAACAAAACGGGCAAACCCGGCGGATTCTCCATCTGGGCCGGGACAAGTGGATGCTGGGCGACGGCGCACCCGGCCAGGTGCTCGGCCCCGGCGTCGAGGAGGCGGCCCACCAACTGGGCGTGCTGGCCGCCTTGGTTTGGGTGGACCGCAACGTGAACGATCCGGCGGTCTTCGGGGTGACCACCAACAGTTTGCAGATTGAAGCGGATCTGAACAACGGCCGGAAGTACAACCTGGTCTACGGCCAACCGTATAAAGGCAACCCCATCGCGCTGGTCACGCTGGAGGGCGAATCCTGGGCCTTCGTGGTACCGGAAATTCTCAACCAACTGGTCATGCCTTATCTGACCATTCCGTCGGGCGCCCCCTGATATGCGATCCAAATTCTGGCGCACCTGCTGGATTTGTTTTCGCTGGTGCCGGATCAGCCTGCTCCTGCTGATTTTGGTGGCGGCGTGTGTGCTGCTATGGTGCAACGAGGTCGGCTTGCCGGCGTTTTTAAAAGAACCCCTGCTGGCCAATCTGCAACAGCGCGGTGTGCAGGTGGAGTTCCAGCGGATGCGGCTGCGGATGCGGCGGGGTATTGTGGCGGAGCAGGTTCAGATTGGGGACCCCCACAACCCGGACCGGCCGCTGCTCACGCTGGGCGAAGTGCAGTTGCTGCTGGATTTTGAGAGCCTGCTGCGGGGTCATCCGCAGGTTCAGGGCCTGGTGCTGCGGGAAGGCCGGCTGGTGGTGCCCGTCAACGGCACGAACCAGCCCCCCACGGTGCTGGCCATCACCAACATCCAGACCGATTTGCGATTCCAGGCCGACGACACCTGGTCGCTGGATAATTTTCAGGCCGATTTCAAAGGCGCCAAACTGGCGGTGAGCGGGGATGTGGCCCATGCGTCGGAAATCAGGAAGTGGGCGACGGTTCGCGGCCCCCAAACGGGCGGCGCGGAACACTGGCAAACGCAAGCGCAACAGATTTCCGCCGCGCTGACGGACCTGCACCTCAACCCAGCCTCCCGGCTGACGCTGAATGTGGAAGGGGACGCGCGAAACCTCCAGTCCTTTGCCATCCGGCTGCAAGTATCGGCCCCGGACGTGCAGACCCCCGGGTTCAGCGCCCGGAATCTGCAGTTGACGGCCAATCTCACCACCCCGACCGGTCCGCTGACGAATTATCCCCCGTGGCCAGGCGTCTGGAGCAACCTCCAGCCTTACCGGCTGGCGTGGTCCGCCCGATTCACCCGGTTGCAGGCGGCGGGCGTGAGCGCCGACACGGTGATCGCCCACGGTTCCTGGCGGGCGCCGGAACTGGCGTTTGACCTCCGGTTGCAAGCCCCCGCCGTCACGAATCACGCCCGCTGGTTCAGTGCGGACGATTTCGAACTTAGAACCCGCTTCAGCGCGCAGTCCACCCCCGGGACCGATCCACCGCTGGCCGGCATTTGGAGCACATTGCAACCGTACCGGCTGGCCGGCTCCACCCGCATCACGCGGTTGCAAGGGGAGGGCGTGAGCGCCGACGTGGTGGCCGCCACCGGTTCCTGGCAGGCACCGGAGCTGGCCTTTGAGCTCCGGCTGCAAGCCCCCGAGGTCACCAATGAGACGCACCGGCTCGCGGCCGAGGCGCTGCAATTTAACGCCCAGCTCACCGCCCCGGCCGGGTCCGTCACCAATCCCCTCCTGCCGGGCATCTGGAGCAACCTGCAACCGTACCGGCTGGCTTGGACCGCCCGGTCCAGCCAGGTGGCCGCCGACACCCTTCGCGCCGAAACCGTGAACGCCGGCGGTTGGTGGCGGGCGCCGGAACTGGCCGTCACCAATCTCGCGGTCGAACTGGGCGGGGGCCGGCTGGAGGCGGGATTGCAGTTTGATGCGACCGGTCAAACATTGACCTTCACGAATTCCTCGGCCTTTGATCCGGGCGTGGTGGCGACATTGCTGCCGGAAATCACCCGCCAGCGGCTGGCGCTATTTTCCTGGACCACGCCGCCGTCGCTCCACTTTGGCGGCACGGTGGATTTGTCCGCCTGGCCACCCGTCGCCGGCGGACCGGCCGGTCCCCCCCCGCCGGTGGTGGTGGGCGGCGACTTCGCCTTCACCAATGCCACCGTGGGGGGCGCGGCCTTGGACCGTGTGGGGTCGCACTTTTCGTATTCCAACCAGGTCTGGCAAGTGCCGGATTTGCTCGTGGAACGCGAAAATTCCCGGCTGCAGTTCGACGGCTCCGAGGATGAGGCCACGAAATTATTCGGCGTCCATGTCCAAGGCGCGTTTGATGTGGACCAGCTGCGGCCCTGGTTGAAAGCCCCCGCCGCCGTCCGCGAGGTCGGCCGGCTGACCTTCCACCAACCCCTGAGGCTGGATGTGCGGGTGCGCGGCCGGCTGCACGACGCCGAGACCCTCGCGGCGGAGGGACAACTCGCCTTGACCAACTTTGTCGTCCGGGGCGGGCCGGTGGACAGCCTGACCACCGGACTGAGCTACTCCAACCGCGTCTTCGTTTTTTCCCATCCCCGCACCTGGCGCAAGAACGGAACCCAAACCCTCACCGCCGACGAGATCATCCTGGACCTGAACAACTACCGCATTGCGTTCACCAACGGTTTCAGCACCACCGAACCGCAGGTGGTGGCCGACTCGATCGGCCCCAAGACCGGACGGACCCTGGAACCCTATCAATTTCTGGCCCCGCCGACCGCCCGGGTCAACGGCTACGTCTCGTTGCGTTCGTCCGAAGACTCCGCGGAGATGGAGGAGGCCGACTTGCAGGTGGACGTGATCCAGGGGGCGCCCTTCCGCTGGATCAACTTCAACTCCGACCGCCTCCAAGGCACCGCCCATTGGTTCGGGGGAACGCTGCTGCTCACCAACCTGGACGCGGAATGCTACGGCGGGCAGGCCGTCGGCACGGCCCTCTTCGATTTCCGCCCGCACAACGGCACGGATTACAGCTTCGCCTTCGACGTCACCAACGCCAATCTGCACCGGCTGCTCGCGGACCTCGACTCCCCCACCAACAAACTGGAAGGCACGCTGGGCGGCCGGCTGGTCGTCACGCGCGGCAATTCCACGGACTGGCGGTTGATGGACGGTTACGGCCACGCCAGCCTGCACGACGGGCTCATCTGGGACGCGCCCGTATTCGGCCTGTTCTCCCCGGTGCTCAACCGCATCGCCCCCGGACTGGGCAGCAGCCGCGCGACCGACGCCACCGCCCGGTTCACCATGACCAACGGGGTAGTTTATTCGGACTCGATGGAAATCCACGCCACCCGGGTCCGGCTGTTATACGTTGGCACCGTGGACCTTTGGGAAAAACTCGACGCCCGCGTGGCCGCCGAACCCCTGCGCGACACCGCTGGTCTGGGGCCGGTGCTCAACACCGTGTTCTTCCCTTTCACCCGCCTGTTTGAATACAAGGTCACCGGCACGCTGGCCGACCCGAAATCCACGCCGCTGTACGACATCACCAAACTCATCCTCTTCCCGCTGCATCCCATCAAGACGCTGGAGGACGCGCTGCCGCCGTTTGACAACGCGACGAACGCGCCGGCCGGCAAGCCGCCGAAGTAGGGGAGGACTGGCCAGGGCCGCAGGCGGATTTGGGCCTGCGCGGCGGCCGGGGTGCCGCCGATCCCACACCAACGCCGGACGGTCAGGCCGGCGGGGATTTCCGTCCGCCCAGATTCCAGCGCCTCCACGGCCAGTCCGTTCGCTTCAAACAGCGCCCGCCAGCGCGCGGCCGTGAGGCTGCGGACATGCGTGGGATCATGCAGCCGCCGGATGGTGGGGCTGTGGGCACGGACTTCACTGCCGGCATATCGGTCGGCGATGGCGTCGAAATGTTGGGGTGCGGAGGGCGTCTTCAAGAGAACCTGGCAACGAATCGTAGTTTACGCATTTGCCGGGGTGCGTCAACCGGCGGAGGTTGCTTAAGGCCCGCAGAGCGGGACGGGAGGTGGCCAGGGAAGAAACTTGGGGGGCGAGGCGATGTGCCAAGGCGGTCCGGAAATGGGCCCGCGTAAAGCGCCAGAGGGCTGGCGCACTCCAAGACGCTTCGCGAGTTTCCTCAGGCCATTGCACTTGCAGGGTTGCTGTAATGGGTGGCGACCCCCAGTTTTTTAAGCGCCCACCCGTCCCGCTCCGCGGACGGGCTGTGTTCGTGGAAGGAAACCGCAAGCGGTTGCATGCTCGCGCTGGAGCACTCGCGGCGCCGTGTGAGGGCACGCGGCCTACAGGGGGAGATCGCTGGACGGCAAACCCGAAGGGCCGGGGGGACGAGGCGGTGGCCGGATGGGGGGACGAGCCGTCCGCACCCCGACTTTGTCGGCAGCCTTGCCGCAGGGCGGTGGAAACTCCGCGCGCGGCTTGCTTTTCGACGGATCGGGGGTATGTTTTGCACGGCAGGCGGCGAGAAGCCCGCCTGGTGGAATGTATTCAGCAAGGTAATGCCGGTAAATGATTATGAAATCCTTCAGCGCTCCGGCGGCAAAATATTGGTTGCCCCTCGGGGTGTTCATTTTAACCGCGATCGGTTTCCTGCCGCTGCCGGCCCGGGCCCGCACCATCACCCTGAGCCTGGAGGTGGCCCGGCTGCAATACTCCGTGGCCGACCCCAACTATCAGGGCCGGACTTTTTATTCGGTCAATACGTTCGTTTACTCGGACACCGCCCCGGTCACCATTGATCTGGTCAGCAATTACGACGGCACTTTCGTCGGAACGGAAACCGGCGACAGCCGGTATTTTTACGGGGATTTTGCCACTGACCTGCATGAATTGACCAACGGCGTGTGGACGCTGCTGGTGAACCAGGGTGATGTCTCCCAGCAAACCTACACTTTCACCGTCTCGACCAGCGCGTTCACCAACGACATCTTCCCGGCCATCCAAATCATTGACCCGCCGGACGGCGACTTGGACGTGGCCACCAACACGCCATTCGACTGGGCCGGCCCCGCCGCGTGGGAGGAGATCGTGCTGGCGGACCACAGCCTGGACTATTCCTTTTACACCGGCAGTTCCCCGTCGCCCGCCACCAATGCCTGGTCGCCGCCGCCGCTGCTGCCCTTGGGCACCAACGAGTTCGAGGTCACGTATAAGACCAACGGCACGGCCTGGTTCACGCTCTCCGTGCCGGTGGACGGAGACGGCCATCCGTTCACTAATTGGGTGGGCGGCTCCAAGCTGACGGTCTTCAGCCAATCGGGCTTCATCGTCAGCACCAACGTCCCGCTGTCCACCAGCGCGGGCCATGAGTTGATCGCCCAGTACACGTTCGACAACAGCGGTGCGCCGGGCCGGGATGCCTCGACCAACGCCAACAACTTGATCGGCGTCAGCACCTGGGGGACATACGTATTTCCGGCGTTCAGCCCCGATGCCGAGGCGGGGGGGGGCGCGGCCCAGTTTTTTGGCTCCGGCAGTTTGGTGCCGCAGAATCAGGTGTTCACCGCCTGGACCAACACCCTGGCGGGGAGCTTCACCGTCTCCGTCTGGCTCAACACCACCAACCAGGCGGGCCGGGACGAGGACCCGCTGGATGATTTCACCGGGCAATCCGTCATTTACGGGGACAACAACAGCCTCGGGGCCACGCCGGTGGCCCTAACCGGGAGCAAGGTTGCGTTTCTGACGACGGATCCGGATGGCAACGCGGACACGCTGCATTCGTTCAGCAGCGTCACGACCGGTCAATACGTCCAGGTGGTGGCCACGCGCGATCAGATCACCGGCGAGAAGATCATCTACGTCAACGGGGTGCGGGATAATTCCAATTACGCCAGTTCGGAAAGCCTGACCGGATCGGGCTACGATTCCATCGGCGGGGCATCCACTTCCGCCTATACCGGATTGCTGGACGACGTGCAGATTTATGCCGGAGTGCTGTCCAGCAACGAGGTGGCTTTTCTCTACCACCACCCGGGGATGACCGTGCCCAACGTCACCGCGAGCGTTCCGATCACCCTGGGGACCGCCTTGAATGATCCGGACCTTTTTTGGACGACGAGCTTTGGCACCGCTTGGTTTGTGGAAACGCCCACCAACCATGATGGCGTGGTGGCGGTGCAAAGCGCGCCGCTCACGGACGACACCCAGTATGCCACGCTGCAAACGACGCTGACGGGGCCGGGCACCCTGAGCTTTTGGTGGCAGTCAGCGGCGACGGACGGGGATTTTGACCTGGAATTTGACATTGACGGCGGCTACTACGACAACCTGCAAAATGACATTCCGTGGACCCAGGACACCTTTGCGGTGGCCGCCGGCCCGCATGTGCTCACGTGGTCGGCGTTCGCGGCGGATTCCACCAACGACACCGGCTGGGTGGATCAGTTTGGCTTCACCCCGGCGCCGCCGGCGGTCATTCTGCAGCCGCAGACGATGGGCGCCAACTTCCAATTTTCGTTCCAGACCCAGGCCGGCTTGAACCACGCCATTGAATACTCGACCAACCTGACCCAGAACGTCTGGCAAACGTATTCCACGGTGGCGGGCGACGGCACGGTGCAGACGATATCGCTGCCGCTGACGGTGTTCGGGGGCTCGAGCCAAGGATATGTCCGGGTCACGACGCAGTAGGTGCAATGCTCTATGCGGCGGCGCGGGCGGCCTCGCCCATGGCGGCGTCCAGCATCCGCGCGGCCATCGGGAGCGCGCGTCCCAGCTTCTCGGTCTGCGCGTTCAGCCGCATCATGGTCTTCTGCCCCTTCACCGCCAACAGCTTGCGATACCATTGGATGAAGGCGCGGCTCACCGCGGCCTCCTCCGTCCCCTCGTCCGGGGCGTGGGTGGTCAGCGCCTCGACGGTCTCGCACAAAATCAACGCAGCCAGCGCCCCGGGTTGCGCGGTCTGCACCCAAAGCTGTTCCCACAAGGGCAGCGCCGCGGCGAGGTCTTCGCTCAGCAGCAACACTTCCGCGCGCTGCGCCAGGAGCAGGGGATCCTCCGGCCGCCGCTGCAGGGCCTCTTCGGTCCAGTCCCGCGCAAATTTGAGGAACTGGGGCCGGCTGAGGGCGATTTGACCGCCCAACTGCCAGGCGGCGAGATCCTGGTTTTGCTGCGTGACCAACTGATGCAATTGTTGCAAGGCCTCCACCAGCCGGTTTTGGCCGGCCAACCAGCGGGCATATTCCCGCCGCAGGCTGGTGTCGAGGCCGGTTTCCGCCAGGCCCGCCTGGTAGGCGGCTTCGGTGCCGGCGGGATCGCCCGCGCGGTCGAGGCACATGGCCAGGCACAGATGCGGGGCGGCGGTTTTGATTTCCTGGTTGATGGAGGTGCAAGTGGGCTGAAGGCGTTTCGCAAGGCACTGGCGCATCTGATCGGCGGCTTCACGGAACCGCCTCAGTTCAAACTGCGCCAGGCCAAGCGAGAAATGCAGGGAGGCGGTCAAGCCGCCGCCCAGTTCGGCCAGCGGCGAGGTGAGCACCCGGGCCACCTCGTCAAACCGCCTGGCCGCCGTCAAATGCGCGCCGACCTGCATCAACAGGGTCTCGCGCAGTTCCGGGACCACCTCGCGCGCCGGTCGCGCGGATAAAATCGTGAAGGCCTCCAGATCCCGCTCAAGGCCTTCGGTCGCGCGGCCCGACCGCGTCAGCTCCAGGCCCAGATGCATGAGCAAGTGCGGTTCGCCCGGCAATTCTTCGATGGCCCGCTCCAGGAGGCGCAGGTTGCGTGCGACCTTGTTGCGGTCGCGCATCATGGCATCCGTATAGCCATGGTGGATGAGCGGCGCGTCGCCGATCCGGTTGGCCAGACCCCATTCGGCACAACGCACCTCCACGCTGCTGAACACCTGCTCGTGCACCCGGCCAAGGTAAAACAGGGCGGGCGCGTTGCGGTAAAACCGGGGCACGTAGGTGAACCCGTTGGCCTCCCGGCCGACGTCCATCAGCGGCAGGCGCCAGGCCATCACAGCCGGATTGGCCATCGCCAGCGGCAGTTTTTCCCGGCCCTCGGCGGTCAATTCCTCGTCGGCATCCAGCATCAGCACCCAGTCCCCGGTGGCGTGTTCCAGGGCCGCGTTGCGCGCGGCGCTGAAATCGTCGGTCCAGGCAAACTCATGGATCTCGGCGCCGTGTTCCAGGGCAATCGCGACGGTCCGGTCGGTGGAGCCGGTGTCGACCACCACGATTTGCGAGGCGAGGCCGCGGACCGAGTCGAGGCAACGGCCGAGGAATTTCTCCTCGTTTTTGACGATGAGACAGACGGTGAGCCGGGGGCGGCGCTCCGCCTCCGGGGTCGGCAGTTCCGCCGGAAGCTTGAGCCACTCCGGCTGCGCAGTGCCGTTGAACCGCTGGTTGAGCAGCTTTTTGGCCGGTTTCCAGTCCGGGGCGAGGTGGCGCGCGTGTTCCGCGCACAGCCGCGCGATCCGGCCGGCCCCGACGGTCAAGGCAATTTCGGCCAGCAGCAAATAGGCTTCGGGATGGAAGGGGCGTTTGGCCAGCGCGGCCAGGACGGCCTCCCAGGCCGCGCGGGCTTTTTTCTGGCGGAGGAGATCGCGCGCCCCGGCCAGATGCCCAATCAAGGCGGCGGGCGGCAAGGTGATTTTCACGGGCGCGGCCGGGGCCGCCTGCGGGGCGGGCACCGTCGCCGTTTCCGGGAGGGCGCGGCCCAACGCTTGCAGGCGTTGCGCCGCGAAGGCGCCGGCCTGGGCCCATGTAAAGAACTGCCGGGCGTGTTGCGCCGCCCGTTCCCCGCGCCGCCGGGTCTCCCCGGGCTGCGCGACCGCTTCGCGCAGGAAGCGGCCCAGCGCCTCCGCGTCGGGCTCCAGCAGCCAGCCCGCGCCGGCGAGTTTCAGGCCGCTGATTTCATGGCCAAAGATCTGGCGCCGGGCGGGAATCCGCCAGGCAAAGTCGTCCCGGACAAAATCATCCGTCGCCCCGCCCGAGGTGACGATCACCGGGCGGCCGCAGGCCATGGCCTCGAGCACCGGCAGCCCGAAACCTTCGCCGCGGTACGGGAGCACCAGGCAGTCGCACGCGGTGTAAATCCCCGGCAAATCGTCCGGCGGCAGTTCTTCGTTAATATATAAAATCTCGGGCGCGTTGGGCTGCGCCTGCGCGGCCCGGATTTTGGCCTCAAAGGTCTGGCCGGCATAAACGCTCCGACCGCCAAAATCCTTGATCACGAGGCAGACCTCGTCCGCCGCCGTGAAATTCGCCAGATACGCCTGGAGGAGCACGTCCGGCCCCTTGCGGAAAATCGTCCCGCCGACGAACAGGAATTTGAACCGCTTGGTCGTGGCCAGTTTCGCCGGCGCGGCCTGCGGATGAAACCTTTGCGGATTCACCCCGTTGGGGACGACCACCACCTTGCCGGCGGGCACGCCGGATTCCGCATAGACCTGGCGCACATAATCGGACGGCACCCAGAACTCATCCACCTGGGCGGATTGTTGCACCCATTCGGCGGGCAGCAACCCGAACTCCCAGGGTTGGATGACCACCAGTTTGCCGCGGGCGGGCCGGCGCCAGTCGGGCGGCCAGGCGTGCCGCACCGTGACGGCCGGCGCGGCGGACGCGGCCGGCGCGATTTCCCGGGCGAGCGATTCAAAGCCGGGCGCCGCGGCGGCGCCGTTGGACACCCGTTGCAAACGGACCTTGGGGGAGGATTGCAGGACCGCCGTCAGTTCACGGTTCACCTGTGACAGGCTGCCATGATCCAGAAAGGATCCGGTCCAATCCACGGCCACCGGCGCGGCCGGTTCGGGCGCGAGCGCCGCCAGGCCAGCCAGTTCGGCCGCCTGCCGGGGGAAATCCGGCCAGCGCCGGGAGAGCAACTGGAGATTCTCGGGGGTCAGTTCGCCGGCCGTTTCAGCCGGCCGGAGTTCGAGGGTGACATCGGGACACCGGACGGTTCGATAATTCAATTGGCGCAAGGCGAGCAGGAAATTCCATACTCCGCCCGCCATGGCGAAGTCCTCGCTGAAGCCCAGCCCTTCGGCAAACAGCGGGCGGCGGACCAGGAAACAGCGGGGGACGGGGGGAACGGCCGCCGGGCTTTCTTTCGGCGTTGGGAATGCCACCGGCAGCACCACGCCGATGTCGGCGGCGGAACGCAGCGTCCGCAAGAGCGGTTCGTCCCAGCCCGGCGACAAGCGGACGCCTTCGTCAATGAAGAGCAGCAGGGGCGCACTGGCGCTGTCCGCCGCCAGGTTCATCTGTTGGAACAGGGTTTGGAGCGGCGCGCGCTCGAACAGGAGCACGGGCAGCACCCGCCGGCTCAAATCATTCACGGCGGCGATCATGACCTTGTCGCCCGGCGGCACCATCACGATGACCTCCAACCGCAGCGACCGGTCCGCGACGGCTTTCAGGCGGGCGAGACATTCGCCCAGCACCGCAGGATTGCGGCCGGAGGGCAGGATGACCGACAGATCCGCCTTGACGCCGTCATCGTCACCGTCCGATTTGCACAACAGCAACGACTTGCCGATGGAGAAGAATTCCCGCGCCGTCTGGGGATTTTCCCGGTGAAAGACGCCATGCGGCCAATGGATGCCCGGTTCGGCCATGATGTGCCCCAAACCGCGCGTGCGCAGCGTCTCCAAATCTTTCTCGCCGCACAGCGGCTTGTAGGCGTCCGCAAAATAGCAATCATCCAGCGCCAGCGAACCGAAGTGCTTCACTTCCTCCTGGAGCGGAAACGCCGTCGCCCGGCCCAGCACCGGCACGATGTCGCGGTCGATTTCGGCCAGCAGCCGGCGGGAAAACTCCGTTCCGTCGGCCAGCAGCGCCGGACACTGCCGCCCCGCCTGGTGCCAAAGCATTTGAAATTCCAGCACCCCCTGCTTGAAACTCTGCTGCCGCCGGATCATGGCGTCGTCGTAGGGCGTCCGGTCCAACACCGGCGCCACCGAGCCGTCCGCCCGCCGTTCATAACCCAGGGTCGTCCCAATGGACGCCACGAGGGATTGTTCCATGAACGCCGGGGAGCGGATGAACGCATGGTAAGAGATATCCGGATAGCCAAAATTGCCCAGAAAGTGCCGGATGTCCACGCCGTCCAGCACCCGGTCGGCCGCCCGTTCGTAACTCACCAGATAACACCCGATCACGGGCGTGGTGAGCTTCTCCATTTCGAGGATCTTCTTCAACTGCGTTTGGGCGGAGGCGCTGTAGCCGATGTCGCAAACGCCGAAGGGTTCGCCGCCGGCGAGCCACGGGCGGAGATAATCCAGGACCTTGCGCCGTTCTTCAGCGCTCTTGGCTTCAATGCGGCGGGCGATTTTGGGGGTGAACAGGAACTTGGCCAGGCGGAGAATTTTGTCCTGCTGGTCGGCCTTTTCGTCCAGTGCCAACGGCGCGTGGCGGAAGTCCGCCTCCTCGAGCCCAAACTGGGTGAGAATGGCCTTGACCGACAAGGTGGGCCGGGCCTGCAGCCAGGCGATCAGGTTGTTGGCCGTCAACTGGCCGATGGCCGCCAGATCCGTCGCCCGGCGGTTGATATACAGCGGAGTGATTTCGAGATCCAGCCCGCGGACCCGGGCCTCGCGTTGGAGCAGTTCGCCGAAGAGTTCGCCTTCGCGCATCAGCGCGCCCACCTTGCGCACCCCGCCGGCCACAAACTGTTCGCAGGCCCAGCCCGCATACCGCGCCAGCACGGGCCCCATGAGGAACGCGCCGGCCCGGCTGAAAAAGGCCTCGGGCGTGTCCCCGGGAAACAGCCGCGCGGCCAGCAACCGCAGGGAGCTGATGCTGAACACCGGCGTCTGACCGGCCAGCAAAAACCGTTCGCGGTCCAGAATGGTCCGCGTGCCCGCCGCGGCCTGCGGATAATGGCAGCCCCGCACCCCGGCCTTGCGGGCGCCCGTGACATCGGCCAGAAAATTGTCCCCCACATGGATCATTTGCCCGGGCTCCAGTTGCAGGGCCTGCAAGGCCCGCCGGAACAGGTTGCCCGTGCCCTTGCAAACCCCTTCATCGCTCGAGGTCAGCACGAGGGCGAACCGGTCCGGGTCGAACCCGCGCCGGCGCAGAATCTCCCGCAATTGGGCCGCGGACAAATAAATGTCCGACACAATCAACACCTTCAACCCGCGCCCGAGCAGGTGTCCGATGAACCCGGCGACCAGCGGGTTCAACTGGCAAAAATCGCATTCGGTCTCGTGCTCGATCCCCGCCGCCATCGCCGGATCCTTAACCACGGCTTTGAGCTGGCTGTAAATGTCGCTGATCGAGATATCCTCCCGGGAAGCATCCGTGCGGTTCTGGTGATCGCGGGCCTTCATTTCGCCGCGCCGGCGCAGCACATCAAAATCGGCGGCGGGCATCGCGGCGGGGAGCAGCCTGGCCTCCAACAACCGGCGGCCGGTTTCAAAAAACACGTCGGTGGGTTTGGCGGCCAGCCGCCAGACCAGCGTGTCAAAGAAGTCGAAGGAGACGGCGCGGACGCGGCCGGCGCTGCGGTCAATCAGGTCCGCAGTGCGGCGCAGGGCTTCATCGCGCTGCCAAAAATCGGCCGGCGGGGCCGGGACGGGCTGGGGGGATGGATTCATACGTGGACATGGTTGCCGTTGTGGCTGGCGCAGGCCGGGGCGGCCCCGGTGCGTTCAATTTCGCCCAGACAAATCTGGCAGTCCTGGCTGCGGGCGACGCCGTTGGCCAGTTCGCCAAACATGCGGAAGCAGGCCGGGCTGGTGACCGCCTCCTTGAGGTTCGCAAAATCCTTCAAATTTCCAAACGCGGCGTTCTGATCCACGCTCAGGCAGCAAATGCCGAGGTTGCCATTGGAGAAAATGGCCAGCCCGGGATTGCGGGTGAAACAACAGGAACCGGGGTTGAGGAGCCGCCGTTTGACGGCCCAGCCCGGCGTGTGCTGCGGCAGTTGATTGGCGTAGGTCCCCACCGGCCGCGGACTGAGGAAGGCGGTCTGTTCACCGCCGCGCTCGTCCTTCCACCGGAGCAAATCCAGTTTCACCCACCAGGCGGGGTGATCGGCCTGTTCAAACGCCTCGCGGATCTGGTCATCCGTGTTGCGGACGGCCTGCACGTTCCGGTCGTCGGCCAGCGGGCGCAGGTCATCCTCCCAACGCCGCACCGCCGCGGCAAACCGTTTCCAATCCGGCGGAAAGGCCTGCAACACGCGGTCCGGCACGCCCCAGCCTTCCTTTCCGTTCCGGACGAGTTGATACAGCCGGACGTGGCAGGCGCGCCGGTTCTGCACCAGCCGCTGGATCAAATTCCGCGCCTGCCCCGCGAGTTGCGCGTAATTGCCGATGCGCAGATCCCGGGACAAGGCATACGATTCTTCCCCGTCATTTTGCAGCGAGACGCAGATGCCGTGGGGATGCGCGCGGTCGAGCATGGCGATGTTCCGCTCGTTGAGGGTCATCCCGTGGGTGGTGAAAAAGAACGGGCAGGGCGCATGACCGTCCCGCAAATAGGTGAGGATCTGTTCAAATTTGGGATGCAACAGGGGTTCGCCGTAGGCGTTGAGCTGGAGATACTCGACGTGAAAATCGTTTTTCAATTCGTCCACGCACTTTTTGAAGACCTCCAGATCCATGACCTGCCGTTTGGTTTCGCGCCAGGGGTCGGGACAGAACGTGCATTTCTGGTTGCAGAAGGAGGTGACCTCAAACCACACGGGATTCAGCCGGGGCTTGCCGTCGGGCGCCAGTTGGTAGGGGGTCGGCCGGGCGGCGGCCCAGCCGCCGGTGGCGACGGCCTCGACCCGCACCTGGGCGGCGGTGCGCAGTTCGACAAAGGCCTCGCGGAATTGCGGGGAGACAATGTCAATGTTCTTGACGCTGCCCAAAATGGCCCGCGCCTCGCGGGGATGGTTGCCGGCCGAATGCGCCAAGCCCATGGCCAGGCTCAAGGCGGCGGCCTGCCGCGCCACCTGCTGCTCCAGGGCCGCGGCGAAGCGCTGCGTGAGGGCAGGATGCAGCCGCAGCGCGGTCACCAGGCCCGACACCTCGGCCGCCGGGGCGGTCAGCAGCCACGTGGGCAACTGACACGCGATGGCCTCCGCCAGCGCCGCGTTTTCCTCCGGCGTAAACCGGAGGGTGGCGGCCAGAAGCTGCCGGTAAAGCTGGAACGCGCCGGGTACATCGCCGGCGGCGGCCTTGGCCCGGGCCTGCCTTTGCAGGGCGGCCCCGTCGCAGGTTTCCGGCGCCGGTGCGACCGGATGGCTCCCGTTGGCGGCCGGCCGTACCGCCGGTTCCGTCACGGGGGGTTCGATGAGTTCGGGTGACAACATGCGTGATCCATTTCCTTTGAGGTTTAACAACGACGATCCGGCCGGCCGGTCGGCCGGGAGTTCCACGGACTTTCCATTTCCATTTCCAGGCGGGCTGAACAAGGCCGGTTGCTCCGCGCGCCGGGCCGCCGTTTCCAAGACGAGTTTTGCGGGCGTGCCCTGGCCGTTGTTGTAGGGCCGCCCGGCGGAAACCACCGCCGGTCCGCCGTTCAGCGGCTGGGAGAAAGACGGCGCCGGGTCAACCGCCGGGGCGGGGGTGGGCGTGAACACGCCGTCGCCTTTCAGGGCATCAACCGCCTGGGCCGTGCGCTCCCAGCGCGCCTCGGGCGCGATGCGTCCGCGGGCATCCAGCGAGGTGGTGGCGATGAACCGGGCAAAATCACGGAGCTTTCTCCGGGCCGGCACCCCGTCGGTGCAACCGATGAGAAACTGATCCATCATCCAGGTGATGAACGCCTGGGCGGCGGCCTGATGGGCCGGCCAGTTCCGGCGTGCCAACGCCGCCTCCAGCCGGGCCGGCACCGCATCGCGGTCATCGGCCTCGTAAGCGGCGTTGCGCCCCCACCAGGCGCTCCGCCCCAGCAAGACCACCGGTTTGTCGTAAAGGGCGGCCTCAAATTGCAGCGTGGTGAACTGGGCCGCCACCACATCGGCCATTTCGATGAGCGCATGGACATTCACATCCCGCACCAGTTGCACGCCCTGAACTTTGGCGACCGGATACGTCCCGGAATCCAGCGGATGCGGTTTGAACACCACCGCCACGCCGGGATGTCCCGCCAGAAAGCCCCCCACCTGGGTCAAGGCGGCGGCGGTGGAATCAAAGGCCGGCGAATGGTGGCGCCGGTGGTTGCTGTTTTTGGGCGCCAGTCCGCAGGCGTCGTATTGGCCGAGATAGACAATGACCTGCTTCCCTGCCAACCCGAGGCTGCGGCGCAGGGCGTCCCCCCCGCCGCCAAATCCCGGCTGGTCATACTTTTGCGGCCGGGCAGACAGATAGTAAGCACAGATGCGCTCGTAGGCCACCGGGTCGGCGGCGGAGGCCGGCAGTTCCTGGGCCAGCCAGTGGGTGCGCAAATCCGAGTAGCCCTGGAGGCTGCGGCTCTCGACCATCAAGGTTTCCGGCAGCAACCCGCGCTCAATGCCCTGGACGGGCAGCCCCGCGGCGCGCGCCAGCGATTGGAGCAGGTGGGCCATGGGCGAGGTGGGGTCCCAAGTGAGCACATAACCCGGCTGCAACCGTTCCAGCACGGTGGCGAGCAGTTGGCGGCACGCAAACAGGCCGGTCAACGCCTCGCCGGCCGGATAGTCATGATTGGCCCGCTGGCTGTCCGCCTGCAACAACTCCAGGTCGCCGGCCGAAACATGTCCGCCCGCGGCGGCACCGGGGAACCAGGAGGCGTAATCCCGCAGCAGAAACGGGATGGGGATGACCGGAAACGGCAGCGGGGTCTCCGGCACGGCGGACGACAACAGCACCAGCCGGCTGCCAAATTCATCCAGGTGACGGTCCAGTTCAATCCACATCTGACGGGTGGCTTTCGTCAGGAGCAGGTAGTTGGTGGCCAGACAGAGGTTGCCGCTCATGGGGTGTCTTAAAACAGTCCGAATTGTTTGATCAGGTCGTCCGTTCCGAGGCCCTGGGCGATGGCGAGCAAGATGCCCGCCTCGTTTTTCTTGCGCTTGAGCGCCTCCTCCAAAACGGCCTTTTCGTGTTTTTTGGGAATGACCACCAGGCCATCGCTGTCCCCGAAAATCAGGTCGTCCTTGTGGATGCTGATCCCGTCAATAATGATCGTCTTGTTGCGGGAACTGACCACGCCGCGCTTGCGCGTGTCCTTGCAATAATTCCCCTTGGCGAACACGGGGAAGCCCATCCGCCTGGTGTCGGGCAGATCGCGCGTCACCCCGTCCACAATCGCGCCCACCGCGCCGGAGCGGACGGCCAGATTCGCGTTGAGTTCGCCGAAAAACGCGTAACCGGGGACATGGTTGGCCACCACAATGATATCGTTGGAGACCACATGGTCGTAGAGGTTGAGCCCGTCGTAAATCTGGCGGTAGTCCGCATCATCGGTGCAGGCGTCAATCTGCATGGTTTTGGCGCGGCCGAAGATTTTCTGTTCGGGCAGGTTGAGCTGAAAATCCTTGGAGAGCACCCCCGTGACGCCCGCATCATCCATCACATCGGAGAGGAGCGGGCTGTTCAATTGCAGCTTGAGATTCTGGAAAAGGCGGCGTTCCTGTTCCCGCAGACCGACGGCCAGCAGATTGGCCATTTCAAAATCCTTCGGCCAGTTCACATCCACGCTTTCCAACGGCTCGATTTCCAGGAGGAACGGCGCGTTGCCGATGCGGCGTTTGGTCGCCAGCGCCGCCTCCCGGCGGACGACATAGAGGCCCATGGATTCGAGGACGACGTCGCCCAGGTCCGCGCTGTTGGGGATGTGGTTGAGGTCATAGGTCGGGCGCCCGCCCTCCCAGCGGTATTGTTTCTCCTTGCGGATGGCCACGACGGAATCGTATTGGGAATCCGATTTCAGAATGGCGACGGCCTTTTCGATGGTTTCAATTTTGATGAAGGGCGAGGTGCCGAGCAATTGCACGCACAGGTCGGCATCGGTGGCGGCCACTTCGTTGAGAAACAACTGATTGCCGTCGGTTTTGTTGGAGGCCAGACCGGGTTCGCGGCGCAGGAGGCGGCATTTGATGTCCGAGGCCAGGTCCTGAATTTCGCGGGATTCGGTGTCAAGCCAGACTTCATCCACGGAGGGGCAGGCCAGGAGCTTCTTGAGACTGCGGAGGAACAACGGTTCGCCGTCCAGCAGCATGGTGTTCTTGTTGGGAATACGCTGGCTGGAGCCCTTGGCGGGCAGAAAGGCGGCGGTTTTCATGGTGGCATCGCTGGGTCGGTCAAATTATCCAATCAGAGTCACAACGGCGCGCAGCAAATTGGGTGGCGTTCCACGCCGATATTATGACCGGGCGGACCGGGTTTAACCGGTCCGCCCGGGGAAGGAGCCAGCGGGATCTCGCCGTTAACAACGACCGACGATAATCGCTGGACATTCGGGCGGCACAGGCCGCAAAAGGGGCTCCCGGAGGAGCATTGGCGGATGGACTTTCATCGCGCCTGGAGACCGCCGGATCTCCTGGTTCATTACGCCCAACCAGCCTGGCTGACCGGCCGGGGGGCGGCCGCCGCCGCAAAAATGGGTTTGTTTCAGGATGCGGGCGTTCATGTGGGCGGCGGGTGTTTTTGGGGCTAGGCGGAGCCGACCAGTTTGGGCAGCGGCGTGCTTTGACGGGTGAGCGCCTGTTGGTTGCTGCATTGAATTTCGTCGTAAACTTCCTGACGATGGACCGGCACGTCCGACGGCGCATCAATGCCCACTTTGACCACGTCGCCCTCGACGCGGACGACTTTCACATGGATGCGGCCGTCAATGACAATGCTCTCGCCTGATTTTCGGGATAGGATGAGCATGAGTCAAACGGGTTAGACGACCGATTCGTTGACGGGCAGGGGATGTTGGACCGAATAATCATTCGCATTGGCGATGATGACCTGCTTGCCGACGTGCGTGATGCGGTTGATGACGATCGGGCCTTTCAAGTTCACGGTCGCGCGATGGGGGCCGTGGACCGTCACGATGTTGAGCAACAGCGCGTCGTCCGGCTGCTTTAATCCGAGAAACGCCGCGTCGGCGTCCGGGATGTCCGGCTGATAATTGGGCAGGACGATGAACGGGTCAATGACCACGAAGGCCAGGGCGGCGTTGGACTGGACTTTCAGCCACGCGAAGGGTTCTTCGGCCGGGTTGGCCAGCAACACATAATCCTTGATCTGCTCGAAACCCAGGAGGCCCATCGGCAGCCGGATCTGGTTGTTCGGAAGCAGGGCGGGGGTTTTCATCACGGCCGGTTCGGCGCAGTTCATGTCGATGGGTGGTTCAATGGTTTCGGCGCAGTTCATATCATGTTTTGTTTAATGGTTTCGGATATTCATCTAGGTGTGTTTAGCAACCAATATGCCAACCCCGGAGGTATTTGCCGGCAGACGAAAATAGCGGGTAACCGGGGCAAAAAGGGAAACTGCGGCCGACCAGCCCGGTACTTGGCCGGCCCACCCGGCAAAATCAACCAGCGACCGGGTGAAATTTGCCCGGTGGACGGCGTTCGGGGTGCTGCACGGCATGGGGTTCATTTCAAGTAATTCAAGATGGAAAGCTGCATGATCTGGGCGCTGCTTTGCAGCGCCGCCTGATAGGCCGTCTGGGTCTGGTTCAACTGGACCATGGTCTGCACCAAATCGGTGCCGGAGGTGTTGCTGATCGCGGAGGTCAGGGAGGACGTCTGGTTGGTGACATACGTGGCCTCATTGTTCAGCCGGGTTTGGACGGCGCCATTGTTGGCCACCTGGTAGGTCACGTTGTCTTCGTCCTTTTGCAGATTGGTGCCGTCCGTGGCGATGGCGCTGGTGTCTCCGGAGGACAGATCGTTTTGCAGCGCGAGGAGATGGTTGAACAAGTCCGCGCCGGACTGGCTGTCCGTGAACAGCCCCCGGGCGCCGCTGCCGGTGGTGTTGGCGCCGGGCACATCCACGGACAAGGTCGTGCCGGCCGACACCGGGACCTGGTTGACGGAGGTGTTTCCCTGGTAGGCCACGCCGGTGACGTTGCCATTGGCGTCGGTCGTGGTGGAGAACGGCTCGGAGGTGGAGGCCGTGCCGCCAAACAAATACTGCCCAGAGGTGGGATCCTGGGTGTTGGCCAGTTGCACGGCCTCCTGGATCAATCCTTGCACCTGGCTGGCGTAGGTGTCCCGCTCGGCCTGCGAGGTGTTGCCGCTGCCACCGTTGGTGGCGAACACATCCGCTTTGCTAACAAGCTGCTGAAGGGAATCCATCGTGTTATAGACGGAGGTGGCGGTCGTTTGCAGGCTGCTGATGTTGGCGCTGTATTGGCTTTGCGCCGCCTGACCGGTCAGGTCGTTCAACGTTTCCGCCATGGCGGTCGGATTGTCCGATGGCGCCTGGACGCTCAGACCGGTGGACACCTCGTTTTGCAGGGTGTCCTCCTTGGAAATCAGCGTGTTGAACTGGTTCAACATCGCGTCCGTGTAGGAATTGGTGGCTACTCGCATAAAATTATGAGGACTTCATGGACAGGGTGTCGCCCATCATCGTGTTGAGGGTCGTCACCAGTTGGGCCGACGCCTCGTAGGCGCGCTGAAAACTCATGAGGGCGGTCATTTCCTGGTCCACGTTCACGCCGCTGACGTCGCTCTGCTGCGTCTGCAGCATGGTGGTCACCGCGGTTTGGTTGGTCACCTCGTCGTTGGCCGTTTGAAGGGCGTCCCCCAGGCCGGCCACGGTCTGGGAATAGGCACCCCCGAACGTTTGATTGTTCAAGGCTGATTGTGAAGCGGTCGCCAGACCGGCCAATTGCAGGGCCACCGAATTATCGGAGGGGTCCGAGGCGGAGGCGGAGCTTGGCAGCAGTCCTGGATTGTTGACCAAAAGGGTGTTGACGGCGATATCGCCGGCGCCGGTGCCGGTGAATATATTGACGCCGGGGGCGCCCGTCGGGGTGTAACCGGTTTGCTCGGTGTCGTTGACCTGGGTGATGAGGGTGGCGGCGAGGGTGTTCAGGCCGGACCGCAGGGTGGTCAGCGCGCCGTCGCGCGCGTCAATGGTGCCCTGGATGGTGCCGCCGGTCAGCGTCAACGGCGTTTGGCTGGTGGCGGTTTCCACCTGCAACTGCCCGTTGCCCGGATCGTAGGTTTGCAGCGTGTCCAGCGTCTGGCCGCCGGAAACCAGGGTCTGGCCGCCGATGCTCACATCCACGGCGCTCCCCGTCCCGGGGCTGGTCTGGAGGTCCACCAGTTGCGAGAGGTTATTCAAATCCTGCTGCCGCGTGTCCAGCAGTTCATTCGCGGTGCCGCCGCCGGATTGCGCCATATTGATCTCGCTGTTCAGGCTGGCGATCTGTGAAAGCAGCCCGTTGGCCGAACTTACGTCGTCAGTCACGGATGAATTAAGCGAGGTGTTCAGGTTGCCGAGCTGGCTGTCGACCTGGTTGAATGTCGTGGCCAGGGTTTGTGCCTGGTTGACCACCGCCTGCCGTGCGGTGCTGGAGGTGGGCGCGGCGGCGAGGCCGGAAAAGTCGTTGAACAGGCCGCTCAGTTGCCCGGCCAGACCGGAGTCCGTCGTGTCCGTGGAGGACGAACTGCTGCTGCTTGAACTGCCGGTGCCGTTGAGAAATTCATCCAAGTTCGTCTGCGCGGATTGCAGGGCGGTTTGCTGCGAGTTCCAATAACCGCTGACACTTTGATGGCTTTGAATCTGGCCATTGAGCAGCGCGTCGGAAATTTGCTGGATGGATGTCACTTCGGCCCCGGTGCCCTCCGGCCCGACGCTGGTGGAAATATCCGGGCTGGCTTGAATATCCACCGTCTGGCGCGTGTAGCCGGGGGTGTTGACGTTCGCCAAGTTTTGCCCGGTCACCTCCACGCCCGCCATCTGCGTGTCCAGTGACTGCGAGGCCATATTCAGTGCGCCGAAAAGTCCGAGCATGGGATTAAAGGGTTTGGGGGTTAACCGACGGCCTCGTATAAGGAGCGGCGGGGCAGGCCGGATCCCGGCACCTGGCCGGTGCCGTCATAGGTGGTCGGCGCGCCTCCCGGGACGATGAGGTTAATGAGCCGTTGCATGTGCTCCACGGCATGGCTCAAAAGCAGATGGTTTTGGCGGGCGCGCTGCCGGACCCGGACGAGCAGTTCATTGTTTTCCTGCACGAGCGCCTGCACCAACGGCCGGTAATCCGCCGGCAACAGCGGCACCAGGGCGCCAAAACCGGCGTCTTCGGGCAGCTTCAATTGCCGCGCCAGGTTGCGTTGATGCTGTTCCCGTTCGGCCCGGGCGGCGGCAATGACCCCGGCCTGGGCATTGATGTCGGCCACCGCGCGGTTCAGATCGTCCGTCTGGCGGCGCATGACCAGATGCTGCTGGTGGTCCAGCCGGGCGAGCATTTCGCCGTACTGCTTCAATTCTTCGCGCAGGGACTCGATCAGGTTGGGGAGCAAAACTTTCATGGCTGTTTGACGGGGGTGGTGGTGGTCCGGCGGAGAGATGACACGGACAGATTATCGGCCGACAAAGGATGGCCGGACCGCACGGCGGTGGCCCCGGCCGCCTTGGCCGGGGTGTGGCCCGGATGATTAAGCTGCTGGGTGAAAGTTTTGGCCAGGCCAAAAGCGCCGGACTTGGAGATGTTGTCGGCCAAGGTGTTGGTGATGACATCCTGATAAATGCCCGCCGCGGTGGAATTGTCCGAGAGTTCGGACGGGATGACCGTTTTTTGGGAATCGCTGAGAATTTGCCGCAACAGCACGGCTTCGAACTGCCGGCTGGCCTCGGCGACCTTCTGATCCTGCGACAGGGATGAATTGCCCGCCAGCTTTTCAGGGGCGATGGCGGAAGCGTCGATACGGCGTTGGAGCGGGTTGATTTCCATGTCAGCGGATGATGATTTCGGCCTGCAGCGCGCCGGCCTGTTTCATGGTGAGGAAAATGGCCATCATGTCCCGGGGCGTCACGCCCAGGGCGTTCAGAGCCGTCGCGACCTTCTCGACCGTCGGCAATTCCGGCAGGGTGATCAAGGCCGATTTGCTCTCCGTCACCTCGGTGCTCGAGCCCTTGGTGGCGGCGGTCCGCCCGTTGCTGAACGGGTTCGGCTGCGAGACCCCCTGCGAGGAAGCCACGCTGATGGTGATGCTCCCCTGCGAAACGGCGCAACTGGAGATGTGGATGGTGGCGGTGGCGACAATCGTGCCGGTGCGCTCGTTGAGAATGATGCGCGCCGGCATGTTGGGTGTCACTTCAATGCTATCCAACCGGGCAATAAAATCCACCAACCCGCTCTCCGCGCCCGCCGGCAAGCGGACCTGGACGGAGGTGGAATCCACCGCCAGCGCCGCATTGGTGAACACATCGTTGATGGCCTCGGCGGTCAGCGCCGCCGTGGTGAAGTCCGGATCCCGCAATAAAAGCTCCAGGATGCCGTCATGGACAATCGTGGTCTGAATTTCGTGTTCCACCAACGCGCCATTGATGATCTGGGCCACGGTGGGGTGGTTTTTGGTCACGCTGGCCCCGCCGCCGCCGCCCGACCCGGCGGTGAAGCCGCCCAGGGAAACCGGGCCTTGCGCCACGGCATAAACCTTGTTGTCGGCCCCGAGCAGCGGGGTTTGCAGCAACACGCCGCCCTGGAGCGATTTGGCATCCCCCATAGAAGACACCTGCACGTCAATACGGGCACCGGGTTTGGCAAACGCCGCGATGTCGGCGGTCACCATGACGACGGCGACATTTTTGGACGAGAGCGTGGCGACCTGCGACTGCAAATTGATTCCGTAGCGCTGGAGCATGTTGGCGATAGTTTGCTGGGTGTAAATCGGGTTTTTGTCCCCGTCCCCGGCCAGCCCGACCACCAGACCGTAGCCGACCAATTGATTGTCCCGCGCCCCGGCCACCATGGCCAGATCGCCCACCCGGACACCGTCGGCGGACGTCGTCCACGCCAGGGACAACAGGAGCCACAGCCCCGAGAGACCCACTTTGACCAGCGCCGGACGGACGATCCGGCGGCGGAACCCCACCCGGGGCGGAGCCGGCGGATTCCGCAAAGGAGACTCCGGGGGCGGCCCGGCGGGATGGCCGCCTGGCCGGTGATGCGGATGGATGATGCGCGGAATGAGGGGCATGATTCAGAAAGGACTCAGCTTGTCCCAGATGCGAGTGAACCAGGCTTTTTTCGTGCTGTCGGTGACGGTGCCCCGGCCGATGATCTGGATGGTCGCGTCGGAGACATTATAGCTGTAAACCGTGTCGGTGGGACTCACGTCGTCGGCCCGGACCACGCCGCGGAGAATGATGTTCTGGTGTTCGCCGCCAAAGGCGGTCTCCCGTTTGCCTTCAATGACATAGTTGTTATTGGGCAGGACATCCACGATGCGCACGGCGATCTGGGCGACGATGTTCTCCGCGTTATTGATGCTGCCTTTGCCGTCGTGTTTGGCATCGGAATTATACGCCAGGGCCGGCAATTGGCCGCCCTTGGTCATCAGCCCGCTGGCCCCGGGGCTGTAAAAGAAGGAAGTGATGGCCGCGCTCAGGCTGGAGCTCCGTTCGGTGGCCGTTTCATTGTTCTTGGTGGACGTGCTGTTTTCCTGAACCAGCACGGTGATGATGTCGCCCACGGCGGAGGCGCGCTTGTCCGCGAACATGGTTTTGGCAGCGTCCTCATGCCAGAGCGATTGCGCCCGGGCCAGGGCGGGCAGCGCAGCCGCCAAGGCGATGACCAAGATCAAGCGGGGGCGGAGCAGGGGGGGATTTTTCATAGGGAGATTAAAATGGTCTGGCTGTCGAGCACCCGGCCGCTCAGGTCGCGGCGGGAAACGGAATTGCGGGCCCGGATCACCTGGCCGGGGGCCCCGTCTTCGAGCGCCTCCACCTTGGTGCTGACGCTTAACGCGCCATCCTGCAGCAGGGCATTGGCCACCTGGCCGCGGTGGATGACGGTCCGGGGCTTGACCACCCGCGCCAGCAGCGGCACCCCGGCCCCCACCGGCTCCGCCAGTTCGAGATTGGCGTCGGTGGCCGAGAATTCCGCCAGGGCTTCATGCACTTTCAATACGTCAAAGCGATCCCACACCAAGTCCGCACCGTTGACCGGCTCGCCGCGTCGGAGATTGGAATGAGCCACCCAGACCTCGCGCCACACATGCGCCTGCATCGCCAACTGCCAGGTGCCAAGGGTTTCCTGCGCCGTGCAAAGCTGAAAACGGATGATGAAGACCGGAGTGACCCCGGTGCCGGGCAGTTCCAGAACCTTCACCGTGAGCGGCTCGTCCGGCAACACCGGGGCGGCCCAGGGTTGCTGGAAGATGAGCTCCAACTCGCCCCGGTCCTTCACATAATCGCGCTGAAGCGTCGCGGTCAGGAGCGTGTGCAAGCTGGCTTCGCTGAAAACCCGCAGGGGGCGCGGCCCGGCCGGCGGCACGGTGGCGGCGTCCGGCGCGGCAGGTTCGGCGGCGCCCCGACCGGCGGCCAGCAGGCCGCCCAGGCTGGCGCACAGGAAAAAGCCACGGATTCCCCGTGCCGCGCCCAACCAGGCGCGGCACAGGGACCAGAGGAACATCGTAAGTGGCATCATTTTTGCAGATTGTTGCTTTCTTGCATCATTTCGTCGGCGGCCTGCACCGCCTTGGAGTTGACCTCATAGGCCCGCTGGGCAAGGATGAGGTTGACCATTTCCTCGACGACGCTGACGTTGGAAAGTTCCAGATACCCCTGTTGCAACTGGCCGAAACCGTTCTGGCCGGGGTCGCCCAAATCCGCGTTGCCGGAGGCGGTCGTCTCCTTGTAAAGATTCTTGCCCAAGGCCTCCAGACCTCCGGGGTTGGTGAACCGGGCCAGTTGCACCTGGGAATTGGTCGTGCCGCTGGCGGTGGTGTAAGTCACCGCGCCGGAAGACGTGATGGTGATGTTGGTGGTTCCGGCGGGCACAGGCTGGAACCCGCCCTCCACGGGATAGCCGTCGGCGGTGACGATGGCGCCGGACGAGTTGGTTTGGAGGGCGCCATCGCGGGTGTAGGCGAGCGTGCCGTCGGGCATTTGCACTTGAAAGAAACCGTCCCCTTGGATCGCCAGATCCAGGTTCTCGCCCGTCTGGGTCAGATCGCCGTTGGTGAATACGCGCTGGGTGGCGATGGGCACCGAGCCCTGGCCGATTTGCAGGCTGGAGGGCAACTGATTGCCCCCGCCCTGTTCGGCTCCGGCGGCGCGGGTGGTCTGGTACAACAAATCTTGGAACTCGAGCTTGCTTTTCTTGAACCCAGTCGTGTTGACGTTCGCCAGGTTGTTGGAAATATTGTCCAAGTTCATCTGCTGGGATTGCATCCCGGCGGCGGCGGAATAGAGGGCGCGTAGCATAAGTTAGCAGGCCGGGCGGCGGATTGGTTCCGCCGCCGGCGTCGACGTTGAGGACTGGAGTTGCGGGTTCATGTCAGGTGGCCGGGTTGCCCAGGTCGCTGATTTCGCGGCTCATGCGGTCGCTTTGCATTTGAAGCACTTTTTGGTTGGACTCGAACATCCGCATGGCGGTGATCAGGCCGGCCATTTCGGTGGTAGGTGAACTGTTGGCGTTTTCCGTAAAGCCTTGCCGCACATTTGTGTCGGTGCTCGCGGTGCTTTGCAAATCCGGATCGTCCGCGCGAAACATCCCGCCCCCCAACGACGTGAGCAGGCTTGGCGTGTTGAAGCCGGTGATCAGGAGTTTCCCTTTTTTGACGTCCCCCTGGGTGACTTCCCCGTTGGCCGCAATGGAGATCGGATCGGAAATGCCGGGTTTCAATTGGATCGGTCCGTTGTCGCCCTGCACGACCTCGCCCCGAGTGGTGACCAACTGTCCTTGGAGGTTGAGCTGAAATTCGCCGTTACGCGTATAGGTCGTCTGCCCGTCGGCCGTTTGCAGGGTGAACAGCCCGGGCCCTTCCAAAGCCACGTCCATGGCATCCCCGGTCGGATGCAATTCGCCCTGGGTAAAATCAGTGGTGGAAGTGGCGGTGGGGATGACATAGTTCGGACCCGCCGTTCCGGAAGTTTGCGCGGCCATACCGGCTTCGACTGCGGAAAAGGAAATCTCCCGCTTCCGGGCGCCGGGCGTGGAGGCGGAGCCCAGATTATCCGCAATCAATTCCTGCCACCGCTCAGTGGCATTCATCGCGGCGGCGGCCTGGTAGAGACTCACTTCCATACATCAGAATGGGTAGCAGCAGGTGTGCCATCCCGATTTTTGGGCCTTTTGCCCGGTTTGGAGCCGGCGGGGTGGCGAAAGATTGCCGCCGGGCAGCAGAAATTGCCGGGGGGCGGTTCAGGCCGGCTTGGGTGTCGGCTCATAAACACAGGCCAGATCCATGACCTGGCCGCAGGTGCATTGCACCCGGATGTTGGTGATGCGGTCGCCGTCGCATTGGAGGGAAACGCTGGGCTCGCATTTTTTCGCGGCCACCGGGCCGGGCCGCACGGAGGCCGATCCGGACGCCTCCAAGGTTTGCAACGGCCGGGTGGGGACCGCTTTGGGGATGATCGAGACTTGGAGTTCCCGGTATTCACCGGGCGCCGGCAGGGTCGTCAGCGGAACAAAGGATTCAGTTTGCTGGAGTGTCATGGGGCAGTTCGTTGAGGGCGGAATCCGGCAGGGCATCCGTGGATTCCTTTAGTTTAAGTAAGACCGTTACGCGCCGGTTGACTTCGGCTTCCGGGGGATAACCCGGCATCGGCACGGTGCCGGCATAGCCGGAAACTTTGCAGATTTGCCGGGCATCCACTCCGCTTTGGACGAGTTTGCGGCGGGCCGCGTTGGCGCGCTCGGCGGAGAGCTCCCATGGGGTGTGCTGCTCGCGGTTGGTCTGGGTGTTCGCCTCGGTGTGGCCGTCCAGTTCGATGCGGAAGGTCGTGTACCGCGAGATTTCCCAGGCAAGGGTGCTGAACACCCACGCGCCGTAATCGGTGAACACATCCGTGTCTGGATTGAACGTGGGTTTCTGCGAGCGGTCGAAAATATTGATGCGCAGGCCGTCCGGCGTCAGGTCAATTTGGACGCTGGTCTGATCTTCGTCCTTTTCTTTGAGCAGTTTCGCCAGGTCGTCGCTGAGCCGGCGCATGGTCTCAATTTCCGAGGCGGTGGCCGAGTCCAACCGGCCCTGGGCCTTCTGGGTGCTGGTCGGATCCTTGCTCGGGATGATGCCCACGGACTCCTTGGTGAGGGACGACAGGGGATTGCGAAATGCGCGTTCAACCGCCTCCTTGATTTTTTGGTCCTGGGAGGTCAGCCACAGGCACAAAAACAAGGCCATCATCGCCGTGACAAAGTCGGCGTAGGCGACCTTCCACGCGCCACCATGATGACCACCATGTTTTTTGCTCACAGGATGTGCGGCTATTTGCCGGCCTTGAGGGTTTTGAACATTTGTTCCATTTCAGTCTCGCTGGGGCGCAATTCGCTGCTCAATCCGCGCCGGCCCAGTTCCACCGCCGTGACGGGCGCCATGCCGCTGGCAAAGCCGATGACACAGGCCGCGATGCAGCGGGTGTAATCCAGTTCCGCCTCGCCGACAAATTCCAGATTCACCGCCATCGGCCCGAGAAAACCGTAGGAAAGCAGGATGCCCAGAAAGGTGCCGACCAGCGCGGCGGCGACCTCTTCGCCGATTTTTTCCACCGGACCGTTGATGGAAGCCATCGTGATGACAATGCCCAGCACGGCGGCCACAATGCCAAACCCCGGCATGGCGTCGGCCGTCTTGGTCAGCACGCTGACGGGGGCGCCATGTTCGGTTTCCATCCGGCCGATTTCCGCGTCCAACAACAGGCGCAGCTGGTCGGGTTTGATTTTGCCGTCGATTATGGGCCGGAGGCTCCCGCAGAGAAATTCCCGGGCGTGCCGGTTTTCGGCGAAGCGCGGGTATTTTTTGAAGATGGGGCTGTTTTGCGGCTCCATGACGTGCTCCTCCAACGCGATCATGCCGTTTCGGCGGCCCAGCAGGAATAATTCGTAGAGCACCCGCAACAGATCTTCGTAGGCCGCGCGGTTGTAGGGCGCACCCTTCAGACAGACCAGCAGACCCTTGAGGATGTCCTGCAGCACCTTGAGCGGGGCCATGACGATGAGAGCTCCCAGCGCCCCGCCGCCAATGATCATCAGTTCATTCGGATGCACCAAGACCAGCAGGTTGCCGCCGCCCCAGATGAAGCCGCCGAACACGCACAAGACGACCATGAGGATGCCAAAAAGGAGAATCATGCGCTGCAGGCGGCGGCGGGCCGCCGGATCATGCCGGATTCATAGCGTTGCACGTAAGCGCGGATGGCCAGAATGGCCTGGGAATGAATCTGGCATATGCGGGACTCGGTGAGACCGAAAACTTGGGCGATTTCCCGCAGGTGCAGATCCTCGGCGTAGTAGAGCGCCAGCACTTTGCGCTGGATTTCGGGCAGTTGCTTCATGCATTCAAACATGATCTGTTTGAGTTCCCGCTGGGAGACCTGATCTACCGGGTTTTCTTCCGTCAAGTCCGCAATCACTTCATAATAACTGCCGGTGTCGCCATCTTCCGAAGTGCCTGCGGAATCCAGACAGACAAACGACGCGGGCCGGACTTCATCCAACAGTTCGTTGTATTCACGCACGGACACCCCCAACGCCCGGGCGACCTGCCCTTCCGTCGGAGTCCGGCCCAGCTCCTGTTCGAGCCGCGCCATGGCGTCCTGGATTTTCCGGGCCTTTTCATGAATGGTGCGCGGCACCCAGTCCATGCGCCGCAGTTCGTCCAACATCGCGCCGCGGACCCGGACCCGGGCGTAGGTTTCAAATGACGAACCGCAGGTGGGATCATAATTGCGCAGGGCCTGCAGCAACCCGATCAGGCCGGCGCTGCGCAGATCATCATGGCTGACATGTTCCGGCAGGGTCATGGCCAGCCGGCCCAACACGGAGACCACCAAGGGGAGATACCGTTCCACCAGAGCGTTTTCCGTGGAGATGTCGGCCTGTTGGTGGTAGTGCTGCCAGAGTTCCTGCGCCGTCGGCGGCGAGGCGGTGGCCACGACTGGGGTTTCAGGGGAAGGACAGGTGGAAGCGCTCATAATTTCACGGCGGGCTTGGAGTTGACGGGCGGGGTGGTGAGGGCATGAAGACGTTCTTCCCGGGCTCCTCGCAATCCTTGCAACCAGACGCGGCTCCACCACCGGACCAGCAGGGCGACGATCAGGGCGGCCACGGAAGCCCGCCACAAGGCGGTGGACGCGGGGCAGCCCCCGGCCAGGCTGAAACCGGCTCCGATGAGAAAACCAACGATGGACCCAATAATCATTAGTGACTTCATGTACGATTGCCTCACGTTTAGCAGAAGCTCTGCCACCGGACGGAGGCCGGCTGCGGAAAATGCAAAAACCCAATGTTCACCGGTGAATTTCATGAGGGAATAGCAGGGCGGTCTCGGCGCGACGGAACTCACCGGGAATTTTTTGCCCGGCGCTGAGGAAGCTTAACGGGCAATTTGTACCCAATACAAAATTCCATAATTTAACCCGGCGCCGTTCCTCATCCAGATGCGTGAAGATTACATCTTCCGGCACCAGCGGGGCAAAGGCGTGGAATTGTTCAAACAGAATGGCCGTTTCACTGGCGGCGTTGAGCACCAGATGGATGTGGGGTCGGGGCAACGCGCTGACTTGGGCGCGCAAGGCCGAAATGGCGTTGGAGTTGGCCGTTTCCACCCCGGGCAAATCCACCAACGAAAGATCCGCCGGCTCCTCCTCCGCCCGCCAGTAGCGCTCCACCGCCACGCCGATCATTTCGCCGTGCAAGGTGAGAAATTCCGCGGTGTTTGCCGTATCCCCGTCCAACCGCCACACCCGCACCTTCTGGTTTTCTGCCAGCACCGCCAGGGTCAGCCATTTGCACAACACGGTGGTTTTTCCGGATCCGGGCGGGCCCACAAACACATGCGGCCGCCCGGTCCCTTCCATCACCTGCCGGGCCGGATGCCAGAAATCCGCCAGTTCATCGCGCACGGCAGTCCACTCGGCTATTGGCATCGCGGGCGGGCTCTGGCCGTGCAAAGCGCAGACTTTTTGTTCCAGCCGGTCCGCCTGGACAGGCAACAGTCCCAGTGATTCCAGCCAGGTGATGCTCCGCCAGGGGCGCACCACCGTTACCGGAGCGGTTGGCGCCTCCACTTTCTCGGCAAACGGCACATAGGCGTCCTCCCCCGGTGGAACGCAGTGTGTTTTTGGCGGCGGCGCTTCCGGGACACAGGCCACCACCTCGATGTTTCCCGTGTGGTGCCACAGCCGTGAAAGCCCGTAAGCCGGCAGCCGCCGCACGCTCACCACCATGGCTTCCGAGCCCAGTTGATCATGGATTTGCGCCAGCGCGGCCCCGGCATTTTCGGCGACAAAGGACACCAGTTTCATAGGTTCAGTCCGGGCCGGAAATTACGGCGGCGTTCTGGATCTGCATCCGCACGGGGATTTCCGCATAGGACAGGACGGCCAGATCGCTGAATTTACTTTCAAAGTAGCGCCGAAAAGCCAGCCGCAACTGGGGGGCGCACAACACCACCGGCGGATGCCCGGCGGAGAGCATCTGCTGCACCAACCGGGACAAGGTGTCGATGACGTGCCGGGCCAGCTTGGGCTCGATGATCAGCGCCACTTCCGACGACGATTGCCGCACCCCCTGTGCGAGCTGTTGTTCGAGTTTGGGATCAATGGTGATGGCGCGCAGACCGCCGCTTTCGTTTTGAAACGGCTTGGTGAGTTGCGAACCCAGCGCCCGGCGGGCCTGCTCGGACAGTTCGTCCGGATTCTTGGTGAACGCGGAACAATCCCCCACTTTTTCGAGGATCCCCGCCAGGTTGCGGATGGCGATGCCCTCGGCCAGCAGATTTTGCAGAATGCGTTGCACCTGGCCGATGCTTAATTGGGTGGGAATCAGTTCGTTCACCACGGCCGGATGCGTTTGCTTAAGGTTGTCCAGCAGCAGTTGCACGTCCTGGCGCGTGAGGATTTCGTGGCAGTGGTGCCGGATGGTTTCCGAGAGATGGGTGACCAGCACGGACGGCGCGTCCACCACCGTGTAACCGGCCACCTCGGCGGCTTTTCGCTCCATCTGGGTGACCCAGGTTGCGGGCAGTTGAAAGACCGGTTCGACGGTGGGGACACCCTTGAGCGTGGTTTTGCTGTTGGTGGCGTTCATCGCCAGCCAGTGGTTGGGCATGAGCTGGCCTTGGGAGATGGGATTGCCCTTGAGCAAAAACCGGTATTCGTTGGTGCCCAACTGCAGGTTGTCGCGCAGGCGGATCGGGGGGATGAGCATGCCCATTTCCTGCGCAAAATTCCGCCGAACGCCCGTCACGCGCTCCAGCAAATCCCCCCCTTTTTGCGGGTCGGCCATGAACACCAGCCCGTAGCCCAGTTCGATTTGCAAGGTGTCCAACAGCAACAGACTTTCCAGCTTGTCGGCCGGCTTGGCTTCGGCGCCAGCGCCGGTGCCGGCCGCCTTGGCTTCCCCGGCCTTGCCGCGGGTCCCGCCGGCAGCGGGCGCGGCCGAGGCGGGCGCCAGTTCCGGAATGCCATGCTTGTGAACCGTATAGGACAGCAGGCCGGTGATGACGGCCAGGGTGAGGAAGGGCAGCATGGGCAGCCCAGGCATTATCGCCAGTACCCCAAGCATCACGGACAGGATGGTCAGGGCGCGCGGATAAAACAGCAATTGCCGGCTCAATTCCCGGCCCAAGTCATTCTTCGAGGTGGCGCGGGTGATCAGGATGCCGGCGGCGGTGGACGTGACCAGCGCGGGAATTTGGGAGACCAGCCCGTCCCCGATGGACAGGATGGTGAAGCGTTGCAATGCCTCGCTGATGGTCATGCCCTTTTGCAGGATGCCCACGGCAAACCCGCCGACAATATTGATGAGCGTGATGAGGATGGCGGCCACGGCGTCCCCGCGAACGAATTTGCTCGCCCCATCCATCGCCCCGTAAAAGTCCGCCTCCTCCTCCACGGCCCGGCGGCGGGTGCGCGCCTCGTCCTCTTTGATCAGCCCCGCGTTTAGTTCGGCGTCGATCGCCATTTGCTTGCCCGGCATGGCGTCCAAAGTGAACCGGGCGGCCACTTCCGCGATGCGGCCGGCCCCCTTGGTGATGACGATGAAATTAATGAGGGTCAAGATGAGGAACACGACCATGCCCACGACATAATTACCGCGCACCACCACGCTGCCAAAGGCCTGGATGATATGCCCGGCGTAACCGTCCAGCAAAATAAGCCGCGTGGAGGCCACATTGAGCGCCAACCGGTAAAGGGTGATGAACAACAACAAGGTGGGGAAGCCGGTAAATTCTGCCGGTTGCCGCAGGTAAAGAATGACCAGCAAGGTCAGCAGCGATAGACTGACGCTGATGGTCAATAACAGGTCCAGCAACATGGGCGGGACCGGCAGAATCAGCAACAGAATCGTGCCAAACAGCGCAAAGACAAGCCATAAGTCGCCGTATTTCAGCAACTTGCGAATTCTGTCGCTCAATGTTTCCATGAATCAATTTCCCGTCTGGTTCTGTTCCGCGTAATAGCGATAGCGGTTGACCCGGTAAACCCACGCGAGCACTTCCGCCACCGCCGCATACAGTTGAGCAGGAATCTCGCCACCGATTTGGCCGTGCTTGAAGAGCATCCGCGCCAAGGGTTTGTTTTCCACGATGGGCACCTGGTATTGCAGCGCGATTTCGCGGATCATTTGCGCGTTCAAACGAATGCCTTTGGCCACAATGGTGGGTGCCTGCATGGTTTTGCGGTTGTAACGCAGCGCGATGGCAATATGGGTGGGATTGGTCACCACCACGTCGGCTTTGGGCACTTCGGCCAGCGCCTTGGCCTTGCTCATGGCGCGGCGGCGGCGGCGGCGTGCCGCCTTGATCCGGGGGTTGCCCTCGGTATTTTTCATGTCCTCCTTGACCTCTTCACGGGTCATCATCAGGTCGCGATTCGTGCGCCACCATTGGTAGCCGTAATCCACCCCGGCGATGACCAGCAGGCCGAGCGCCACGCGCAAAACCACCCGCAGGCCGGTGTCCGCCAAGAAGGTGGCCAGCCGGGCGGTGCTGACCGACGTGGTGAAGACCGGATCGCTCAAGATGCTGCGCACCTCCGAATAGGTCAGCGTAATGATGAACGCGAACTTGACGATGGCAATCGCCGTGGGGGCCAGCATCCGGTTGGAAAACACGCGCTGGAGCCCGTTCACCGGATTGATGCGGTTCCAATCTGGCGTGATCGCCTCGGAGGCGGTCTGGAACCGGTTTTGAACCGCGCCGGCGACCAGGCCGCCGGTCAGGGTGGCCACCACCACGGGCCCGACACACTTGATCAGCAGCAGGGTGCCGGAAACGGCATAACCTTGCAGGGAGTTGAGGCTCAACGGGGTGTCATGCAGATGGGTGAGCGACAGCGTCATGGCGCCCGCCAGTTGCCGCCAGGTTTCCCGCCCGCAGAACATCAGCGCGGCCAGGCTGGCCATCAGGACAAACACTGTCTGCACCTCGGCGCTGCGAGGGGTCTGCCCGTGCTTGATGGCCTCCTCCATCCGGCGGGCTGTCGGTTGTTCGGTTTTTTCGCCGGTGCTCTCGCTCATGGTCAGTGGGCTCCCAACATTTGCGCCACCGCCAGCAGATCGTCCGGCATCCGGTGGAGGTAATTCAGGACGTATTGCGCGGTGAGTTGCAGGGTGAAGCCAAAGACAATCAAGCCGCCGGCAATGCGCACGCTCATGCTCTCGCCAAACACGTTCATTTGCGGCACGGCGCGGCTCAACACGGCAAACACGAGAGTCACCACAAAGGAAACGGCGATGACCGGCGCGGAGATTTGCAGGGCGACCATGAAAACTCCCCCGGTTTGGGCCACCACATTTTCAAACAGCGCGTTGCTCAAGTGCAGGCCGCCCATGGGCAGCACCGCATAGGTCCGGACAAACCCGGCGAGCAGCCAATGATGCAGGTCCAGCGTGAGCATCACCACGGTGGCGAGGAAGAAGAGCATGGTGGAGGCCGTCTGCTCGGTTTGGGAACTGGCGGGATCGAACTGGGTGGCCATGTTCAGCCCCATTTGCATGGAGATGATGCTGCCGGCGAGGTCCACCGCATAGAAGATCATGCGGGCGACAAACCCCAGGAGCAGGCCCACGCTCAATTCCTGGAGCATCACCCCCAGCAACGAAATAAAATCGGGCTTCACCAAGGGGAACGGCGCCAGCATCGGCGCGAGCAACACGGCGATCAACGCCGACAAGGCCACCCGCATCATGACCGGAAAATTGGAGGCCGAGAAAAACGGCAGCACCAGCAGAAACGCGCCGGCCCGCAAAAACACCATCGCCCAGTTGTACAAGTCCAGTTCCATCAGTCATTGGTTCGCGCCGCCGGCCGCCGGCCGGCGAGTTGAGTTCATTGCACCATCTGCGGCATTTTTTGGATGATGGCGATGGTGAATTCGATCAGGGTCCGCATGATCCAGGGCAGCAGCAGCAGCAGCACCCCGATGACGGCCAGCGCCTTGGGCACAAACGTCAGAGTGTGCTCGTTGATGGTGGTCACCGCCTGAAACAGGCTGACGGCCAGACCCACAATCATGGCGGCGATCAGGATGGGCGCGGCGATGGTCAGCGCCTGGTAAATCATGGCCTTGAGGAGTTCGACGGCAAATTCAGGAGTCATAAAGCGTTACATGCCAAAGCTGCGCACCAGCGACTGCACGACCAGCGACCAGCCGTCCACCAGGACGAAAAGCAGCAGTTTCAGGGGCAGCGAAATGGTCATGGGCGGCATCATCATCATGCCCATGCTCATCAGCACGGTCGCCACCACCAGGTCAATAAGGATGAATGGCACATAGATGAGAAAACCCATTTGAAACGCCGTGCGGAGTTCGCTGATGATGAAGGCGGGAATCACGACGCGCAGCGGCAGCTCCTCCGGGGAGGTGGGCTGCATTTTGGCCATGGAAACAAACAGTTCGACGTCCTTGGGCCGGGTCTGTTTGAGCATGAAGCCGCGCAGGTGGCCAGACGCGCGGTCCAGTGCCTCGGCGCCGGTGATTTTTTGGGCCTGATACGGTTCGAGGGCGTCCCGGTTGATATTGTTCCAAACCGGGGCCATGACGAAGTAAGTGATGAACAAGGAAAGCCCGATGATGATCTGATTAGCCGGCGTGCCCTGCAACTGCAAGGCGCTCCGCACAAAAGAGAGGACGATCACCACGCGGGTGAAGCAGGTCATCAACAGCAGGAGCGAAGGGGCGAGGGAAACCAACGTGATGAAGAACAGAATCTTGACGCCCTGATCCACATCGGACGTGCCGTTCTGGGCGCCCAGCGTGATTTGCAGCGGACCGAAACCCGTGGTGAGATTCGTCTGGGCGGAGACGGCCAGCACACCCAAAAAGAAACACGCCATCACGGCCGGTGCCAACCGGCGACGGCGACGGCCCGGTGGGCGGGGGGCCGGAGATTCTGGGCGGCAGGTTCCGGTTTTCATTTGCCCTTGAGCAGTTGCGCCAGGGTGGCGGCAAAGGGCGTTGCCGGTTTGGGCCCGGCCGGGATTTCCTCGGGGGCGGCCTCGGGCAGATGGCTCAACAGGCTCAGGCCGGCCGGCGACGCGCCGATGAGAAACCGCGCCTGTTCGTAACCGACCACGTAAAGCGCCTGCCGCCCGCCCAACGGGCGGGTTTCCAAAATATTCAGCTTGGGCCGGCCGCCGCGTTGCAGGGAGAGCCGCTGCCAGTTGCGGAACAGCCAGACCCCCGCCAAGAAAAGACCGATGACCAAGGCCAGCGCGCCGAACACGCGGAGGACGGCGGTGAAGCCGTCCGAATCCGGGTGCAGGTTCAAGGCGGGCAGGTCGGAATTGGTGGTCTGGGCCAGACCGGAGACTCCGCCGAACAAACCCGCCATCACCAACGTGAGGCCGGGAGGCAAACGGGAAATGGTTGTGTAACGGTTCATGCGGGGGGGAAAGGAACCGGTTCAGGCCGCCGCCGCCCGGCCGATGACCTCGGTGATTTTCACCCCGTAACGGTCCTCAATGATGACCACTTCGCCGCGGGCAATGAGCTTGCCGTTGATGCTGAGCTCCACGGGGGCGTCGGCGGGTTTGTCCAGTTGGACGACCGACCCGATGTTGAGTTGGAGCACCTCGCGCATCGGCAATTGACAGCCTCCCAATTCAATGGTGAGGCTCACCGGCACGTCGAGCACGAGGTTCAGGTTGGCGGGATTATCAGCGGTGGCATTCATGTAAAGGATTCAGGGACGGAGGTCGCCGGTCAGTTGCACGGCCCATTTGCCGGCGGAAGTGCCGGGGCGGCCGGTAAACTTGGCCACATGGTTGAGCCGGATCTGCACCTGGGTGGCGCAGGCCGCGTCGAGCGCCAGCAAATCGCCGACCTGCAAGCGGGTGACGTCGCCGGCGGACATTTTTAATCCATGCCATTCGGCGATGACGGGCACCATCACGTCATCAAAGGCCGGGTTCCACCTTAATTTGGCGGTCTGGGCCGGGGCATTGTCCGCCACCGGGAGGGCTGGCGCGAGCAGCCGCATCAGGGGTTCCACGGTGGTGTAAGGGAACACGAGCTGGATGGGCTCGGATTGCTCGCCGATACCGCCGTTCATGACCAAAATCATCATGGCGGTGTCGGGCAGGGCGGTTTGCAGAAAATGGCTGTTGCTCTCATGGCCGAGCAGCGCGGGCCGGAGATCACGCATTTCGGGCCAGTGATTACACCATTCGGTGAGCATCAAGGTGGCCACCTGGTCGAACAGCGCGATCTCGATTTCCGTCAGTTCGCGGCCTTCAGCCGGCGCCTGCCCCGGGCCGCCGAGCAGGCGGTCCACCAAGGTCAGTCCCAAACGTGGGGGGATGACCATCAGCCCGACCCCTTTGAGCGGCTCGGTCTTAAACAGGGTGATATGGGTGGGGTTGGGCAGGCTTTCGGTGAATTTCTGATAGCCGACAATCAGCACCTTGGACAGCGAGAGGCTGAATTCCAGGCGCAGAAAGATGGCCAGCCGCGCGGCGAGGGAACGGATGAACTGTTCATGCCGCTGGCGGATGCGCCGCAATTCGCTGGCGGCCAGGAAGCCGGACTGGCGGAAATCATGCCCCCGGACGTCCCCGGCTGGACGCATTTCGCGTGCCCCCCGGGCGGAGAACACCAGCACTTCACTTGGGGCGGGGGCGGGGAGGGTGGTGGTGGATTCGCTCATGGGCGGTTATTGGATGGCAAATTCAGGAAAGTAAATTTCCTGCACGGTGGAATCACCAAGAATATTGTTGAAGCCGGCGATCAACTCATTGCGGATCTGATTCCGTTCGCCGGGCTTTTCCAGGTCGGCCAGGGATTTGGAGCCAAGAACGCCGCAGGCCATGTCGCGGAGTTGTGCGTCATGGTCGTCCAATTTGACCTTGAAATCCGCCCCGGATCCCACGACCGCCAGGTTGACCATGAGATAGCGTGCGCCCAGCGTGCCCTCCACGTTGACGAGCAGTTTGTTCATGGGCACGGTGACGGGTTTTTCCTTGGGCGAGTCGGCTTTGGGTTTGGCGGCCGCAGCCGCCGGGGCGGATCCGCCACCGACGAGTTCTTTTTGGAGCTGCGGCAGAAGGACAAACCGGGTCATGCCCCAGGCCAGCACCGGCATTAGGAGCACGGTGATGAGGAGCGGCAGCCAGGGTTTCAAACTGAAACTGGGCTTCGCCGCCGGGGCGGCGGCCTCCGGCGCCGGAGGAGTGGAGCGGTCTTCAGGCATAACGGTTTAGCGTCCCAGATTGGTCAAATCCTGCAAAACTTGATCACTGGTGGTGATCACCTTGGCATTGGCCTCATAGGCGCGCTGGGCGACGATGAGGTCGGTAAGCTCTCCGGACAAATCCACGTTGGACTCTTCCAGCGAACTGGTCGTCAAGGTGCCGGTGCCGCTGGCGCCGGGTGCCACCGCCGCCGTGAGCGGGCCCGCGGCGGAGAGGTTGGAAAAGAGGTTGTTGCCCACATTCACCAATTGATTCGGGCTCGAGCAATTTTGCAGCGCCACCTGGCCGACCACGGCCTGGGTGCCGTCGTTATAGGTCACCGTCAACTTGCCGGTGCCGGAGAAGTTGTAGCTGTCCATCCCGGAGGTGTCGGCGCCGTTGTTGACATTGAGTGCGGTCGGGGTGGTGCTGGACCCGCTGAACCCCATCACCTGCATGCCGTTGGAGGTGATCAGATTGCCGCTGGTATCCACCGAGAAATCGCCGTCCCGGGTGACATATTGCGTGCCGGTGGCGGGGTCTTGCACCAGGAAAAATCCGTTGCCGTTGATCGCCAGGTTGGAGGCCACGCCGGTGCTGGAAAGCGTCCCTTCGGTGAACTTGGTTTCGATGTCGCTGGTCTCCACCCCCGTCCCCACCTGCATGGTGCCGGCGGCGCTGCTGCCCAATGTTTGGCTGAAGGTGTCCGCAAAATTCATGGAGGAGCTTTTGTAGCCCACGGTGTCCACATTGGCGATGTTGTTGCCGATGACGTTCAGGTCTTGTTGAAACTGCTCCAAGGCGCTGGCGCCGGAATCCAAGGATACGAGCATATTTAGATGGGGTTAAGGTTGATCCGTTTGGTTAAAAAGGTGGTTATTGAGCCGTGGAGGTCTGGGTGGTGGCGGTCTGGGCGGCCGGCGGCGTGATGGAGGTGACCTGGCTGAGGGTGTAGGGAGTGCCGTTGACCAGGACTTCCGGCGTACCGCTTTCCATGGCCACCCCGGAGACCACGCCGCTGGCAGTGGTTTTGGAATCCACCTGAACATTGACGGTGCTGCCGACCAGGCTGTTGGCCTGCATCATGGACAACGACGACGACATGGCCGAGGTTTGCTGGAGGGAGGTGAACTGCGCCATTTCGGCGGCCATCTGCGTGTCGGATTGCGGGTCAAGCGGATCCTGGTTCTCCATCTGCGAGACCAGCAGTTGGAGGAAATTGTTTTGCGTCAGAGTTTGTTGCTGGTTCGTCACGGAGTCCGGCGAGTTGCCGGAGGCGGTGGAACTGGAGATGGAGGAAACAGTTGACATGGCAGGTGTTATCAGGCCCAGGTTTCCCAGCCGTGACGGGGGACCGCCGCCGCCAGGGCTGGTGCTGGAGGCGTGCTGACCGGACCGGCAAGCGTAAAGGCGGCAAATGCAGTGGCCGCTTCCGGGTCCGAAGGGGTGTACTCGCGCGGTGACTGGTGAAAGCCGCCGGCTCCGCGGTCGGCGGCGGAATTGTCCCCGCCGGTCGGGGTTGCCAGCCGGATGCCGCGCTGTTCCAGCCGTTGCTGGAGTTCCGGCCAATGCCGGCTCAACGGGCTGAAGTCGCCGCGTTGCAAAGTCATCCGGGCGTCAATCGCGTCCCCATGTTGGCGCATTTCGAGCGACATCTGGAGCCCCGCGCCGGGTTTGATCACCACCCGCAGGGAGTCTTGATTGGAATCCAGCAGGCGCAACGCGTGGAGGGCAACCATGTCATGCGTACGTTCCAACGCCCGGGAGCCCAGATCAATCACCGGCATGGCCGCCACCGCGGTCGTAGTTGTGGCCGCCACCGGGCCGGTGCTTTGCGCCGTCGGCGCACCGGTCACCAAGATCTGTTCGACTTGGGAGGAAAGACGGGGGGACGATTCCGCCATCGGCGAATTCATTCCGGTCCCCGGCAAAGCGTCGCCACCCGGCAAAACTTTCTCCGCTTTTGCGTCAGACCCGGCAACTTTGTTCATTTTGTCCGCTTTGTTCATTGACACAGCCATATTAGCAACGAATGTGCCATCGGTTTCCGGGGCGGCGGGATCGGTTGCTCCCATGCTGACATCCGCCGCTGAAGCCGCCGGCAGTGAAGTCAACAAGACCGGGGATTTGGCACCCGCATCCGACGCCGCTGGATTGGTCCCGGAGGAATCTGTTTTTGCAGGGGCATTTTCCGGCGCGCCGCCGTGCCGGACCTCTTCCCGCCCAGCTCTCCCGTCGGCCGGCTCGGTGGACTTGACCGCCGGAGTTTGCCGTCCGTCTGGTGTGAGACCGGCGATCCAGTTTCCGGTTGCCGGTTCCGGGACGCTTTCCTGATTGGCAACGGTTGTCCGGACGGGCGCCCCCGGGGTTGGCCCCGGACGGGATGCCGGGACACCGGTCGCGTCCGATCCGGCCGGGGTGGCCGTGGACGACGGCAGGGTTGATGCCGCCTCCGCGCCCGGTCCGCATTTCTTGTTGGCCATCGGGAGGGACAGCAATGGAACGCCGGGTAAAAGCACGGTGACAAACTGGGCCAGGTTGGCCGTCGTATCACCGGAGACTTCTGCCGGGGTTTTCAGGGAGGTCACGGCGGGGGAGTCATCGCCCAGGTCATTTCCCGCCGCACCAACCTTCATTTGCCGGATGGATGGGGAATTCTCGGGGACGCTTCCACTCGCGGTGCCGGAGCGCGGCGCAGCGGGACGGGACTGTTTCGGGGACGGAACCAGATTAACGGATCGGCCGGCCGTCGGATTTTTCAAAAATGAAGCGGTGCAACCGCCGCCTGGCAGGGAGGAGGAAATCGCCGTTGCCTTTCCGCCATGCGGGGAGCGCGGTTGGCTCTGCTCAGGAACACCGGTCTTTGACGGGCCTTGGGCGCGAGTGGGATCCAAGCCGGTTGGAGTGGGGCGCTCCGAACGGTAGGACGGCTGGGATGCACTTATGGGGCTCGTTTGAACCGGTCCGCCAAAGGCGGCGGAGCCGCCCGTTCCCGGTGCCGACAGCGCCCGGGACATCACTTGGTCAAAAGGTTCGGCGACGGGCCCAGGGCCGCCGGAAGCGCCGGCCGGGGCCGGGCCGCCGCCGCTTGGGGATCCCGGGCGGTGGGTCTGGAGAATGAAATCAAGGGCGGACATCAGGGGGTGGCCGACGCGATACTATTGGTTGAAACCGGCAGAACTTGGTGCAAACGTTCCGTCAGGGTGGCGGCCCGCTTGGCCTCCGGTTTGCCCATTTTGCTGATGGTGTCGAGGATCAAGCTGGCCTCGTCGGTTTTCATGGTGTAGAGAATCCGGACCACGTCGTCATCGGGCATTTCATTGAACATGGTGGCGGCGCCCTCCGGGGACATGGCGGCCACCATCTTGGCCTGGTGCTTGAGATTATTCGACTCCTCGGCCCGGAGGTGGACGACATTCCGGTCAAAATCGGCCTGCAACTGGGCGACGGATTGCGTGACGGTGGTTATTTCCTGACGTTCGACATCCAGCCGGGCCTGCCATTCGTTGAGTTGTTGTTCGCGCGCGGCCAGGGCCTCTTTTTCGAGCTTCATCTGGGCGATCCACTGGTCAAAGTCCGGGTTCTTAAATTTCCAGGACGGGCCTTCCGTGAGGACCGGCGCCAGCGCCCGGCGTTCACTTAATAATTTTGCCGGGCGCAGCAAGGCGAAGGTCGTGCCCAAATATAGGAGACAGCCCGCGCAGACGGTCAGCCAGGAGGATTGGAGGATGCGGTTCATGGAGGGATTAGTTGCTTTGGCCGGTGTATTGGAACGGTCCGGGGGTGGTGCTTAATTGCACGGCCAGTTCATCATACGTCTTCTGCTCGGCACGCTGAACCTCCCGGTCGTAGGCGCGGCGGGATTTGTTGTAAAAGCGCTCCAGCGCCTCGCGGTCGCGCACGGCGGCGGTCATGGTTTGAAACGCCTGCTCGGCCGCCCGCCGCGCGGCCTCGAGGGCAGTTTTGCGTTCGTTCCACCGCCCTTCCAGCACCTTGCACCAAGCCCGGAGATCGGCCAGGCGGCTGGCGGTGATGCCACGCCCGAGTTCCTGCCCGAGTTGGTCCCAACCGATGGAAAGATCCGCGGCGGCGCGTTGCAATTGGAGTTCGGCTTCGTTGCGCGCGGCCAGCGCCGTGACATAGCGTTGTTGCGCCACGCGCTCCGTTTGTTTGCGGAGCACCTGCAACATTTCCAGGGAAAATCGGAAGGGTTTCATGGGGTGAATCAGGGTTTGGCGGCCGGGGTTTTAGCGGTCAGTGCCGGAGCCGCCAAAGTTTTGGCGAGCAACTCCCAGCTTTGGTCCACGAGAAATCCGTCGTTGACCCCCTGGCGCAAAAAGCGGTTCAGGGGGTCGTGTAAGGCGATGGCCTGGTCGATGGCCGGATTACTTCCCGCCGGATAGGCGCCGATGTTAATCAGGTCCTGGTTCCGGCGGTACACCGCCAGATGTTCGCGCGCGGTGGCGGTAAGACTGATGCGGTCCGCCGGCAGCAGATCGCGATTGAGGCGGCTGACGCTTTCCAGCACGTCGACCGCCGGATAATGGTTTTGGGTGGCCAGCTCCCGGGTGAGCACAATATGCCCGTCCAAGATGGACCGGGTGGCGTCGGCAATGGGATCATTCATGTCATCGGCCTCGACCAGAACGGTGAACAGGCCGGTGATGGAACCGCGCTCGCCGGTGCCGGCCCGTTCCAGCAACTGCGGCAACAGCGAGAACACCGACGGGGTGTAGCCGCGGGTGGTGGGGGGTTCGCCGACCGCCAGGCCGATTTCCCGCTGGGCCATGGCGAACCGGGTGATGGAATCCATCATGAGCAGGACGTTCTGGCCGGCATCACGAAAATGTTCGGCGACGGCCATGGCAAGGAACGCGCCTTTCACCCGGTTAAGGCCAGGTTCGTTGGAGGTGGCCACGATGACGACGGATTTGCGCCGGCCCGCCTCGTCGAGATCCCGTTCGAGAAATTCCCGCACTTCCCGGCCGCGTTCGCCGATGAGAGCGATGACGTTCACATCCGCCTCGGCCTGGGAGGCCATCATGCCCAGCAGGGTGGACTTGCCCACGCCGCTGCCGGCGAAGATGCCCAGGCGCTGTCCGCGGCCGCAGGGGGTGAAGGTGTCAATGCACTTGATGCCGGTCTGGAATACGTCGGTGATCCGCTGGCGGGTCAAGGGATGCGGCGGGTGGAGGTTCAACCCGACCGAATGGTCGGTGACAATGGGGCCCAGGCTGTCAATCGGGCGGCCCAGGCCGTCGATGACCCGGCCTTTGAGCGCGCTGCCGACGGGCACGCGCAGCGGGGCGCCGGTGGCGATGACTTCGCTACCCAGATGCACGCCATGAATTTCCCCGAGGGGCATGAGAAGCAGATGGTGGTTCCGGAACCCCACGACTTCGGCCAGCATGTGGCCCTCGTGCCGGGAGGATTGGATTCGGCAAACCTCGCCCATGGCGGCCATGGGGCCTTCTGACTCAATTACCAGACCGATGAGTTGGACCACACGACCGCAGGTTTCGGTCACGCGTGCCGCACGCACCCGGCGGGCGGCGTTCTGCAACCGGCTCAACGGCAATGGCGGTGCGTCGATCATGGGTTTAGAACCTGGCGGAGTTGTTCCATTTTAGTTTCCCGGCGGGCGTCCACCAGGCCGAACCGGGTTTGGACGATGCAGCCGCCGCGGGTGACATCGGCGGAGCCGCAAAAGCGGAGCGGACCAGTTTCCGGCAGTCCCGTGAGGATGGAGGCGTTATGCTGGCGCAGTAGGGCGAGGTCTTCGGGATGAAGCTGGATGACAATTTCCGCGGTGTCCTCCACCTGGCGCACCGCATCGCGGATGACCGCCTCGACCAGTTCAAGCGAGACGGGCAGACCGGCGACGATCTTTTGCGCGGCGTCCAGGGCGAGGCTGATGAGGGCGGTTTCAGCCTCTTGAACGACCTGAGGGATGACGCGGCGCAGCGAGTCCAGAATCCCTTTTTGCAATTCGACGGTCTCGTTGCGTTGTTGGAGGAGTTGTTCGCCCAGGGCGCGCTCGCCGTCGCGGCGGCCGCGTTCGTAGGCGGCCTGCTCGCGTTCGCGCAGGTGCTCCTGCCAGTCCTGGCCCGGAGCCTGGGTGAGCAGCCGCACATCCCGCAGGGAATGGCGGAACGGGATGGAATCAGACCATTTCATTTTCCTGAACCCGGGCTTCGTCGAGGTCAATCTCGCCCTCGGCTTCGAGTTTGCGGACGACATCAATGATGCGGAATTGGGCGGCCTCCACGTCGCGTAATTTGACGTGCCCGAGGAAGGCGATTTCCTCCTGCACCGATTCGGCGGCGCGGCGGGAAATGTTGGAGAGGAGCAGTTTTTTGAGCGGCTCGCTGACTTTTTTGAGGGCGAGGCTGAGGTCGCGCATTTCAATTTCGCGCATGATGCGCTGGATGGAGGGCACGCCCAGGAGCAGGAGATCCTCGAAGGTGAACATTTTTTTGCGGATGGCCATGGAAACATCCGGGTTGCGCTCCTCGATGCTCGTCAGGAGGTTGCGGCTGATCTCCTTGTCCATGACGTTGAGAATGTCGGCGGCGGTGGTGACCCCGCCGGTCTGGCTGAGGGCGCGGGTTTGTTTGACGCCCAACTTGGCGTTGAGGACGTCCACCACTTTCTCGGCCACTTCCACCGGGGTGGGGGCGAGGGTGGCCAGCCGTTCGATGACCTGGTCGCGCTGTTCGTTGCGGAGGAGGTTCAAGACCTGCGCGGCCTTTTCCGGGGGCAGATGGCTGACAATAAAGGCGATGGCCTGGGGCTGTTCATCGCGGACGAGGTTGAAAATGTGGCGCGGGTCCATGTCCGCGATGGCCTGCATGGCGCCGCCGATCGGCGCCCGGGTGGAGGCGACCCGTCCCATGATGTCGCCGGCCTTGAAGCTGCCGACCGCTTTCTCCAGGGTGTTGCGGGTGACTTCCACGCCGGCCGAGACGGACGTGCTGGCGGTGACGGCCACGTCGGAAAATTCCGTCAAGATCTCCACCTGCTGTTCGCGGGTGATGAGGTTGAAGCGCGCCATTTCGCGGGTAACGGCCTCGACTTCGCGCGGCTGCAACTGCCGCAGAATGACGGCTCCGCTTTCGGGCCCGAGCATGATGAGCAGGGCGGCCAGTTTCTGGGTTTTGGTCAGCGCGGTATTTTCGACCGCGACTTCAGGTGGGGGTTCGGCCAGTGCGGGCATGATTTAAGATTCCGGGTTGCGGCCATTGTTCATCCAATTGCGGATGGCCTGGGTCATGTTGGCGGGGTTTTCCTTGATGAGCCGGTTGAGCACATCCACGGTCACCACGCCGGCCTGGGGTTCCAACATCCAATCGTCACGCCGGGGGGCATGGCCGTTGCCATTACCATTGCCATTTCCGTTCCCGTTGCCGTTGGTGTGACCATTGGTGTGGCCGCTGCCGTTGGTTTTGTAAGCGCCCATGAGGCGGCCTACCGGCACGCCCAGGGGGATGTCCTGCACCGGGGTGGTTTTGAAGAGCCGCAAGAGCACGCCCAAGGCCAGCAGGCCGAGCACAGGATAGGTCAGGTTGCGCACCTGGTTCCACCAGAATTCATGCTGCTGCTGCTGGTCCAAATCATGGGTGAGTTCGCCGGCAATCTGGTCGTTGAAGGGCAGTTCGCTGAGGGTGATGTTGTCGCCCCGCGAGGTGTCAATGCCCAAGGCGCCGGTGACGATGTCGCGCAGTTCCTTGAGCTGCTCCGGCGTGCGGGTGACCGGCTTGCGGTCGGTGCCCGTGCCCTCCATCTGCGCGGCCACGGTGACTGCGGCCGTGAGGCGTTTGAGGCCGCCGGCCACCTGAGCCAGGCTGCTGGTGGTCTTGCCGATTTCGTATTCCACCGTCGAAGTGACCTTATGGTTGTTAGAATTGTTGACGGGTGCGTTCGCGGCCGTCTGGGTGTTGGTGTTGGTGTTGGCCGAGATACCCACCGGCGAGGCACCGCTCGAGGAGGAGGTGGTGTCGTTCAGCTCATCATTCTTGGTCTGGGTTTTGATAACCTGGCCTTCCGGATCGTACTTTTCCTCGGTGCGCGTCACGGAATCGTAATTGATGTCAGCGGACACACGGACGATGGCCTGCCCGGGGCCGACGACTTTTTCGAGCATGTCCTGGGCCTTGTGGGCCAGGTATTGTTCCAGGTTGCGGCGGGCGGACAACTGCGAACTGGACAGGCCGGTCATGGAATCGTCATCCGTGTTTTCGGAGAGGACGTTGCCCAGGTTGTCCACCACGCTGACATGGTTGGGCTTGAGGCCCTCGACGGAATTGGCGACGAGGAAGCGGATGGAGTTAATTGTCTGGGGCTCAAGCTGCGCGTTGCCGCGGACGCGGACGAAGACCGAGGCCGTGGGATATTTGTCCTTGTCCAAGAGGAGGCGGTTCTCCGGCAGGACGACCATCACGCGGGCGGCTTCCACCGAATTGATCTGGCTGATGGTCCGGGCCAGTTCGCCTTGGACGGCCCGGACATAATTGGCGCGCTGCACAAAATCCGAAATGCCGAAGTTGGGCTTGTCAAAGATTTCAAATCCCACGCCTTCGCCCTGGGGGATGCCGCGGCCGGCAAGCTGCATGCGCAGGGTGTAAATCTTGTCCTGGGGCACGAGGATGGACCCGCCGCCGGAGCCCACCTTGTAGGGGACCTTGGCGTCATCGAGCGCGGAAATCACCTTGGACGCTTCGCTGTCGGACAGGCCGCCGTACAGCAGGCCGTAATCGGTTCGGGAGGACCAGAGGGTCACGGCCGTCAGGCCCCCGACCAGCATTAAAGTGGCGGCGGCGACGCTGACGCGCTGGCTGGTCCCAAGCTGGTTCCAGATGGCGCGCAGTTGGGCGAGAAGTTTGGCAAGGTTTTGGTTCATTCAAGGGGCGCTCAAATTTGCATGCTGGTGATTTCTTTGTACGCGTCCAACAGCCGGTTGCGCACCTCGACCATGAGTTGAAAGGAAACGTTGGCCTCTTCCATGGTGATGACGGCCTGGGGCAGGGAAACATTCTGGCCACTCTGGAGGGCGTTGACGGTCTGGGTGGCTTTTAGCTGCTGGGAGTTGATGTCGGAAACCATGTTTCCCAGCATCGAGGCAAAGGAATCGCCGCCGGCGGGCTGCGCGGAACCGGCTTCCGACACGCCCCCCAGGAGGGACGGCGCGGCCACCGGCGGCATGACGGGCGGCAGCAGGTCGGCGGCGGACAACGCGCCGGTCTGGGTGGGCATGATTCCCGAAAGTGGTGACATGGCCGGTGATCAGGTTAGTGTCTGCCGATGGACAAGGTTTGCATCGCCATGGCGCGGGAGTTTTTGACGACCGCCAGGTCCGCTTCAAACGCGCGGGAGGCGGAAATCAAGTCGGCCATTTCCTCATGGATGTTCACGTTGGGCATGGCCACCATGCCCTGGTCGTCCGCGTCCGGATTGCCGGGGTCATAGATTTGGATGGGCGGGCGGCCGTCGCTTTTGATGCTGGCCACGCGCAAGGTCGGCAATTGGCTGGCACCGTCGGCGCTCATGGACTGCTGGAGGGCGTTTTCGAAGACCACCACCTGCCGCTGATACGGTTTGCCGTCCAGACCGTGCGCCGTGTTAGCGTTGGCGATGTTTTCGGAGATGACATCGAGCCGGGTCTGCTCGGCCTGGAGGGCGGCGGTGGTGTTTTGGATGCCGGATAAAATTTGGATCATAAGACTCAGGATTTGCCGGTGATGGCCAGGCGCATCTTCGAGAGCATGCCGCTGACCAACTGGGTTTCCAACGCGTTGTCCACGCCGTTTTGATTCAATTGCATCAATTCATGTTCCAGATGGACGCTGTTGCCGTCCAACCCGCTGGGGATCGAGGACGTGTCCACCGCCAACGTCGGCTGGAGGCTGGCGAGCTGCTGGGAATCGCCATCCGCGCAGGCGTGCTCGAGCTGCGATTGGAAGGTCGGCGCGAGGTCCATCCGCTTGTATCCCGGCGTTTCCAGATTGGCGATGTTGTTCGCGATGGCCGTCTGACGCAGGGTCACCGCGTCCAGCGACTTTTTGGCCGCCAGATACCCGGGTTGGTTGAACAAGGCTTCGATCATGCAAACGTTTCCTCGCAAGGGGTAGCAGCGACGATGCCAGCGGCAGAAAAGGCCGGAAATCAGGCGTTCCGACGGTGCCCCGCCCGCAACTGGGAAAATGTTACCGGCAAAAAGCGACGCCACTAGGCAAGGTTATCCAACCCGCCCGGCGGCCGGCCGAAATTGCCGCCGGAAAAAACGAAACTGTGATTTTGGTTATTTATGGTTGTTTTTGGTTATTTTTCCAACCTATTTTCTCTCTAAGATACTCTGCATCAGTGCCTTGCAGCACAAAATGCCGCAACACCGCTTTTTCTGTCATTTTGGATAAAAACCCGGCTTTCCCGCCTGTGCCGGCCGGCCGGATCGCTTCCGCCTTTGCGAAAGACGATTCAAGTGATCGTTTATTCGGAATTCCGCATAAGGGCGCAAACTGAGGTTGCCCCGGACGGGCTCGCGAGGAGGCAGGGATAGGGGCGGAGACGCCATAATCGGTGAAGGCAAGATGCTTTATTCGACACTCGTCCAGACTTGACATGCCAAAAACCAAAAAGTATCTCCTCGCACGATGAAGCTGGAATTCGTCCCTGTCCCTAAAGCGGGCTTGCCCTCCGTTGTTTTTCTGGCGCTAGCACTGGTCGCGGCGGACTATCGCGCCGCCGGGCAGTTGGATTCCCTTGCGCCGTCGGCTGGATCTGTGACGGCCCCGACGAATGGCCCGCTGGCGCGCATGGTGATGATTGGCGCCAGCGTCACGTCGGGCTACGCCTCAATCCGTCTGGCCGGCAATTCAAACGAACAACTCTGCCGCCTAAACCATTATTTGGATTCGGCCATCGTGCTTCCCCATGAACCCGTACGAAATTTCAGCACTCCTGAGTTCTTCTTGAACGCTGATAATTCGGCCCGGAAACAGATTGACTCGGCCCTGCAGATGCAGCCCACGATGGTGGTGGGAGCCGATTTTCTTTTCTGGTTATGTTATGGAGACCATCTCACCGAGCCGCAACGCTTGGAGAAGTTTGATCGCGGCTTGAAGATGCTGGAAGCCATATCGTGCCCGTTGATCGTGGGGGACATCCCAGATGCCTCGGCGGCAACGAACGGCCTCCTTAGTGCCGGCGAGGTGCCTGCCCAGAGCACAATGGAAGAAGCCAATCGGCGTCTTGATGCCTGGGCCTCCAAACATCCGCAAGTTTCCGTGCTCAAGCTTTCCGCGCTAATGAAAAGCACCGGCATTGATGAGAAAATCGTCCTTCATGGCAAGGCCATCTCCATGGACCAGGTCCGGCACAGTTTTCAACCCGACCGTCTGCATTTGCTTCCCGCAGGCTGCGCCATCTTGACCCTGGCAATACTGGACGCCCTTCGGGCAAAGGAGGTCGCCGGACAGGTGCGGTGGGACGCCAGGGATATAGAGCTGCGAACGATTGCAGCCGTTGCGGCTGCCTGGCCGGAGGTGAACACCACCGGCGCCACACTTGATCCATCCGGGCATCCTGTGTCCGGAGTGGCCGTGGCGGCGTATAACACCGCCCCCTCAGGTTCGCCGGACACGCAATCCGATGCGGAGGGAAAATATGCAATGCTGTGGCAAGCGCTGCCGTCGGTACAAAACCGGCGGCCGCAACCCGTGGTTGTTGGGCGCGACGAGGGGCGCAATTGGGCCGGCCTCGCGGAATTGAGCCCCACGGACACGAACATTGATATTCACCTGGAACCAGGGATGGTTCTGTCCGGCAAAATACAGGATAGCACCGGGCATTCGCTAACCGGCGCCACCATTGCTGCCTTAATAGACATAGATGGAAGGTCCTTTCCCATGTCGCGACCGACAAATGGCATCAGCGATGATGGTGCCTTCGCTTTACGCGCCCTGCCGCCGGGAAGAAAATACTTCGTCAGTGTAAATTTGCCTGGCTACGAGCGATTGCGGGTATTGGTGCCGGCGGAAAAAACCCAAACCAACCAACTGGCAATGGCTCCGATGGTGCTCAGAATTGCCAATCTGCAGCTTGCCGGCCAGGTGCTTGGTTTGGACGATCAGCCGTTTGCCGGTGCCGTGGTCACCATCACCGACACAAACCAGCCCTCCCGCGCCGCCACGCGCACCGATGCCGTCGGCCACTTCCAGATCAAGGGCGTTTACGAAGGGCCGTTGAATGTCCAGGCAACTTTTCGCGATTCGAACGCCGTCCCAACCCTGTTGCTGAAGGGCCTTGCCCACGCTCGTGGAGGTGATACCAACGTCCTGGTCAAACTAGAAAGTTCGCACTGATCTGTTTCCGCAAACCTGACAGGCTCTGAGGGACAGGACGGGCAACATCGTGGGCCGGTTTGACGGTCAATGGTTGCGTGACGGAACGGGACGACTTGTGGCACGGTTTGACGAATCGGACAACCGGACGAGAGACCACAATGGCAGGCATGGTCATTTGGCCACGTCCGCAGAAACTCAATTTTTGCGATTTTCCCCGGTTTTCTGCCATACCACTCTTTGCGCTTTCTAAGCCATACTAATCTGGATGATTATATGCGAAACTTGACCGGTCGGACTATTTGGGTTAAAACCTGACGGAGGGTGCCGCCGCCCACCCGCAGGAAACCAGAGATAAACCACAACCATCACAAATTATATGTTGTACAACGTAACGAATCTGGGAGCCGTCAGCATTTACGACCTGAATAACCACGCGCAGTTGACCGGGTCGGATCCAAGCAATTCAGCCTTTATATATAGTGGCGGCCAGTCGAGTCCGCTGCCCGTCCATGCCACCACGGGCTGGTCCGCCAACCTGCAATCCACCGGAAACCTCCGGGTGCCGGAGCTGACTCAAAGCCAGGGCAATGCCATTAATGACAGCGGGGATGTCGCCGGTACCGCCATGATTGCCGATAATCAGCAGGCGGGTTTAATCGGGTTTAATCTGGAGGGTGGATTTTTTCCGGGGATGCGGGCGTTCCTGATCCACAAGGGAAAGTTTGTGGACCTGCATACCAAGTTGACTGAGCTTGGCTATTTTTGGAGCACCGGGATGGATGTCACGAACCGGAGCCCCGAGGGCAGTTTGAGCGTGGTCGGGATCGGGGATCAAGGGCCATGGCTGATCCATTTGACGGAACACGCGGCGACCCAATTGGAACGGGCGAGCGTCAGTCTGCAAGCCTCATCCCTCTGCCACGCCCCGTGGAATCTACCCAAGCCTACTCAAGCATACGCTGGCACCCCCATACATTTTTACCTCTCGATTCGGATCAACAATTCCGCGCAGATGGCGGTATGTTCGGACACAGCCTGGTATTTGTGCGATGCCACGGTCACTCCCCCGGTCTCCGCCCCCAATATCGGCTTCACCGGAGTGGTGGAGGCGTTTAACGATCGTCGTGAAATTTTGCTCAGTTCTGGTGTGAGTTCTAATGTAATATTGCAGCTGTCCCCGACCGGTGGCGGCACAAATTGGACGCAGTCAGCTTATAACAGCCGCAATTTAGGCGGTCAGTGGGTGGGAAACAACTTGTATAAACGGCTGATGAATAACAATGGGGATGCCCTGTTAAGCACGGCCAGCCTTCATTTGAGCACCGAGGCCGAGTCATACGTCTCGGTGTTTTTGAACAACAGTGGGAGCACGGTGGATCTGACCCAATATCTCAACCCAGACGGGGCATCGTATGGCCAGGGGATTAATGACCAAGGACTGATCTGTTGCCAAACCGGTGCTGGTTCAGTGTTGCTGACACCCCAGTACCCTGGAGCAAGCCAACCTCACGTAAATATCGGCGGCGGCCTTCAAAGACCTATCATTGAAAAGGACGGCCAAGTCAATCCAGGCACCGGAGGCAGTCCAATTTATAACCCTCCCTATCAGGGTGAAGCTCCGGTAAACGACAAATGACCGCTCTCTTATCACCTCAGTCCAGAGTTCATTAAGGCCGGGCGTGATCGTGAATCGGAAAGGCAACTGGAACAACAGACGCCGGCTCGCTGAATTGCTCGACCACCCCGGTTTGCCGGCGACAATTCTGGCAGGGGGGATGCCGGCATCGTCATGGTCGGATTTCCACGGACAGGAATTCGCCTAACATCGGCGGCAGGATCGGAAAGCGGTTATTGGTATTGTCATATTTTCCAAACAGGTGCATTTTCCTCTGGTTTACTGCCAGGGCCGCAGGATAGGCGACAGCGGAGTGCGCCCGTCCCCGGGCGCAGCAACGCCGGATGGCACCGAGACGTACTGGTTTTCCAAGGCCTTTTGGCATTCTCTCGTTGCTGCGCC
>Ga0182012_10000293_pt1 | contig 57567 bp, 49 predicted proteins | sample 612S2SmetaG_FD_120486 | JGI IMG/M metagenome (GOLD analysis project Ga0182012, IMG submission 120486) | Permafrost microbial communities from Stordalen Mire, Sweden - 612S2S metaG | ecosystem: Environmental > Terrestrial > Soil > Wetlands > Permafrost | place: Sweden: Stordalen | collected... | reverse complement strand
GGTCATGCCGTCGGTCGAGGTCACCGCGCGCAGGCCTATGACATATTCGTAGGTCCGGCCGTCGCCCATCACGCCGACGGTTTTCACCGGCAGCAGCACCGCAAAGGCCTGCCAGATCTGGTCGTACAGGCCGGCCTTTCGAATTTGATCGATGTAGACGGCGTCGGCATTTCGCAAAATCTGCAGTTTCTCCGCCGTTATCTCGCCGGGGCAGCGAATGGCGAGGCCGGGTCCGGGGAACGGATGCCGGCCGACAAAAATCTCCGGCAGGCCGAGTTCGCGCCCCAACACCCGCACCTCGTCCTTGAACAGTTCGCGCAAAGGCTCGACCAGCTTCATGTTCATGCGCGCGGGCAGGCCGCCGACATTGTGGTGCGACTTGATGGTGACCGAGGGCCCGCCAGTGAAGGAGACGCTCTCGATCACATCGGGGTAGAGCGTGCCTTGCGCCAGAAACTCGGCGCCACCGATCTTCTTGGCCTCGGCGTCGAACACGTCGATGAACAGCCGGCCGATGGTCTTGCGCTTGGCTTCGGGATCGCTGACGCCGTTGAGCTCGCCGAGGAATTGCTTCGACGCATCAACATGGACCAGCGGAATGTTGTAGTGGTGCCGGAACAGGTCGACCACGCTCTCGGCCTCGTTCAGCCGCAACAGGCCGTGATCGACGAACACGCAGGTGAGCTGGTCGCCGATCGCCTCGTGGATCAGCACCGCGGCGACGGCGGAATCGACGCCGCCGGACAGGCCGCAGATCACCCTGCCCTTGCCTACCTGCTGGCGGATTTTCTCGATCGCTTCCTCGCGGAAGGCGCGCATGGTCCAGTCGCCGGCAAGGCCAGCGACCTTGCGCACAAAGTTCCGGATCAGTCTTGCACCGTCCGGCGTATGCACGACCTCGGGGTGGAACATCAGCCCGTAATAGCGGCGGCGCTCGTCCTGAATCACGGCGAACGGCGCATTGGCGGAGGTGCCTGCGACGACAAAGCCCGGCGGGATCTCGGTGATGCGGTCGCCATGGCTCATCCAGACCGGATGACGCTCGCCGACCTCCCAGGTCTGATCGAACAGCTGGCTTGCGGACTTGACCTCGAGATCGGCGCGGCCGAATTCCCTGGCATGGCCGCCCTCGACGGTGCCGCCGAGCTGCGCCGCCATGGTCATCTGGCCATAGCAGATGCCGAGCACGGGAACCCCGGCATCGAAGATCGATTGCGGCGCCCGTGGCGAGCCCGCTTCGTGGACCGATTCCGGACCGCCGGAGAGGATCACCGCTTTAGGCTTCATCTCAAGAAATGCCGCTTCCGCCTTGTGGAACGGCACAATTTCGGAATAGACGCCCTCCTCGCGCACCCGGCGCGCGATCAACTGGGTCACCTGGCTACCGAAATCGACGATCAGGATCTTGTCATGCGCCGAGGCCACCGAGGGGGTTTGGTCGCGCGCGGGCGTGGGTGCTGTCATGGCCAGGAATTACGCTTCGGGGGCTCGGCTCGCAATGCCGGAAACCGGCTTTTCCGCCGCAAATTACGCCTTCTCTGCCGCCGTGAACCAGTCGCAGATGGCGCTGCCGGTGGTGAAGACGGTCTGCGGGCTGGCGCGCAAGAGCTCGACCATTTCGGCCAGTTCGTGGATGCGGTGCGGTACCGCGATCAGATGCGGGTGCAGGCCGACGCCGAGAACCCGCGGATTTGCTGTTGTCTCGGCCTCGAAGCAGCGCAGCGTGTGTTCGGTGCGTTTGAGCATCTCGCCGGTGGCGTGGCGCTCGACGGCATAGATGATGGAATCGTTGACTTCGAGATTGTATGGCATCGCCAGCAGCGGGCCATGTCGCGTGGTCATCCAGGATGGCAGATCGTCGACCACCCAATCACAGACATAGTCGATGCCAGCCTTTTTTAGCAGATCCGGCGTATCCTGGGTTTCGCGCAAGCCCGGTGACAGCCAGCCGCGCGGGCGCTTTCCCGTGAAGGCCTCGATCTTGTCGAGGCAGGCTGCAATCAACGCCTCCTCGCCGCCATCGACATGGTTGACGGCCTTCTGGTGCATGCCGTGACCGATAAATTCCCATCCCGCCCGCAGCATCGCCTCGGCCGCTGCGGGATAGGCGTCGATGACGCCGGCATTGAAGCTGGTCGCGACCGGAATGCCGCGGAGCAGTTCGAGGATGCGCGGCAGGCCGACGCGCATGCCGTAGTCGGCCCAGGAGAAATTCGGCACATCCGGCACGGTTTCGCGGCCGTGCGGCGGGGTGATGATGGTACGCGGCATCGGGTGGTCGAACTGCCAGTGCTCTACGTTGACCACGAAGTGGACCAGGATGGTCTTGCCTTCCATCGCGGGCAATTTGGGCCGCGCCGAGGACAGCCGATAGGGAATGCGGGGATTGGCCATCGGGGTTCCTGTGTTACCTAACTCTTGCAAGAAACAAGGTACGTGTTGAGGCAGGGCGCCCACAAAGGGCGCCCCTACGCGATGTCGACCGTTGTAGGGGCGGCCCTTGTGGCCGCCCTCGTGCCAGATCGCACGATCGGAATTTATGGTGGCAAGGGCGCCCACAAGGGGCGCCCCTACGCCACTTCGATCTCGTAGGGACGACCTTTGTGGGCGCCCTCTTTGACGCTCCATAACCAGCCTGTTTCATTCGAACGGGTCAGCCGAAAAAAGGCTGTCGCCATGCGCGCCGCGCATTTCCGTCATGATCAGCGCCTTGTACCGGGTGAAGTCGGCGGAGGTGAGAACGTCGATCGAGCGCGGCCGGCGCAGGTCGATCGGAAGTTCGCGGTTGATCCGCCCTGGCCGCGCCGTCATCACGCAGACCCGGTCGGCGAGCAGGATCGCCTCGTCGATGTCGTGGGTGACGAACAGCACCGTCGTCTTCAGTTTCTCCCAGACCTCGAGCAGCAATTGCTGCATCGAGAGCCGGGTCTGGGCATCGAGCGCGCCGAACGGTTCGTCCATCAACAGCGCCCGCGGCTGCATCACCAAGGCGCGGGCGATGCCGACGCGCTGGCGCATGCCGCCCGACAATTGCACCGGCAGCGCCTCATGGAATTTCTCCAGTCCGACGATGCGAAGCATCTCCCTCGCCCGCGGCTCATAATCGGCCCTTTCGAGCTTCTGCACCTCGGGACCAAACACCACGTTCTCCCAGACCGAGAGCCACGGCAGCAGGGAAGCCTCCTGGAAGACCACGCCACGGTCCGGTCCCGGCCGCGTCACCGGCCGGTCGTCAAACGTCAGGGTGCCTTCGGTCAGGTCTTCGAACCCGGCAACCAGATTGAGCAGCGTGGACTTGCCGCAGCCCGATGGCCCGAGCAGCGCGACGAACTCGCCCTCGCCGATGCCAAGATTGACATCGTCGAGCGCGCGCACGCCGGTCACGCCGGGATAGGTCTTGGAGGCCGCGCTAAAACGGATCGTGCCCATCCTGGTGACCTATTGATCGAAGGACTGCAGTCGCCGCCAGCGCAGCGCCCAGTATTCGAGCCGCACGATCGCGAGATCGGACAGGAAGCCGAACAGCCCGATCGACACCATGTCGGCGATCACGATATCCATTCGGCCGACATAATAGGCATCCCACAGCACGTATCCGAGGCCGGATTTCACCGCGACCATCTCCGAGACGATCACCGCCGTCCAGCCGATGCCAAGCCCGATGCGCAGACCGGTGAAGATCGACGGCAGTGCGGCCGGCAGCACCACCCGGCGGATGATGTCCCGGGGGCCTGCCCCCATCATCAGCGCGGCGCGGATCCAGTTCTTGTCGACATCGCGGGCACCTTGGGTAGTGTTGATGACGATCGGATAGAATGCGCCCAACGTGATCAGGAACACCGCGCCGAAATCGCTGATACCGAAGATCGCGATGGAGATCGGCAGCCAGGAGGTGATCGGCACCGGCCGCAGCCACTGGATCGTGGGATCGACCACGGCTGCGGCCAGCTTCGACCAGCCGATGATGATCCCTGAGGGAATGCCGAGCAGGATGGCCAAGCCAAAACCCTTGGCGACGCGCTGCGCCGAGAAGGCGACCGCCTCCGACCAGTTACCCACATAGGGCGACAAAGTCATCGGTCCGGGCGTGCCGAAGGCCCACATCAGCCAGGCCTTCCAGACCCGATCCGGTGTCGGCAGCGCCCCGCCGGCCAGCGCTCCGTCGCGGCCCGCCAGTTGCCAGAGAGCGACCAGCAGGACGGGGAGCACTAGAGCCAGGATCGCCCTCCCGGTCCTTGACGACCTGACCTGCACCATCCACGCGGGGCGTTTTGGTAGCCTCGCTTTAGCGCCGTCATGGCTCCCAGTCATGCCCATCGCAACCGGAATTCTTTCCCGCCTTGGTGCGAAGAGCATCGAACCTCCCGCCCTGGTAGGCCTACATCTTCGCGGCATCCGCGAGGAATGAGCCGTCCCAGTATTGGTCGATCTCGCCGGAGACGTCCTTCGGAATCACGCCGAGCTCGTTGAAGGCCTTGGCCTGCCGCTTGATCTGATCCGGCGTGATGACGGGTCCGAGCTTGATGACCTCGGCGATCCTGAGCGAGACGTCGGACGGAAGGCCGGTGAGCTGGCCGATGGCGGCGCCGAACTGCGCGGTCGACCGCTCGAGCTCCTTCATCTTGGTGACATAGGCGGAGACGAAGTGCTGCACCGCCGCACGCTTTTCTGTCGCCGCCGTCCTGCTGGCCACCAGCATGCCGAGCTCGGCGCCGACCGCCCTGGAGGTGGAATAGTCGAGATTGCCGGCAAAATAACCGTAGCCCTTCATGACAGGGACAGATTCGAACGGCTCCCAGGTCACCACCGCGTCAACCTCCCCCTTCTCCAGCGCCGCGTCGAAATTGGCGCCGCCGCCCTGAATGTTGACGGCACTGAACGAACTGTAGGGAATCCCCTTCTCGATCAGCGTCGCGGCAAACTGGAACCAGACCGCAGAGCCTGGCGCGATCGCGATTTTCTTGCCTTTGATGTCTTGCCAGCTATCGAATTTGACGCCGGTGCGGCCGATGAGATATTTCGGCGAGGAGCCGACGCCCATGATGCCGACCATGTTGGTCGAGCCGTTCGCGAGCGCGATGGCGAGATCGGCGGGGCCTACGGAAGCCACATCGAGCGAGCCCGCCAACAGCGCGGTGCGCGCATCGGCATAGCGCGCGAATTCGACCAGCTTGATTTCGACCCCCTGTTTCCTGAGATCGTCGGCGAGCAAGATGATCGGGGCAAGATGGCCAACCTTCTGGTAGCCGACGGTGAGCGTCACCGGCCCAGCCTGCGCCATCAGTCGTCCCGGCAGGGCCGCGAACAGGCCGGCGGCCGCGAGACCTCCCAACAGGATACGTCGCTTCATGGTTCTATCTCCCCGTTAGGACGACCATCCGTCCGCCGCTCCATCAGCGGCACACCATCAGCGGCTTAGAATGCATCAAACGCGCCAACAACCATCCTCGCCCATCAGCTGGCTCGGCGCAGCAGCGCGACAAAGAAACCATCGGTTCCGGTTCGCCGGGGTGTCATCAACAGCCCATCGGCCGAGTATAGCGTGGCCGCGGCAAATTCCTCCGCCTTGTCCCACAGCGCGGTTACGGTCTGCTCCGGCGGCACCACCGCGAATTCGGGATGGCGCGCGACAAAGGCGCGGACCTGCTCGCCGTTTTCCGGCGGCAGCACCGAGCAGGTAATGTAGGCGATCCGACCGCCAGGTTTCACCAGTGTGGCCGCGCGATCAAGCACTTCGACCTGGTCCTTCAACCGGATTTCGAGCGCGCCCGGGCGCATCCGCCATTTGGCATCGGGATTTCGCCGCCAAGTTCCGGTTCCCGTGCAGGGCGCATCGATCAGCACCAGATCGGCTGTTGCCCTGATGTCGCCGAGCGGATCGCCCTCGCCCTTGGGAGCTCGGATGTCGGCATTGTGGACGCCGGCGCGGGACAGCCGCTCGTAGATCGGCGCCAGCTGGCGCTTGTCGTGATCGGTGGCGATCAGCCGGCCCTTGCCTTGCATCTGTGCGGCCAGCGCCAGGGTCTTGCCGCCTGCGCCAGCGCAGAGATCGATCACCTGCTCGCCGGGTTTTGCTCCCGCCAACAAGGTCGCGAGCTGGGAGCCCTCGTCCTGCACCTCAATCAGGCCCTTGATGAAATCCTCCTCGGCGTGGATGCCGGGATTGCGCGCATCGGCGCCGAGTTCAATGCGCAGGCCGACCGGCGACCACGGCGTCGGGTGGACACCGAGATGCGCCAGCGACGACAGCATCTTTTCGCGTTTAGCCTTCAGCGTGTTGACGCGCAGGTCGAGCGGCGCCCGGCTCGCCATCGCGGTCGCCTCGGCGACGCGGTCATCGCCGAATACCTGCGCCAGATAGGCATCGAGCCATTCCGGATAATCGCCGGCGATATGGGCGGGCGCCTCCGCCAGCGTCCGCCGGCCGAGCGCGATCCGCTCCTCATCCGTCAGCGGGTCCGGCGCAAAACGTCCGCCGTCACAGAGCGCGGCGATCGCCTCGGCATCGAGGCCGCGCTCGAGCTTGAGCATGCCCAGCACACGCGCCCTCGGCGTATCCGCCTGCATGATCCAGGCGCTTGACGCGTAGCGGCGCAGCACGTCCCATACCAAGCCCGAAATCGCCGCGCGGTCACCGGAACCGGCGTAGCGGTGCGCCGTGCCCCACTCCTTCAGCGCCTTCGCCGCAGGAACGCGCTGCGCCTCGATAATATGGATGAGATCGATGGCCGCGGATAGCCGGGCAGCGGGGGTCATGCATTGGCTTTCGGTTCGAGCACGGCGCCGTTCGCTTCAGAGCAGGAGCAGGATCCTCAGCGCGAAATAGACCCACATGACCAACAGCACCAGAACGCCGGCAAACCACGCCAGCGAGCGCCGGTTGAGGTCGTTGGAGGTGACGAAAATTCCGGCGTGGACCAGACGCGTGATCACGAACACCCATGACAGCACCACGATCAGGAAGTCGGCATGCCGCAACGGAAGTGCCAGCGCGATAAGGGCATAGAACAGCACCGGCAACTCGAATTGGTTGCGGTAGCAATTGCCGATCTGGGTCGCCCGAACCGGCCAGTTCGGCTGTCCCAGCGCAATGTCCCTGATTTTTGTTTCCTTATTGACGAGCGCCTGCCGGCGCGCCCCGGCCATCGCCAGCAGCAGCGCGAAGGTGAGGCCCACCAGCACGAAGACGGGCAGCAAGACCATTTGAACCGACATCGGAAAGTCCCCCGGAGGCGCGAGCGCGCCTCCGCTATAGCGACCACGCCTGTCCCTGACAATCGATCCGGCGCCGGCGTTGAACCACAATTGCCTTTCCGGTGACCAACTCGCGATAGTTCCAAATCATTTCGATCCCGGATCGTTCTCATGAATATCACCTCCCTGCTACCGGCAGGCATCGATGCGGCCGCTCTGCCCGGCGACTTCATCGGCGCCCTGCTCGGGAGGCTGGCCGAAAGCGCCGGCGTCTTCTCCGACGACAGCCCGGAGAACTGGCAAGGCATCCTGACGTCTGCCCTGGCCGGCGTCGCCGCCGCGCTTGCGGTAGCGATCGCGCTCACCGTGTATTGGAGAAGCGGATACCGTACCATGCGCGATCTGGTCAGGCACGTGCTTGCCACCGCGCTCGGGCTCGGGCTGGCTGCCTTCGCCGCCTACGATATGCGGCACGCCGCCCTCGCCTATCTCGGGATCAACCCGGCCAAACCCGCGGTCGAATTTGAAATCCGCCTGCCAAAGGCGGCCGTCACCGTGCTCGCCGATAGCCAGGTCGAATTGCACACCGACAGAAATCAGATGCTGGCAACGGTACTGCGCATGCCGGCCGCTGATGCCGCCGAAGGCCAGAGCGTGCTCCGGGGTTCGGTGCCGCTGGACTACCGCACCACCGACCGCGTCGTGATCCTCAATCTCCCGGGGCGGGCCCTGTGCGAGTTCAAGCTGCGTCTGGCAGCAAGCCCCAGTCATTCTGACCAGTTCGGGCCGTGGCATCTGGCCGATCGTGTCGCCTCCCCGACCGGCGGCGAAGAGAACCGCGCTGAGCAGAACGACGCGTTTGCGATCCGCTATCGCGTCCTCTGAAGCCCTGCGGGCGTCCCGGCCAGCTTCGAGCCGGCCGAAGCCTCTCGACTCCATCATGTACCTTCGGCAATATCAGGCATCCGCTTTTTGCGGATCGTGATGGTTGTTGCGCTACGACATTTTGAATGTACCGAATTTCAATGCCCCGCTCATGCGAAAGCCATTTGTATGCCCGAATTTCACCTGATCCAGATTTCCGACACCCATCTGACCCGCCGGCTGCCCGATGTGACCGAGAACTTTTACCGGGTCAGCGAATACATTAGCGCCAGGCGCCCCGATCTCGTCATCAACAGCGGCGACCTCGCATTCGATGCCCCGACCAGCCCGGACGATCTCGAACTCGCCCGCACGCTGCACGCCGGGCTTCCCGTCGCCTGCCGCTATCTGCCAGGCAATCACGACATCGGCGACAACCCGACCGAGGTGGGCCCGCCACCGTCGCAACCGGCCACCGAACAGGACCGGCAGGCCTTCCTCTCCGTCTTCGGCGAAGACCGCTGGTGGTTTGAGGCCGCCGGATGGTGTTTCATCGGCCTCAATTCGCAGGTCATGAACACCGGGCTTGCGAGCGAAGCCGAACAGTTCGACTGGCTCGCCTCGCACATTCTGCGCGCCAGGGGCAGACCGGTCGCACTTTTCCTGCACAAGCCGCTGTATCTGAACGCGCCCAGCGATCCCGAACTGGCGACAACATCGATCCGCTACGTCCCGCCGCCTTCGCGAAGCCGGCTGATCGAGATGTTGCGCAGCGTCGACCTGCGGCTAGTTGCAAGCGGTCACATTCACCAGCGCCGGGATTTTACCTTTGGTTATATCAGGCACATCTGGTCACCGTCGACCGGCTTCATCATTCCGGATTCGATGCAGGAAGTGATCGGCATCAAGGAGGTCGGGCTGGTGGAGTATCGCTTCCAGCCCGATGGTTTCGAGGTGCTTTACGTGCGAGCGCCGGGCCAGGTCAATGTCGATGGGGTTTCCTTGATCGGCACGACGTCGAAAAACTACTGAGGGCCCACGCTCATCAATCGATTTTATACACGCGTCCGGATCAATTTGGCTCGGATCGTTGCCTGCCGACAATGACAGCCGACATGAAGCGCAAAAGCGTTTGGTTTGCAATCTCTGAGCATGCCAAAATCGAGCTTGTCCCGAAGCCTGGAAAGTCCCGATCCAGGGCCACTTTAACCGCCATAATCCCCGTAGAACCACCACTCGATGCCATGAAGCAGCCGAATAGACCATTAATGACTTTGTGCGACTTAACAATGTGAGGTTCGCGCTCACACATCCCGATGATCGTGAGTTTGGGAAAAGAAACATCGCCAGGATCCTGGCCGGTGAGATCGAACATTTTTCAGATGAATGGCGCTATCTCGCCAAAGACGGGCGCCACATTCCGGCTGCCGTCAGCGTCGCGCTGGCTCGCGGCGTGGATGGCGAACCCGATTATCTCGTCGCCGTCATGCAGGATATCAGCTCCCGCAAATCCGTCGAGGATGGCCTGCGTCTCAACGAGGAGCGTTTCCGTCTAGCCATGCAGGGCGCCAATGACGGGCCGTGGGACTGGCGGCTCGACACCGGCGAAAGCTACTTTTCGCCGCGTTGGAAATCGATGCTGGGCTATGCCGAGGAGGAATTGGCAGGGCGAAATTTGGAATTGCCCGCAAATCCGGCGAAGTCTATCCACAATGGCTGACAATCAGCAACGTCCGTGACAACAAAGGCGTCCCGACCAATTACGTCGCCATGTCGCGGAGGGAATTGAAACCAAGGCTCAGGCCGATTTCCTCGCGCTCTACGGCTGCGACCTGGCGCAGGGTTTCTATTTTGACAAGCCGCTCTGGGAAGAGGAATTGATCAAGCGACTCGGCGGTCTGCAGAGAAGCCGGCTGGCGGAGCAAGGAAACGCTCGACCGCCATGCCCGGCATGGCTGTCGCTGCGATCAAGACGCCAAGCCCTGTTCATTCCGCCGGCTGAAGCAACGGACTCGATTTCAAGGAAAACACCCAGGCAAGCGAATAGAATCCCAACGCCAACAAATAGAGGAACACAAATCCGAAATACATCGAATTGTATTACTCGGCAGGTCAGCAGCAACATTAGCGACGTGCAGCGCGGCGCCGGCGAAACCGGCGCGGCCTCCAGATGGTGTTATCGGCCGCGAAATCGCTGTCACGCGACAGCGAGCAGCTGAGCCGCGAGGTTGAACATTTCCTCAATTCGGTTCGGGCGGCGTGACGTCAAACGCAAGGGAAGATCGAGCGTCCGCTTCACGCACTATCCAGCCCGACCCGCACCAGCCGCTTGCAGAAATTGGCGGGTTGGGACGCCGTCAACGCCGCTTTGTTTCTGGCCTCCGACGAGGCGAGTTTCATTCAACGGGGATGATGCTGCCGATGGACGGCGGCGCCAGCGTGCGGCGCGGCTGATCGGACCTGCCGCCGCGGCACGGCCTCGGTCAGGCCGGGATCAATCTTCTTGGCAGCGGCCATGTCGGCGTCGCCGCCGGCCTTGTCTCCGTTTAGCCGCCTGACGATGCCCCGTCGAAACAAGGCTTCGGCATAATCGGGATCGAGCCGAAATGCTTCGCTGTAGTCGGCGATGGCACGCGCATAGTCTTTCTTCATGGCGAAAGAGGTGCCGCGATTGCCCAAGGCGACGGAGAATTCGGGATTGAGTCTGATGGCTTCGTTAAGGTCGGCCAAGGCGTGGTCGAGTTCTTTCTTCCCCATGTAGGCAGACCCGCGATTGTTGAAGGCAAGGGCATTGTTGGGATCGAGCCGGATCGCCTGGTCGTATTCCGCGATCGCGCGATCAAAGTCCTTCTTGGCGCTGTAGGCGGCACCGCGGTTGAAATAGTACTCGGCCGAACTTGGATCGAGACGAATCGCCTGATTAAGGTCCGCGATGCCGCGGTCGTAGTCCATCCTATCCGCATAGGCATTGCCGCGGTTGGAATAGGCATGGGCAAAACCGGGATCAAGACGGATGGCCTGATCATAGTCCGCGATCGCACGTTCCTGGTCATCGTGATTGGCGTAAAGGCTGCCGCGATTGACGTAGGCACGGGCAAAATCTGGATTAATCCGGATCGCGGCGTTGTAATCGGCGATGGCGCGATCGAAGTCGCCTTTGATCTGGTGCGCCTCGCCGCGGTTGTTATAGGGCGTGGCGGAAGTCGCATCGAGGCCGATCGCATGGTCGTAGTCGGCGATGGCGTGGTCGATATCACCCCTGATCTGGTACGCCGCGCCACGGTTGCTATAGGCCGCTGCGGAAGTCGGATCGAGCTGGAGCGCCCGGTCGGAGTCGGCGAAGGCGTGGTCGATATCGCCCTTGGCCAGGTACGCCGCGCCGCGGTTGCTGTAGGCCGCCGCGGAGGTCGGGTCGAGCTGGAGCGCCCGGTCGGAGTCGGCCACGGCGCGGTCGATATCGCCCTTGGCCAGGTACGCCGCGCCGCGGTTGCTATAGGCCCTGGCGTAGGTAGGATCGAGCTGGAGCGCCCGGTCGATGTCGGCAATGCCGCGGTCGACATCGCCTTTTTTCATGTAGGCGGCACCGCGGCCGGTGAAGGCGTAGGCGGCACCCGGATCAAGGCGGATCGCCTGATCGTAGTCGGCGATGGCGCGGTCATAATCCTTCTTGAAGAAGTAAGAGTTTCCACGACCATTGAAGGCGATGGCTGAATCGGGATCAATCTCGATCGCCTTTATATAGTCTGCCCACGCGTGGTCGAAGTCGCTTTTGTCCAAGTACGCGTTGCCGCGGTGGCTGTAGGCTGCGGCAAGATCCTTGCCGGTAAAGCTGCCCGACTTGATCGCATCGCTGCATCCGACGATCTGCTGATCGTCCGGGATGTCGGGGCTGCCTGTACACTTATGATCCTTCAAGGTCTGCGCGGATACCGCTGCAGGCGTCCATACCAGCGACAAGACCACAGCAGACAGCAACGCGGTTGCCGCATACGCACGACGCCTTAACGGCTTCGGGGATCGGCCGCCAGCCATCCGTGGATCATCCTTTGTCCGGCCCGACCCGCACCAACTGCTTGCCGAAATTGGCGCCCTTCAGAAGTCCCATGAACGCGGCAGGCGCGCTATCGAGGCCCTCGGTGATGAATTCGCGATGCTTGACCTTGCCCTCGCGCAGCCACTGCGACATGTCGCGCAGAAAGTCGCCATGACGGGCGGCGAAGTCGCTGACGATGAAGCCGCGGATGGTCAGGCGCTTTGTCAATACCGCGCGCATCAGTGATGGCGCCCATTTCGGCACCGTCGGCGCGGTGTCGTTGTACTGTGCGATCAGGCCGCACACCGGCACCCGCGCGAACGCATTGAACAGCGGGAACACCGCCTCGAACACGGCACCGCCGACATTCTCGAAATAGACGTCAATTCCCTTCGGGCAGGCATCCTTCAGTTTGGCCGTCAGATCGGGATCGCGATGATCGAGGCAGTCGTCGAAGCCGAGCTCGTTTTTGACGTAACTGCACTTGTCCTTACCGCCGGCAATGCCGACGGCGCGCGCCCCCTTGATCTTGGCAATCTGCCCGACCGCGGAGCCCACGGCGCCGGATGCGGCCGCCACCACCACGGTCTCGCCCGCTTGCGGCTTGCCGATATCGAGCAGCCCGGTATAGGCCGTCATGCCGGGCATGCCCAGCACGCCGACCGCGGCCGACACCGGCCCCAGCGCGGGATCGATCTTGCGCAGGTCCTTGCCATCGGACAGTGCATGCGTCTGCCAGCCGGCGCGGCTAAGCACGACGTCGCCTTTGGCGAAGCCCGGATGGTTCGAGGCGATCACCTCGCCTACCGTACCGCCCTCCATCACCCCGCCGATCGGCACCGGCGCGGCATAGGAGGGACCGTCGCTCATGCGCCCGCGCATATAGGGATCGAGTGACAGCCAGATCGTGCGCAACAACACCTGGCCCTCCCCCGGCGCTGGGATGGCGCAATCCTCGATGCGAAAGTCCGTTGCCTTGGGCTCGCCGACGGGGCGCGAGACGAGAACGACGCGTTTTGCCATGTGGGACATGATCGGTTTCCTTCCTTGTTTGCATTTCGTCGCTGCGATGGTTGCGGCAGGTGGTTTGTTTCACCGCACGCGCAAACGCCGACGGTCGTGTAAAATCAGACTGCGCCGGGATAATTTGGGCTTTCCCGCGTAATCGTGACATCGTGGACGTGGCTCTCGCGCAAGCCCGATCCGGTAATGCGGACGAATTGGGCCTTCTCATGGAACTCGGCCAGGTTCCGCGCGCCGACATAGCCCATCGCCGCGCGCAGGCCGCCGGCCAACTGGTGCATGACGTTGCCGACCGGGCCCTTGTAAGGCACCTGCCCCTCGATGCCCTCCGGCACCAGCTTGAGCGTGTCCTTGATGTCCTGCTGGAAATAGCGGTCGGCCGAGCCGCGCGCCATTGCCCCGACCGAACCCATGCCGCGATAGGCCTTGTAGGAGCGGCCCTGCCACAGAAAGACCTCGCCCGGCGTCTCGTCGGTACCGGCCAACAGCGATCCAACCATCGCAATGTCGGCGCCGGCGGCAAGCGCCTTGGCCAGGTCGCCGGAAAACTTGATGCCGCCATCGGCAATCACGGGGATATCGGCCTTCTTCGCGGCCTCGACGGCATCCATAATCGCGGTCAGTTGCGGCACGCCGACGCCGGCGACAATGCGCGTGGTACAGATCGACCCCGGGCCGATGCCGACCTTGATCGCATCCGCACCGGCGTCGATCAGCGCCTGGGCGCCCTCTTGCGTTGCGATATTGCCGGCGATGACCTGCACCGCATTGGAGAGCCGCTTGATGCGGTTCACAGCTTGCAGCACCCGCGACGAATGACCATGCGCGGTGTCGACCACGATCAGATCGACGCCGGCGTCGATCAAACGCTCGGTCCGCTCAAATCCGCCCTCACCGACCGTGGTCGCGGCCGCGACGCGCAGCCGGCCCTGCGCATCCTTGCTGGCAAGCGGATGCGCCACCGCCTTTTCCATGTCCTTCACGGTGATCAGTCCGACGCAGCGGTATTGATCGTCGACCACCAGCAATTTCTCGATGCGGTGCTGGTGCAGCATCCGCTTGGCCTCGTCCTGGCTGACGCCCTCGCGCACCGTGACGAGGTTTTCGTGCGTCATCAGCTCGGAGATCTTCTGGCGCGGATCGGTCGCGAAACGGACGTCGCGATTGGTAAGGATGCCGACCAGTTTGCCCGGCTCGCCCTTGGCGGCCCCCGTGACCACGGGAATGCCGGAAAAACCATGCACTTTCATCAGCGCCAGGGCGTCCGACAGCATCGCGTCGGGACCGATGGTCAGGGGATTGACCACCATTCCCGATTCATACTTCTTGACCTGGCGCACCTGGGCGGCCTGCCCCTCGACATCAAAATTGCGGTGAATGACACCGACTCCGCCAGCCTGTGCCATGGCGATCGCCATGCGCGCTTCGGTGACGGTGTCCATCGCCGAGGCGATAATGGGAATATTGAGCGGAATAGCGCGGGTAACGCGGGAGCGAATGTCGGCTTCGGATGGCAGGATATCTGAAAGGCCTGGCCTCAAGAGCACGTCGTCGAACGTATAGGCTTCCCGTATTCCCTGAAGTCCCTGCACACTCGCCATTGCCAACTCCATTCAACGGCACCATCGCCGCGGCTAATAACCTCGGGATGAACAGGACCCCCGACGTTGCGGTTGCATCGCCGTCGAATCGAAGCCCATCGGTAGGGTTGGCGGCGGTCGATAGCATGGCCCCATGACGAATCAAAGGGGCTCATGCCTCAAATCCATTTTCAGCGCGGATAACCCTATAAAGCATCGCGCGGGCAGATCGCCTCAAGCAGGATTTAAGAGGTTTTCCGGGTTCCGCAATGGCCTGATTGGCACTGGGGTGATACAGCCCATCGCCTGCTGGTTTTTCTCTTCTCCCTCCCTTTCGCATCTCGATGAACAAAGAACGCCTGATCCCACTCATCGTGGCCACCGCCCTGTTCATGGAGAACATGGATTCGACCGTGATCGCGACCTCGCTGCCGGCGATTGCTGCCGATATCGGCACCAGCCCGCTGACGCTGAAACTCGCCATCACCTCCTATCTGCTGTCACTTGCCGTTTTCATCCCGGCGAGCGGCTGGACCGCTGACCGCTTCGGCGCTCGCATGGTGTTCAGCCTTGCCATCGCGGTCTTCATGGTGGGCTCGATCGGCTGTGCGCTGTCCTCCTCCGTTACCGATCTAGTGATCGCGCGTATTCTGCAGGGTCTCGGTGGCGCGATGATGACGCCGGTCGGGCGGCTCGTGCTGCTGCGCACGATCGACAAGAGTGCACTGGTCAATGCGATGGCCTGGGTCACCGTACCGGCGCTGGTCGGCCCGGTGATCGGGCCGCCGCTCGGCGGCTTCATCACCACCTATTTCTCCTGGCACTGGATCTTCCTGATCAACATCCCGATCGGCCTGCTCGGCATCTTCATGGCGCTGCGCTACATCGATCCGATCCGCAGCCTTTCTCCCGAGCGCTTTGATCTCTACGGGCTGGTGCTGGCGGGAATTGGGCTTGCCGGTATCGCCTTCGGGCTTTCGGTCGCCGGTCTCAATCTCCTGCCATGGACGGTTGTCATCGCCCTGGTCGGGATCGGTACCATTTCGATGACGCTCTACGTGATCCATGCCAGGCGAACGGCTTCGCCGGTGCTGGATTTCGGGCTGTTGCGGCTGCCGACCATGCGCGCCAGCATTATCGGCGGCTTTCTGTTTCGGCTCGGTATCGGCGCCCTACCGTTCCTGCTGCCGCTGTTGATGCAGGTCGGATTCGGCCTGTCGCCGGTCAAATCCGGACTGGTGACATTCGCCTCCGCGGTCGGCGCCATGGGCATGAAGACGCTGGCGGCCCGCATCATCAAAACCTTCGGCTTTCGAAACATCATGGTGATCAATGCGGTGGTGAGTTCGATCTTCCTGGCCGCCTGTGCGCTGTTCACGGAGGCGACGCCGCTGCTGCTGATCATGATCATTCTGGTGGTCGGCGGCTTCTTCCGTTCGCTGCAATTCACCGCCATCAACACGGTGGCCTATGCCGAGGTCGAGCCGGCGCAGATGAGCCGCGCCACCACGCTCGTCAGCGTCAACCAACAACTGGCGCTTTCCGCCGGTGTCGCGGTGGGCGCGTTCTCAGTGGAGACCACCATGCTGGTGCGCCACGTCAGCGTGCTGAGCGCGGCGGATTTCGCGCCGGGCTTCATCGTGGTGGCGATCATCTCGACGATCTCGGCCTACTTTTTCTACCAGATGCCGGCCGATGCCGGCCATCAGATTTCGGGCCGGCGAACGATGGTGATCACGGACCCGACCCGCGAACCCGAAGCCGAGGAAGAGGCAGCAAGCGAAACCGTAACGGCCAGGGATCAAAGGCTGGGCTAGGCGGCTCAGCCGGTTCCAAGTCTCAGCAAGCAGCCCGCATACGGAACCATGGCGGACGCGAAAAGCGATTCGGATATTGCTGCACTCATCGGGGCTACGCAAAATCCGAGAACGATGGCCTTTATGCCCCGCGCTGATCCGGTATTCCGCCGCGAAATCCGATCGCCAGCACGTAGCGCTCGCTGGAGTCTTGTCGGCTGGATGCCGGCTTGACGTGTTTGACGCTGGCAAAATCGCGCTTGAGCTGCGTCATCAGCGTCGCGTCCGCGCCGCTCTGAAAGACTTTTGCGACGAAGGTGCCGCCGGGCTTCAGCACGTCGGCGGCAAAGGCGGCGGCGCCTTCCACCAGACCGAGGATGCGCAACTGGTCGGTCTTGCGATGGCCCGTCGTGTTGGCGGCCATGTCGGAAAGCACCACGTCGGCCCGACCGCCGATCATCTCCAGCAATCTCGCAGGCGCATCGTCGCCTAAAAAATCAAGCCGCGCGAAGCTGACGCCTTTTATGTCCGGCATTTCCAACAGATCGATCGCAACGACCCGGCCCCTGCCATCAGCCGCGCCGACGCGCTTGGCCGCGATCTGGCTCCAGCCGCCGGGCGCCGCCCCCAGATCGACGACGGTGATGCCGGATTTGAGAAAATGGTACTTGTCGTCGATTTCGATCAGCTTGTAGGCAGCCCGGGAGCGCAATCCGTCGCGTTTGGCCTGCGCCACGTAGGGATCGTTGAGCTGCCGCTCCAGCCAGAGTTTCGACGACAGCTTGCGCTTGCCGCCGCTCTTCACCGTGACGTGCAACCGGCCGGTTAGGTCTTTCGCCATGTCGTGTCGACTGCCTCGGGGCCCATCATGGCCGCTCTCACATATCGCGCCCAGAGCGCTTTCCGATTCTACCTAATCGGAAAGCGCTCTGGTCTTGCTTTATTTGTCGCATTTTTCTTGCGGAAAGCCGATGTCCACCTTTCCGGAAATTGCTTCAGTTGCGCCTATCGGCAACCGCGGATCGCGCCGTCCTCGCGCATCATCCCGACCAGCATGCCCTCGCGCAAGCCGCGATCGGCCACCCGCAGCCGCGGCAGCGGAAAGGCCTGGCGGATCGCGTCCAGAATAGCGCAGCCGGCCAGCACCAGGTCGGCGCGCTCGACACTGATGCAATGATTGTTGATGCGCTCCTGGTAGCTCATGCCGAGCAGTCGCGCGATGGTCGCGGTGATGTCGGCGTCGTCCATCCAGACGCCATCGATACGGCGGCGATCATACCGCGCCAAATGGAGGTGGACGCCGGCCAGCGTTGTCACCGTGCCCGAGGTGCCCAATAGATGCATGTCGCCGAGATCGCCGCCGTGTTCGGCTGCGAATGGTGCGACATGCTGCGCGACCTCGCGCACCATCAGCGCGTAGGAGTGCGCCGTGACGTCCCTGCCGCCGAAATGCTCAGCCAGCTTGACGACGCCGAGCGGGATCGACATCCACGCCTTGATGCGCGGCGCGGCATGAGGCTTGCCCGGGTCGTGCTCGATCCGCACAAGTTCGGTCGACCCGCCGCCGATATCGAATAAAATGGCGCCGCGGCCGGTTGGATCGATCAGCGGGGAGCAGCCGATCACGGCTAGCGTTGCTTCGGTCTCGCGATCGATCACCTCCAAACGGATGCCCGTCTCCGCAAAAACCCGTTCGCGAAAACCCTCGGCATTTGATGCCGCGCGGCAGGCTTCGGTCGCGATCAGGCGGAGGCGCCCCGCTTTCCGGAAATGGATCTTGTCGCGGCAAATGGCCAACGCCGCGACAGCGCGTTCGATCGCGGCATCGCTGATGCGGCCGGTCGCCGAGATGCCCTCGCCCAGGCGGATGATCCGGGAAAACGAATCAACCACGCGAAACCCCTCACCTGCCGGACAGGCGATCAAGAGGCGACAATTGTTGGTTCCGAGGTCCAGCGCCGCGTAGACCCCGCTGGCCGCGCCGTATGGATGGATCGCTGCCGGCGCGCTCACGCCGGACGCCACGACCGCATCCCCACCCCTCAGCAAGCTTTCGGCGCCGCCCGGCCCGTGGTGTTCGTCGTCTCCGCGCAGCCCTGAGCCAGCGCGAAGCCGCGGTTCATGGTTCATCCAACTTGTCTTTCCCCGGCCCTGATCGAGGGCCGACGAGGGGTTTCTGCTCACGGAAACTTTAGCAGCGCCAAGGGGCGGCGCAACAGCCGTTCACATGGGACCATGCCTAATCAGGCGTTGTCGCCGGGGTGAGCCTGCGTTATCTCAAGGAAAGCCGCAAAAACGCGCCAAATCCGGCAATTCAGGTCATTCCATGCAAGATCAGCCCTCTCTGTCGTCTCTCGAAAACGCTATCGCACTGCAAAAATTCGGGGTTGGGCAACCCGTTCTCCGCAAAGAAGACGACACGCTGGTGCGCGGCAAGGGCAAATATACCGACGATTTCAATGTCCCGGGGCAGGCCTATGCCTGGATCGTACGCTCAAGCCACGCCCACGGGGTGATCCGCGGCTACGACACCACGGCCGCCAAATCCATGCCCGGCGTGCTCGGGATCTGGACCGGCGCCGACCTTGCGGCGGCCGATTACGGGCCCTTCACCTGTGCATTGCCGCTGAAGAACCGCGACGGCTCGCCGCTGAAGCAGACCAACCGTACCGCGCTGATGACCGACAAAGTGCGTTATGTCGGGGATCCCGTGGCCTTCGTGGTTGCCGAAACCGCGAACCAGGCCCGCGACGCCGCCGAAGCGGTGATCATCGATATCGATCCGTTGCCCTCGGTGACCGACGCCGAGGAGGCCGCCAAGCCCGGCGCGCCGCAGCTCTACGATCACATCCCCGACAATGTGGCGCTGGACTATCACTATGGCGATACCGCCAAGGTCGAGGCTGCGTTCGCCAGCGCCGCCCATGTGACAAAACTCGACATCGTCAACACCCGCGTCGCCGTCGTGGCGATGGAACCGCGCGCGGCGCTCGCCTCCTACGACAAGGCCAGCCAGCGCTATACCATTCAGGTTCCGACCCAGGGCGTCGCTGGTAACCGGACCAACCTCGCCAAAAACATTCTGAAGGTCGCGAACGAAAAGGTTCACTTGCTGACCGCCAATGTCGGCGGCTCTTTCGGCATGAAGAACATCAACTATCCCGAATATGTCTGCATCCTGCATGCGGCGAAGGCGCTCGGCCGTCCGGTGAAATGGACTGACGAGCGCTCGACCAGCTTCCTATCCGACAGCCACGGCCGGGCCGGACAAATTCATTGCGAGTTGGCGCTCGACAGCGAAGGCAGGTTCCTCGCGGTCAAGGTCTCGGGCTACGGCAATCTCGGCGCCTACATCACCGGTGTCGCGCCCAGTCCGTTGTCACTCAACGTCGGCAAGAATCTCGCCAGCGTCTATCGCACGCCGCTGATGACCGTCGACATCAAGACCGTGCTGACCAACACCACGCTGATGGGTGCCTATCGCGGCGCCGGACGGCCAGAGGCCAACTACTACATGGAGCGCCTGATCGATCGTGCCGCCGACGAGATGGGCATCAACCGGCTGACCCTGCGCAAGCGCAATTTCATCAAGCCACAGGAAATGCCTTTCCCGGCCTCCTCCGGTGTCACCTATGACAGCGGCGACTTCCAGGGTGTCTTCGACAAGGCGCTGCAGATTTCCGACCACGCCAATTTCGCCAAACGCAGGAAGGAAAGCCGCAAGCGCGGCAAGCTCCGGGGCATCGCCGTCGGCTCCTATCTCGAAGTCACCGCCCCTCCCGGGGTCGAACTCGGCAAGATCGTGTTCGAGGCTGACGGTTCGGTGCGGCTGATCACCGGCACGCTGGATTACGGCCAAGGTCACGCCACGCCCTTCGCGCAGGTCTTGTCGGAGCAACTGGGTGTCCCCTTCGAGAGCGTAACACTCGAACAGGGCGACAGCGACATCGTGCATACCGGCAACGGCACCGGCGGCTCGCGCTCGATCACCGCGAGCGGGATGGCGATCGTACAAGCCTCCAGGCTGATCATCGAGAAGGGTAAGCGCGCGGCGGCCCATCTGATGGAGGCGGCGGAGGCCGACATCGAATTCGGCCAGGGCCGTTTCACCATCGCCGGCACCGACCGCAGCATTGACATCATCGAGCTGGCGCGGCGGATGCGCGAAGGCAAGATGCCGGATGGCGTGCCGTCCTCGCTCGATGTCGACCACACCACGGAACCCGTGCCTTCGACCTTTCCCAATGGCTGCCACGTCGCGGAAGTCGAGGTCGACCCGGAAACCGGAGTGGTCAAGATCGTCCGCTATACCGGCGTCAACGATTTCGGCACCATCATCAATCCGATGCTGGTCGCCGGTCAGTTGCATGGCGGGGTCGCGCAGGGCATCGGCCAGGCGCTGATGGAATGCGTCAGTTACGATGAGAGCGGCCAGCCGATCACGGGATCGTTCATGGACTACGCACTGCCGCGCGCCGAGGACGTTCCCCTGATGGAAGTCGGTGATCATCCCGTGCCGGCGAAATCCAATCCGCTGGGGACCAAAGGCTGCGGCGAGGCCGGCTGCGCCGGCTCTCTCTCTACCATCGTCAACGCAGTGCTCGATGCGCTCAGCGACTACGGCATCACCCATGTCGACATGCCGCTGACGCCGGAACGGGTCTGGCGCGCGATCAGGGACGCGAAGGCGAAGGTGGCGTAGCCGAATGCCCCCTACGCCGCCGCCTGCTCGCGCGGCTGGTAGATCGCGACGTGCTGACAGTGCGCCAGCGGCGTGCGGCCGTTGGCGACGACCAGCGCATTCAGCTCGACGAAGCGGTGGCCCTTCTTTTCATAATTGCCAGTGACGCGCGCGCGCGCCGTCAGTTCGTCGCCGCTGCGCCCGGCGGCCAACAACTGCATGCGGCTACCGACGTGAATCCAAGGTCCGAGAATGGCGTTGTCGACCAGCACCTTGTTCATGACCCGCTGCAACAGGCCGGGATGGCCAAGGCCTTCGTTTAGGTAGATTGGATCGGCCTCGCGGATATCGCCCAGATATTCCTGTGCCGCCGCTCCGGCCCAGGCGCGTGGGATGGTGCCAAGCCACTTGCCGAGTTCATAGGAGGCCGCATTCACCAGCCTGCGCTCGGCCACTGGGGCGGTTTCGCTGAAATCCGAAATCGAAATCGAGGGCGCGGACGCGGGCAACGAAGCCGTGCCGGTGGCACAGAGCTGGCCTCGGCTTTCGACTTTGATGAACAGCAGACCATCGCTTTCCTCGCCGCTGATGTCGACGCCCTCACCATCATAGATCGGCTTGACAAAGCGCGCCTCGATCAGCCCGCGTTCGAGAAAGCCACGGCCCCATTTCGCCACAGGCAGATGCACCATATAGGCCATGACGTCGACGCCGGGCACCAGACCGCCGCTGAATCCGAACCGGCGCGCCACGGTATCGTCGTGCATCTTGTTTTCGGAAAGTTTCGCGGTGTTGTAGGCTTGGACGTGGTAGCTCTCGAGCCGGCTGCTCATGCCTGGATCCCCTGATTTTGGCCGTCATTTAGGGCTATGATGGTACGCTAGGGAAGTGCCGTGGCAAGCATGTTCCCGATGCGCTGTTTTGCTCGCAATCCGCGCCGTGATGGAGTACCACGCGCATCCGAAAGCGAACATCGCCAGCAGAAGACCCCATTTCCAGCAAATGACATCCATTGTGAGCCACACCACCCGCATCTATGTCGATGCCGATGCCTGCCCGGTCAAGGACGAGATCTACCGGGTCGCGCTCCGGCACGGCCTGCCCGTCAGCGTCGTCGCAGGTCAATTCATTCGGGTGCCGCAGGACCCGCTGATCGAACGTGTCGCGGCCGGCCCGTTGATGGACGCCGCCGACGACTGGATCGCGGAACGTGCGGGCAAGGGCGATATCGTGGTGACCTCCGACATTCCTTTGGCCAGCCGCTGCGTCAAGGCTGGCGCCGAGGTGATCGCCCCGAACGGCAAGCCCTTCAGTGAGCAATCGATCGGCATGACGCTGGCGGTTCGCAACCTGATGACCGATCTGCGCTCCTCAGGCGAAGTAACCGGCGGGCCCCGCTCATTCGCGCCGCGCGATCGCTCGGCATTTCTGGCGGCGCTCGATCAGACCATCCGCCGCATCCAGCGCCAGCGTGCGGTGCCATCCGCGCAAAATCAAAGCTGAACCGGCAACACCATGGCGCCTCCGCTGATCCAGTTGAAAGACATCGCGCTCACCTTCGGCGGCACGCCGCTGCTGTCGGGCGTCGAGCTGTCGGTGTCGGCGGCCGAGCGCGTCTGCCTGATCGGACGCAACGGCTCGGGTAAATCGACGCTTTTGAAGATCGCGGCCGGGCTGGTCGAGCCCGATCATGGCAGCCGCTTCGTGCAGCCGGGAGCGACCATCCGCTATCTGCCACAGGAGCCGGATTTCCTGGGATTTCAGACCACGCTGGCCTATGTCGAAGCGGGGCTCGGGCCCGGCGACGACCATTATCAGGCAACCTATGTTCTGGAGCAGCTTGGCCTGCACGGCGACGAAGACCCGGCGCAGCTCTCCGGCGGCGAAGCCCGCCGCACCGCGCTGGCACGGGTGCTGGCGCCTTCGCCCGACATCCTGCTGTTGGACGAGCCGACCAATCATCTCGATCTCACCACGATCGAATGGCTGGAAAGCGAGCTCGACAGCCGGCGCAGCGCGCTGGTGCTGATCAGCCATGATCGCCGTTTTCTGTCGAACCTGTCGCGCTCCACGGCGTGGCTCGACCGCGGCCAGATCAGGCAGATCGACCGCGGTTTCGCCTCGTTCGAGGCCTGGCGTGACGAAGTCTTGGCCGAAGAGGAACGCGATCAGCACAAGCTCGACCGCAGAATCGTCAACGAGGAGCACTGGCTCCGCTACGGCGTGTCGGGCCGCCGCAAACGCAACGTCAAGCGGCTCGGCAATCTCTATGCCCTGCGCGAACAACGGCGCGACTATCGTGGCGCCGCGGGGAACGCCAATCTCGCCGCCGCTGAGGCGGACAAGTCCGGCAGGCTGGTGATCGAGGCCAAGAACATCAGGCGGTCCTACGGCGAGCGAAGCATCGTCGACGATTTTTCAATCCGAATCCAGCGCGGCGATCGCATCGGCATTGTCGGGCCCAATGGCGCCGGCAAGACCACGCTGATCGAGATGCTGACCGGCGCCAAGCCCCCCGACAGCGGCATGATCCGGTTCGGCGCCAATATCGAAATGGCGACGCTGGATCAGCATCGCGAAAGCCTGGACCCCCGGTCGACCCTGGCTGAAGCCCTCACCGGCGGACGCGGCGACCATGTCATGGTCGGCGGCAAGCCGAAGCACGTCGTCAGCTACATGAAGGACTTCCTGTTTGCGCAGGAGCAGATGCGCACGCCGCTGGAAGTGCTCTCGGGTGGCGAGCGCGGCCGGCTGATGCTGGCGCGCGCGCTGGCAAAGCCGTCCAACCTGTTGGTGCTGGACGAGCCGACCAACGACCTCGATCTCGAAACCCTCGACGTGCTGGAGGAGATGCTCGGCGACTACGAGGGCACGGTCATCCTGATCAGTCACGACCGCGATTTCCTCGATCGCGTGGTGACGTCGGTGATCGCGCCGGAGGGGGATGGCCGCTGGGTCGAATATGCCGGCGGCTATACCGACATGCTGGCACAGCGCGGTGCCGACCTGAAGCGCGAGGCGGTGAAGGTCGCTGCGGTGGAGCGCGAGCGAGTAGCTGGCGGCGGCGCGCCTTCGTCCACGGCCAAACGTCGGCTCAATTTCAACGAAAAGCATGCGCTGGAAACACTGCCCAAGATGATCGCCGCATTGCAGGCCGAGATAGCAAAACAGCAACGGCATCTTGACGATCCCAATCTCTACAAGAAGGATCGCAAGAAATTCGATACCGCATCCGCAGCGCTCGCCAACGCGCAAAAGGAGCTCGAAGCCGCCGAAGACAAATGGCTGGAGCTTGAAGTACTGCGCGAAGAGATCGAGCAGGCCTGACGACTACTCCACTCCACCATGCCCTCCGAGGTGACCGGAGGGACGAACCGGTCTTGCAACCAAATACGCAAAAAAGGAGCCAGCATGACCACGCCGCTTGCCGCCAAGATCGCCCGGGACTATGGTACCCCCGTAGCCGTCATCGACATGGACCGCGTCGAGCGCAACATCGCGCGGATCCAGGCCACCTGCGAAGCCGCCGGCGTCGCCAATCGCCCGCACATCAAGACCCACAAGAGTCCGACATTGGCCAAGATGCAGATCGCCGCCGGTGCCAAAGGCATTACCTGCCAGAAACTCGGCGAAGCCGAGGTGATGGTGGACGCCGGCATCGACGACATCCTGATCAGCTACAACTTGATTGGCGAGGAAAAGATGGCGCGGCTCGGCGCGCTGCGCGCCAAAGCCAACATCACGGTCGCCGCCGACAATCCGGTGGTGGTTGCCGGCTTGCCGCAAGCCGCGGCGATGGCCGGCCGGCCGCTCGCGGTCATGGTCGAATGCGACACCGGGCGCAAGCGCGCCGGCGTCGAAACCGCAGCCGAAGCGGTGGCGCTGGCCCGCGAAATTGCCGGCTCGAAAGGGCTGATCTTCGCAGGCTTCCTGCTCTATCCGACCGAGAGCGGCTGGGCCGAGGCGCAGAGCTTTTTCGATGAGGCACTCGCAGGCGTGCACGAATACGGGCTCGAAGCGAGGATGGTGTCCACCGGCGGCACGCCGAACCTGAAAAACGTCGGCAAGCTCAAGGGTGCCACCGAGCATCGGCCGGGAACCTATATCTACAACGACCGGATGCAGGTCGCCGCAGGTGTCGCCGACTGGAGCGATTGCGCGCTGCATATCTATTCGACCGTCGTCAGCCGAGCCGGCGCGGATCGCGGCATTCTCGACGCCGGCTCCAAAACCCTGACATCCGATAGCGGCGGCGGCCTCGACGGCCATGGCCTGATCCTCGAACATCCCCAGGCCAGGATCGCCCGTTTCGCCGAAGAGCATGGCTTTCTCGACCTCGCGCGCAGCAACACCCGCCCCGAGGTCGGCGATGTCGTCCGCATCGTGCCGAACCATGTCTGCGTGGTCGTCAACATGCTGGACGAGGTGGTGATGGTGCGCGGCGACGAGATCATCGGCATGCTGCCGGTCGCCGCGCGTGGCAGGCTTCGATAATGAGTTGGTCCGGCGAGCCTCACCGGGCCTCGCAGCCGGGCAATAAGACGCGCTAACCACTGTCCTCGTCTGCGCCAGCCTGAGCCCCGAGCCACTTCAATGCCCCTCTTGCCGCCGCCGATCCGGTTGCGAATGCGGCCTGCAGCAGATAGCCGCCGGTCGGTGCTTCCCAGTCGAGCATCTCACCGGCGGCGAAGATTCCGGGCAGCCGGCGGATCATGTAGTCGGGATCGAGCTCGCCGAAGGAGATTCCGCCCGCCGTGGAAATGGCCCGCGCGATCGGCGCCGCACGATCGAGTTCAACGGGCACGGCATTGATCCGTTCGGCGAGATCGTCCGGCGAACACGACGACAGCGACCGCCCGGACGAGATCGCCGCCTCCTGCAACAGGCCGATCGCGGCCGGCGAAAGTTGCGCCGCCTTGCGCAGCCAGTTTGAAAAGGATTGCTTGCCCCGCGGCGCCGACAGCCGCGCGACCAGTTGTCCGATCTCAACATCGGGCCGTAGCGCGATGTGGAGGGTTGCGCGCCCCGAACTGGCGATGGCCTCGCGCAATTCAGCCGAGAGAGCATAAATGGCGCCGCCCTCGATGCCGGAGCGCGTGATCACGGCTTCTCCGCGCAGGCTTCGCGAGCCAAATGACAGCACAACGCCCTTCAGCGGCTGGCCCTCGAAGCGGTCGCGAAAAATCTCGGACCATGCGACGGTGAAGCCGCAATTGGCCGGAAGCAGCGGCGATATCGCGACGCCTTTGGCGGCAAGCAGCCCGACCCAGGCTGCATCCGACCCGAGGCGCGGCCAACTGGCGCCACCAAGCGCCAGCACGGTTGCGCTGGCTTCGACGAGGTGCTGTCCGTTGGGCGCATGAAAGGTCAGACATCCTCCAGCATCCCAACCGGTCCAGCGATGGCGCAGCTTGAATTGCACGCCGAGCGAGGTGAGCCGTCCCAGCCATGCCCGCAAGAGCGGCGAGGCCTTGAAGGTTTTTGGAAAAACCCGGCCGCTGGAGCCGACGAAAGTCGGCTGGCCCAGCGCTTCGCTCCACGAACGCAAGGCGTCCGGCGAAAGGGCCGCGATCGCCGGGGAAAGATGCGGCATCGCCTCGCGATAACGGGTGAGGAATTGCGGCAGCGGCTCGCTATGCGTCAGATTCAGCCCGCCGCGCCCGGCCATCAGCAATTTGCGCCCCACCGACGGCATCGCATCAAAGACCGTGACCGCAGCACCTCCATGTGCCAGCACTTCAGCCGCCATCAGCCCAGCCGGGCCGGCGCCGATGATGGCGACGTGAGGGTGCGATGAAGCAGGCAATTGCCCTCTTACAGCTTCGCGCCCGTTCGTGCCGCGGCGTGACCGACATATTTTTGGGTCTGCTGGAAGGCGCCCTCCAAGGCCCTCGCCTGCGACATGTCGCTGATCTCAGCGAAATGCGCCGCGACGGCCTCGGGAGTCCACTCCGACGACGCCAGGTTGATGCCCTCGCTTTCCATGACTTTTATCAGGGCAAAGGATCCCGCGCCCGCGCCCATGATGGTTCGGGTCGGTGCGCCCTCTCCGAGCAGAAACAGCACCGCCGGCGTGATCGCTTCCGGCCGCATCAGCGCCAGCGCCTGCGGCGGCAGCAGTTCTTCCGTCATCCGCGTCGCTGCCGTCGGCGAGATGGTGTTGACACGGATGTCGTTCTTGCGGCCTTCCTCGGCCAGGACGTTCATCAATCCGACCATGGCGGTTTTCGCCGCGCCATAATTGGCCTGGCCAAAATTGCCGAACAGGCCCGATGACGAGGTGGTGAGGACGATGCGGCCGTAATTGCGCTCGCGCATACTGTTCCACACCGCCTTGCAGCAATAGAAGCTGCCGTTGAGATGGACATCGATCACCTTGGCGAAATCGCTAACCTCCATCTTGGCAAAGGATTTGTCGCGCAGGATGCCGGCATTGGCGCAGAGCAGATCGACGCCGCCCCACGCCTTGGTGGTGCGATCCACCATCGCGCTGACCTGCCCGAAATCAGAGACGTCGGCGCCGTCGGCGATCGCCACGCCGCCGGCGATCCGGATTTCCTCGACCACGGCTTCCGCTGCTGACAGCGATCTGCCGCTGCCGTCGCGGGTGCCGCCAAAATCATTGACCACGACTTTGGCGCCGCGGCTTGCCAGACCCAGCGCGTGCGCGCGTCCAAGCCCGTTACCCGCGCCGGTGACGATGGCGACGCGTCCGTCAAACCTGATGGTCATAATGGCTGTTCCCGGTTTTTTACGCAAAATAGATCAGGCCGAGCCAGTCGGCCACCAGCGCGGGCTTGTCCTCGCCCTCGATCTCGACGCTGACAGTGGTGCGCGACAGCAACTCCGTCGGCTTACGCAGCCTGGCCTCGGCCAGCGTGAAGCGGCCGCGGACGCGCGAGCCGGAGCGCACCGGCGAGATGAAGCGCAGCCGGTCGAAGCCGTAGTTCACCCCCATCGTGATGCCCTCTATGATCGGCATGACCTCGTAGGACATGATGCTCAGGAGCGACATCGTCAAAAAGCCATGCGCCACGGTGGCGCCGAACGGCGTTTCCTGTTGGGCGCGAGCGGGGTCGACGTGGATGAATTGATGATCCTCGATCACCTCCGCAAAGGCGTCGATCCGGGGCTGATCGACCAGGTGCCATGACGAGACGCCGACCTCGTGGCCGACCATGTCCCGATAGGCGGAGAGCGAAATCGGCGGCTTCTTCCAGACCTCGTTCATGGATCAGTTCTCCGCCGATCCGGTGGACCGCGCCGACGGCAGCTCCGGAAAATCCTCTTCGCGGAATTCGGTGCCGCGCAGCGCGTCATCACGATCATTGTCGTGCTCCAGCCGGCGCAACTGCACGCGTCGGATCTTGCCGGAGATCGTTTTCGGCAATTCGTCGACGAGTTCAATCCGCCGGATGCGCTTGAAGGGCGCCAGCCGGGCATGCAGGTGCCGGAAGATCGACAGCGCGGTTTCCCGCGAGCGCTCCCGCCCCGAGACCAGCAGCACATAGGCCTTGGGAACGGCAAGGCGGATCGGATCGGGACTTGGGACAACCGCGGCCTCGGCGATCGCTTCGTGTTCCAGCAGGATGCTCTCCAATTCGAACGGGCTGATCCGGTAGTCGGACGATTTGAAGACATCATCGGAGCGGCCGACGAAGGTCAGGTAACCCTCATCGTCGGCAAATACCACATCGCCAGAGCGATAGAGCTCGCCGTCGGCGCCACTCAGTTGGCCGTCCTCGCCTTGATAGCCTTGCATCAGGCCCGCTGGCCTGTCGTCTCCGAGCACCAGGGTGACCTCGCCCTCTCTGGCGACGTTTCCGTCGCTGTCGGTGACCTGAACGCGATATCCCGGCAGCGGACGGCCCATCGATCCGACCTTCACTTTTTGCCCCGGCGAGTTGCCCGCCAGCGCGGTGGTTTCAGTCTGGCCATAACCATCGCGGATGGTCAGCCCCCAGGCCGCGCGCACCTGATCAATCACTTCGGGATTGAGCGGCTCGCCGGCGCCACAAACCTCGCGCAGCGAGACCTCAAAGCTTGCAAGATCTTCCTGAATGAATAGCCGCCACACCGTCGGAGGCGCACAGAGCGTGGTAACGCCGCATCTGCCGATGGTCGCAAGCAGCCCCTTGGCATCGAACCGCGGCTGATTGACGACGAACACCGTGGCGCCGGCATTCCACGGCGCGAAAAAGCAGCTCCAGGCATGCTTGGCCCAACCCGGCGACGAAATATTCAGATGAATATCGCCTGGCTGCAGCCCAAGCCAATACATCGTCGACAACCCGCCGACCGGATAGCTACGCTGGCTGTGCCGCACCAGTTTCGGTTTGGCCGTGGTACCCGAGGTGAAATACAGCAGCATCGGGTCGTCAGGATTGGTTGGTCCGTCGGGCACGAACGATTCCGAAAAATCCGCGGCCCGTTCGAACGGCAGCCAGCCCGCGTGATCGGCAGCGGCATTGACGACGATCCGGATCAGTTGATCGCCGCCGAGGCCAGCGAATTTGGCGACCTGGTCCTGCGACGCCACCACGACCCGGGCGCGGCCGCGATCGAGCCGGTCACGCAGTTCGTCCGGGGTCAAAAGCGTGGTCGCCGGAATCACCACCACACCGAGCTTCATCGCCGCCAGCATGGTCTCCCACAGCGGAACGAGGTTGCCAAGCAGAAGCAGCAGATGATCGCCGCGTTTCAGGCCCTGCGCGCGCAGGAAGTTTGCCACTTGATTGGACCGGCGAGACAGCGCCAAAAACGACAATCGGGTCTCCCGATTGCTAAAGGCATCGACGATCCATAGCGCGGAACGATCCCGGCTGTCAGCATTGCGCGCCAGCTCCGCATCGAACCAGTCGAGCGCCCAGTTAAACGGCACCGGTTCCGGCCAACGGAAATGCGCCACCGCCCTGTCGTAATCGGTCCGATGGGTGAGCAGGAATGCGCGGGCTTGCTGAAATGTGGTCATGCGCTACTCGCTAGCACGTCGTTTCCGATTATCTCGGACCTCATCCTGAGGAGCATCGCGAAGCGAGGCGTCTCGAAGGATGACCCCGGGTAATGACAGCGCAAACTGCCATCCTTCGAGACGTGCGCGATAGTCGCGCGCTCCTCAGGATGAGGTCTGTGCTTGTTGCTGCCGATCGCTTGCATGGAATACATCCACTACTTTCCGGCCAGTTCGCGCACGTGCTGGATGATCCCGGAGAAGTCGACACCGCCGTGGCCGTCGGCGTCGAAGGCCCGGTAGATTTCCTGCGCATGCCGGCCGAGCGGGGTCGCTGCGCCGGCGGCCTTGGCCGCATCCTGCGCCAGCGTCAGATCCTTCACCATCAGGGCCGAGGCAAAACCCGGCTTGTAATCGTTGTTGGCCGGCGACGTCGGCACCGGTCCCGGCACCGGACAATAGGAGGTCAGCGACCAGCATTGTCCTGACGAAGTCGATGCCACATCGAACAGGGCCTGATGCGAAAGGCCGAGCTTTTCGGCCAGCGCAAAGGCTTCGCTGACCGCGATCATGGAAATGCCCAGAATCATGTTGTTGCAGATTTTGGCCGCCTGGCCGGCGCCGGCGCCGCCGCAATGCACGATCTTCTTGCCCATGTTTGCCAGCACCGGCCTTGCGGCCGCGAAGGCTTGTTCCTCGCCACCACACATGAACGTCAAGGTCGCGCCCTTGGCACCGCCGGTGCCTCCTGACACCGGCGCATCGACCGAGGCGACGCCATGCCGGGTCGCCAACGCATGCGCCTGTTTCGCGCTTTCGACGTCGATGGTCGAGCAATCAATCATCAGCGCCCCCTTGCGCGTCGATGGAAGCACGTCGCTCCAAACGGACAGCACATGCTTGCCGGCAGGCAACATGGTAATCACGACCTCCGCGCCACCAACGGCTAAAGCCGCGCTCTCGGCGATGGCAGCGCCATCGCTCTTGGCCTGGTGGCGGGAGGCCTCCACCAGATCGAACGCCATTACCTGGTGACCGGCCTTGACCAGATTGGCGGCCATTGGCCCACCCATATTGCCGAGGCCGATAAATGCAATCGTTGTCATTTCGAATTTCCTCGCTATTTTTCGTGCGCGAAAACGAGTTCGTCGGCGCCGATTTCCGCGAAGTAGGGCGCGACCATCGCGGGCGTCACCTCTTCGATCCGCGCCGGCGACCAGCGGGGATTGCGATCCTTGTCGATCACGGCCGCGCGAATGCCTTCACGAAAATCGTCGCTCCTGAACACCTCCAGCGCGGCGCGATACTCCCGCACCAGGCATTGCTCGAGCGAGGACGAGGCACGCGCCAGCCGCATCAGTTTCAGGGCGACAACCATGCCGCGTGGCGACTTTCCATTCAACGTCAGAAGCGTCGATTGCGCCAGCTCCGAGCCCTCGCGTTGCAGGGCGGAGACGATATCTGCCATCCGGTCATGGCAAAACCAGCGATCGATGGCTGATTGGATCGCCGCGACCGGCCCGGCGCGCTCGCCGGTCGAAAAGCCATCGATCAAGGCTTTGACCGCGCGCGCGGTCGTACCGGCAGGAAGCTTCGTGAGCTCTTGGCGCAAAGCGGCAAGCCTGTTCGAAGCCACGACCGCGTCGGCAAAATGGGCAAAGACCGCGTCGGGACCATTCATGGTCTCGCCGGTCAATCCGAAATAGGTACCGGTCTCGCCCGGCGCGCGCGACAAAAGCCAGGTACCGCCGACATCCGGGAAGAAACCAAGGCCCACCTCCGGCATCGCCAACCTCGTTCGCTCGGTGACAATGCGATGGGAGCCATGCGCCGAAAGACCGACGCCGCCGCCCATCACGATGCCGTCCATGAAGGCGACATAGGGTTTTGGCAAGGCCGCAATGCGGGCGTTGAGAATATACTCCTCGCGCCACAGGATCTTACCGAGATCGCCGCCAGCCTTTGAACTTTCGTACAGCGCCCTGATATCGCCGCCGGCGCACAGGCCGCGGTCGCCAGCGCCTTCGAGCAGGATCAGGCCGACCGCGGGATCAGGTTCGAACGCATCGAGCGCCTTTTCGATCTCGCGAAACATCTCGAGCGTCACGGCATTGATCGCCTTCGGCCGGTTCAGCCTGATGACGCCCGCATTGCCTTCGCGCCGCGCGATCAGGTCGGGCTCGGAACCGGTGACCGCAGCCGCCTGAGCCTTCATCGCGCGTCCTCGATCAGCTTGCGCGCCACGATCAGCCGCATGATTTCGTTGGTACCTTCGAGAATCTGGTGCACGCGCAGATCGCGCACGATTTTTTCCATGCCGTACTCGCTGAGATATCCGTAGCCGCCGTGCAGCTGCAGAGCCTGGTTGGCGACCTCGAATCCGACATCGGTGCCGAAGCGCTTGGCCATCGCGCAGAGCTTGGTGGCCTCAGGATCCCGGCGATCGAGCGCAGCGGCGGCTCGCCAGACCAAGGTGCGCGCGGCTTCCAGTTCGGTCGCCATGTCGGCGAGCCGGAATTGTAGCGCCTGAAACTCATCGAGCCGTTTTCCGAAGGCCTTGCGCTCCTTCATGTAAGTGAGCGATTGGTCGAGTGCGCTTTGCGCCCCGCCGAGCGAACAGGCCGCGATGTTGATGCGGCCGCCGTCGAGCCCGGCCATTGCGATCTTGAAGCCGATGCCTTCGTCGCCCAGCCGGTTGGCAACGGGCGCCCGCGCGTTCTCAAATATCACCGCTCGGGTCGGCTGCGCGTTCCAGCCCATCTTGCGCTCGTTGGCGCCGAACGACAGCCCCGGCGTGCCGGCTTCGACCACGATGGTGGAGATACCCCCGGGGCCGTCGCTACCGGTCCGCACCATCACCACATAGAGATCGCTTTGGCCGGCGCCGGAAATGAACTGCTTCTGGCCGTTGAGCACATAATGGTCGCCGTCGCGCACGGCGCGGGTGCGCAACGCCGCGGCGTCCGATCCGGCGCCGGGTTCGGTCAGGCAATAGCTCGCCAGCCATTCCATGGTGCAGAGTTTCGGCAGCCATTGGTGCCGCTGGCTGTCATTGCCAAAGGCGTCGATCATCCAGGAGGCCATGTTGTGGATCGAGATGAAGGCCGACACCGTCGGGCAGCCCTGCGCCAGCGCCTCGAAGATCAGCGCCGCATCGAACCGCGTCAGCGCCGAACCCCCGACATCGTCGCGGATATAGATGCCGCCGATGCCAAGCCTGGCCGCCTCGCGCATCACATCGACCGGCAGGTGCTTGTCCTCATCCCAGCGCAGCGCGTGCGGCGCGATCTTGGCCGCGGCAAACGCTCGCGCCATGTCGCGAACGGCGATCTGGTCCTCGTTGAGGGCAAAGTGTGTCATTCGGGCCGCCAGTCCGAAAGCAGCATCACGTGACGCGCGAGGCCGGTACCGGCAATCTTCGCGGTGAACCTGCGGTCGGCGGTGACGAGCTGCCCGCCAAGCTGGCGCGCCGCTTCAAGATAAATCAGATCGTAGATCGGATGACGAATAGCGCAGGCATTCTCAAGCGCTGGCTCGATCAGCTCGTCGACCGCAAGAAGGCCGTCCAAGTACATCGGCAACGACCGAAAATACGTGCACGATTCTGCCACCGACATCAGCCCCGCTGTCGCTTTGCGGCTCAAGGCGTTTGCGACCTCCGTCAGGATCAATCGCGGAGCGAACAACCTGTGCTTGCTTGCGGAAAGCTCGTCGGCCACCAAAGCATCCGTCTCAGCAACGAACCATTTCAACGCGACGCTCGCGTCGACGATGAAATCGCTCACTCCAAACCTTCCCGAATTTCATCCAGCGTCAGCGAGGGCTGGATTTCCGGATGTTGCGATCTAAAGTACCGCGACACAGCAACGCGTTCTTCCGGCGAGAATGGCGCCTTGCTCTTCAGAAGTTCCTCGACTTCCTCTTCGAACGTGCGGCCATTGGCGCGCGCACGGCGCTCGAACGCGGCCTCCAGTTCATCCGCGCGACCACTTGTCTCTGCCTCAGCCATCGGGCTTCTCCAAAATATCCAGCCTAAGGATACCTCAATTCATGGTTGGAATCGAGAACTCCGCGCCTTCCTTGACGCCGGAGGGCCAGCGCGCGGTGACGGTTTTGGTCTTGGTGTAGAAACGGATCGAATCCGGCCCGTGCTGGTTGAGATCGCCGAAACCGGATTTCTTCCAGCCGCCGAAGGTGTAATAGGCGATCGGCACCGGGATCGGCACGTTGATGCCGACCATGCCGACATTGACCTTGGCCGCGAAATCCCGCGCGGCGTCGCCGTCGCGGGTGAAGATTGCAACGCCGTTTCCGTAGTCGTGGTCTGACGGCAGGCTCAGCGCCTCGTTATAGTCGTGCGCGCGCACGACCGAGAGCACGGGCCCGAAAATCTCTTCCTTGTAGATGCGCATGTCTTTGGTCACATGGTCGAACAGGCATCCGCCCATGTAAAAGCCGTTCTCATAGCCCTGCATCTTGAAGCCTCGGCCATCGACCGCGAGTGTGGCCCCCTCCTTAATTCCGATCTCGACGTAGTTCTTGACGCGATTAAGCGCCTCCCGGGTGACCAGCGGTCCGTAATCCGCCGACGGATCGATCGAGGTGCCGATCTTCAGGGATTCGACCCGCGGGATCAGTTTTTCCATCAGCCTGTCGGCGGTGGTCTTGCCGACGGGGACCGCGACCGAAATCGCCATGCAGCGCTCGCCGGCCGAGCCGTAGCCCGCGCCGATCAGCGCATCGACGGTCTGGTCCATGTCGGCGTCCGGCATCACGATGGCGTGGTTCTTGGCCCCGCCGAAACATTGCGCGCGTTTGCCGGTGGCCGCCGCCCGCTCGTAGATATATTGCGCGATCGGGGACGAGCCGACGAAGCCGACGGCGCGGATGTCGGCGTCGTCGAGGATGGCGTCGACCGCTTCCTTGTCGCCATTGACGACATTGAGGATGCCCGGCGGCAGGCCGGCCTCGATCATCAGCGCCGCCAGCGCCATCGGCACGCCGGGATCGCGCTCCGACGGCTTGAGCACGAAGGCATTGCCGCAGGCGATCGCGGGCGCGAATTTCCACATCGGGATCATGGCCGGGAAATTGAACGGCGTGATGCCGGCGACGACGCCGAGCGGCTGCCGCATCGAATAGATGTCGATGCCGGGTCCGGCGCCTTCGGTATACTCGCCCTTCATCAGATGCGGGATACCACAGGCGAATTCGACCACTTCCAGGCCGCGCTGGATGTCGCCCTTGGCATCGGGCACCGTCTTGCCATGCTCCCGCGCCAACAGGTCGGCGAGCTTGTCATAGTCACGCTGCGCCAATTCGAGGAACTTCATTAGGATGCGGGCGCGACGCTGCGGGTTGGTGGCACCCCATTCCACCTGCGCGGACTTGGCATTCTCCACGGCGGCACGCAGCTCGGCTCTGGAGGCCAGCGCCACCTTGGCCTGGACCTCGCCGGTCATCGGCTCGAACACGTCGGCAAACCGGCCGGAAGTGCCCTCGACCTCGCGGCCGCCAATGAAATGTCCGATTTCGCGCATGAGTTCCTCCATAGGCTTATGGGCAAGGGCCGGTTTTGCCGGCATCTTGCAGTCTTTGCGGCATTTGGAAAGGGTGTCGACGCGCAGCGCATTTGCGAAAATGCGGGACTCGCCCACAATTTCCGTCCCCTACGACCAACGTCGAAGCCCGCGGCTTCAAGGCCGTATCACCGCGGCGGCGAAGCCGCGGCCTTTTTTGCGGAAGTCCTCTTCACCGGCTTCGGCGCTGAGCCGCGATCGAGCACGGCATCGCGGCCGGCGGCTAGCATTGCGTCGGAGAACTCGCCTTGACCGGCGATGCGGGCCAGCACCAGCGTCCCCATCATGGTCGCGATCGCTGCCATAGCCTGTTTGCGCGCGGCCTCGGGCGGCAGTTCAGGAATCTGCTCGGCCAGGAAATCGATCATCTGCTCTACCTTGGCGGCGAAGGCCTTGCGGGTTTTCGGGCTCTCGCGGGCGATATCGGCAGCAAGTGTCGGAACGGCGCAGCCATGGCCGGGATCGTCGCGGTGAAGGGGGGTCAGATACGATGCCACGATCGTCGCAAATCGCTCATCCTTCGGGGTCTGTTCGGCAAGCCTGCGCCAGCGCTCCGTCGAGCGGTTCATCGCATCGACAAAGGCCTCGATCACCAACGCCTCGCGCGATGCAAAATGGGCGTAGAACCCGCCATGGGTGAGGCCCGCATCCTTCATCAAATCGGCGACGCCGATGCCATGGGCCCCCTTCTCGCGAAGCCGTACCGAAGCTTTCTTCACGATCCGCTCGTGGGTTTCGAGTTTATGTTCCCTGGAGTAGCGCATGGCAGTTCCATAAAATGTTTGGGATCATATAATAGCACTCATCCGCCGGGAAAGCTGCATCTATTTGTAAGGTCGGCGCCGGGCGGTAGCCGAACAGATACCCCGCGCCATCCTGTGCCCACCGCGGCTTGACAAGGCCCAGCATTAAATCGGGAATACCCACTCTCGATCAAATTTACTCCGGCCGGCGAGAACGCTCATGCACATGCTCAATCCCTATTGCGGCGTCGACCGCGACCCCCGCGGCGTCGTTCGCCTCACGATCTGCAATGCCGGCGCGTTGAATATCCTGGGATCCGCCGCCATCAATGGCGTTCGGGAGGGGCTGCAGGCGCTCGCCGCCGAGCGGCATATTCGCGCGCTCATCCTCGCCGGCGAAAGCGAAAAGAGCCTGATCGGCGGCGCCGATATCAAGGAAATGGCCAAGCTCGATCAGGCCTCCGCGGAAGTCTTCATCGCCGGTCTGCGCGATCTATGCGAGGCCGTGCAAGCCTTTCCGAAGCCGGTGATCGCGCGACTGCCCGGCTGGTGTCTCGGCGGCGGTCTCGAAGTCGCGGCGGCTTGCGATTTCCGGATCGCCGCGCACGATGCCAAATTCGGCATGCCCGAAGTCAGGGTCGGCATTCCCTCCGTGATTCATGCCGCGCTGTTGCCTAGGCTGATCGGCTGGGGCCGCGCCCGCTGGCTGGTGATGACGGCCGAGACGATCGACGCTCCGACCGCATTGGCGTGGGGCCTGGTCGACGTCGTGGCGCCGCAAGGCGGCCTCGACGCGGCGGTCGAGCGCACCTTGGGCATGCTGCTGCAGGGCGCGCCGGAAGCCTTGCGCGCGCAAAAGGCCCTGCTCCGGCGATGGCAGGAATTGCCGCTGAAAGAGTCCATCGATCTCAGCATCGGCGTGTTCGGGCAATCCTTCCTGACCGGCGAACCGCAGCGTTTGATGCAGGGCTTCATCGACCGCAAAAGGTAGGTCCCTGAGAATGTAAAAGCACTTTCGGTTAACGCAGTTGCATGATACGCTATCAAAAGTTGTATAATGTGGTAGATCCTGTCTAAGATAGTTACTCCCAGATCCACGATTTTTACCGGCAATTCTGTTTCCAAGGCTTCGGCATTTTCTACAGTAGGATTCAAGATGGATACGTCCGATCCGGGCCGACTGTCGCGTCGGTCCCTGCTCCGTGCGATGGCCGCATTGGCGGGAACGGCAGCACTGCCGCCGTTTGGCATGCGGCCGACCCGTGCCACGACGCCGGACCTGCCCCGGGATTTTGGCAAGGGCCGGAGCGTTGCGGTGATCGGCGCCGGCATGGCCGGTTTGACCGCCGGCTGGAAACTGGCCAAATCGGGCTTCAAGGTTACCATCTATGAAGCCAACAGCCGCTATGGCGGACGCAGCCTGACGGTGCGGCCGGATGACGACAACGGCCAGCGTGGCGCCTATAGAAAATGGTGGTTCAACAAATACAATCCGCAAGCGCTGTTCCCGGCGATGTACGTTTCCCGCTACAAAGAGGACAAGGCACCGCCCGAACGCCCTCCCAACGTCGAACAGGTCTGCAAGTTCGCGGACGACACCTGGCACCCGGGCGATGACAAGCCGCCGGTCGAGTTGTTCCTCAATGCCGGACCGGGGCGCATTCCCAGCGACCACGCTCATCTGCTGCAATTGTGCGGCGAGATCGGTGTCGAGCTGGAGCCATACATATTTCAATCGAACTACAATCTTTTGAGGAGCAAGAACTTCAGGGACGGCCAGCCCATCGCCTACAATCAGATCAATTACAGCCTGAGAGGTGAACTCGCCGCAAAATGGGCTAGAGTGGAAAATCCCACCTGCAATTTCGATGAAGATCCCACCGGGATGCTTCGCATGCTCCAGCAATTCGGCGATCTGGACGGGAAGTGTGAATTCCCCTCTTCCGCCCGCCTCGGCTACAGCGATCTCCCAGGCGGATGGAATACGCCCGGCAAGATCAAGGACAAGGTGGCTCTGGAGGACGTGCTGAAATCAGGCTTTGTCGGGGGTGGCGATCCCGAGTTGACGCCGGGCTCGTTTCTTTTCAACGCCGATAATATCCTGTGGCAGAATTCGCTGATGCAGCCAGTTGGCGGCATGGATCGGATCTGGCAACGGCTTCTGGTGCAGCGCATTCCCGAGGCAGCGATTCGGCTGCAGCCGAACGATCCGCGTGAGCCGGGGATGCGACGACGGCAGATCCGCTATGTCGGCGACCTCGTCCTGTTGCAGCATCCGGTAACCCGCATCGAGAATGTCCAGAATACGAAAATCCGCGTCACCACCAAAAACTCGGTCGAGGTCGCGGATTTCTGCCTCTCGACCATGGCGCCGAACCTTCTGCAGGGGATTCTTCCTGCCGATCAATTTCCCAGGACTTTCACGGAGGCGTTGGGCAAGGTCGAGCAGGTTCCGGCGATCAAGGTAGGCTGGCAGGCAAGAACCCGCTTCTGGGAGAAAGAAAACCACATCTATGGCGGGATCAGCTGGACCGACGACGACATCGGACAGATCTGGTACCCGTCGGACGAATTCAATGCCCCGACGGGCGTGCTGACCGGTGCTTACAACCGCGGTCCGGTGGCAGAAAAGTTCGGCAGGCTGACGCAGGCGCAGCGTATTGCCAAGGCGCTGGAAGGCGGGCAGCACCTGCATCCGGCCACCGGACCGAACCAACCCGGCTTCGAAAGCGAGATCTACACCGACCGCGGCGTCACCATCGCCTGGCACTACATGCCTTTCCAGGTCGGCGGTTGGGCTGGCCTGACCGCTACCCGACAGCCCGAGATCTATCAGGCCATCATCAAGCCGCAGGGGCAGCTCTATCTGGCCGGCGATGCCTACAGCTACCTGCCGGGCTGGCTGGAAGGCGCGGTGACCTCGGTCTACAAGGCGATCGAGGCACTTCCGCCGGCGTAGGCAGACCCCCCATAACCGGCCGCCGGTCTGCGGAGATGAAGTGGACCCGGCGGCGAAGTTTGTGGCAGCGCCTGGCTGGCGACGGGCGGGGCGCCATCTCATCACGACAAAATCATCCGGCGGCCGCCGTTGCAATTTTTACCACTCATCGTATGATGACCATAATCTTAATCCGCGATCGAGCACAAGGAACCACCCCCATGGCCGCAGCTTCCGATCACGTCACCATCGTATCCGCCGCCCGCATGCCGCTCGGTCGATTCATGGGGGATCTCTCAGGATTAAATGGGTTCAACTCAATCACGGAGACTGCATGAATGATGGCAATGTCCGGAATCGAGGGAAATATGCCATTTAAGACAAATCGCGGATCATGTCATATCGCGCGAAGGTCGAGCGGACTGTCAACCGACTGACGCTTGGCTCATCACACCTTATCTCATCCGGAATTCCGGCAAGGAACTATCATGATCTCAACTTGGCTGTCGGCCGCCCTCGCCCGCCGCAACATCCATTATGGCTGGATGATGGTCGGCGTGACCTTTCTGACCGCGCTGGTCAGCGCCGGCGCGGTTGGCGCGCCCGGTGTTTTCATCGTGCCGCTGCAGAAGGAATTCGGCTGGAGCACCGCGGCGATTTCATCGGCGCTGTCGATCCGCTTCATCCTGTTCGGACTGATGGCGCCTTTCGCAGCAGCGCTGTTGAACCGCTACGGGCTGCGCCGGGTGACGCTGGCGGCGCTCCTGATCGTGTGCTCGGCGCTGGTGGCCTCGCTGGCCATGACCGAAGTCTGGCAATTGATCCTGCTCTGGGGTGTCGTGGTCGGCATCGGCACCGGCATGACCGCGCTGGTACTGGGCGCTACCGTCGCGGCGCGCTGGTTTAACGCGCGACGTGGGCTTGTCGTTGGCATCCTCACGGCAAGCATGGCGACCGGACAACTCGTGTTCCTGCCGCTGTTGGCTGCCATCACCGAGCGGATGGGCTGGCGCGCGGCGCTCGGCCTGATGTGCGGGATGCTGGCGGTCGCGGCGTCGGCGGTGATGCTGGTGATGCGCGATCGTCCAAGTGACCTAGGCTTGCGGCCGTTCGGCGACAACGGCACGGAGCCTTTGCCTGTGGCACCTGCCAACACCGCGCCGATTACCGCGGCAGCGCTCGGCGCGCTACGCGATGCCGCCAAGCAGCGGGTGTTCTGGATTCTATTCGCAACCTTCTTCATCTGCGGTGCCTCTACCAACGGCCTGATCCAGGTGCACCTGATTCCGATGTGCCTCGATTTCGGCATTCCACAGGTTCAGGCCGCAAGCCTGCTGGCGGCCATGGGCGTGTTCGATTTCTTCGGCACCATCATTTCGGGCTGGCTGTCCGACCGTTACGACAATCGCTATCTCCTGTTCTGGTATTATGGCCTGCGCGGCCTGTCGCTGTTGTTCCTGCCGTTCTCCGATTTCTCGTTCTACGGCCTGTCGCTGTTTGCGATGTTCTATGGCCTCGACTGGATCGCAACCGTGCCGCCGACGGTGCGGTTGACTGCGCAGCGGTTCGGGCCGGAGCGCGCCAACCTGGTGTTCGGCTGGATTTTTACCGGCCATCAAATGGGTGCTGCGACCGCGGCCTTCGGCGCCGGCCTGTCGCGGACGCTGCTTGCGAGTTATCTGCCGGCCTTCTTCGCAGCCGGCGCACTCTGCGTCATCGCGGCCGTGATCACCCTGACGATCGCGAAGGCGCCGAAGCCCGTAGCAGTGTGAATCTCTTCTCCCTCTCCTCGCCCTTCGCGGGGCGAGGGGCAGAAACTAAGGCCTGATCGTCATATTCGTGGCCGGTCCCGGCGTGCGCAGCGGCTCGGCGAGGCGTGCGAATTCGCACAATAGCGAACGCGTCTTGCGGGGGTCGATGATCTCCTCGACCCAGAATTTTTCGGCCGAGCGGAACGGCGAGCGCAATTTGTTCAGACGGTCCTCGATCTCCTTCAGCTTTGCTTGCGGATCGTCCGATGCCTCGATGTCGGCGCGATAGGCGGCCTCGATGCCCCCCTCCAGCGGCAGCGAACCCCAATAGGCCGAGGGCCAGGCATAGCGCAGCGAGAAGCGGTCCGCCGGCTGATGCACGACGCCGGCGACGCCGAACGAATTGCGGATGATGATGGTGCACCAGGGCACGGTGGTCTGGTTGACGGCGGCCATGGCGCGCACGCCGTGGCGGATGGTCGCCGCCTTCTCGGCTTCCAGGCCGATCATGAAACCCGGACAGTCCATCAGATAGACAATGGGAAGATGGAAGGTCTCGGCAAAATCGACCCAGCGTACCACCTTCTGGCAGGCTTCCGCCGTCCACGAGCCACCGTAATGATAGGGATCGCTGGCCAGCACCAGCACGGCGCGGCCTTCGAGCCGCGCCAGTCCTGCGATGATCGGGCGGCCGAAATTGCCAGCCATCTCGAAGAACGAGCCATGGTCGACGACGGCACTGATGATCGGGCGCATCTTGTAGACTTGGCGGCGATTGCGCGGCACCGCAGAGATCAACGATTCCTCCGATCGCTCCGGATCATCGTCGGCGACAATGGTCGGCGGCAATTCGTAGACCGAAGACGGCAGATAGGAGAGGAAGCGCCTTGCGCGCTCGAACGCCTCCTCCTCGCTATCGACGGCATCGTCGACGCCGCCGGCCCTGGTCTGGATCTCGGCGCCACCGAGCTCCTGCTTGCTGAGATCCTGGCCGAGCCGTTTGACGACCGGCGGCCCCGCAACGAACATCGCGGAGTCCTTTGTCATCACCGAATAGTGGCTGGCGGCCAGTCTTGCCGCGCCAAGTCCTGCGACTGAACCCAGGCCGAGGGCGACCACCGGAACGCGCGCCATGTTGGCCGTCGTGTAGGCGTACCAGCGGGTGCCGCCAATGCCGCCTGGCAGATTGGCGGCGCCCTTGGTCTCGATGGTCTTGACCGAGCCGCCGCCACCGGAGCCTTCGATCAGACGGATGATGGGCAGCCGAAAATCGTGCGCCATCTCCTCCGCCATCAGCGGTTTTGCCGAGATCGAAGCATCAGCCGAGCCGCCGCGAACCGTGAAATCGTCGCCGACCACGACCACGGTGCGGCCAGCGATCCGGCCGCGGCCGAACACGCAATTGGCCGGCGTCAAATCCCTCAGTTCACCGTGCGCGTCATAATCGGCAGTGCCGGCAATCCCGCCGATCTCATGAAAGCTTTCGACCAGCCTGTCGATCCGCTCGCGAACGGTAAGCCGGCCCTGGTCGCGCTGCCGCTTGACCTTGTCGACGCCACCCATCTCGCGCGCGAAGGCTTCGCGGCGAGCGAGGTCGTCGAGCTCTGGCTTCCAGTTCATGACGGGCGTCCCCCTTTGCAGATCAAGCTACCTCAGGCAATCTGCCGTCACAACCAAAAGCCATTCAGACGATGGCAGGAAGAACGTGAATGCCGGAAATCAAGATCGTGACCGAGGTGGCCGGGCGCGTCTGCGCCATTCTCGTTGAAGTCGGCGCCAATGTCGGCAACGGCGAGGACATTGCCATGGTCGAAGCCATGAAGATGGAAATTCCAGTCGCCGTGCCGGCCGCGGGCAGGCTCAAGACGATCCTGGTCCGTCTCGATGAGGTCGTCGCCGAAGGTCAGGTGCTGGCCATCCTCGAGACCTGACCGCAACGTTGCCGCGCTGGAACTGCCGCATAAAACGCCATCGAATCTGTTTCGGCCATGCCCGATGCACCGTAGCATCGGCGCGTGCCAGCCAAACTTCGCTCGACAGGACAGGATATGAACAACTTTCGATCGGCCCACCACCACAACAGCAAAAATTGGGCCGCCGCAAAGCCGCCCCTGCTGCGATTCTTGAGCGCCTGTCATGCGGATTTTGCTGCTGATACCGGCGGCACGGTCGCCGATTATATTCCCGAGCTTGGCAAGGCCGACCCCGATCATTTCGGCATCGGCCTTGCGACGCTTGACGGGCACGTCTACGAGGTCGGCGACAGCAGGATTGCCTTCACGATCCAGTCGATGTCCAAGCCGTTCGTGTTCGCGCTGGCGCTGGATACGCTTGGCGCGGCCCGGGTGGAGAGCCAGATCGGAGTGGAGCCGTCGGGCGATCCCTTCAATTCGATCCGGCTCAACGCCGACAATCATCCCTTCAATCCGATGGTCAATGCCGGCGCGATTGCCTGCTCCGGTCTTATTTACCAAGCCAAGGGCGACGGTGCGTTCGACTATATTCGTCGGGCATTGGGCCGCTTTGCCGGACGCGAACTGGATATCGACGAAGCGGTCTACGCCTCCGAAAGCTCAACCGGCGACCGCAACCGGGCGATCGGCTTTCTCCTGCGCAATTCCGGGGTCGTCAAGGACGATGTCGCAGCCGTGCTGGAGGTCTATTTTCGGCAATGCTCCGTGCTGGTGACCGCACGCGATATCGCTGTCATGGGCGCGACGCTCGCCAACCGCGGCACCAATCCCGTGACCGGGGAACAGGTCATGACCCCCTACGCGATCTCGCGGACGCTGTCGGTGATGACCTCTTCCGGCATGTACGACTATGCCGGCGAATGGATCTATCGCGTCGGGATCCCCGCCAAAAGCGGCGTCGGCGGCGGCATCCTGGCCGCACTGCCGGCGCGGCTCGGGCTCGGCAGCTACTCGCCGCGGCTCGACAGCCACGGCAACAGCGTGCGCGGCATCAAGGTCTGCGAGGCGCTGTCACAGCACTACGATCTGCACATGCTCAACCGCAGCGACGACGCCCGCAACAGCATCATCGCCGACTACAATATCGGCAAGCGTGCCTCCCGACGCAGCCGGCGGCCGCATGAGCAGAAGATTCTCGCCGTACATCACGCCGATGTCCGCATTCTCGAACTGGTGGGCACGCTGACCTTCTCCAATGTCGATTACATCTGGCGCCAGCTTGAGGCCAAGGAGCGCCCGCATTTCATCATCTTCGACCTGCGCCGCGTCGCGGCGATGACGCGCGCCGGCTCCCGCCTGCTGGCCGAGGGTTTTCGCGAGCTGGCGGTGTCGCACATCACCGCGATCATCTCCGGCATCAAGCGCGGCTCGCCACAATGGGAACCGCTCGACGAATGGGTCAAAGGCAGCTCCAATTTACGCAACTATCCGCTGCTCGACGATGCCATCGAATGGGCCGAGGACCAGATCGTCTATCGCCATGGCGGGTCGATCGACCAGATCGAGACCACCGAGCTTTCCGAACAGAGCCTGCTCGCGGGGCTAAGCCCGGATGAGCTGGCCGTGCTCGCTTCGCTCGGGAGCCTCCAGACCTATCAACCGGGGCAACGGATCATTGCGGCGGCAGAACCCGCGCTATCGATATTCTTTCTTCGCAGCGGCGTCGTCCACGTCAAGCTGCCCGACGGTGTCCGGCTGGCGACGCTCACGGCCGGGATGGCGTTCGGTGAAATGGCGCTATTGGAAACGCACCACATCGCCGACGTATTTGCCGATGTGGCCTCGACTGCGCTGGAGGTGCCGCTCTCCGACTTCCAGCGCTTCCGCGAACAACATCCGCGCCCTGGCGAGCGGATCATGCGAAATCTAGCGCTGCTGCTCGCTGACCGACTGAAGGTCGCCACCATCAGGGTGAATCTGCTGACGGCGACCTAGCTCGCCGCCGCGGATCCAACCACATCCTCGACCGGCTGCAGGTCGATCTCGAACGTCTCCAGAAACTTCGACGTCATGATGTAGAAGCCGACGGCGAGCTGCAGTTCGACCAGGGCCGCGGGTGTCAGTTTGGCGGCAATGGCGTTGAAGGTGGCGTCGGTTGGACGCCGCAGCGTCACGATCTCGTCGGTGAAAGCCAGCGCCGCGCGCTGCAACTCGTCGAAACAGGAGGCGCCTTGCCAATCCCCGAGCGCGGCATTCTGCTCATCCGTCACGCCGACGTATTTGCCGATCCGGCGGTGGGCAACGACTTCATAGGGTGCCTCGCAAAGAATTCCCGTGCGTGTGATGGCCAGCTCGCGCACCACCGGATCGAGTTCGCCTTTGTGCCGAATCGCGCCGCCGAGCCGGCAATATTGTTCGAGATGGCTCGGCGAATGCGCCATCATTCTAAAAATATTGGCGTTACGATTCTTGCCAAGGATTTCTCGGGTGCGCTCGCTTGATTCGACGGCGTTGCTGTAGTCGATGCGGGCCATGATTCGCCTCAATATTCCACGTCCTGGTTGTTGGTTGCACGCGGCACCATCGAACGCGCGCGCTGCGACCCCTCAATATGCTACCACCTTGCCTGCTGCTTTCAAAATTCCACGCCAGACGCACAAACCGGCTGCGCGCGGGCCAAAATGCCGCCGTATTGCTGCTCGATCTTGATGCGGTCGATATTCGCTGAGTGGGGACTCTTTAGTAGCGAATATCGTCGTGGGGCGTTCCGAGAAAAAAATAAATGGCCGTCGTCTGCGCACTCGCGCAGCGACGAGTCATGCCTGGGTCTAGGGAGAAGCGCATGCATGAAGCGGCCAAAAGGGCAGTCTCGGAAGCACTCGCGCAAATGCTGGCGGTGACGGCCATGCTTGTCATCGCCAGTTTTGTCTTTCATTGGGGGTGAATTTGCCCGCTGCGGTTGCGGGAGACTGAACGCGACGGGCAAGCCGGCCATTAGTTCCGCGTCGGCTGGCTTGCTGCGCCGCGCCTGTCACCGGGCGCGCGATAGCGCGACCCGGTGACTGGCATGTTGCGGCCAAACTGTATCCAGTTTGGCTTCGAAGCGCGATGAAGCGTCATCCCTGAAAGACCACGGCGTCGACCACGACGCAACCTTTGCCGGCGCGGTCGAGCAGTACCGGATTGAGGTCGAGACTCATGACCCGAGCGGCCGGATCGAGCATCAGTTCGCCGATCCGGACCACGGCTTCGCTGAGCGCATCGATATCCATCGGCGGCTCACCGCGGACGCCTGAAAACAGCGGCGCCACCCTCAGCCGGCGCAGCGCCTCGATCGCCTCATCCTTCGAGAAGGGCGGCAGCAACAGCGTGGTGTCACGGAAAATCTCGACATATTTGCCGCCGTCACCAACGGCCACGACCGGGCCGAAGACGGCGTCGCGATGCGCCCCGATCATGATCTCGCGCCGTCCGCCGGCCATCGCCGCGACGATGACCCCGTCGAACCGCAACCCCTGGCCGTTGATGATACCTTCCATGTCGGCGAAGGCCTCTGCCGCGTCCTCGACCGTCCTGATGCCGAGCTTCACCAGTCCAAGTTCGGACTTATGCGCAATATCGGCCGAGCAGCCCTTGACCACGAGCGGGCCGCCGATCGCGGCGAAGGCCGCCGCCACCTCGGCGCACGAGCGGCACAGACGATGGGCCACCACCGCGATGCCGCGCGCGGCCAGCAGGTCAAGACTGTCGGCTTCGTTGAGCATGGTGGTGGCCATCGCTGGCATCGGCGGCGAGGAAATCAGTCGGCCCTGCGCCTTGCGCAGTAGCGCGCGCGCCATCAACTCGCGATGGGCGAGAAACTGATGCAAAGCGCTGACCGCCTCGGTCTCGGTCGGGAATACCGACAGGCCTTGACTGCCAAATTGATCGGCGACGGAGCGCTGGGTCGCCGCAATCACCAGCGGCTTGCCGGTCTGCCGGCCGAACGCCGCGGCATCGCGCGCAAAGGCTTCCACATCATAGCCGGGACCAGCCACGGGAATGCCGATCAGGAAGGCGTCGGCCGCGGGATCTTCGGCAATGACCGGCAGGATGTCGCCGAACAGGGCGCTGTTGGACAACAGCGCCGCCGTGAGATCGATCGGGTTGGTGGTGGTGGCAAAACTGGGCAGGATGGACTTGAGCTTCACGTCGGTCTCCGGCGCGAGCCGTGCCATCGGCATGCCGACGGCCGTGGCCGCGTCGGCCGTCAGCACGCAGACCGCGCCGGAATTGCTGATCGCCACCAGCCGCCTGCCCCGGGGCTTCCAGCCCTTGAGGTACAGCTCGGTGGCTTCCACCAGGCCGCGCATTTCCGGCGCGCGCCAGATGCCGTGATGCTCGAAGAAGGCATCGACCACGCGATCCTCGTTGGCGAGCGCGCCGGTATGCGATTGCGCCGCCTGGCGGCCGGCTTCGGAGCGGCCGGACTTCAGCGCGATGATCGGCAGGTCGCGGTCGAGCGCGATGGCTGCCAGTTCCTCGAGGTATTTCTTCTCGGGGATGCTTTCGAGATAGAGCAGCAGCAGTTTGACCTCCGCGTCCTCGGCAACCGCGACTGCGAGTTCGCCGACGGAAATGTCGGCATCGTTGCCGGTGGCATGGGTATGACGGACGCCGATGCCGCGCTGGCGCAAAAACCCGACGGGCACCGTCGACAGCGCGCCGCTCTGGCTCAGCATCGCGACGTGGCCCTCCGCGCGGTCCATGTCCATGAACATGGTCGAAAAACTGGCGATCGCGCCGGTGCCGAAATTGGCCAGGCCTTGCGAGTTCGGACCGACGATGCGCATGCCAGCGCGGTGGGCGACCTCGACCATGCGCCGCTCCTTGGCCTTGCCAGCGACGGCATCGACCTCGCCAAAGCCCGACGCCATCACCACGGCGATCTTGACACCACGCGCGGCGCACGCCTCCACCGCTTCGATAGCATTGTCGCCGGCGACCGCGACGATCGCCATGTCCGGCGCCTCCGGCAGGTCGCCGAGGCTGCTGTAGCATGTGTGTCCCTGCACCTCGCGGCGCGACGGATTGATCGGAAAGATGCGGCCCTTGAAGCCGAACTTGTCGAGATAGTGCACCGGTCGGCCACCGACCTTGTTGGGATTTTCGCTAGCGCCGATGATGGCGACCGAGCGCGGATCAAGGGCGGCTTGCAGACGGCTCATGCTTTCTTCCTTGCAAAATAGGGAACGAGGCGGCCGGCGAACGACGCAAATTGCGCGATGACGCTGTCGCCGATAGCGAGATCATGGTCGCCGTGAGCCATCATCCGAAAGCCCTCGGCGGTATCGACCAGAACGATGTTGTAGGGAATGTGCGATCTTAACTCCGGCGTGGCGGCGCGGCAGACCAGCGAGGTGGCGTAGACCGTGCCCTCGCCACTGGCGCGCATCTCAACCGGGTCCGGCGCACCGCAAGCCGCACAGAAGCTGCGGCGGAAATATTGCCGTGCGCCGCAGGCGGCGCAGGATTGGTAGATGATCGCCTCCTGCCCCATGGTCCAGTCCGCTCTCATCGCGTGCGCTCCAGAAACAGGCTGACATGCGAGGACAGCACGCCACCGTCGCCGTGCAGCAAGGCAATCGATGCGTCGCGCACCTGCCGATGGCCGGCGCGTCCCGTCATCTGCAAATGGGTTTCGACCAGATGGGCCATCGCGCCGCCGACCCCGCAATGGCCGTAGCTCAGAAGCCCGCCATGGGTATTGAGCGGCATCCCGCCATCGCGGCTGAAATATCCCGCGCGCGCCCGCGCCGCTGCCTCACCGCGCCCGGCGAGGCCCAGGTCCTCCAGCAGCATGGCCAGCGTAATGGTAAAACTGTCGTAGACCGCGGCGTAGCGCACGTCGGTTATCTCAACGCCAGCAGCTTGCTTGGCCCGCGCGATCGCGATCTCGGCGCCGAGTTCGCTCAAGCGCGGGGCGGCCGTGACATGCTGGTGGGTATGGGCCTGCGCACAACCGAGCACGCGCACCCTGGTCTCGCCGGTGGCCTCGCGGCTGACCACGAAGGCCGCGCCGCCGTCGGACACCGGACAACAGTCCAGAAGTTTCAAGGGCATCGCCACCGGTTTCGAGGCCATCACATCGGCAACGGTAATGGCCTCGTGAAACTGCGCGCCCGGATGCATCAGTGCGTGGCTCCGCATCAGCACCGCGAATTCGGCGAGGTCCTCCTGCGTAACGCCGTATTCATGCATGTAGCGCGAGGCGACGAGGCCATAATAGGCCGGAATGGTCGGCCCCAGCGGCAGCTCGTAGTCGGGATGTCCGACCTGCGCCAGCGCCAGGATCGAGGCGTCACGGCTCTGTCCAGTCAGGCGATTCTCACCCGACACGACCAGCACGTGCCGGACCACGCCTGCGTCAACCAGATGATGGGCCAGCATGGTCATGGCCAAACCTGTGGCGCCGCCGACCTGGACGGCGTGGGCATAAGAGGGCTTGATGCCAAAGTGCTCGGCAAACACCGTCGCCAGCATGATATGCGGGGACACCGTGGAGTAACCGCAGAGCACGCCGTCAATGTCGCCGCGTTCCAGGCCGGCATCGGCGAGCGCGAGCGTGGCCGCCTGGCTCATGAGATCGAGCGAGGAGGAGCCCTCGTGCCGGCCATAGGATGTCAGTCCGACGCCCGTGATGAAGCTCATGGCCGCGGCAAACCAATTGGGCGCGTACAAGGGAGAGGGCGACCGCAAGGGGCGCCCCTACGAAACTGGCAGGGATGTAGGGGCGCCCTTGGTGGACGCCCTGCTTCAGCAAGCCCCGCGGTTGACGATTCGGATATCACCACCGTCTCCCCCTTAATAGGACTTCGGCAGGCCGAGCACCTTCTCGGCGATGAAGCTGAGAATGAGCTGCGGGCTGATCGGGGCGATGCGTGGAATGAGGGATTCGCGAAAGTAGCGCTCGACGTGGTATTCCCTGGCATAGCCGAAGCCGCCATGGGTCATGACCGCCTGCTCGCAGGCGTGATAGCCAGCTTCGGCGGCGAGATACTTCGCGGCATTGGCGGCCGGACCGCTGGGCTGACCCTGATCATAATGCCAGGCGGCCGATAGCGCCATCAGCCAGGCCGCCTCCAGCTCCATCCAGTTTTTCGCCAGGGGATGTTGAATTCCCTGGTTCATGCCGATGGGACGATTGAATACGATGCGCTCCTTGGCATATTCGGCGGCCCGCGACAGCGCCACCTGGCCGAGGCCGACCGCCTCGGCGGCGATCAGGATGCGCTCCGGGTTCATGCCATGGAGAATATAATCGAAGCCGCGGCCTTCCTCGCCGAGACGATCCAGAACTGGGATTTCGAAATTCTCGATAAAGAGCTCGTTGGAGTCGACGGCCTTGCGGCCCATCTTCTCGATCTCGTGCACCGTGATGCGGCTGCGATCGAAATCGGTATAGAACAGGCTGAGGCCGTGGGTCGGGCTCTTCACCTCCTCCAGCGGCGTGGTGCGCGCGAGCAGCAGGATCTTCTCGGCGACCTGCGCGGTCGAGATCCAGACCTTCTGGCCGTTGACGATATAGTTGTCGCCGCGGCGTACCGCGCGGGTTTTCAACTGCGTGGTGTTGAGGCCGGTATTGGGTTCAGTGACCGCGAAACAGGATCTCTCCGTTCCGGCGACGATCGGCGGCAACATCCGCCGGCACTGTTCGTCGGTGCCGAACACCACCACGGGATTGAGTCCGAACACATTCATATGCACCGCGGAGGCGCCGGACATGCCGGCGCCGGATTCCGCGATCGTCCGCATCATGATGGCGGCCTCGACGATGCCGAGACCCGAACCGCCATAGGCCTCGGGAATGCAGATGCCGAGCCAGCCGGCCTCCGCCAGCGCCCGGTGGAAGTCGGCGGGGTAGCCACCCTCCCTGTCCTTCTTCAGCCAATAGGCATCGTCGAAGCGCGCGCAGATCCTGGCGACGGCGTCGCGGATCGATTGCTGATGGGCGGTGAGCGCGAAATCCATCGGTTTAATCCTTTGGAAGGCCGGGCGGCCGTGTCACGCCGTCGCGCACCAGCGCCGCGATCTCCTCGGTCGAGAAGCCGGCCTCGCGCAAAATCTCGGGGCCGTGCTGGTTGAGCCGCGGCGCCAGCCGGGTCGGCTCCGCGACTGTTTCCGACCATGTCGCGGACACCTTCATGTTGCGGATGCGGCCCTCGGTCGGATGATCGATGAGCGGAAAGAAATCGGTTGCGACCAGATGCGGGTCCTGCAGGATGCTTTCGAGATCATGCATCGGCATGACAGGCACATCGGCCTTGTCCAGCAGATCGGTCCACTCCGCGGTGGTTTTTGTCTCAAAGATGCGGGCGAGTTCGGCGTAGACCCTGTCGATATTGACGGCACGGCCGGCAAAGCTGGCAAATCGGGGATCGGCGCGCAGATCGGTGCGGCCGGTGGCCTCAAAAAAACTGTCCCATTGCTTGTCGTTGTAGACGATCACGCAAATAAAACCGTCCGATGTCTTGTAGGGGCGCCGGTCGCGCGACAGGTGGCGCGCATAACCGCCTTTGTCGAGCGGCGGATCGTAGGTCAGCCCGCCCAGGTGATCGCCCATGACAAAACCTGCCATGGTCTCGAACATCGGGATATCCAGGCGCTGACCGCGCCCGGTGCGGTCGCGATGCACCAGGCTGGCGCAGATCGCGCCGACCGCGGTCAGCCCGACGATGCGGTCGACCAGCGCATTGGGGACATAGCGCGGGGTGTCGTCGCCGCCGACCGCCATCAGGTGCGCCAGCGCGGAGCCGCCCTGGATCAGATCGTCATAGGCCGGTTTGGCCGCATACGGCCCGTCCTGGCCAAAGCCGAACACCCCGGCATAGATCAGGCGCGGGTTGAGTTCCGAAACCACGTCATAGCCGAGCCGCAGTCGTGCCATCGCCTGCGGCCGGACGTTGTAGACCAGCACGTCGGCAGTGGAGATCAGTCGCAGCGCCGCGTCGCGCCCGGCCGGCTTCTTCAGATCGAGGCAGAGACTGCGCTTGCTGCGGTTGGTGTTGAGGAACACCGGCCCCATGCCGGCATGGCGCGTCGGACCGATCTGCCGCGTCACGTCGCCGTCGAGTGTCTCGATCTTGATGACATCGGCGCCGTAATCGCCAAGCATCTGGGTGGCATAGGGCCCCATCAGCACCGTCGTCATGTCGATGACCTTGATGCCCGACAATGGCCCCATGGTGGTGCGGCCTCCCCGTTGCGATGCGGCTGGCGCCGCATCGGCTTGACCTATCAAGCCTAGTAACGCCGTGCCGCGGGCAAGATCAAGCACATCCGGTGCAGGGGTTGGGTATACGCGCATGCGTTGGGACCAGCCCGCAGCTCGCAGGTGCGTTGGAGCCGAAGGCGCAACGCGCCACGTTTATCGCGGTCACCGCCGGACGCCTCTCACCGCCGCCGAGTCGAAAAAAACGTAAAGCCCCCTATTCAATCTTAGGACGTTTTGTTAGAGATATACTCGCTAAACAAGTGGCCACGTTGAAGGGGAGAAGGATAGCAATGGCGGAATACAAGAGATCGACGGGTCTGGTCGCCACGACGACGTCCGTGCCGCAAATGACGTTCGATTGGTCATCCGAAATCGATGAAGACGGTCAGTTACACGTCAGAGTTAATTACGGTGGTGGAACCGAAACCAACAATGGCTACGAAACGACAATCAAACCCGGCAGCACTGAGCCAGTCGCGTTTGTCGCCACTCAAAATCCGAACATAGTCATAAAAGGTTACGTAGAAGCGGTCTGGGCGAATGACAATGTCAGTTATATCGTGAGCTTTCGTGGAAACATGGTTTTAACCGGCATCAATAACGTTGCGAGCGCTACGGCGCAAGGTAAGCCAATCATCGTGTGTGCGCGAATCATTAGTACCTAACGTCGTTTGATCGGATTTGTGGGCGGGATTTTGATCCGCCCACAAGTGCGGGACATTTGGTTAGCGAGCGATCCATATTGTGAATCCGCCCTCACTGTTCGTGCGATACGTGACATTCAAATGCGTGATGATTTGGCCGCGCCACCAGGTCAGCCCGTAGGGCGCATTGGAGCCGAAGGCGTAATGCGCCACTTATCGCGGTCACCGGCGGACGCCTCGCAGTCGCATGCCACCCAGCCATGATCGTGGTTGGTGGAATTCACCTCATGTCTCGGCACCGCGGCCCAATTCCGCAAAAGGATGCAACAATCGGACATCGCGGTGACGGTTGAAACGGCGGTTTACGCCCAAACCGCCCACCGCGCCGCCACGTGACGCACATTCCCCCCCTCTCTATAGAGAGGGGAATGTACGTCACAATGTCACAGGCGCGGGGGAGGCGGGCAAAATGTCACGTACACGTCACGTCGCAATGTCACACAGGCATGATCAGCACCGCTTCCGTCACGGAACAGTTCACCCGCAGCCGTCCGCCTACTTCGCCGGCTCCAGCACCGAGACGTAATTGGCGACCGCGGCGCCGCCCATGTTGAAGATGCCGCCGAGTTTTGCGTCGCGGAGCTGCATGCCCTCGGGCGCCTGCCCAACCAGCTGCATCGCCGTCATGACGTGCATGGAGACGCCGGTGGCGCCGATCGGGTGGCCTTTGGCCTTCAGGCCACCGGAGGGATTGACCGGCAGCTTGCCGTCCTTCTGGGTCCAGCCTTCCTTGATGGCGCGGGCGCCCTGCCCGCGCGGTGTCAGCCCCATGGCCTCGTATTCGATCAGCTCAGCGACGGTGAAGCAGTCGTGGGTTTCGACAAAGGACAGGTCGGACAACTGCACGCCGGCCGATTGCAGCGCACGCTGCCAGGCCACGGTGCAGCCTTCGAACTGCAGAATGTCGCGCTTGGACATCGGCAGGAAATCCTGCGCATGCGCGGTGGCCCGGATGTTGACCGCCTTGGCCATGCTCTTGGCGGTATCGGCGTCGGTCAAGACCAGCGCCGCCGCGCCATCCGACACCAGCGAGCAATCGGTGCGTTTCAACGGTCCGGCAACAAAGGGATTCTTCTCGCTTTCGGAGCGGCAGAAGTCATAGCCAAAATCCTTGCGCAGCTGCGCATAGGGATTGGCGACGCCATTTTTGTGGTTCTTGGCGGCGATCATCGCCAGCGCATCGGACTGGTCGCCGTATTTCTGGAAATAAGCCTGCGCGATCTTGCCGAACACGCCGGCAAAGCCGCCGGGGGTGTCGCCGTCCTCCGGCAGATAGGAGGCGCGCAGCAGGTTGCGGCCGATCTCGGCCGGCGGGGTGCGGGTCATCTGCTCGACCCCGACCACCAGCACGATTTTCGCCGCGCCCGCGGCGATCGCGCGGATGCCCTGATGAACGGCGGCCGATCCGGTGGCGCAGGCATTTTCGACCCGCGTCGCCGGCTTGAAGCGCAGGTGCGGATCGGCCTGCAGCACCAGGGAGGCCGTAAAATCCTGCGGCGAGAAGCCGGCGTTGAAGTGTCCGAGCACGATCTCGTCGACGTCGGCCGCGGTGATGCCGGCATCAGCCAGCGCCTCGTTGGCGACACGGACCACCAGGCTCTCGACGGTCTCGGTATCGAACTTGCCGAACGGCGTGTGCGCCCATCCGACGATACTGGCGGTCATGGTCGTTCTCCCTGTCTTGGCTCGATCAGCCCTGGCTCGATGGGTCTTGGCTGGATCGGTTTGTAACCCATCGGCCGGCATTCTACACGCAAGGTTTCAGCGCTTTCATCGTCCGCGCGCATATGGCTGATATGCCGGCCCAGTGACCTGCCCGGATTTCCGCCGCCGGGCACAGCCAGGAACCGCCCACCGCGACCACGTTCGGCTCGCCCAGCCACTCCGCCGCGTTGGCCTCGGCGATACCGCCGGTCGGACAAAACCGCGCTTGCGGAAACGGCCCCGCCAAGGCCCGCAGCGCCCTGATGCCGCCCGAGGATTCGGCTGGAAAAAATTTGACGACATGAAAGCCATGAGCCTGCGTCTGCATCAGGTCCGAGGCCGTCGCAATCCCCGGCGCGAACGGCAAGGTGCTGGCCGCAGCGGCCCGCAGGAGGTCCGGCGTCGCTCCGGGACTGATGCCGAAGGCCGCGCCGAGCGCTTCCGCGCGCACCAGATCATCCGGGTTGAGGATGGTACCGATGCCGACCACGGCCTCCGGCACATCGGCCATGATCGCCCTGGCGGCCGCGATCGCGACCGGCGTCCGCAGCGTGACCTCCAGCACCCGCACCCCGCCCGCCACCAGCGCCCTGGCCAGCGGCACAGCATGCTCTGGCCGTTCGATGGTCAGGACGGGTATCACGCGGGCGGCCCTGAACAGCGCGGCGAGTTGCTCCTGGCGGTCTTGCGACGAGGGTCCTGATTTCGTTCTCATGCGGAGAGCTCTTGAGAGATTGCCGGCCTTGCCGCGACATCGCCGGGCATCGCCGGGCGCGGGATGATGGCGCCGTGGTGACAGACCACGACGCTGGCCAGGCGATGCCCAGCGCGCGCGGCTTCGACCGGGTCCGCGCCGGCCATGCGCGCGAAAAGATAGGCCGCGGCAAAACTGTCGCCGGCGGCGGTGGTATCGACGACGGGTTTGGTGGCCGGTTCGGCCTTCAGCGCGTACGAAGTTGCTCCAAAGCGCACGATGCTGGCGGGCTCGGCCAATTTCAGCACCGCCTCGCTGCATGAGATGCGCGCCAGCAGCCGCTCGTCGCTTTCCCCGTCAAACAGCGGCCGCAAATCCTCGGTCGAGGCCAGCACGATATCGGCGACTTCGAACGCATTGCCATAGGCGGCGCGCGCGAGATCGAGATCAGGCCAGCCGCGGAGGCGAAAATTGGTATCGAAGGCAATGCGCGCCCCGGCATCTCGCGCGCTCCGCAAGGCCGCGAGCAGCCGGCGTCGTCCGATGTCATTGTAAAGCGACAGGGTGATCGCCGAGAGATAGACCAGCGGGTAGCTTGCCAGCGATTTGAGGATGCCTTCGGTTTCCGGCCGATCCATCAGGCTGCGCGCGGCCGAACTTTCGCGCCAGTGAAAGAAGCGGCGGTCACCGGCCTCATTCGTGCTGATCATATAGAGACCCGGCAGCTTGCCAGGCAGCCGCAATACCTGACTGGTTCCGACACCCTCGGCGGCCCAGCCCGCCAGCATCGCATCGCTCATGGGGTCGTCACCGAGCGCGGTGATATAGTCGACATCGGCGCCAAGGCGGGCGAGGTAGATGGCCGTATTCAGGGTGTCGCCGCCATAACCCCGTGAATACAGGCCGCGCTCGGCCTGCTTCAATTCGATCATGCACTCGCCGATGCAGGCCACCCTGGTCATGACCGAATCCCAAAACCTCAGGCCGCGAATGTGCCGCCGAGTTCATCCTCGATGTGGATCCGGATGATGTCGTCAAAGGTCCTTTCGGCAGTGGTGAAGCCGAGTTCAAGCGCCCGTCTGGCATCGAAATTGCGCGGCCAGCCCGCGACGATACCCATGATGAAGGGATCGGGCTCGCGCTTGATCCGGGCCGCCACCTTCTCCCCCGCCACCCGCTTCAGGGCGGCGATCTGTTCGCCGACGGTTGCCGAAAGGCCGGGCATGGTGAGGTTGCGGCGCGCGCCGACGACTTGCGAATCCATGGTGGCGGCGTGAAGCAGGAAACCGACCGCCGAGCGCGGCGTCGCATGCCAGTGGCGGACGTCCTCGGACACCGGCAGCACCACCTCGTGGCCAGCGAGCGGCTCGCGCAGGATGTTGGAGAAGAAACCGGAGGCGGCCTTGTTTGGAAGGCCCGGACGGATGCAGATGGTCGGCAGGCGGATGCCGATGCCGTCCAGGAAACCGCGGCGCGAATAATCGGCGAGCAGGAGCTCGTCGATCGCCTTCTGGGTGCCATAGCTCAACAGCGGGGTATGAAAGAACTCGTCGCCGATCGCATCCGGGAATGGCGCGCCGAACACCGCGATCGAGGAGGTGAACACCAGCCGGGGCTTATAGCCGCCGCCGACCAGCCGGATCGCATCCAGAAGCATCCGGGTGCCGTCGAGATTGATGCGGTAACCCTTGTCGAAATCGAGCTCGGCCTCGCCGGAGACGATCGCCGCCAGATGGAAGATCACATCGGGCCGGTCGGCCACCAGCTTTTCGGCGGCACCCGCGACGGCGAAATCGCAGGTGACGACGTCGACCGGAAATCCGGCGTGGGGACGTTCGGCGGGAGCCACGACGTCCTGCAGGGTCAGCCGCGTGATCGCCTTGTTGCCGAGGTGCCCGTCGCGGACCAGCCGGTCCGTCAATTTGCGGCCAACCATGCCGGCAGCGCCCAGAACCAGAATATGCAAGACCTGTCTCCCAATCATTTACGCTTGTGAACCTAGGCTTCAACCTGGATCAGCGAGCTCTGTCCTCATCCTGAGTTGCCCATCGGCTTTGGCCGACCCACTGGGAATGAAACTTTGCTATAGTGAGGTGTCGTCGGCACAAAGGTCGGTAACTCCCTGGTGCAATAGCCCGATCCTGAGTTGGACCTTGGGACCTTGGAG
>Ga0182012_10000292_pt1 | contig 57756 bp, 47 predicted proteins | sample 612S2SmetaG_FD_120486 | JGI IMG/M metagenome (GOLD analysis project Ga0182012, IMG submission 120486) | Permafrost microbial communities from Stordalen Mire, Sweden - 612S2S metaG | ecosystem: Environmental > Terrestrial > Soil > Wetlands > Permafrost | place: Sweden: Stordalen | collected... | reverse complement strand
TTGCGAAACTCGCGTCGATCGGGTGGACAGGGCGGTCGTGACACCCGATCTATGAGGGCATTCAATATGTTGTACAATTGTCGTTTCGGAATCCCTGCTATGCGTGTGAATAAGACGGGCTAAACGCGCTCACATCAATCGAACAGGGCCGTGCGTTGGCCAGCAGCCTTCTGCAAATCGACACCTCGACCGACGATCTAGGTGCATCCTTGCCGGACGACCTACGCGTGCCTTCGGACGGCATGACAACGTTTGCCTGCGGTGCGCCGGTCAAGGCTCGGCGTCAGAAACTCACCTTGCGCCAGCTGATCCGATCCCAGGGCAGCGGCGGTAACAATCACCTCGCCATCGTCGGCACGCCGGAGCAGATCGCCGCATCGATCGAGGACTGGTTCCGCAGCGGCGCCGCCGACGGGTTCAACCTGATGCCCGACGTTCTGCCGTCCGGGCTGGAAGCGTTCGTGAAGCATGTCGTTCCGCTCCTGCGGCGGCGCGGGATTTTCCGCGAAAGCTACGCGGGTGAAACGTTACGCGACCACCTTGGGCTCGCACGCCCCGGCTGGGCGCCCACCGCCGGTCCGGAAGCGGTGCGCGTGGCGTAGTGATCTGGCGTGGTTCTCGATTGACCGTTTTTGGGTGACAAGCAGGCACACGGAAGCAGCCGGCCGTTGGGGCCGGATATCGGTCGGCAGGGTTGTTACACGCGAAGGAGGCCGTCGACCTTTCCGGGTCAAACCCGCTGGTGCTGAAGTGGTCCGAGGCCCCGCAGCGTCAGCCATTGCGGACGGACTTGGCCGGTCATCAACTCTCGCGGGCTATTGCCGCTGCGTTCGGCTCGTCGGCAGCGCATGAAACGACGGTGTTTCAAGAACAATCGCAGCAAGCCCAAATATGAATTGCCCAGGTGTCGGCGCAGCGTGAAGTAGTGTGCAGGCGCGTTCAGGTCCTCCACCAGCGAACTGCTGCGACGGATCGGTGCCATCGCCCGGCTTACCGCATCGAACCTGCCGCCGAGCTTTGCCCGAAGTCGGTTCGATCCCGGCCAACAAGCAATCGACGTGCTGGGCAGGCGGTCCACCACGCAGGCTTCACGCACGAGAGATTCAGGAAATCTCCAGCGATTGGGCGATGTCGGTCAGCTTCTCATCAAGCGCACCGGCGTAGGCGAGCGGAGCGTCGCGCTGGTTCTGCGGCGTGACGCGCACCGGGCGAATTCGCCGCATATCCGCCGGCTTCGTTGCAATGACCCGGGATCGGTGCATCATCGCTTCCGGCCGATCCTTTTGAACCGTGACGGCCGTCGATGCTGGGTGAATCGGCCAATAACGAACGACCGGGGAGGATACCGCCATGAACACGACGCGCCGCCGCGTCCTTTTGGGCACTGCTTCAGCCACCATCCTCACCCGCCGGAGCCGTGCGGCGGACAGACCCGTCGTCAAAATCGGGGTTATCAACGACCAGTCCGGCGTTTATCGGGACGTGAACGGGCCGACCAGCGTGGCCTGCACGCGCCAGGCGATCCAGGAATTCGCGCCGAACGCCTTCGACGTCGAGGTGCTGGTGGCGGATCATCAGAACAAGCCCGACCTGGCCGCGTCGATCACCAAACAATGGATCGATCAGGAGGGCGTCGATTTCATCCAGGACGGCGCATCCTCCGCGGCGGCGCTGGCGATTTCGTCGATCTGCGCGGAGAAGAACAAGGTCTTCGTGGCGACGAGCACCGCGACATCGGACCTGACCGGGAAAGCCTGCACTTCGAACACTATCCATTGGGTTTACGATACTTACATGGAGGCCCGCTCCACCGGCGGCGCCATGGTCAAGGCGGGCGGCGACACCTGGTTCTTCATCACGCCAAATTACGCTGCCGGTCTGGCTTTTCAGCGCGACACCACCGCTTTCGTCGAGAAAGCGGGCGGCAAAATTCTTGGCGCCCACCTCTACCCGTTTCCCGAGACGAGCGATTTCTCGGCGCCATTGATCGAAGGGAAGGCCTCGGGCGCGAAAATACTGGGCATTTCCGGCGCGGGCGCCGATCTCGTGAACATCGTCAAGCAGGCGCATGAATTCGGCGTCAACGCGACGATGAAGCTGGCGGCCCTGATCGCCTATTCCACCGATGTGCACGCAATCGGGCTGGAGGTCGCGCAGGGGTTGCGGCTTTCGGAAACCTACTACTGGGATCTGAACGACCGCACGCGGTCGTTCCAGAACCGGATCAGGGATAAGGTCACGCTCTGGCCGAACATGTCGCAGGCGGGCAACTATTCCTGCACGCTGCATTACCTGAAGGCGGTGACGGCGATGGGTGCCGCCGCGGCGAAGGCGAGCGGGGCGGCGACGGTGGCGCGCATGAAGGCGATGCCGACGGACGATGATTGTTTCGGTTCGGGGAAGATTCAGGACGATGGCCGCAAGCTGCATCCGGTGTATTTGTTCGAGGTCAAGAAACCATCCGAGAGCGAGCATGCCTGGGACCTTTATAGACTGGTCGCGACGACGCCGGCCGATCAGGCCTGGCGGCCCTTGTCGGATCATGCCTGTCCGCTGGTGAAGGGCTGAGGCGCGATGGCCGGTTGGTCAAACAGTGAGCAACCGGCCTGGCTCGGCGCGTCCCGATACCTCCTACGGGTGTGTCCGCCGACGGAAGCGTTGATGGTGCGAACCTGGGTGCGGTCGCGGCGCTGCGGGTCTTGCCGAACGTGCCGCGCGCGGAATACCCTGGTTGCCAGGACGCGCGGGGACGGCAGGTCTGCGGCGGCTGTCGAACAGGGACAATCGGGGGAGCAATGACCAGCACGACTCAGGATTTCGACGCCATCGTCATCGGTGCAGGCTTTGCCGGCATGCACATGCTGAAATCCCTGCGTGACACGCTGGGGTTGAAGGTTCGGGTCTATGAAGCCGGCGAAACGGTCGGCGGCACCTGGTATTGGAACCGCTATCCCGGCGCACGCTGCGATTCCGATTCGTATCTCTACTGTTTCATGTGGGACAAGGACCTGCTGCAGGAATGGGAGTGGTCGGAACGCTATCCGGAGCAGCCCGAGATCATGCGCTACATGGAGCATGTGGCGCAGCGTCATGACCTGAAGAAGGATATTCAGTTCAACACGCGGGTGACAGGCGCGGAATTCGACGAGAGCGCCAATCTGTGGCGGGTGCACACCGATCGCGGCGAGCACGTCTCGGCGCCGTTCCTGATCACCGGCGTCGGCACATTGTCGACGACCAATATGCCGCATTTCAAGGGCCTGGAGCGGTTCGAGGGCAAGTGGTACCATACCAGCCGGTTCCCGCGTGGCGGCGTCGATTTCACCGCCAAGCGCGTCGCCGTCGTCGGCACCGGGGCCACCGCCGTGCAGGCGATCCCGGAAATTTCACAGCAGGCGAAGCACCTTACGGTGTTTCAGCGCACCGCCAATTACTGCCTGCCGGCGCGCAACGGCAAGGTGGACCCGGAGGTGGTGAAGGCGCGCAAGGCGAATTACGACGCGATCATCGCGCGGGTCCGCCAGTCCCGCGTCGGGTTCGAAATGAGTGCGATTCAGAAATCGGCGCTGGAGGCAACGCCGGAGGAACGCGAGCAGCTGTTCGACCATTTGTGGGACATTGGCGGCTTCGCCTTCAACCAGGCCAGCTACAACGATCTGGTGGTCAATCCGGAGTCCAACGAACTGGCCGCCGCCTATGTCCATCGGAAGATCCGCGGCGCGGTGAAGGACCCGGCGGTCGCCGAACGGCTGATCCCCAAGGGTTTCCCGTTCGGCACCAAGCGTACGCCGCTGGACACCAATTACTACGAGACGTTCAACAAGCAAAACGTGCTGCTGGTCGACGCGGCGACCGACGGGCCGATCGAGGAGATCACCGCGCGTGGCATCCGCGCGGGCGGCAAGGAATACGCTGTCGACATCATCGTCTTTGCCACCGGCTTCGATGCTTTGACCGGACCGCTGAAGGCCTTGAACCTGAAGGGCCGTGGCGGGCGGATGCTGGACCAGGAATGGGCGGATGGTCCGCACACCTATCTCGGGCTTGCGGTCGTCGGATTCCCGAACCTGTTCACCATCACCGGGCCGCAGAGCCCATCGGTGCTGGCGAACATGCCGGTGGCGATCGCGCAGCACGTGGAATGGATCACCGACTGCATCGACACGTTGCGGCGCACCGGCAAGGCGGTGATCGAGGCGACGGAGCAGGCGCAGGAAGAATGGCGCACGCAGGTGAACGAGGTGGTGAGCAAGACGCTGTTTACCCGTGCGAACTCCTGGTACATGGGCGCGAATATCCCGGGCAAGCCGCGCACCTTCCTGCCGTATCTGGATCCGGCGGGACTCGGCGGGTACCGCAAGATCTGCGATGAGGTTGCGGCGAAGGGATACGCAGGGTTCGAGGTCGCGTAGACCGCCCGATCACCCTCGCAGATAATTCGCAACCGATGGCCAAACGTTGCGAGGGTACTGCCAGGGTGATCGCGCGATCGATGCTCAGGCCGGAGGAAGCGGCGCGCCCGCGATCAATCGAGGTCCACGCCGTTCATGCCGGCGTTTTTGCGTGCCTTGGCCTGAAGCTCCAGCAGGATTGGACCAAGTTTCGTCGGGTCTTCCTCAGGTGCGATGGTCGGGCCGCGATGCCAGCCCTCGGCGATGGCCAGGATTCCGCTGCCGGCCTCGACAATCCGGCCGGTGAAATCAGAGGATTCGAGGCTGGCCAGCCAGACGATGGTTGGCGAGACGCGCGCCGGGTCCATGGCCCGCTTTTCCTCCTCGGTGCGTTCCCGCAACCCTTCGGTCATGCGCGTCAGTGCCTGTGGAGCCACGGCATTCACCGTTACGCCATATCGTTTCAATTCCCGCGCGGCGATGATCGTGAAGGCGGCGATGCCGGCCTTGGCGGCGCCGTAGTTGGTCTGTCCGGTGTTGCCGTAAAGGCCGGACACCGAGCTGGTGTTGATGATCCGGCCATGCGCGGGGCCTTCGATCTCCTTGGACTTGTTGCGCCAGTAGGCCGATGCGTGCCGGGAGGGGGCGAACGTGCCTTTCAGGTGCACTTCGATCACCGCGTCCCATTCCGGTTCCACCATGTTTACCAGCACGCGGTCGCGCAGGATGCCGGCGTTGTTCACCAGGATGTCCAGCGAGCCGAATGTGTCGACCGCCTGGTCGATCAGGCGCTTGGCGCCGCGGAAATCGGCAACGTTGTCGGTGTTCACCACCGCCTCTCCGCCACGCTCCTTGATGGTTCGGACGACTTCCTGCGCGGGCGTTTCGTCGGAGCCGACGCCATCGCCACTGGTTCCAAGATCGTTAACCACGACGCGAGCGCCGTGGGCGGCGAGCGCCAGAGCGTGTTCCCGGCCGATACCACGGCCGGCACCTGTCACGATCGCAACGCGGCCGTTCAAAAAGGACGCCATCTCGTATTTCTCCATTGATGTCTCGCCGGCTTCCGGCCGGCAATCCGCATCGTTTCTGACGGTTTGGCGTATCCGGTCAATATTGCATTGCTGCTGGCGATCAGGCCGGGCGTCTCAGGCCGGTGTCGTGCCGATGATGGCGTCCCGCGGCAGCGCCGCGATAACGGCGCCGGTCGGGCGGAGGAGGTGGGTCAGGAATCCCGCGCAGAGATCAACGGCGCACGGGCAAGCGGATGGAACTTGCCGCGCATCCCTTGTCATTCGAACCCCTCATTTCGGGCCGGTCCGTCACGCCACGCCAGCGCGGATTTCAAACCGCCCTCGCGCATCTTTTCACCGAACTGACCGGCATTCGGCCGCAGTTTTGACGACAGGGCATGCCATTGCCACCCCATCGACAGCGCAGTGCGGAATCCCATGATTTCGTACGCCTGATTGACCGAATGCTTGTTCGCGGCGAGCAGATCCGGAGCGATCTGTGTCATTGGCCGCAGCTCCCGCATCACCTCATGTTCCAGCTTGTCGGCTGGGAAGCATTTTGCCACCCAGCCCATTTCCGCGGCTTCCCGTCCGGTGACGGAGTTGCCGGTCAGTTGCAGATACTTTGCCCGCGCCATCGACATTTTCCATGGGAAGTACAGCGTATCCGGTGTGGTCATGCCGCGCATCGGCGGATAGCCGATTCGGCAGTCTTCAGCGACAAAGGCGATATCCGCCATCGAAAGAATTTCCGTGCCGCCGGCGAGGCAGTGACCATGCGCCATGACGACAACCGGTTTGAGCAGATCCCACATCGTCAGCCAGTCGCGCAGACAGCTACGGGCGAACTGGTCGGTCCAGCCGTCGAAACTGGGCGAATCGACCCAGCCGTCCTTCTTGTGCTGGCGGTGGCCGGGCGTCATGTCATATCCAGAGCAGAACGACGGGCCGGCGCCATTGATCAGGACGACCGACACGTCATCATCTTCCTCTGCTGTCTTCAATGCCTTGACGATTTCGTCTCGCATCGGGAAGGACAATGCATTGCGCTTTTCCGGCGCGTTCAACGTGACGCGCGCGATACGGTCAGCGACGCGATACAGAATGTGTTGATATGGTTCAGCCATGGTCATCTCCCCACCCAGTTTGGTGCGCGTTTTTCGACGAAAGCGCGAGGTCCTTCTTTGAAATCCTCGGTATTGAACACACGCCGGCTGGCGGCGGCGCTGAGTTCCCACAACTCGGGCTCCGTCCTGTCATAGGCCTGGCGCGCGACGCCCACTGCCTCGCGCACCGCGATGGGTGCGTTGACGGTGACGCGCCGCGCCAGGGCCAACGCGGCCGAAATGACCTCGGCCGCCGGGACGACGGCGTTGACGAGGCCATGGTGCGCAGCGCGAGCGGCCGAGATCGGATCGCCGGTCGCGATGATTTCCAGCGCGATCGCTTTCGGAAGGGCACGCGGCAGGCGAAACACGCCCCCCGCGCCCGCAACCAGACTGCGCTTGACCTCCGGCAGGCCGAAATTGGCACTGTCCGCTGCTACCGCCAGATCGCAAGCCAGCAGCAACTCGAGTCCCCCCGCGAGCGCATGGCCCTGTGCCGCCGCGATCCACAGCTTGGACCGTTGCGCGCGCACGAAGCCGCCGAAGCCTCCATTCCGGGTGGCTAACGCGGCGCCCCGGCCGGCGGAGACCTCTTTCAGATCGGCACCGGCACAGAAGGCATGCGGACCCGCGCCGGTCAGTATGGCGACCCATAAATCAGGCTCGTTCTCGACCCGCTCGACCGCTTCCTCCAGCCCCGTTGCGACCGCGCCGTTGACAGCGTTCCGGGCTTCCGGACGGTTGATTGTGACCAACGCGACGTGCGGTTCGATAACCTCGAACAAAACGGCCGCCGATTGTTTTGTTTCCCCCATGATCGGGCCCTTTCTGAACCTGGGTTGGAGCAGGCTGGAGACGTAGACGCGGTCGAGACGGTTTGCTCGACCGGTAACTGTCTCGTGACCGCACCACGGGCTGAGCGGTCCGTCAACGCTGTCAACCGGAGCATCTGGATAACCATTCATCATCCACGATGGCGGCGCGCGGGGTCAGCCGCCTGGCACCGTCGAGACGGTTCAACTGGCGCTTGCAGGCATTCGAGGGGGAACTGGACATCCAGGCATTATAAAACCCGCGATCACGACCCTTCTGGCGTGTTACTTTTGGCCGGCGCGCATGTCTGAGCGACCGAAGTCGACGAGCAGCTTCAGTGACTCAAAAACGTCATTGACCGAGGTATGGATGGCTTGTGGCAGCCGCCTAACTGGCCATACCCAACCGACTCAGGACAGAACGTCGTCGATGCTTGCAGCGTCCAAGACGCGCATCGTCCTTTGGTTCGGACCGGCCACATTCGCCCTGGCGATGCGGTCTCTGACAGGATCGGGCACCGGGCCGAACAGGCGCTCCAGCTGACCTAACAACACTTTGGCTTCGCCCTTCTGCTCGCCCTTCCTGCAAAAACGGCTGCTTCCATTCCGCCACGCGTGTCGCAAGCATGTCTGACCTCCAACAAATTCTCAGACACCTATCAGGTGCCGCACCATCCGCCATCTCGACGGTCCGACCCGCGAGCGCGGCGAATAGAGGCCGCAGCGCCTAAAGCCGTACACCGGCGGAGCCAGTCGATCACCGTATCCTTCACCTCGATAATCTGATCTGCTTGCCGGCAGTTTCCCAGCCGTAATAGCAACGCCGCGAGCGTGTCAGGACTGGCCAGGTCGGCATCCCAAAAAGCGCCTTCCTCTGTGATATGATGACGCATCCGCGGCTGCCACTGCCATGGCGGCGACTTCGCGGGACAATCGGGTGAAGGAGTACATGACAAACGGCTAAAGTGCTGACTCTATTCCAATCCTCGATTCGCTGGACGGGGAATGGATAAGGACGACGCGGTTACCGATGGTGCGACCTTCGCGGATGCGGTGGTTTTTCCGAGTCATTTCAAAGACCTCAAAGACCCGCGCCAGCAGGGTAAGGTCGCCTGCCCGCTCGATGAAATCCCGCTCTTGTGCCCGTTTGCCGTGTTGGCCGGCGCCGAGTGCTTTACCGAAATCGCCCTTTTCGGTGTCAATAAACGCGACTTTCTTCGCCGCTTCCGTCCGTTCAAGGATGGCACGCCGGACCACGGTCACCTGGGCGATATCCGGGCCGTTCTCGACGCCGAGCAGTTACAGCGCTGCTTCGTCGCCTGGGTCGCCGTCACGACCGGTATGCCGGAGGGGGTGATCGCCATCGATGGCAAGACCGTGCGCCGATCGGCTCAGAAACGGAACGGCAAGGCTGCGATCCGCATGGTTTCCGCCTTCGCGGCGGGTCGGCGGCTGGTCCTTGGACAGGTCATGGTGGCCGAAAAATCCAATGAGATCATAGCGATCCCCAAGCTTCTCGACCAACTGGCGATCGACGGGACGATCGTGACGATTGATACGATGGGGTGCCGGCGCGACATCGCGCAAGTCCCCGCCCGATCGGAGCGGGATGCGCCAGACAACATCGGCCTCGTGCCACTGGTCGTCGTCGGCGTGGTAGCGGGCGTTGCTCCGCTCCATCCGGTCGAAGTCGAGATCGGCGACCCAGGGATCCTGAACGAATTCCCGGAGCAGCTGCTGCACCATTCCTGGATGGCCCAAACTGCGATGATACAGCAGGGCGTGATCAGGCATCCCGCGGTCCCAGCATAGAGGCCGGCTGCTACCCCAAATTAAGCCTTGCCGGTAATTCTCCAGAATGGCGCCTCATATTGCCTACGGCCCACATCAAATACGCGGGGGGCGGGCCCCGACATGACGCGGCGTGCGCAATGCGCCATTGTCCCGACAACGCCAGCACACAGGAGGACGTCCAATGAAGCAACCGAACCGGATCAAGGCCGCCATGCGCGCCGGCCGCAAGGCGTTTGGCTACGGCCTTACGTTTCCCTCGCCCTGGGTGATCGACATTCTGGGGAAGCTCGACTTCGACTATGTCTTCATCGACGGCGAGCACGGGCCGTTCGATCTGGAGCGGCTCGAGGACCTGTGCCGGGCGGCCGAACGCTATCACCTGACGACCTTCGCCCGGGTGCCAGACATTGGCTCATCAACCATATTGCGCTATCTCGACCGCGGAATCATGGGCATCCTGGGTCCCCATATCGCCACCGAGGCGGACGCCCGCCAGTTGGTGCGGGCGTGCTATTTTGGCCCGCTGGGTGAACGTTCATTCGGCGGCAACCGCGGCACCGACTACAATGCCGGCATCCCGGACAAGGCGGCGTACTACCGCGACGCGAACGAACAGATGCTGGTTTGCGCCTTGCTGGAGGACGCAGCGGTGCTGGAGAACCTCGACGCCATTCTTGCGGTGCCCGGTATCGATCTTTACGGCATCGGGCCGAATGATTTTGCGCAGAGCCTGGGTTATCCTGGCCAATTGGACCATCCAGAAGTCGTGAAGGCGACGCAGGAGATCACGCGGCGCATTCACCAGGCGGGAGGCCGGATGCAAGCGGACGTGACGACGTCGGCAGGGGTCAGCGATATGCTGCTTGAAGCGGGACGGCGTATTTTGGAAACGTAACTTAGCTCAAGCATCGCGTTTCGTGAGGCACTTCGGGGATCAACCGCTCTGCTTGCCGAGCGTGGCCTTTGCCATGGCATGCCTCTCCCGCTTCGCGGGGGAGGCATTGTTCAATCCCGGACCGCCTGCCGGTGACACGAAACAATTCCTCCACCCGACGCCGACCCAATCACTCCAAGTTGCGTCGCCACATGGGCGGTCAGTATTTGGACTTGCCGCGGTTCTTCCTGAACCATCGTCGTTTCATGCGCAGCAGGCGGACGAAGCGCAACGGCAAAAGCCCGCGGGAACCGATGACCGGTCAGGGCCATCCGCACTGGCGCATCCCTCCAGGTCCTGGAGCGCCTCAGCACCAGTGAGCCTGAACCGAGGAGGCTCGCCGCCTCCCACTCGATATCCCTTCCACCCTAAATCCGGCTGGCGCGCGACAATCAAGGTGAGATAGGCAATGCACGGCGGCGTGAGATCGTTATTGTCGCGTCCGCGGCGGCCGAACAGCCGAAGGTGGGGCTTCACGGCTATGCGACATCCAAGCTGGCTGCTGGTGCAGCTCACGCGGGTTTTCGCCGCCGAACTTGCGTCGAACGGCATCAATGTGAACGCGGTTGCACCGGGAACGGTTCGCACTCCGATGGTGACGGGCGGCCTTGAATCTAGCGCTCGTGATAGCGGGTTCCGGTTCTGCGGCAGGGCGCCGACCGGATGGATGGGCGAACCTGAAGACATCGCCGCCAGCATCGCATTCCCTGCTCGGAGCAAGCGGATTTCTTCACCGGATCGGTGTTCACAATCGACCGCGGGATGGCCGCGACGTTTGCTGTGCGGTAAGGTCTGGTCGAACGAGGACCATCGCCCATGCTGCTCTACGAGCACCCCGGATCACCCTATGCGCAGAAGATCAAGATCGCGCTGCGGGAGAAGGGCGTCGCCTTCGACGTCGAAATCCCCAACGGCATGGCCACCGGGCGAACCGACGGGCCTTTCGTTGCCGCCAACCCGCGGGCGGAGGTCCCGGTGCTCGTCGATGGGGAAATCTGCATCTTCGAGTCCACCATCATCATGGAATATATCGAGGATCGCTGGCCTGACCCGCCGCTGCTGCCCAGCTCACCTGAAGCCCGCGCCGCCGCGCGGATCACCGAGGACGTCTGCGATACGCAATATGAGGCGGTGAACTGGGGATTTTGCGAGGTGCAATGGTTTCGCCGAGCGGTGGGCGAACTGGCTGAGACGCTGCGGGCGAAGGCGGCGCGGCAAACGGTGGTGCTGCAGGACTGGCTTACCGCCCGCCTGGGCGATGGTCCTTGGTTCGGCGGGACAACATTCGGCTATGCGGATGCGGCAGTCGCGCCGATGCTCAATCGCTCGGTCCATTACGGTATGGGACCACCGCCCGGCAGTCCCCTCGCCAGGTGGCACGAGCGCGTGCGGGAGCGGCCCTCCGTTGCCATCACCTTCGCCGAGTACGAAGCGTCAGCGGCGCGCATGGCGGACACCGTAGCGGCGTTCACCAGCGGCGCCAAGCTGCGGGAATACCGCGATCATCGGCTGGAGTGGATGGTGAAGTCGGGCGGAATCGAGGTGGTGCTGGCGGGCCTGCGCGACGACAATATCCGGTTTCCCTGGCCCAACCCACGGTAGCCGGCTCGTATCAGAGCCGATAGCTGTCGTCGGTTTTGTCCAGCCTCCGCATCAGCGCGGCGAACTCGATTTCGCCCTCAGCGGAGGGCTGCATGCCTTGGTAGCTATCGAGGTCAGCCGCCGACCGGTCGGCGGTCTCCGCTGAAAGCAGGTTCAATGTTCCGGCCGCTGCCGCGTCGATCTGAATCTGGCAGGCGCGTTCCAGGCGGTACAGTCGAAGGAAGCATTCTGGCACGGACCGGACCACCACCATAAGGCCATGGTTCCTCAGGATCATCGCCTTGCGCGGCCGGAGCGATTTCACCATTCTTTCGCGTTCATCAGGGTAAAGCGAGGCACCTTCAAAAACGTCGATCGCCTCAACCGACAGAACAGGGCCGCTCGCGCGTCGTCCTCCAGATCGGGAGTGCCCAGGTTTACCTCGATCGCCGTCGGGTTCGGCGCCAGTCAGGTCACGTGGTTTAGGACATCGCAACCAATTTTCGCCTCGGGCCATTTATTGCACAGAATCCGGGCGTGCAAACGCCGTCGGATGTTGATTTTGTACCGACACATTGCCGTTTCGACCAGTCTGCGCCGGCCGTCTCCGGAACGACGTTGCCATCCAAGCCGTCCATATTATTCGATCGCATGAAGATGGTCATCGCGCTGAGTTACGCCGGCCTCACTCAAAATCGCTGTCGATCGAGACGGGATGATCACACGACCCGCGCGGTATTGTTGCGGCACCTCATCATTCGCGTCGCCGTCACTAGGCGCCATCGGCCCCCACTGACTTCACAGGGTCCCCAATCCGGTCAGACGGTTCGTTACCGTCAGGTCCGATTTTCCGCAACCTCACAATCCAAGCCCCGCGTCCATCCATGGTCAGACCACAGACGCACAAATACCGCTCCGGCCGTGGCACCCCCAAACTTCCGGAGGTCCCACGGCCTGACCGTCATACCGCGATCTGGTTGAGTTCCTTACGCGCGTTCTCGGGGCTGTACAACCAGATGATCGCCGCCATCGCCACGAGAATCACGGGGATCAGCAAGAACGCAGCGACGAAGGAGCCGGTGACGTTGCGCAACCAGACCGAAACGAACGGCCACAGCACGACACCGATGAAAAAGGCTACGGACCAGGAGAACCCGTTGCCCACGCCGCGTGTGCGGGTCGGATACATCTCGGCCGTGTAAGCGGTCACCGGGCCCCAGACGCCGATAAAGCCGAATGACCAGGCCATGCCCAGAATCCACAATGCCATCTTGCTCTCGGCGAAGATCCAGATGGTCATGAAGAACGCGGCCTCCAGCAGGAGAATACCGAAGCCGAGCCGCCGCCCAAGGCGGTCGATCATCCAGCCGCCCAACCAGAAGCCGAGCGTGGAGAACAAAGCCCAGGCGATGTAGAAACTACCGTATTCGGCGGTTGACCAGTGGTGCTGTTGCGCCAGGAACAGCGGCATCCAATAGCCGACGGTGCTATAGGACACCAGGGCCATGGTGGCGACGAAGGTCGCCATCAGGGTGTTGCGCCGGAGATCGGGCAGGAACAACTGCCGGATGGCGGGTCGCTGGGTCTTTTCGATCCATTCCTGGTCCTCGGCGTTCAGGGTGTGTCCGCTGGCGATGCGCGCATGGATGCGGTGTTTGCGATCCTGGGTGCGGACCCAATAGGGCGATTCGGGGCACAGCAGCCGGACATAGACTGCGAGAAGCGCCACAGAGGCTGGCATGATGTATGCCATTCGCCAGCCCCATCCGGTGACCACGAACGTCACGATCGTTCCGGCCAGCGCGGCACCGATCCCCCAGGCCGAACGATCCACGCTCAGCACGAACCCGCGCAGGCGGGCGGGCCAGGTCTCCGCCACCAGCATGGATCCGACGGCCCACTCGCCATTCAACGCGAATCGCACCACAGAATAGATCACGATGAACCATGTCCAACTGGGCGCCAGCGCGACCGCCGGCATGGCGATCGAGAAAACCGCGATGTTCAATGCCAGGATGTTGCGGCGGCCGAATCTGTCGGCCAACCAGGGCCATGCGAACAGCCCGATGATGCTGATCAGGCCGGTGATCTGTATACCGTTCCTGTACGCAGCAATATCGATCGAGAACTCTTTCAGCAACAACGGTGCGACCAGAGCGAGGATCGCTCCGTCCATTCCGTCGAAGCCCCAGCCGAGGCCATTGGCCCAGGCGATGTGCCAATGCGTCGCGGTGACCCGGGTTGAATCGGCCGCATTGCGGTAAAGCCGCGAATCCAGATGTTTTGCCTCGAGCGGGCCGACGTCTTCGGCTGCGCCGAAGGCGGTCTCGGTTACCAGATCGCTTGGCATCGTCACGTCCTCCCTATTTTTTCGTTTGTTTTTCTTGCCGTTTCGGCCGGGACAGGCAAATCAGCTGACTGGGACCGGCATTGTCACCTTAACTCGTGGCGACCACCGGGTTAACCCTTTTATTCATCACATGCGGGATTCGCCAACGGGCACGGTATAATCGTCTGGAATCGCTTGGAGACTGGATGCTGACGCAACTCTCCGGCACCGGACAGAATCCGGCGTGCCTGCCGATGATGACGATACCACGCGTCCGTTTTTCGTACGGAATATCTGTCAGAAGAAGATCGGGACCGTCCAGAGAGCAGGGGGACAGCAACGATTATGTTACGATCAGCCCGAAACATTGGCGGCTGGCGGCTCGCGTGATGGTGTCGGTTTTGCGGTTGGTTGAAACCGGCGTCGATGGTCAATCCAGAAGCCTTCGACGTCTTTGAGGCCAGCCGTCGTGCCGCCGCGGGCAACGGCGGTCCTGAGTGCTTCGGCCGAGACCGCCCCGACGCAGCGCGACCACCACCTGCCGATGACCGCAGAACGGGGCCGAATGGCTTGGCAGAGAGCCAGCGGCTACAATCTGCGGGCCAAGGTCGAGGTATCAGTCGGCCGATACAAGCGCGTGTTCAGCGATGCTCCTCCATCGCGTACCGATTCAACCGAGGCGACCGAGGTCGCCATTGCAGCAGCCGCGCTAAACCGAATGTTGGCGCTCGGACGCCCAACTATGTCCGTATCGCTTAAACAAGAGACTGGGTTGGGTGTAATGTGCCCCACGCAATTTCATGCTCCACCTTCTTGCAACAAAGTCGTGCGTGCCCCCCACGCACTGCCGCATTCGCAAAGGCCGTGAGATAGCTATCAGTCTAGCCTTCCTCCCGGATAACCGAATCGGCTGTTCATCCGGCGAATGCCGGTTGGACTTGACTTTGCGCTCCCGACCCCCTCAGGTCGAGCAAGAATCACGATGCGCAGGAGTACTAGGGCATGACCAATCAGGCGGCGTCTTCCCGGCCGGAACTGCGGGCAGCGGACGACGCGGTCATCGAGGACGCGATTGCCCATGCCGACCCCATGGTCCTGCGTGGCTTGCTGTATCAGCTCACCGGCGATCCCGAAGTAGCGGCGACCGCCACAAAGACCGTGCTGGCCGGCTACTTCGACGTCACCGTGCCGGCGACCGAAGCGGACGTGGCGCTGCTCCGGCGCAAGGGTGCCGCGTTCCTGAAAGCCTACCGCGACAGCGGCGCGGGCGATATCGCCATTGGCCCGCCAGAGCGGCTCGCGGCCAGCCTGGGCCTGATGCTGGGCCGGACGCTGGAGGGCGAGGAGCTGCGGTATCACGAGGAGGAGTTGGCGCTCGACCCGGCGGTGCGGTCGCTGCACTGGCAGCAGAAACCCGATCCGGCGCGCCTGAAGGACTTCAGCGTGACGGTCATCGGCGCCGGCATGGGCGGGCTGAACGCGGCCCTCCAACTCCGCCAGGCCGGCTTCCCGTTCACCGTAATCGAAAAGAACACCGGCGTCGGCGGGACCTGGTGGGAGAACCGCTATCCGGGCGCCCGGGTCGACACGCCAAGCCGCTCCTACACCCACCTGTTTGGCGTGGACTTCCCCTATCCCAATCCGTTCTGCGAGTGGCGGGAGAACGTGAAGTATTTCGACTGGGTCGCCGACACCTTCGACCTGCGGCGGCACATCCATTTCAACACCGAGGTCAAGTCCCTGACCTGGGACGAGGCCGCCGGCGAATGGCAGATCGACATCGAGGGGCCCGAAGGCGCCCGCACGCTCCGCTCGCGCGCTGTGATCACGTCCGTGGGCTTCCTCAGCCGGCCGAACATCCCCGCCATCACCGGCGCCGACACGTTCGCCGGCGCAGCGTGGCACACGGCGCGGTGGCCCCAGGACGTCGACCTGAAAGGCAAGCGGGTCGCGGTGATCGGCACCGGCTGCACCGGCTACCAGATGATTCCCGAAATTGCGCTGGAGGCCGCCCACGTCACCGTGTTCCAGCGGACAGCGCAGTGGCTGTTTCCGGTGCCCGGCTACCGGTCGCCGTTCCCGCCGCAGGTCAACTGGCTCGACCGCAACATGCCGTTCCACACCAACTTCATGCGCGCCCGCACCTGCTCGCTCGACCGGCTCGCCAACGTCGCGCAGATCGATCCGGACTTCCAGGATCCTGACGCCTGCAACTCGCTCAACAAGCGGGCCCGCGATGGGTGCATCGCATTCCTGGATCGCAAGCTCGGCGATCCCGCGCTTGTGGCGGCGATGACTCCCCCGCACCCGGTCTGGTCGGCCCGCGCGGTTGTTGTTGATCCGGATTATTGCATCCTGGATGCCCTGCTGCGCGACAACGTCACTTTGGTCACCGCCGGGTTCGAGCGCATCGAACCGCGCGGCATTGTGGCCATGGACGGGACGCTGCATGAGGCCGACGTCATCGTCTACGCCACCGGCTTCCACGCCACCGAGTATCTGTATCCCATGACCATCACCGGCCGAGGGGGTCAGACGCTCGAGGACCTGTGGGCGAAGGAGGGCGCGCGCGCCTATCTTGGCTGCATGATGCCGGGCTTTCCCAATCTCTGGACGATCTATGGCCCGAACACCAACGGCGGCCTGCCGGTGGCAACGTTCCACGAGAAGACCGCCCAATACGCGCTTCAGTGCATGGAGACGCTGGTCCTGGGCAACGGCGGCGCGATGGAGGTTCGGCCGGACGCCTTCGGGCGCTACAACCGCCTGGTGGACGAGCGCAACCTTCAGAAGGTCTGGAGCGACCCGCGCGCCCACAACTATTATTGGACCGAACACGGCCGTTCGGCCACGATGAACCCGTTCTACACCGCCGAGATGTCGGGCTTCCTGCGCAAACCCGATCTCGCCGACCTGGCGATCGCCTGATGCACCGCGGCGGCGTCAACCTCGACATGCAACAGAACTCGCACTAGCGCCGTCGCTGCCCCGGCGAGATGGCTCGCAATGGCCGAGATCACCGCCGGCCCGCTGTCCCGCAAGGTCAACCGTGGCCGCGTGGTCGCGGCCACCCCGCTGAGCCCGGACGCAGTGCCAGATTCTTCTCAACCGCCCTGGAGGCTATCGGCGCGGCCCCGTCCCTGCCCGGCTCGCGGCCGCTGGAAGACCTGCGATGCGCGCGCAGTTGCCATCTCCGGCCAGCCCGGAGGCTTGTGCCCCGCGCACCACGTGGGCGAGCCTAGGCACCTGCTCCTCTACCGGGTGACGCCGGACGGTGTTGTCACGGTTTTCGGCCTGTGATCCATGATCAACAGCTTTTAGGTCGGGCGGCCCGGCGCGCGCAGCGAGAAGCGGACCGCTGACCGGTCGAAAGCGCCACTGTGCCTGTCGATGGCAGCCACCACCGTTATTCCGACACTGACATGCCAGCAGGTTGCTCTACTCTGTAACAGGATGCGCCACGTCCTTTTTCGTTTGTCACCATATCGAAATCTAGAGCAATATCGGCCTGACTCGAATCGCAGAGCGATCCTCAGGCTGATGAAATTGCTCGTGAAAATAAACTGGAGCGGTTCCACTCAGCGTGGAAACGCTCGAGCACAGCCAACCAGCCGTCCAGAATAGCCCCGTCGGCAATTCCCCTCCATTACCATCGCTGCCGAACCCTGCCGGGGGGGGGTCATACACTAACACGTGATAACCGCCCTTCTGGCCTGTGTCGGGCCGTCTTGTACACGCTCGATCGCGGCCGAGGCGAGGACCGACGTTGAACGGACAGCGATCGACGCCGCGATCGCGGATCGCACGGACCAGGCTGAAGACGGATATCGATGCACCGACCCCGTGCTCGGCCCACCATGCATTGAACTCCAGACAACGCGCGCGGATCTGGTCCACGAGGGCGCCGACGGCTGCGTCGCCAGGCCAGAGGTCGTCCGCCGCTCCGAACACTGACACAATGCGTCGCGCCTCCTCCGCCGACGTCTGGCCGAACACATGTCTGGCGGCCGGATCAGTGAGCATCCAGTGCGGGACATTGCTGCCTTCGGGCGCGAGCCGAGCGAAGTCCCGAAGAGCGCCGCAGTTGCGTCGTTCCAGGACAGGACGTCCCAGCGCTGCCAGGTGAGGCAGATACGTCTTTGCCGGACAGACGGTGGTTCCCATGGTCTGGCCCCGATGCTATGCAGGACGAGGATCGGCGGGAGGGTTGCCTCTTTGGGCAGCGCACTCAACTCAACTGACGGTTGCTATCGCAGTCGCACCAATTAGCTCGGGTCATCTGCCATCAGATGCTGAGAAGCTGCGCGGCCAGGGGAACGGAAATGTGTCGGATGACTATAGAACGGGCGCGGCGCATACTTGCCGCAACGCTGATTGCCATGACCCTCGTGGTGTTCGTTGGTCAGTCGGCTGGATTGGCGCAAGCTGCGAAGTACCAACAACCCCCTTCGCTCGCCGAGCAGGTTAAGTCAGGCAAGTTGCCTTCCGTGGAGTCGCGGTTGCCCGAGCAGCCGCTGGTCGTGCCGGTTACGGAGAGAGTCGGCGAATATGGCGGCGTCTGGCGGCGGGCGTTCCTCGGCCCGGCGGACGCCAACAATTACGTGCGGATCGTCTATGACGCTTTGTTCCGGTTCTCGCCGGATGGTGCGAAGATCGAGCCGAAGATTGCCGCCGGCGCGGAGGCCTCGGCGGACTTCAAGGTGTGGACCATCACCCTGCGCAAAGGATCGCGTTGGTCGGATGGGGAGCCGTTCACCACGGACGATATCCTGTTCTGGTACAACGACGTTCTACTGTTGAAGGAGCTCACGCCTTCATTGCCCGGCTGGATACGCAACGCGGATGGGACTCCGGCGAAGGTCGAGAAGATCGATGATGTCACGGTGCGCTTCACCTATAAAGAGCCAGCGACCTTGTTCCTGACCGCGGTGGCGAATGCGGATGGCGCGGACCGCACCTACGCGATGTTCCTGCCAGCGCATTATTTGAAGAAATTCCACCCCAATTACACGCCGAAGGAAGACCTCGACCGCATGGCTCAGGCGGCAGGGTTCAAGAACTGGCCGGAGTTGTTTGCAACGCGGAATGCACCGCCGGAAAACCCGGAGCGTCCGACCATGGCGGCGTGGGTGCCGGTCACCCGGGTCAGCGATCCGGTCTTCACGCTGCGTCGCAACCCCTACTTCATCGGCGTCGACCCTGGCGGCAATCAACTGCCCTACATCGACGAGGTGCGCTTTACCTACTTCGCCGACGTGCAGGCGCTGAACCTGCAGGCCATCGCGGGCAATTTCGACATGCAGGCCCGCCATATCCAGATGACCAATTATCCGGTATTCAAGGAGCAGGAGAACAACGGCAAATACCGCGTCATCACCTGGCCGACGTTCGGCGGGTCGGATGCAGTGATCGCTTTCAATCAGACCTATACCGCCGACCCCGCGATCGGCAAGCTGATGGCGACGCAAGCGTTTCGAATCGCCTTGTCGCTCGCGATCAACCGCGACCAGATCAGGGAATCGGTGTTTCTGGGTTTGGGGGAGAATCGCCAGGCGGTGCCCGCGCCCTGGCACCCGAATTTCCCCGGCAAGGAATGGGCGGTCAAATACACCGAGTTCAATCCCGACGAAGCCAACAAGATGCTCGACGGGCTCGGCCTCACGATGCGCGACGGCCAGGGCATCCGCCTGATGGAAAATGGGAAGCCCGCGACGATCGAAATCAGTGTCGTTCCAGCCTTCGGCGCCTGGCCGGACGTGGCACAACTCGTTGCCAAGGACTGGGAAGCAGTCGGCATCAGAACGATCGTGCAGATCCGCGAGCGTGCGCTGAACCTCACGATGCAAGATGCCAATCAGTTGCAGGCCGAAGTCTGGAATGAGGACTCGACGGGCTTTCCCTTTACCGGGAACTCGAAAGTCGATGTGCGGAACGCGAACATCCTGACGTTGGGGCCGCTGTTTACACAGTGGTACAATTCAAACGGGAAAGAAGGCCTGGAGCCACCCGCGCCGATCAAGCGCATCACGGAGCTCGTGGATACCGCCCGCCGGGTTGGTCCCGATGGCCAGGTCAAAGCCGCGCAGGAACTGTTCCGTATCTGGGCTGACCAGGTTTACGAGATCGGCACGGTGGGTCTGACCCCGATGATCCAGGGGGTCGTCGTCGTCAACACGAAATTTCACAACGTCCCGCTCACGATCGGCAACGACTGGCCCTTGCGCACGCCGGGCAACGCCCGGACAGAGCAGTTCTTCTTTGCCTCACACTGATACCAGCCGGTGATTCGCTATATCGCGCAACGGCTGCTGCTGCTGCCGTTTCTGATGCTGCTCTATTCATTCGTCATCTTCGTCATCATCAAGGCGCCGCCAGGCGATTTCCTCACTGCCTATGTCGCCAACCTGTCGGCATCCGGCACCTCGATCACCGCCGACATGATCCAGGCAATGCGCCACGACTACGGGTTGGATCAGCCGTTCATCATCCAATACTTCCACTGGATGGTGAACCTGCTGCACGGGAACATGGGTCTGTCGCTGGAGTATCAGCGGCCCAATATCGATTTGATCAAAGAACAGCTTGTCCTGACCGTCGCGCTGGCGCTGATGTCGTTTGTCCTGACCTGGGTGATCGCGGTCCCGGCAGGGATCTATTCGGCGACACACCAGCGTTCGGTGATCGACCACGTCCTGACCGTTATCAACTACATCGGCGTGGCGACACCGAACTTCATGCTGGCGCTGATCCTCATGTGGTTCGCGTTCTCCTACTTCGGTATCAGCGTCACCGGCCTGTTTTCCGCCGACTACGTCGACGCGCCCTGGAGCTTCGGGCGGCTGCTGGATCTGCTCGCGCATATCTGGCTGCCGGCGATCGTGCTGGGCATTGCCGGGACCGCCCGGCTGACCCGGATCATGCGCGCCAATCTGCTGGATGAGCTGAACAAACCATACGTCGTGACCGCGCGCGCGAAGGGCATGCGGGAATGGCGTCTTGTATTGCGCTACCCGGTGCGCCTGGCGCTCAATCCGTTGATCAGCACGATCGGCTGGTATTTGCCCGCATTGTTCTCCGGCAGCCTGATCGTGGCGACCGTGATGAACCTGCCGAACATTGGGCCGTTGCTGCTGCGCGCGCTGATCAACCAGGACATGTACCTTGCCGGCGGCATTCTGCTGATCTACTCGTTCCTGACGATCGTGGGCACGCTGCTGTCCGACGTTCTGCTGGCATTGATCGACCCACGCATCCGGATGGAAAACTGATGTCGGAGGCGATTGCCGAAATCGGCGCGGTCGCGGAAGACCGGATCGCAGTCGCATCCAACTGGAAGCTGGTGTGGTGGCGATTCCGCAGACACCATCTGGCCGTTTTCAGCGCCGTCCTTCTGGTGGGGTTCTACCTGGTTGTGCTGTGCCCCGACTTCTTCAGCACCCAGAGCCCTGAGCAAACCGACGCGCGTCAGGCATTCATACCGGTGCAGACGCTGCATTTGTTCGATGACGGCTGGAATCCCTGGGTTCCCGCGATCGTCGGCAAGCGCAACCCCGTCACGCTGCGGATGGAATGGGCCACAGACCCATCGCGCAAAGTCCGGGTCAGCTTCTTCGCCCCCGGCCCGCCGTACCGCGTCTTCGGCCTGTTCCCTTCCACCACCCACCTGATCGCCGCCGCCACCCCCGGCCAGCGCATCTTTCTGCTCGGTTCCGATCGGTTGGGGCGCGATCAGTGGTCGCGCATCATGCATGGCACGCAGACTTCGATGACCGTGGGCCTGGTCGCGGTCACCCTCAGCGTCATCCTGGGTGTCGTTCTCGGCGGGATATCCGGCTATTTCGGCGGGATCGCGGACCAGATCATCCAGCGCCTGATCGAGTTGCTGCAATCGGTGCCGACCATCCCGATCTGGCTGGCATTGTCGGCCGCACTGCCGCGCGACTGGACGCCCATCCAGGTGTTCTTCGCCATTACCGTCATCCTGTCCCTGATCGGCTGGACGACACTGGCGCGCGAAGTGCGGGGCCGCTTCCTGGCGCTACGGGAAGAGGACTTCGTGCTCGCCGCCCGGCTGGCCGGCTGCGGCCGGCTGCGCATCATCCTGCGCCATATGGTGCCAACGTTCCTGAGCCACATCATCGCCACGAGTTCGCTGGCCATCCCGGTGATGATCATCAATGAAACCTCGCTCTCCTTCCTCGGTCTCGGCATCAGGCCACCGGCGATCAGTTGGGGCGTGCTGCTGCAGGAGGCGCAGAATATCCAGACTCTCGCGCTGGCCCCATGGCTGCTGTTGCCGGGTGTCGTCGTGATCGTGGCCGTGCTGGCGTTCAACCTTGTGGGTGATGGACTTCGGGATGCCTCCGACCCATACAGTCATTAACCCGCCGCTACCCGCGGCCATTAACCCGCCGCTGCTCGCAGGACCTGACCCGCTGCTCCGCGTCTCCGGCCTGCGCGTATCGTTCAAGATGGACGAAGGCACGGTCCGCGCCGTCGACGGCCTGAGCTTCGATGTCTTCCCCGGTCAGGTTGTCGGCATCGTCGGGGAAAGCGGCTGCGGCAAGAGCGTCACCGTGAAGGCAATCCTGCAACTGATCGACCCGCCGGGACGGATCACCGGCGGGCAGATCCTGTATTTGCAAGACAACAGGATCGTCGATCTCACCCGCCAGCCGGCGCGCGGGTCCGCGATGCGCGCGCTGCGCGGCGCTGAGATCGCACTGATCCCGCAGGAGCCGATGGCCGCCTTCAGCCCCGTTCACACCGTCGGCGACCAGATCATTGAGGCAATCAGGCTGCACGAAAAAACCAATGGCCGACCCGTGTCCCGACACGACGCTCGCGGCCGGACCATCGAACTGTTCCGCGACGTCGGCATCTCGATGCCGGAACAGCGGGTGGATGCCTACTCCTGGCAACTGTCCGGCGGACTGCGTCAACGCGCGATGATCGCGATGGCATTGTCCTGCCGGCCGCGTCTGCTGATCGCCGATGAGCCGACAACGGCGATCGACGTCACCACCCAGGCGCAAATCCTCGCCTTGCTGCGCGATCTGCAACGAAAATACGCGACGGCGATCATTTTCATCACTCACGACCTCGGCGTCATCGCGCAAATGGCGAACCACGTTGTGGTCATGTATCTCGGCCGGGTGATGGAAGAGGGCCCGGTTGACGAAATCTTCCACGCGCCGAAGCATCCCTATACGCAGGCGCTCCTGCGATCGATGCCCAGCATGCAGGGCGAAACACGGGTCGCTCTGCCGGTCATCAGCGGTACGTTGCCACATCCGTTCAATCGTCCGGCCGGCTGCCCCTTCCACCCCAGGTGCCCGGACGCGATAACAGACAGATGCAGCGCGCGCGTGCCTGTCGCGCGCCAGGTCGAGGCCAACCGGATCGTGAGCTGCTTCCTCTATCACGATGAGGCCGAAGCCCCATGACCGAGGCATCGGCGCCGCTGCTCGATGTCCGCGGCCTGCGTAAATACTTCCCAATCGCGAAAGGACTTATGCGCCGCGTCACCGGCCACGTGCGCGCAGTGGACGACGTCAGTTTCACCGTCAACGAAGGCGAGACGCTCGGTCTTGTCGGCGAAAGCGGTTGCGGGAAAACCACTGTGTCGCGCTGCATCCTGCGGGCGATCGACCCCACCGGCGGGCAGGTGTTGTATCGGACACGGGACGATCGGGTTGTCGATCTGGTGCCGATGTCGCGCCAGGATCTGGCGCCCCTGCGCAAAGAAATCCAGATGATCTTTCAGGATCCGTTCGGGTCGCTGAACCCGCGCATGACCCTGCTGGACAATGTCGGGGAACCGCTGCTGGTCAACGGTGTCCGCCGCCGATCGGAGCGGATGGATCGCGTCGCCGAACTGCTCCGGCTGGTGGGATTGCGGCCTGAATTCATGCACCGGTTTCCACATGCGTTCAGCGGCGGCCAACGGCAACGCATCGGCATCGCGCGCGCCCTGGCGACCAATCCGCGCCTCGTCGTGGCGGATGAGCCGGTGTCCGCGCTGGACGTCTCGGTGCAGGCGCAGGTTCTGAACCTGCTGCTCGAGCTTCAGGGAAGGTTGGGGCTGACCTTTCTGTTCGTCGCGCATGATCTCTCGGTGGTACGTCACATCTCCGACCGGGTTGCCGTCATGTATGTTGGGCAACTGGTCGAGCTGTCGCCCACCGCCGCGATTTTCGCGTCCCCGCTGCATCCCTATACCGCGGCCCTTCTGCGCGCGGTCCCGGTGCCCGACCCGCGCGTGCGCAACGATGACGGGATCCTGCGGGGAGAGGTGCCAAGCCCGGCGGCGGTGCCATCGGGATGCTATTTCCATCCGAGGTGCAGGTTCGCGCAGGATCGGTGCCGACAGGAGGCGCCGGCGCTGCGCGAGATCGCGCCAGGCCGGTTCGCGCGCTGCCACTTCGCCGGGCAATTTTAATGGGACTGCCGCGAAGCTGCGGGTCGCGCGGCCATAGCTGTCAGCGGGAATGGATCGGTGGCGGGCCGGGAAATTGCCATTAGTCGAGCTTATGATGTAAACTCATGTCCTTCTATACGCACTATACGACGCTATCCGTCCAAACCAACTGGAGGAATAAATGTCCGCAAGTCAGTCAACGCCTGGCCCTGTCACCCCGTCCGGGCTGAACCATCTGGTCCTCAACGTCCGCAATCTCGAAGAATCGCACGCGTTCTGGACCGAGGTCGTCGGCTTCAAGCAGGTCGGCGAACTGAAGAAGACGCCCGAGCGCCCAAACCCCGCCAAGATGCGGTTCTACAGCGGCGATCACAACGGGCACATGAACCACCACGACCTGGCGCTGATCGAAAACCCCGCGCTGCCCGCGCCCCCGGCCGAATGGGCGATGAACGGCATGCCGATGGCGATCAGCCACATCGCGATCTCCTTCCCGAACCGTGAAGCCTGGCTGCGTCAGCTCGAATGGGTGCAGAGCAAAGGTGTCAAATTCAATCGCCGCGTCGATCACGGCATGACCCACAGCCTCTACATCAACGATCCCAACGGCTACGGCGTGGAACTGCTCTACGAACTGCCGCGTGAGGTCTGGGAAGGCGACATCGACGCCGCACTGAACTTTGCCATCGCCTTGCCGACCGAAGGCAAGGAGGCCCTGGTCGACAAGCACGAAAACGTGCCGGTTTTCCGCGCCACCGAAACCGCCGCCGAGTAGGATTCGCGCCATGACAAAACGTCAAAGCATCAACAGCCCCGCGCCGCGGCACGAAAACCCGATCCCCAACGCCAGCCGGATCGGCAACATCGTCATGTCGAGCGTGATCGGCGGCTCCAACCCCGGCACGCGCACCCTGCCACCCACGCTGGACGAGCAGCTGGCGAACGTCTTCGCCGCGATCAAGGGCGACGTGGAGGCCGCCGGCGGAACCGTCAACGACATCCTGAAGATCACCTTCTACGTCAAAGACCCGGTCAAGGACCGCCCGGTCATCAACAACCACTGGGTCAAGATGTTTCCCGACCCGGAGGCTCGGCCGGCCCGCCACTCGCAGACCCTGCCGCCCGACAGCCGGGCACTGGTGCAGGCCGACTTCTTCGCCGTTCTATCCTGAGGCGCCGCCGCCATGCTCCCCTCCTCCACCATCGACACCATCGCCCACGCCTACCACAAGGCGGAGCAGGAGCGTGTGCGGATCCGGCCGCCCAGCGTCCAGTACGACGGCTTCACCACCGAGGACGCCTATGCCGTCCAGCGCCGCTGGGTCGAAATAAAAGTCGCCGAGGGCAATGTGATCAAGGGCCATAAGATCGGCCTGACATCACGGGCAATGCAGCGCCAGGCCAACATCACCGAACCCGACTACGGCGCGCTGATGGCCGACATGTTCTACGAGACTGGCGCCGAACTCCCCATGAGCCGCTTCATCCAGCCGCGGCTTGAATGCGAGATCGGCTTCGTCATCGGCCGCCGCCTGAAAGGCCCCAACTGCACCATCTTCGACGTGCTCAGCGCCACCGACTACGTCGTGCCCACGGCCGAGATCGTCGATGGCCGCGCGCACCGCGTCGACCCCGAAACCAACCGGCCGCGCAATGTCCTCGACAGCATCGCCGATAACGCCGGCAATGCCGCCCTGATCGTCGGCGGCCGGCCGATGCGCCCGATGGACCTCGACCTGCGCTGGGTCGCGGCGTTGTGTTACCGCAACAACGTCATCGAGGAATCCGGCGTCGCCGCCGCGGTGCTGAACCATCCGGCCAATGGCGTCGCCTGGCTTGCCAACAAGCTGGCACCCTTCGATATCGCGCTGGAGCCTGGCCAGTTCGTCCTGGGCGGATCGTTTACCAGCGTGGTGGAAGCCCGCGCCGGCGACACCTTCCATATCGACTACGGAGCATTTGGCTCGATCACCGCACGCTTCGTCTAGTCATAAAAGCCTGGCGCAGACCGGGTTCAAGCCAATAAATAGGGAGAAACTATGGGCCGTTTGATCAATCTGGCCGCCGCGCTGGCGCTCGTCACAACCACGCCGGCCGTCGCAGCCGATCCCGGCGTGACCGCAACGGAAATTACCATCGGCCAGAACATGGCCTACAGCGGACCCGCGTCCGCCTATGGCGCCTTCGGGAAATCCGAGGCGGCTTACTTCCGGATGACCAACGACAACGGCGGCGTGCACGGCCGCAAGATCAAGTTCATCTCCCTGGACGATGGTTACTCGCCGCCAAAAACCATCGAGCAGATCCGCCGCCTCGTCGAAGAGGACAACGTCTTCCTGATCTTTGCCTCCCAGGGAACCGCCCCCAGCGTCGTCATTCGCAAATACCTGAACGACCACAAGGTCCCGCAGGTCTTCGCCACCAGCGGCATCGCCAGCTTCGGGGACCACGCACGCTATCCCTGGACCATCGCCTGGCAACCAACCTTCGAGATCGAAGGCCAGGTTTTCACCAAATACATCCTCAAGGAAAAACCCGAGGCGAAGATCGCGATCCTGTATCAAAACGATGACCTCGGCAAGGACTACGTCCGCGGCATTCAGCGCGAACTCGGCGACCGCGCCAAGACGATGATCGTCGGCATTCAAAGCTACGAAATCACCGACGCGACGATCGATTCGCAGATCGTCGCCTTGCACGCCACCGGCGCCGACACCTTCGTCGATATCTCCACGCCCAAATTCGCCGCCCAGGCCATTCGCAAGGTCTACGACCTGGACTGGCACCCTTTGCACATGCTGTCCTACGCCTCGGCCGCCGTCGCCGCCGTCATGAAGCCCGCCGGCGTCGAGAAAGCCGTCGGCATTATCTCCAGCACCTACTTCAAGGACCCCACCGACCCAAGATGGGCCAACGATGCGGACTACCTGCAGTGGATCGCCTTCATGGACAAATACTTGCCGGAGGCAGACAAGACCGACATTTTCTACACCATCGGCTACATGATGGCGAACAGCCTGGTCCAGTTGCTGAACCAGTGCGGTGACGACCTGACCCGGGAGAACGTCATGCGCCAGGTCGCCCATATCGATTTCCGCGTGCCGATGCTGCTGCCCGGCATGCACATCACCACCAGCCCGACCGACTACTATCCCATTAAGACCCTGCAACTGGAACGCTTCGACGGCACTTCCTTCGTCTTGTTCGGCGACCCGATCACCGGGGTTCCGAATCCGATCAACTGAAAGGATGGTCATGAACAAAGCACCGCTTCGCCCGGTCACCGATCAGGAGGTCGAGCGCTTCTGGCAGGACGGCGCCATCTGCCTGCACGGCCTGTTCGACGCCGACTGGGTGACCAGCCTGCAGGACGCCACCGCCGCCGCCATGGCCAACCCCGGCAAACTCGCCACCGGCCGCAGCAGCGCCGACCACCAGACCTTCTACGTCGAACTCGGTCTGTGGTCCGCCCACGCCGCGTTCCATGACTTCGTTTTCGAATCGCCCGCGGCGGCCATCGCGCGCCGCTTCCTGCGCACCGGCAAAATGAACCTGTTTTTCGACCAGTTGTTCGTCAAGGCACCCGGCGCCCAGAACAAGACCCCCTGGCACCAGGACCAGCCCTACTGGCCCGTGCACGGCCGTCAGGTCCTGTCCACCTGGTTCGCCATGGACCCGGTCACTCTGGCCACCGGCGGCCTGGAATATGTCCGCGGATCACACGACTGGAATCGCGTCTTCCACCCCGAAAGCTTCCGCCCCGATCCCGTCCGATCCGCGCAAATGGCCGGTCTGGGCGGTGAGAAGATCCCCGATATCGACGCCGCCCGCGACAAATACGACTGCCTGAGCTGGGACATGCAGCCCGGCGACGTGTTGATCCATCACGGCATGTGCATCCACGGCGCCCCGGCCAACAGTTCCCGCGACACCCCGCGCCGCGGCTACGCCGTCCGCTGGACCGGCGACGACGCCAGATGGGACCCAAGACCCGGTATTCTTGAAACGATTCCCGGACCATCCCTGCTGCCGATGCCCACCGAATGGGGCGGCCCCATGGACTCGGAGGCATTTCCGGTTATGCAGCACCACCATCAAGAGGGTCCGTAATGATGAAGTTTGGTGTTGGCCAGCCGGTCCGTCGGTTCGAGGATAAAAGGTTGCTGACCGGCAAGGGCCACTACCAGGACGACCTGACGCTGCCGCGCCAGCTCTGCTGTGTGTTCGTCCGCTCCCCCCACGCCCATGCCAGGATCGTTTCAATCGATACCACCGCCGCGTCGAACGCGCCCGGCGTGGCAGCCGTCTACACCGGCCAGGACTACGCCAACGACGGGATCAATACCCCCAAAGCGGCCATGCCGCGCAAAAAGCGTGACGGATCGCCGATGTTTGCCCCGCCCCGCCCTGCCATGGTGATCGACCGCGTCCGCTACGTCGGCGACATCGTCGCCATAGTGATGGCCGAAACCATCGCCCAGGCCAAGGACGCCGCCGAACTGGTCGAAGTCGAATACGACGCGCTCCCCTCCGTCACCCTGCTCTCCGACGCCGCAAAGCCCGACGCGCCCAGGCTCTGGGACGAAAACCCCGACAACATTTCCCACACCACCGAACGCGGCGACCGCGCGGCCACCGAAGCCGCCTTCGCCAAAGCCGCCCACATCGTTCGCCGCCGTTACGTGATCACCCGCGTCCAGGCGCAGTACATGGAACCAAGAGGCTCCATCGGCACCTACGACGAGGGCGAGGATCGTTACACCCTCTACGCCGACGTGAACTATCCCCACCGTGTCCGCAACATGCTCGCCAACATGGTCTTCAAGGTGCCCGAAAGCAAAGTCCGCGTCATGGTCCGTGACGTCGGCGGCGGCTTCGGCGCCAAAGGCTGGCAATACGTTGATCACCGCCTGACCCTCTGGGCCGCCAAAAGGCTCGGCCGTCCCGTCAAGTGGAAATGCGAACGATCCGAAGTCCTGCTCGCCGACGAACACGGCCGTGACAACATCGGCGACATCGAACTCGCCCTCGACGCCAACGGCAAATTCCTCGGCCTGCGCGTCAACATGGTCGCCAGCATCGGCGCCTACATCGCCTCCGACCGCCAGCTTCTGACACCGTTCGGCCAGATCGGTACTGTCACCGGCGTCTACGATATCCCGGCCGCCTACGTCGCCATCGACGCCGTCCTGTCCAACACCAGCCCCACCGCACCCTACCGCGGCGCTGGCCGTCCCGAAGCCATCTATCTGATTGAGCGCATCATCGAAGCCGCCGCCCAGGAACTCAAAATCGACCCGATCGATCTGCGCCGCCGCAACATCATTCCCGCCACGAAACTCCCCTACAAAGCCCCGCTCGGTCCCTACTACGACTGCGGCGAGTTCGAAAAGAACATGGACCTCGCGCTGGAAGCCGCCGACTACGCCGGCTTTGCCGCCCGGCGCGATGCCTCCAAAGCCAAAGGTCTGCTCCGGGGCATCGCCGTGGTGAACTCGATCGAGCAAGCCGCCGGCCCCACCCCCGAGTACGCCGAAGTTCGTTTCAACCCCAGCGGCACCGCCATCATGCTGCTGGGCACGAAGACCCACGGCCAGGGCCACGAAACATCCTTCAAGCAGATTCTGCACGAACGCCTCGGCATCGCTCCGGACGACGTTCAGTTCATCGACGGCGACACCGACCGGGTCGCCTTCGGCATGGGCTCGAACGGCTCCCGCTCCATGGTCTCCGGCGGCAGCGCCCTCACACTGGCGGCCGACAAGGTCATTGCCAAAGGCAAGCGCCTCGCCGCCCACATGCTGGAAGCCGCCGAAGCCGACATTGAGTTCGCCGACGCCAAATTCACCGTCAGCGGCACCGACCGCGGCGTCACCCTGAAGCAGGTCGCCATCGCCGCCTTCCAGCCCGCCAAACTACCACCCGGCATGGAAGCCGGCCTCTATGAAAATGCCACCTACAACCCGAAGCGAGACACCTTCCCGAACGGCTGCCACATCGCCGAGGTCGAAGTCGACCCCGACACCGGCGTCGTCGACCTGGTGTCCTACCTCGTCGTCGACGACGTCGGCACCATCATCAACCCGCTCACTCTGTCCGGCCAGATCCATGGCGGCGTCGCCCAGGGCGTCGGCCAGATCCTCGGCGAACAGGTCGTCTACGATCGCGAATCCGGCCAGGTCCTCACCGCCAGCTTCATGGACTACCTGATGCCCCGGGCGGACATGATGTGCCCGATCAGGATCGTCAGCAATCCGGTTCCAACTGCAACCAATCCGCTCGGTGCCAAGGGCGCCGGCGAAGCCGGCTGCGTCGGCGCACTCCCCGCCGTCATGATCGCCGTGATGAATGCGATCGGACAGGTCGGCGTCAAGGAACTCGACATGCCCGCCACCAGCGAACGCGTCTGGCAAGCGATCCAGGCCGCTCGCGCCACACCAACAGGGTAGGGGGCCACGTGCGCACAGGATCGGACTACCGCCAGGCGTTGCAAGACGGCCGAAAGGTCTATGTCCTGGGCGACGGCCTGGTCGAAGACGTAACGACGCACCCCGCCACCAAGCCAATGGTGGATGAGTACGTCCGCTGGTACGACCGCCACTTCGACCCCGCCTGGACTGACATCGTCCTCACCCGGGACCAACAATCCCCAGTCGGCTACATGGTTCCGCACAGCGCCGAAGACCTCAGCCGGATGGGCCGATGCTTCGCCGCAACGTGTTTCGAGACCGCCGGCAATATCACCCACACCCCAGCCTACGGCCACATGATTGCCCTGGGCGTCCTGCACGCTGTGAACGTCAGCAACGGCCCACCCGCCACCGCCGAGGCCTACCGAGCGCACATCGCCAGCACCGGCCGGTTCCTGACTTTCGCCGCCGGCGCCGCCCCGATCGGCCACCGCTTGCGCGAAAACCCCGCCGACCGATCCTCCCTTCGCCTGATCCGCGAAACCGACAAAGGCCTGGTGGTCAGCGGTAAGATCGGCATGCACACCAGCCCCGCCTACGCCGAGGACGTCTACATCGGCGCCCTCAACGGCATCGACCTCCAGGGCCTCCGCGCATCGTTCTCGGTCGCCGTAAACAGCCCCGGCGTCACAGTCATCTGCCGCCGCCGATCCGCCCGCGACCCCAACCCGTTCGCCGCCCCGCTCAGCAGCCGCTTCGACGAACTCGACGGCCAGATGTGGCTCGACAACGTGCTGATCCCCTGGGATCGCGTGTTCCTCACAGATTCAACCCCCGAACCCGTCGCCCGCTGGCTGTTCTGGCACCAGCTCTACTGCTGGCTCGCCAAAGCCGAGTTCACCCTTGGTCTCGCGCTCGCCTGCACCCACGCCATGGGCCTGACCACCCACGATGTCACAAACGATTACTTAGTCGATCTGATCACCGATGTGCAGACCGTCCGAAGCTGCCTGCGCGCCACCGAACTCGACCCCACCTTCACCACCGACGGCTTCTGCTCCCCGAACCACGTCCACCTCTCCGCCGCCAGCATCGCAATGCTCAAGGCCCGCCCGCGGATGCAGGACATCATGCGCAGCCTGCCCGGCTCATCCCTGGTCGTTGCGCCATCCGACCAGGACCTCGCCGATCCCGCCCTCGCCGACGGCCTCGAAGCGTCGTTCGGCGGCGGCGGCTACACCGCCACCCAGCGCTCGGCGCTCCTGCAAATGGCCTGGGACCACGTCGGCTCCGCCCTCGATCACCGCGAGTCCGTCTACGAACTTCACGCCAACGGCGGCCTGCAATCCTGGCGCGGCCGCCTGCGCCGAGGCTTCGCCGACTACAACACCCTCGCCAACGCCGTCACCCGCCAACTACCGCTGCCGATGCCCGACATCGACCTCAGTTCCATCCCCGCCGCACCGATGCAGCAACGACGTCCCGTCACCGCTCCTCCAGTGAAACACAAGGAACCCCAATGACCGAACTACGCCAAAGCACGCGTGAGGCCCTGAAGACCGTTGCGACATCGACCCTGACTGGATCGCTGCACAAGCGCGGCCTTCGCAACATGTTCCTGCAGGACGTCCAGCCGCTGCGTGTCGACCAGCCCCGCATGGTCGGCATCGCCTACACCATGCGCTTCATCCCGTTCCGCGAGGACATGAACCCGCCCAAGGGCCCGCTGAAATCCGTCCAGCCGCAGGCCATGGAGGAATGCCCGCCGGGCCACGTCCTCGTGATCGACTCGCGCGGCGACCCCCGAGCGGCCTCCGCCGGCGACCTCTACATCGGCCGCCTCGCCGCCCGTGGCTGCTCCGGCATCGTAACGGACGGCGGCTTCCGTGATTCCGAGGGCATCCTGAAAACCGGCCTGCCCACCTACCACCGTCGCCCGACCTCCCCGCCCAGCCCGATCGTCCATTACCCCATCGATCTAAACCTGCCGATCGGCTGCGGCGGGGTTGCCGTCTATCCCGGAGACATCATCGTCGGCGACTGCGACGGCGTGGTGGTCATCCCCGCTTCCCTTGCCGATGAAATCGCCGAGGAAGCCGTTGCCCAGACCCTCTACGACACCTTCGCCGAAGAAGAAGTGGCCCGTGGCCGGTCACTGATAGGCCTCTTCCCGGTTGTCGGCGACCAAGCCAAACAGGACTTCGAAGCCTGGAAGCGCAAGCGCGAAGCCGGCCGGTAACCCGCTTGAGGAGCCTGTGGCTGTGAATGAGGGCCGAAATGGGGTTGTCTTACTCAAATGTGCGTAAACGAACAGGACGCCCCCGGAGATGCACGGAAATCCTTTGTTGGACGGAACGGCTTCGCCGAGGGCCCACGAGTGGCTAGTGCAATATCAGCCTGACCCTAATCGCGGAGCGATCCTCAGGCTGATGAAATTGCTCGCGAAAATAATCTAGAGCGTTTCCACTCAGGGTGGAAACGCTCTAGTGTCCCTAGTCGTTCATAGTGTGGGGTAAAGCCGCTTCAGTTTGATGCGGGCGTCGGCCGTGGTGAACTGCCAATCAGCCTTGGCGTGGTGCTCGTTGCGGTCGTCCTCCCAGACAGCGACCTCCCCGATCAGGGCCTGCTTGTCGGCGATGTGTCGATCAAGACACTGGGTCGACAGCACGGCTAGTAGTCCGTCACAGTGATTTTGAGCGGTTGAGCATGTCCCGGCTTGAGCTCGGGCAGGTCTGAGCGATCAAGCAGGACAGCAATGCTCCTGCCAGCCACCGGCTGGCGTGAGATCAACCCGGCCTGCTCGAGGGTGAGCACCATCTGATGGACGGCCGGAGGCGTCATACGCAAGAACCGCACCCTGTCCGCCTCCGCCGGCGGGCGTCCATTCACCAGGGTGTAGGCGTGGATGAACGCCAGATACTGGCCCTGCCTGGCTGTGAAACCCAGTGGCGAATCATCTGCGTTGCGATTCATCGTTGTCCTCGGCTGTGACGGGGGTCGAGCGGTCGTTCGCTTGCCTCAGCCGCTACCGGCGGTCGAATACGACTTTCGAGCGCCCGGAGGACCGCCTCATCGCGTTCGTTGCGGTTGCCTTCATCTCGATCCTTGCACGACGCTTGATGCGCCTCGTCACCGAGCGACTGACCGCCGTAGGTCTAAAATCAAACACTGTAGCATACCCGAGGGCCTGATGCGGTCCGAGTACGCGCCGGAGCTTGACACTGTTACGAATCGGCGAAATGGTCAGACCACTATGCCGGCGCGCCACAGTGGCGGCGCCCGCACAAAACGCCGGCGCGCGAGGAGAAAGCGACGATGCGAGACGGTGTCAACGCGGCTGGCATGATCATCGACGACCGGGAAGACGGGATCTTCCGGGTGCACCGTAGCGCCTTCGTCGATAACAACATTCTAGACCTGGAGCGGTCACGGATCTTCGACCGATGCTGGCTGTTCGCCGGCCACCAGTCGGAGTTTCCCCAACGAGGCGACTTCGTCACCCGGACCGTCGCCGGTCGCCCGATCATTCTGGTGCACGGCGACGACGGCAAAATCCGCGCGTTGATGAATACCTGCCGCCACCGCGGCAACCTTGTCTGCCGTGAGCACAAAGGCAAAGGTGCCGAAATATTCCGCTGCTTCTATCATGGCTGGATCTTCAACACCCGCGGCGAACTGAAAGGCATTCCCGGAGAGGAAGCCTACAGCGCGGCCTTCGACCGCGACGCCCTAGGCCTCGAACCCGCGCCCAGACTGCACAACTTCCGGGGCTGCGTCTTCATCAGCTTCGATCCGGAGATCGAAAGCTTCGAAAACTATATGGGCGATGCCCTGACCGTCCTGGACAATACGCTCAACCTGGGAGACATGGAGTTCGTCGAGGGCCAGTTCAAATACTCGATGCGGGCAAACTGGAAGCTGCTGGTCGAGAACAGCATGGACGGCTATCACGCTGCCTATACCCACGAACGGTTCTTCTCGCAATGGATGCCGTCGGAAGGCTTCAGCGCAGGCTTTCAACCGCCGCCGCCGCGGCCCGGAACCGCGAACGGACCGCCGCGTGGCACGGTTCCTCTCGGCAACGGTCACGTCACGACAAATTACCCGTCTCCGGACAACCGTCCCGCGGTGAGCACGCCGTATCTGGAGAAATATGCCAAAGCCGACTTCGATCAATTTCGGTCTGGCCTGGAAAAACGTTTCGGCGACAAAAAGGCGCGCATGGTGGAGTGCGGCGCCGGTAATTATCTGATCTTCCCCAACCTGATGGTGATCGACGGCTGGCGCGTGTTCCGCACCTTTTATCCCACAAGTCCCGACTATATGGAAATCAACGCCTGGGCCTGTCTGCCCAAGGAAGATTCCCCGGCGTTGCGGCGGGCACGCCTCGACTGGTACCTCGCATTCCAGGGGCCTGGAGGATTCGCGACGCCGGACGACGTGGAGGGGCTGGAAGGCTGCCAGATGGGCTTCGCCACGCACAAGGAAGTGGAATGGTCCGACATCTCCCGCGGCATGAAAGGCAACACCGCCGGCGGCCCTGGCGAGCTGCAGATGCGCGTGTTCTGGCGTGAGTGGCACGCAAGGATGACCACCGGCGGGCACGCCGATTATACCGGCGACTGACTGACGCAGAGCGCCGCCACGAACATATCCGGGGGGATTTCGCCTTGACCGCCGCCACGATACCAGCACGGCAGAAAATCGAGGATTTCCTCTATGAGGAAGCCGATCTACTCGACAACTGGAAGCTGAACGAATGGCTTGCGCTGTTCGATCAGGAGCGCGGCGGCTATTATATCCCGTCGACCGATGCGCCGGACAGCGACCCCGATCATGCGCTGTTTCTGATTGCCGACGACATGAAAAAGCTGCGCTCACGCGTCGATCAGCTCTTGAGCGGGGCCACCTGGGCTGAAAACCCAAAGTCGCGCACACGCCACATGGTGAACAATGTCCGAATCCTCGGGATGGAAAATGACGCACTGCTGATCAAAGCGAACTTTGTCGTATATCGCATGCGCTTTGAGAAGATTGATCCATATATCGGAACATACCACTACAAGCTCATTCCGCATGACGGAAGCTTTATCATTCTCGAACGCAAGGTCATTCTCGATCTTGAAGCCTTGAGGCCCCACGGCAAGGTCAGCTTCATCGTCTGAGTGCCAACGTCGCCGCTAGACAGGGACAAGGCAGCACATGACCTGGTTGACCGACAGACTGACGCAACTCTTGCAGCAACGCACCCAAGGCATTGAGGCCGTCGCTCGGCAACTGGGTATTGAACGCTCCCGCCTAAGCAACATTATCGCCGGTTCAGCGATTCCAAATGAGAATTTGACCAGACGCCTCGCGAAATATTTCGGTGAGACGCCGGATGAATGGCTCGCCAACGTAAACAAGCCCGAGGACACGATCGCCGCCAGGGCCGTGCCGGCCGATTTCTTCAAGGTCGCCGCCGCCGCCGATATTCCCGACGGCAGCATGAAGGTCGTCTTCGACAATCTTGTCGTCGTAGCCAGGGTCGACGGGCATTTCCACGCATTCGGCAACGTCTGTCCCCATGCCGCGGGGCCGATCGGCGAGGGCTTCCTGGATGGCTGTGAGGTCGAATGTCCCTGGCACACCGCCCTTTGGGATATCACGACGGGCAAGGCGCTGAATGAGCTCGCGACGGCCGACATTCCGCTATTTGAGGTCCGTGTTATCAATGGCGATGTCGAGATCAAACTGACGCAGGCGGTGTTGACCCAGGGCGTTGTTTCTGGTGGAGGTCCTGGTTCGGACTGAACGTCTTCGCATCCGCCCATGCTCCGCATGACCCCCGATAGGAGACCCGTCGTTGGCCATCGATATCCATACGCATATCGTTCCGTTTGAGCTTCCCCAAAGCCCGTCGGGCGCCACCGCTGCGCGATGGCCCGAAATGCGCGCCGGCGCGGACTGCGGCCATCGGAACGTTGTGATCGCTGGCAAGGTGTTCCGGACCGTATCGAATGCGTGCTGGGATGTCAGCTACCGGATCGGTGTGATGGACGCGACAGGGATCTCGACCCAGGTGCTGTCGCCGATGCCGGAACTGTTATCGTACTGGATTGAAGCCGCGGCCGCAGTGGTGTTGGGCCGGGCCGTGAACGAAGCGATCGGCGGGATGGTGGATCAGGCGCCAGGACGCTTCGTCGGCCTGGGCATGGTGCCCATGCAGGATCCTGAAAGGGCGGCGCAGGAACTTGAAACCCTCATGCGGGATCAGCGGTTTCGCGGCATCGAAATCGGCACCAACGTGAATGGCGTTTCCATCGCCGATCCGCGGTTCGCAACCGTGTTCGCCGCGGCCGAGGCCACCGGCGCCGCGGTGTTCGTGCATGCGCTGCATCCCGGCGGTGAAAATCACCTGTTCGGGCCGCCTGCGCTGAAGGCGGTGGTGGCATTTCCGTGCGAAACCGCACTGACAATCGCAGGCCTGATCACCAGCGGCATGCTCAGCCGTTTCCCACGTCTGAAGATCGCGTTCAGCCACGGCGGCGGTGCATTTGGGCTGGTGTTGCCCCGGCTGCTGCACGGCTGGAAAGTCATGGCAAGCGTCAGCGATTCGATGACGGAATCGCCGGCCGACATCGCCCGCCGCCTGTATTACGACTCGCTGGTCTATGATGCCGCGACGCTGCGGTTTCTGGTGAGCGTGTTTGGCGAGCATCGGATCATGGTCGGAACGGACTATCCGTTCGACATCTTTGAACGTGATCCGCTCGGCGTTCTGCAAGCCACCGGCCTGCCTGGCGCGACCCTGGACCTGTTGCGGGATGGCAATGCGCGCCGGTTTTTAGCGCTGCCGCCAGCCTGAGGCCCGGGTTCGACGTCCGCGCCGTGTCATGAGCCGCTCCGTTACTTCACCGCCGACCCTGCTCCCAACAGCCGCGAACCGGGGCGCCTTGTCAGGCCATGCGGGCGCGGATATCTCTTGCGGCGAATGGTTCGACCATTGTCGCGGATTATAAGCTCACACGGTGGCGCCGCGGTCGAGGGCGCCCTCAGGAGGGAACGATGGCTGAGATCCTGGTGCTTGGGATATCGCATTATCCGCCGCTGACCGGGACGGACGAGCGCATGTCGACCATTCTGAAACGAATGCTGCGGAACCCCAATTTGCCGGCCCATCTCCGCACGCCCGATGGCTGGCCCAAAGAAATGCGGGCGGAATGGGGCACCGACGAAGGAACCGCGTCGGCGGAGCGGCATCGCGCCGCGCTGGTCGGGTGGATGGAGAAATCCCGATCGGCACTGGATGATTTCAATCCGGATTTCGTGTTGATCTGGGGCGATGATCAATACGAGAATTTCCGCGAGGACATCATCCCGCCATACAGCATCGCGGCCTATGAGAATTTCACGTTCTCGCCCCCCGCCGGCAATGTCTGGGGCGAGACGGACAAGAAATACGAGATCGCCGGCAACCGTTCGGCCGCGAAGATGCTGACAACCCGCCTGATCGAAGCCGGATTCGACACCGCTTATGCCTATAAGCCGCTGCACCATCCGCTGGGCCACGCTTTCACGAATGCCGTGATGTACCTGGATTATGCGCGCAGGGGGTTTGACTATCCGATACTGCCGTTCGCGGTGAATTGTTATGGCCGCAAGGTCATTTCGCAACGCGGCGGCTTGCCGAACTTCGACCATGAGATCGCGGCCGGTGACCTCGATCCCCCGGCGCCCACACCCCGGCGATTGTTCGATCTTGGGGCGGCAACGGCACGCATCCTCGCGGACTCGCCCTATCGGGTGGCGCTGCTCGCCTCATCCGGCTGGTCACACGCATTCCTGGTGGCGAAGCATCATTATTTGTATCCGGATACAGCGGCCGACCGGGCGATGTTTGATCATTTGACCACGGGTAATCTCGATGCATGGCGGAATTATTCAAGCGATGCCGTCGAGGACAGTGGCCAGCAGGAGATCCTGAACTGGATGTGTCTCGCGGGCGCCCTCCGCGCGCTGGACCGGAAACCGAAGGACATTGGCTTCGTCGATACCTGGATCTTCAACTCGTCCAAGGTGTTCCTGATCGCGCCGCCGGCCTGACGAGGCCATCTTTCAGAACGGGAAATGTCATGATTCTGAAGAACAAGGTCGCGCTGGTGACCGGAACCAGCCCCAATATCGGCGGCGGCATCGCGGAAGGTCTGGCCGAAGCCGGCGCCGCGATCGTCGCGGTCGACGCCAACGCCGGGAATGCCGACGATTGCGCCGGTTATCTCAGCCGCACCGGCGGCCGCGCGATCGCCGTTACCGCCGATGTCACCGACGAGGCGCAGGTTGAAAACGCCGTCGCGGCCGCCGTCGCCGCGTTCGGATCGGTCGACATCCTGGTGAACAACGCCGCCATATTCAACCGCAAGGGTGTGATCGACATGTCGTTCGCGGAATGGCAGCAGCAAACGGGCATCATCCTCGGCGGCGCGTTCCTCTTCACAAAATATGTGGCAAGGCAAATGATCGCGCACGGCACGGGCGGCGCGATCATCAACATCATTTCGACAGCAGGACATCAGGGCGAGCCCGGTAATATCGCCTACTGCACTGCAAAAAGCGGCTTGATCAATTTTACCCGTTCCGCTGCGATGGAACTGGTCGGCCACGGCATCCGGGTCAACAGCCTGACACCGACGGCAACTGATCGCTCCGAATCTTATGACCGCGCTGAGCGATGGGGCCGCACCGTTCAGCGCCCGCAAGATCTGGAATCCCGGATGGATGCGTTTCGCTCGCGCGTCCCGATGCAACGGCTTCCGCGCCCGAGTGATTATGGCCACGCCGCGGTGTTCCTCGCGTCGGAGAGTGCCGCGATGATTACCGGGACGGATCTGCGCGTCGACGCGGGAGCAATCGCGCGCTATTGGGCGTGGGATCCCGGGCTCCGGAATCCTACCTAGCCGCCTACCATTGAACATCCGCCGCCAGCCATCGGACGGAACGCCTGATCGCCAGGCACGACAGACTGGATCGTCGCCAGATCAAATGGCGACTTGGATTCGCTCGGCTGTTTGATTTTCATCAGCAACATGTCGTGTATGTTCCGGCCGTCCGGACGCACGACGCAACGGCCGAGGCAGGGATCGTCGATCGTCATGGTTTTCAGGTGCTCGATCACCGCGCGGCCGTCGGCCTTGGCCTTTGATACGCCGACCTCGGCGGCGGCTTTCAGATACCAGTAGGTTCCGGTGTAATCACCAACGTGATTTCCCGCCATCGGGTTGCCGTTGAGCGCCGGCGCCAGCCGTTTCGCAAGTGTGCGCAGCGCATCGTTCTGATCCCAGTACGCGGGCGAGGAATAGGTCAGACCCTGGCTGATCTCCAGTCCTGTCGAATAGACCAACGGCGCGTCGAACAGCGTCATGGTCATAATTTGCCTGCCACTCGCATTCGGGCCAACCATGCCGAATTCCGCGGCCTGCTTGACGCAGTTCACCGCGTCGCTGCCGGAGTTGGCCAGGCAGACGATACTCGCCCCGCTCGACTTCGCCTGCAATAGAAAGCTGGAGAAATCGGTGGTACCGGGAAACGGATGAGCTGCCGAACCAACCACCTTGCCACCGCTCCGCTCGATCACCTGCGACATGCTGGCGACCTGGGACTTCCCCATGGCATAGTCCGCCAGGATGAAAAACCACGTGTCCTTGCCTTGCTCCAGCCACGCGCGCGCAACGCTGACGCCAAGCGCGTAGGTGTCATGAGTCCAATGAATGTGGTTGGGCCCGCAAAATTTGCCGGTGAGGTCGTCCGTTGCGGTGGAGGTCATCATCAGGGCCTTGTTCCGCTCTTTCGCCAGCGTCGTCAGGCCGAGCGCCATGGCGGAGAGGGGGATGTCGACGATGCAGTCGACACCCTGGGTATCGAACCAGCCACGGGCAATGCCGAGGCCGAGATCCGATTTGAGCTGGAAGTCGCTGACAAGCACCTCGACCGGTATGTCGGGATGCTCCTTCATGAAATCCGCCGCCGCCAGTCTGACGGCGGCAACAGCGCCGCTACCGGACAGGATGGCATAGGTGCTGTTGAGGTCGCTGAGCGAGCCGACGCGCAATGCTTCGGCCGCGTAGCCGCGGCGAACATAAGGCCCGAAAACACTGGCCGTGCTGCCGACCGCCAGAAGCGCCCGCCGCGTAAGGCGTGTCATGTTGGTTTCCCCCTTAACGGCATCGGCTCGGTCGCCGGTGCGTGAATTGGGATTGTTACCCGCCTGACCCGCGGCGGCAACGCAAGACGGGCGCGATGCCGGGGTGACACCGCTTTGCACCAGCTTGGCAGGCGCGCCACCACAGCCATCCACCGCTCATCCAACCTTTCCGTCACCGGCACGTTGACGGCGCTTCCCTGGCGTGTTTGCGTCGCGAACTCTGCTGGTGCCGGACAAAGGAAATCGATAGCCTCGCCAAATGAGGACGCGGTCGACGGAAGGTGTCGTCAGCCGGATCAGGCCAGTTATTCGTGTGACATGACCCGCCGGAGATAAGCTGGCGCAGACATCTCCCGCGCCCCGGGATTTCGAATGCTCTCCTGTCCCGATCGTGGTCATCCTCCAGTTTTCTGCATGCTCCCCTCGGGAAGCAGCGCACTGACGATCCGCTCAGCGCCCGCCGGCATCCATGCGCAGACCTGACGCAGGCACTCGCGAGTTGACCTGCTGCGCGCTTACGCGATGACGTAGGTGCCTTGGCAAAGGCACGATGTTGACATCCGGATCGTGTCTTCGCACGCTGCGTGGTCTCGCGATGTAATCATCATTCGTGCGTCTACGACGAGGTTTGCCATGACATTATCCATCCGCCCAATCGATCCTGTTTCGCGCCCGTTCTTCGCGGGCGAGGCCTCGGGGATCGACATCACCAAGCCGTTGAGCAGGGAACAAGCGGCCGAAATAGCAAAGGGCATGGACGAATTCGGCGTGATGGTGTTTCACGACCAGCGCTTTACCGATGAAACCCAGATGGCGTTCTCGCGGAATTTTGGCGACCTTGAACTCGCCACCAACAACCTGCGTGACACGAAGGAACAACGCCTCGGCGCGCATATCGCCGACATCTCCAACCTGGACGCCAACAACAACGTGCTGGCACGGGAAAGCCGGCGGCGGCTGTTCAGCCTTGGCACAAGGCTTTGGCATTCCGACAGTTCGTTCAAAGTGGTGCCAGCCAAATATTCGCTGTTGTCGGCGCGTATCATTCCGTCAAAGGGCGGCAACACCGAATTTGCCGACATGCGTGCTGCCTATGACACGCTGGACGACGAAACCAAAGCCGAGTGCCAGGGCCTGGTATGCGAGCACAGCCAGTTGTTCTCCCGCGCGCAAATCGGCTTCAGTGATTTCACGGATGAGGAGCGGCTTGCGTTCGCACCGGTGCAGCAGCGCCTGGTCCGGCGCCATCCGTCAAGCGGCCGGAAATCGCTGTATCTCGCCTCGCACGCCGGAACGATTGTTGGATGGCCGGTTCCGGAGGCCCGTGCCTTCTTGCGCGATCTGATCGAGCACGCCACGCAGCGTAAGTTTGTATACGCGCATGAGTGGAGACAGTTGGACCTGGTGATCTGGGACAATCAAGCGACCATGCATCGCTCACGGCCGTTCGATGCGACCGAGGTGCGGGACATGCATCGCACCACCGTGGCGGGAACACGCTCGACCATGGCGGAAGCAGCGTAGGCGTTCCCCGCCGGTCATCGTTTCCGGATCGGACTTGGGAACGATGACCCAGGATTGGTGCTGCTTTCAGTCAGCGCGCCATGCCTGCCGTCGCCAGGCATCGCCGATCGCAGCCACCATCTGCGCCTCGACCCACCTGCCGCTGCGACTGTGGTTCCGCGCCATGTATCAGCTGACCCAGAGCAAGCAGGGCATCTCCAGAATAGAGTTGGGCCGCCGTTTTCGGGCTTCGCCCTTAAGCGCCTAAGGCTGGCGCCGGTTTGGGGAGGCATTGTGCCTCACTGTTTAATGAAACAAAACCATCTCAAAACCGTCACGCATGCAGATGCGCGCGCGGATATACAGTCGTTTCCAGATCGACGGGGGAGTTCATGCTAAGTTTGAATCGGTTGGCTTCGGCTGCCCTGCTCGCCGGCGGCCTGCTTGCGTTGCCGCTCACCGCTCATGCCGACAACGTCGTTGCCCGCTGGATCCAACTCGGGCCGGGCAGTTCGCCGGCCGCACTTGCCAACGGCCAGTTTGGCGACCAGCCAACCAGTTCCACACCGACTGTCCTGGCCCGCGCCGTGATCAGCGGCGGCGCCTGCCCGGCGCTGATCGTCGATGGGTCGCTGTCCATCACCATGAACCGGCGCTTCACCGGAAGCCAGCTCACCAGCACGCCCGGTTCCACCGGCGGAACCAATGCCCCGGCCAACGTAGGCGGCACCTACCCACAGTATTTCGTCAATGCCGCTGCCACCAGCCCGGCCAACTTCCCGGACGGCACCGCAATGGCGACGACAAGTTGGGGCGAATGCGAAGCCGTCGTGCCCGCCGGCCACACCACGGCAACCATCGGCAGCGTCACCCTGAAGCTGCCGATCGCCAATCCGCAGCGCATCCTGGTGTTTGGCGATAGCGGATGCCGCATGGCCGCCGGCGCGCAGCAGAACTGCCACAGCCCCGCGGGCTTTCCATTTGCCGGCCTGGCCAGCTACGAGGCGCTGTTCAAGCCTGACCTGATCGTTCAGGTCGGCGACTACTTCTACCGTGACACCAACTGTATCCCCTCGCAGACTACCGCCGCCACCAACGGCCAGGGTGCGACCACCGCGGGCGTCGAATACGTTCCGGGCTGCAGCAACCCGTCAAACGCAGCCTACGAACCGTGGGGCGACACATTCGACTCCTGGAACGCGGATCTGTTCTACCCCGGCAACACGCTGCTTGCGGCGGCGCCCTGGGTGATGACGCGAGGCAACCATGAAAGCTGTGGGCGCGGCGCGCGCGGCTGGTTCGCCCTGCTTGATCCGCACCCGTTCAGCCTGGCGCAGGTCACCTGTCCGTTCAATGCCGGCAAGGCCACCGTCACCTCGGCAGCTGTTTATACCGGCGACTTCACACCCAGCTATGTGGTGCCGGCCGGGCAGGTCAACCTCGTGGTGCATGATTCAAGCTTCGCCAATGACAGCGCGGTCGACGCCAACATGGCAAAGAACTACGATTACGACCTGACCTCGGTGCTGAATACGCTAAGCGGCAGCTCGCTGAATTTCTTTGTCACCCATAAGCCGGCATTTGGCCTGACCAATTCCGGACCGACCAATTCGGGTGACTTCACCGAACAATACACCTTCACCGGTGCGCCGACCGGCATCGCCAGCGCCTTCAGCGGCGGCATCCCCGCCAAGATCGCCCTGTTGCTGAGCGGACATATCCATCAGTTCGAGTATGTCAATTTCAATGACTATACGCACTACGCACCGCAACTGATTGTTGGCACCGGCGGCGATAATATCGATCCGACAACGGCCTCGTTCGGCACCAATCCACCGGCCTACACGGCGTTGACCTATGCCTATAAGTCGCAGCCCTTCACGGTGCATGACGCTGCCACGACGACCACAACAACCAGCACCGCCGTTCACGCCGCCTATTCGCAGGCGGAGTTCGGCTTTGCCGTGCTGGACGCGACGCTAACCGGCTATATCGCCAATGTTTACAACATCAACTCCACAAAGGCTGGCCGTTGCACGATCACGCTCAATCCGCGTAATATCGCCTGCTGGGATTGATCCAGACCGGGGTGCCCGCCGTCCGGGCACCCCGAGGCCGAACCGTCCGGCCATGAAAACATTTCGGCCCCGATGAACGCGATCGATCCCGCAACGCCCGACTTGCACACCGACCAGGCCAGGCCGATCGATCCCCAGCCGGTCCGGTTGTTGCGCGGGCTGAGCCTTGCCGGCGCGGCCGTGGCGGCCATCCTTCTGGCGGCCTCGCTGCCGGCTGTGCCCGCGCTGGCCCCGCTGCGGCAGGGCGGCACAATCCCGGTGCTGATCGCGTCTCTGTTGCTCGCCATCGCCGGGCTCGCCGGCGCGTGGCTCATGGCCTGGGCGCGCCGCCGCGCCAACGCGCCGCGCACAACGCCACCGATGCGCCGATGGAGGCGGATGCTCGCCGGTCCGGCAAGCGGAGATCCAGCCCTGATCGGCCGGACCGCGCGGTGGCCGCAGGCGATTCTCATCGTTGCAATCACCGCTTGGGCCATCGCCTGCGCCTGGCTGCTGCCATCCGCACCGGCCGTCCCGCCGGCACCGCCCGCCACGGATTTCCTGTTCGGCGGCTTGCTGCTGGCCCTGGCCTTTCCGCTGCTCATCGTCGAGCGCCTGATCGCCGCCATGCCGCCGGCGCGCTTTCCGGAAGCACCGTCGCTGCATGCGCTGCTGTTGCTGCCGGTGATCGCCTGGCCCGCCGCAGGCCTGGTCCGGATCGTCACCGGTCTCGGCGTGCCGTTCGCCGAACGTCTCGACACCCCCATCCTCCTCCTGCTGACCGCCGTCGCCGCCGAATTGTGCCTGCGCGCCCTCGGCCGCTGCTTCCTGCCGCCACCGGCGCCGTCCGAAGCCCGAGCGGCGATCGACTCACTGCTGGTGCGGATGATCGCCGACGGCGTCAGCACACGCAGCCTCGCCGCACCGGTGTGCCAGCATCTTGGCATCGACTTCGCCCGAAGCTGGGCCTTGTCCTATCTTCGCGCCGCGATCGTGCCGGTCAGTGTGTTTCTGCTGCTGCTCTGCTGGGGACTCAGCGGCGTCGTGCTGGTCGGACTGGACCAGCGCGCGGTGTATGAACGCTTCGGTGCGCCGGTCGCCGTGCTGCATCCCGGACTGCACGCAATCCTGCCCTGGCCGATGGGCCAGGTCCGCCGCGTCGAATTCGGCACCATCCACGACACGACGCTGACCGACACCGCGCTTCCGTCTCAGCGCGTCGGCGCCGAGGACAAGGCCCCGCCGGACGCCGACCGCCTGTGGGAGCAAGCCCATCCAGCCGAACTGATGTTCCTGATCGCCAGCGAAACCGGCACCAAACAGAGCTTCCAGGTGGTCAGCGCCGACATCAAGCTGCGTTACCAGATCGGGCTGACCGACACGGACGCGCTTCACGCCGCCTACCGTGTCGCCGATCCGGCCGCCGCTCTCCGCGCCGCCGCCGGACGCGTGACCGCTCGGTTTTTCGCCAGCCGGACCCTCGGCCAGGTGCTGGGCGAGAATCGCGAGTCGATGGCCGGACGCCTGCGGACATCGCTGCAGCAGCAGATGGATGAAGCCGGCTGCGGCCTCCGCCTGGAGTCCGTGGTGATCGAGGCCATTCATCCCCCGGCCGGCGCGGCCGAGGCGTATCATAACGTGCAGGCGGCGCAGATCCAGGCGGTGACCAGCATCGCCGCGGAACAGGGCAGCGCGATCGCGACCCGCGCGAAGGCCCGCCAGTACGGCACCGATATCACCACCCAGGCACAGGCCGCCGCGGCCGAAACCGTCGGCACCGCCACGGCCGATCTGACCCGGTTCACCGCCGACCACGCGGCGTCGGCGCAAGGCGGTGATTCGTTCGTGCTGGAACGGCGGCTGAGCGCCATCGCCTCCAGCCTGCCGAAAGCGTCGGTCATCATTATCGACCACCGCATCCCCGACACCGAGGCCCCGACCGTCGATCTTCGGCCGTTCTCGCCCCCCGCCGCCCTCTCAGCCGGCCACGATCAGGAGTAACCCCGTGCACATCCATACGCACGATCACGACGATCACGATCATGCTGACCACGGGGAACCAGCGGGACGAGTGCGACTCGCCGTGCGGTTTATGCTGGCGTTCATATTGCTGGCCGGCGCCGGCCTCGCCGCCTCGGCGGTCATGGTCAGCGCGGGCCAGGCGGTGGTGGTCACCCAGTTCGGCGCTCCGGTGCGGGTGCTGACCGAACCGGGCCTGGCCTGGAAGCTGCCCGCGCCGGTGCAGGGCACGATCCCGGTCGATCTGCGCCTGCGCACCACGTCCACCGGGCTGCAGGATGTCGGCACCCGCGACGGGCTGCGCATTCTGGTGCAGGCCTATATCGCCTGGCAGGTCCCGGCCGACCCCGACCGGGTCCGCCAGTTCGTCCGCGGCGTGCGCAACGATCCGGACGAGGCGGCCCGCCAGTTGCGTAGCTTCGTCGGGTCGGCGCTGCAGGTCACCGCCAGCAGCTTCGACCTCGCCGACCTCGTCAACACCGACCCGGACCGGCTGCGGCTGCAGGCGTTCGAAACCGGACTGCAGGCGCAGATCGCGCAGCAGGTGCTGGCGACCTACGGCATCGCGGTTCGCCAGGTTGGCATCGAGCGCCTGAGCCTGCCCGAAACCACCTTGGCCGCAACCGTCGGCCGCATGCGGTCCGAACGCGAGACTGTTGCCGCCGAACGCACCGCCGAGGGTTTGCGCGCCGCCGCGCAAATCCGCTCCGAAGCTGCGCGCGACAGCCGCATCACCATCGCAGGGGCCCGCACCGAAGCCGCCGAAATCGAGGCCGCCTCCCGCCGCGAAGCCGCTGCCATCAACGCCCGCGCCTATGACGCCGATCCTGACCTGTATCTGATGCTGCGATCGCTCGACACGCTGACAAGCGTGATCGGGCAGAACACCAGGCTGGTGCTGCGCACCGATGCCGCGCCGTTCAGCGTGCTGGTGCAGGGGCCGCCGTCGCAGGCCCACACCGGATCCGGACCCGGTTTGGCCGATGCCGGCCCGCGACGGTGAGGACATGACAACCGGCGCCTCGGGCGACCCTGACGGCCCGGTCGCCCAGTCGATCCGCATCGCCTTCCGGGTGCTGCGGGTTGGCATGGTCCTGCTCGCCCTGGGGTGGGTGGCATCGAACCTCCGCCAGGTCCCGCCCGACACCCAGGCTGTGGTGCTTCGCTTCGGCCGGGTCGTCCGGGTGCAGCAGGCCGGGCTGGTCCTCGCCTGGCCGCGCCCGATTGAGCAGGTGGACCTGCTGCCCAGTCCGCAACGTCAGCTTGGCCTGCACATCGTTGCCGGCACCGCGAGCGGCGACGCCCTGGTCGATCCGGCGTCCCGCGCCAGCGGCGAGGTTCCGCCGGCCAGTGCCGCCGTCTATCTGACCGGCGACGGCGGCGTGGTGCTGCTTGATGCCACGCTGACCTACCAGATCAGCGACGCCGCCGCGTATTACCTCGCCGCCGCGCATGTCGAGCCGGCGTTGCGCCGGCTGTTCCTCGCCAGCGCCGTCAGCGTGGCCGCCGGCCGCTCGATGGACGAGTTCATGGTGGTCCGGACCGAGGGCAATGCGCAGGTCCAGGCGCAGCGCAATGCGATGCGCGGCGCGCTGCTGCGGGAGGTCAATCGCCGGCTGCAGGCGTTGCCGGCTGCGGCCAGTCTTGGCGTCGAGGCCACGCGCGCCGACGTCACCGCATTGCTGCCGCCCGCCGCCAGGTTCGCCTTCGACGCCGTGCTGGATGCCACGCAGATGGCCGAACAGGGGCTGGCCGCCGCGCGAACCGATGCCGCGCGCGCCGCCCAGGCGGCCGATCAGTCCCGCGACCGCATCCTGGCCGAGGCGCGGGCGTCGGCAGACGAGCGGGTCGGCACCGCGCGCGCCAATGTCGCTGCGATCACCGCTCTGGAACAGCGGATGGACCCTGCCAGCCGGCCGAGCCTGCTGGAGCAGGCGTATCGTGAGCGCATCGTGGGAATCATGAAAAACGCCAAGGCCGTCAATACGGTCGATCCGCGCGGCGGCAGCCGCCTCATCCTGCCGGCGGCGCCACCATGAGCGTCACCACCTTCGAAACGCCCGCTGCCGAACCCGGCGGGTTGCTCGCCGGGGCCGAACGGCTGCTCCTCGGCGTACGCCTGACCCTGGCGCTGCTCGCCGCGGGTTTGCTGGTGGTCGCGGTCGTGTGGCAGTTCGCCTTCCCCGATGATGCCGCGCTCGCCAACCTCGTCGCCGGTGCCGCCGCAATCCTTGTCGCCATCCCGGTGTTCGGTGCGGCGTGGCAGAGCCTGCGCTTTCCCAGCCTGCACGGCGTCACCGACCGGCTGATCGCCCTGGCTTTTGTCGCCGCCTGGGCCAGCGGCAACCTGATGACCGCCGCCGTCCTGCCCATCGTCATGATCCTCGGCCATGTGCTGGAAGAGCGCAGCCTGCTTGGATCCAGAGAGGCGATCCGAGCGCTGAGCCGGCTAACGGAAACGTCCGCCCAGCGCCTGCGCGAAGACGGTTCCGTCGCGATCGTCCCAACCCGCGATCTCCGGCCGGGCGATCTGATCGAGCTGCGCGCCGGCGACCGGGTGCCCGCCGATGGCGTCGTCCGCCGTGGTTCCGCCAGCCTCGACATGGCCTCGCTGACTGGCGAATCGGTGCCGGTGGAGGTTGGTGCGGGAGAAGCTGTCCTCGCCGGATCGATCAACACCAACGGCCGGCTGGAGGTTGCGGTCACCCAGGTTGGCGCGGCAACGACGCTGGGCAAAATCATTGCGCTGATGCGCACCGCGGAACGCGCCAAACCGCCGGTGACGCGGCTGCTGGAGCGTTACGCCGGCCACTACATGATGCTGGTGCTGATCGTGGCCGGCGGTACCTGGTTCGCCAGCGGCGACACCGCCGCGACGCTGGCGGTGCTGGTCGCATCCTGTCCCTGCGCCCTGGTGCTTGCCGCGCCCGCGACCGCGATCGCCGCCATCTCGGTCGCCGCACGGCACGGCATCCTGATCAAGGGCGCCGCATTTCTGGAAAACCTGTCCGAGGTCAGTTCCGTCGTCTTCGACAAGACCGGGACGCTGACCCTGGGCGCGCTGACGCTTGCCGGGATCGTTCCGGCGGTGGCGGGAGAGGAACCGGCGGTGGCGCGACTGGCCGCCGCGCTGGGGGCTGGCAGCAGCCATCCGGTCAGCCAGGCTGCCGCACGCTGCTGGCCGGCGCATGACCGGCCGGTGGCGGAAGAAAGCCGCGAGGTCGGCGGCTTCGGGCTGACCGGCACCGTTGCCGGCGAGGCAGTCGCGATGGGCCGCCCCGACATGTTCGCCGCTCTCGGCGTTGCCGCACCTCAGCCGCCGGAATATGATGGACCGATCGCCGGCGTCAGCCGCGGCAGAAAATTCCTCGGCTGGATGCTGTTCGCCGATCAGCCGCGCCCCGAAGCCGCGGCTGCGCTGGGTGACCTCCGCCGCCTTGGGCTGCAGCGACAGATCCTGCTGACCGGCGATCGCGCGCAGGTGGCGAATCGTATCGGCGCCCAGCTTGGTATCGCGGACGTCTGTGCCGAGGCGTTGCCGGAACAGAAGATGCGCCGCGTGCTGGAGGAAATCGACGCCGGCTATCGTCCCATGGTCGTGGGCGACGGGATCAACGATTCCCTTGCGCTCAAGGCCGGGGCGATCGGCATCGCGATGGGCGCCCAGGGTAGCGACGTGGCGCTCGCTTCCGCCGATCTCGTGCTGATGACGAGCGATCTGCGGCGCCTGGCAACAGCCATCCGGTTGAGCCGGCGCTGTCGCCGCACGATCCATGTGAATGTGGCGATTGGCCTGGGCTGGACGCTGGCGCTGGTCGGGCTTGCAGCCGCCGGAGACCTGGGCGCGCAGGGTGCGATTGTCGCGGCGCTGCTGCACAACCTGTCCACCTTCGTTGGGCTGGGCAATGCCGGACGATTACTGTTGTTCGATGAGACGATCGCCGCGCCGCCGCACGTTTAGCAAAACTGTCACGATACCGCAACTTACAGCGTTCGGGATTGTGGTTTATGGACTCAGATGCGACTGGTGACGGCCAGCACGCGGACGCAGTTCGGGGGCCTGGTATGAAGTTTCGCGTAATCGCCAGCGCGGCGGCGCTGGCCGCAACGGTATTGACACCGCTCGCATCGCACGCCGAGATGATTACCGGAAATTTCGCCACCTGGGCAGCGGCAACCGGCACTTATGCGACGACAACCTCGACAGGGCTGGGTGACGGCTTCACCCCGGTGGGTTCGTTCCCGCTCAGCGATGGCACGATCGTGACGTTTGCTGGTGCGGCTGATACGGTTTATGTATCCGGTATCGACTGGATCCCCTTCGCCAACGGCTATACTGGCGACGTCGTCGACAGCACGACGAATTCCGACACGATCAGCTTTCCCGCCACGGTGTCTGCGTTCGGTTTTCAGGTGTCCCCGGATCTGCCGCTGGTTCCACCAGAACCGGATACGATTTCGATAACCTTATCCGATGGCACGACGGACCAGTTTTCCGGCGACTACGCGTTGGGGAACACGCAGTTCGTGGGCTTCTATGGTGGTGCCGGCATAACCTCCATCACCATTTCCACCGTCAATGCGTCCGACTTCGCCGTTGGCGACTTCGTCGATGTGCCGGAGCCGGTCTCCATGACCCTGCTAATCACCGGGGTGGCCGGCCTTGGTCTGGTCCGCCGGCGTGTAATACGTTAGATCCACTGACGCGGGCCGAGCAAGGCAACGGCCGGCGATCGGTCGAGCAAATGGATCAGGCGAGGCGTCAGGCGGCGCTTAATCATCCTTGCAATTGTCCAGCAACGGCATGATTGTCGCGTGGACCCTCACGGATCCGGACGTCGACGATCGACCGGATACCGGGCGACCGGATACCGGGCGACCGGATACCGGGCGACCGGATACCGGGCGACCGGATGGCTTGCAATCCAGGAACTGGTCTCCGCATCGATCGCCAGATGCAGTTTGCGCCATTTGCGACGCGACTTCACGCCGTGTTTCGCCTCCAGCCATTGACCCGCCCCCCAGACCCGCCCCCCAGACCCGCCCCCCAGACCTGCAACCCGGTGCTGTCGATCAATAGGCGCAACGGACCGTGCGGCACTGTGGCCGCCTGGATCACCGGCAGCGCCACTGCCCGGCGGCTGACCGTGAAGTGCAGGCGCTGAGATCGTCAGATCCATCAGCGTGATGACCGATGCCAGCAGGCCTTCCGTCTGCCGCAACGGCAGTTTGAATGCGATGCGAACCGTTAATGTGGTTTGGATGGCGGCATCCTGGTAAGCGAGCCTGACCAACTGGTCCCACGGTTTGCCAGTGGTCAGGTGCCGCGTCGTCGATCCATAAGGTCAGGCTGCCGCGCCGACGCAACCCCGCCTCGTATGCCGGCCAGTTCCTGACTTTGAACGCCATCTTCGGAATGTGGCGGCGGCGATCGGCGTTGTGTTTGTGCGGCATCGGAGGCTACGGCCAGGAAAGTGAACGACATCCCACCATCCGCTGGAGCGAGTGCACCAACGCCCCGGCGCAGGGCTTCGATGTAGGTCCGCCTTCGGCTGATGCCGGCATCGGCTTACCCGTTCCGTCCTCAGTAACGCCAAAGCCCGAACCGGACCTTGGCGGTCCTGACCGCTGCCTGCCTGACCGTGCCCTTGAACGCGCGGCGAACCGGGCCACGCGCCGCGACGCGCCTCACACCACCGGGCTGGCGCCGCCGTCCATGTTGATCGCGGTTCCCGTCGTGAACCCGGCGTGATCGCTGCACAGGAAGCAGGCCATGGCGGCGAATTCCTCGGCCTTGCCGATGCGGCCCAGCGGGACGTTGGCGCCCATCTTGGCGGTGAATTCCTCGTAGGACACGTTGGTGCCCTCGCGTGAATGGCGGCGCTTGTGCTGGTCGGAATCGATCAGCCCGACCAGCATGCCGTTGACCAGGATGCCGTGCGGCGCACCCTCGGCCGACAGCACTTTCATCAGCGCCATGCCGGCAGCGCGGGAGACGGCGGTGGGGGCGCCATTCGCTCGCGGCGCCTTGGCGCCGGTGTTCAGCACGTTGATGATGCGGCCCCATTTGCGTGCCTTCATGCCCGGCCAGACCAGGCGGGAAAAGCGGATCGCGGCGAACAGTTTCAGATCCAGGTCGTCCTGCCACAGCGCGTCGGTGATCTGGTCGGATGGCATGGCGCGGGAGATGCCGGCGTTGTTGATCAGGATATCGACCTGGCCGAAGGTCTTGATCACCTGCGCGAACGTCGTTTCGATGTCGCCGGCCTTGGAGACGTCGCACTGAAACGTGGCGACCTTGCCGGCGGCGCCGGCGGAGGCGATGGCCTGCGCCTCGGTCAGCGAGTCGGGGCTGCGGGCGAGGATCGCCACATTGGCGCCGGAAGCGGCGAACTCCTTCGCCATGGCGAGGCCGAGGCCCTTGCTGGACCCGGTTATGATCGCGGTGCGACCGTCGAGGCGAACTTCCATTGGTTTTCTCCCTGTCACGCATCCGAGTTTGGCAAGCAGCCCAGTTTGCGGGACATACAGCCGGTATGCAACGCGTGCCGAAGGGGCCTCATGTCGTCGTTCGATTTCACCGCCGCCCTGCTGCTGCTGGCGGCGATCCTGGGTATTGTGAACCACCGCTATTTGCAGTTGCCGCAGACGATCGCGCTGATGGCCGGCTCGCTGCTGCTGTCGATCGTCATCATCCTGGTGGACCGAGCGTTCACCAGTGTGGAACTGCGGGAATGGTGGGAGGAGCTGATCAGCACCAACGACCTGCCGCATGTGTTCCTCGACGGGCTGCTGGCGTTCATGCTGTTCGCCGGCAGCCTGCATGTCGATGTGGACAGCCTGAGCAGCCAGAAATGGACGGTACTGTCGCTCGCCACGCTCGGCGTGCTGATGGCGACGGTGCTGTATGGGTTCGGCATCTGGGTGATCTTCGGATGGACGGTGCCGTTGCCGTGGTGCCTGGCGCTGGGGGCGCTGCTGGCGCCGACCGATCCGATCGCGGTGGGCGGGCTGCTAAAGGATGCCGGGCTGCCGCCGGGGCTGCTGGCGGTGGTCAACGGCGAGAGCCTGTTCAACGACGGCGTGGCGGTGGTGGTGTTCGGCGCGGCGGTGGCCTGGGCCAACGGCGACACGACGACGGTCGGGGCGTTCGGGCTGGAACTGCTCACCGAGGGTGGCGGCGGCATCGTGCTGGGCCTGGCAACTGGCGTGCTGGCCTATCAGGCGCTGCGGCTGGCGGATGAGCCGTCTCTGGAGCTGACGATCACGCTGGCGCTGGTGACAGTGACCTACAGCGTCGCGGCCGCGCTGCATGTCTCGGGACCGCTGGCGGTGGTCGTGGCGGGGCTGCTGACCGGGCACCGCTCGACGCGGTTCGCGATGTCGGATGTGTCGCGCCAGCAGGTGGTGCTGTTCTGGGACCTGATGGACGAGTTGATGAATGCGGTGCTGTTCCTGCTGATGGGGTTCGCGCTGCTGTCGGTGGAGATCAACCACCGGCTGCTGCTGGCGGCGGCGGGCGGGATCGGCCTGGCTCTGGTGACCCGGCTGGTGAGCGTGGCGGTGCCGACGACTTTGGTGCATCTGCGGCGGTTGCCGAAGGCCAGCGGCATCGCGGTGCTGACCTGGGGCGGCCTGCGCGGCGGCATCTCGATCGCGCTGGCGCTGAGCCTGGAGGAGTCGCCGTATCGCGGCGCGCTGCTGGCTGTGTGCTACGGCGTGGTGGTGTTCACGATCCTGGTGCAAGGGCTGTCGATGCCGCTGCTGATCCGTCGCTTGTACAAGCGATCGACGGTGTGACTGGTTTCGTTGCGGGGCCTGCGCGGCGGGCGCGCAACGGTCCGCCATGCGCTCTATATGGCGGCGCTGGTGGGCAAGCGCTTCAACCCGGTGCTCGCGGCCTTCGCTACACGGCTGAAGGGCCATAGGTGGCCGTTCCGACGCCGCGGCTGAATCCGGTTTGATCCCGCACCGCCACAAGCACGCCAAACAACGCACGACATCGCTCGGTCGCCGAACGCGCTGATCACCGCCACTGGGACAAAACGCGCGAGCATCGAGGCCGCCCCTTCGCCGGAACCATCAACAAACGCGCGCTCGAGCCAGAGCCCAAGGCCTGATCCCGCACCGGACAGGCCAGCCCGAGCCGATCCGCGTCCCAGCCCAAACGCCGCCAAACCCATCCTCCTCCCGGCCGCCATCGTTCATGCCGGCGCTGAACGACCCACGAATCCACACCCAGGCGTTCGGCCCGGCCGCGAAAACGCGCCATCCACACGCCTCAGCGCCAATCGGCGGTCCCGCCAACCCGCCGCCCGCCGCGCGCCACCAGCCCCGAACGTGCCCCGGTGCTCGGTCCGCTCACGGCACGACTACCTTCGCCTCGAACCCGACCGAGGCGGTCATATCAGCCCCCTCCAACCGGATGTTTCGCAGATCCGCCCCGCGCGCCACCGCCTCGCACAACGAGGCTCCGCTCAGATTCGTCCCTTGCAGGTCCGCCTTGCTCATATCCGCCCGCCGCAGAATCGCCTGGCCGAAATCCGCCCGCGCCAGACACGCCGAGACCAGCCGCGCATACGACAGGTTGGTCGCCCAGTCGGACCGGCCGCGGATCGGCAGCGGCCCCGCCTGCACGTCCGCCAGCATCGCCCCCGAGAGCGCGGCGCGCTGCATCCGCGCCCCCCGCAGATTCGCCCCCGCCATCAGCGCCATGCGCCCGTCTATCAGCGACATGTCGGCCATCGCCAGGGTGGCTCCCGTCAGGTCGGCGTTGCGCAACACCGTGCCGCGCATCACCGCCGCGCTGAGGTCAACCTCGCGCAGGTCCGCCCCCGCCATGTCGACCCCGCTGAGGTCAGCACGCGCGCCCGACCGGCCGCCGCTCGCAATCCAAGTCGCATGCTCCGCAATGATGTCCGCGATATTGCCCTCGAGCGGCTGCGGCCCGGTGATGCTGCGCATATCCACGCGGCTGAAATCGACCTCGTCAAGCGCCACGCCCAGCAGGCTCGTCCCGTCCAGCACCGCCGAGGTCATCACCGCCTGGCTCAACGACGCGCCGTCCAAAATCGCCCCTGTCAAATTCGCGCCCGTCAAATCCGCGCCGTGCAGGTTGCAGCCGGTCAGGTCTGCCTTTGAAAGATTGGCCCGAATCATGATGCTGTTGCTCAGGTCGGCGTCATGCAGATCGGCTTGTTTGAGCACGGAGTTCGACAGTTTTGCCTTATGCAAGGTGGCGCCGCGGGCGTGGGCGCCTTCCATGACGGTGCCGATGTCGCTGTGGCTGTGCTGGAGGTGGCCGTTGGCGGCGGCCATCAGCATACCCTCACGCAGGTCCACCCGGGTCAGGTCGGCGCGCGCGAGTTTAGCGTCTCGCAACGTCGCGCCGCGCATGTCGGCGGACATCAGGCGGGCCTCGGTCAGGTCTGCGCCGGTGAGATCTGCACCAAAAAGGTTTGCACCTCGCAAATCTGTCCGGCGAAGGTCGGTGCTTCGCAGGCGGGCGCCGGTCAGGTCAGCCTCGGCGAGGCAGAGGCCGGAGAGGTTCAGGTTCGACAGATCGACGTATTTCAGGCTGGCGCGCAGGCCGCCGGGGAGGCGGTCGAAAAAGACCTTATGCTGGTCCAGGATACCTCTCAGCTCGGCGCCGGTCAGGCGCCGCATTGCGGTCTTACTGGATTCCAACATTGCCAGGTCAGCACTCCCGCTCGGGGTCGATTCGCGGCACGGTAATGGAGCGGAATGAATGAACCGTTAACGCGGCGGCTTATTTCGGCTGATCGGCCTCGAAAAGTGCCTCCAGTTCCTCAGTCGCCTGCTGGGTGCTTTGGATCAACTGTTTTTCGTCGCGGTAGACGGCGTGGCTATCGAGCAGGTTCTGTTCATCGTGCGCGCGGAAGAAGGCGACCGAACGGACGGCTTCCGCGGCGGGGACGCCGAGGGCGATCAGGGAGTCCTCGGCGAGTTTGAGGCTGGAATAGAAGGTTTCGCGGACCAGGGCATCGACGCCGCGGTCCATCAGCAGGTGGGCGTGGCGGCGGTTGCGGGCTCTCGCCATGATCTTCAGATTCGGAAAATTGCGCTTGGCGACTTCGACGGTGCGCAGGACATCCTCGGGGTGGTCGAGCGCGACGACGAGCAGTTTGGCCTGTTCGGCGCCGGCGGCGCGGAGCAGGTCGGGGCGGGTGGGGTCGCCGAAATAGACCTTGTTGCCGAAGCGGCGGACCACGTCGACCTGGCCGATATCACGTTCGAGGGCGGTGAAGGCAATGCCTCGCATGCGCAGCACGCGGCCGATGATCTGGCCGAAGCGGCCGAAGCCGGCGATGATGACGGGGGCGTCGGCGGCCTCGATCGTGTCGAAATCGGGCAGCGGTTCGGCCATCAGGCGGGGGATGACGAATTGCTCCGATATCGCGAACAGCACCGGCGTGGCGGCCATCGACACCGCGGCGACCAGGGTGGCCATGGCGGCGCTGTTCGGGGCGAGGGCGCCGACCGTGACCGCGGCGCCGAACAGGACGAAGCTGAACTCGCTGGCCTGCGGCAAGGCGAGGGCGAAGCGGACGGCGTCGGGCAGTTTCTGGCGCGCGGCGAGGGCGAGGGCGAAGCAGACCGTGGCTTTGGCGGCGAGCAGGGCGGCGGTGGCCTCGGCGAGCATGGCGGGGTGGGTGCGGGCGAGGCCGAGATCGGCGGACATGCCAACGGAGATGAAGAAGAAGCCGAGTAACAGGCCCTCGAACGGGGCGATGTCGGCTTGCAGTTCGTGGCGGTATTCGGATTCGGACAGCAGCACGCCGGCCATGAAGGCACCGAGCGACATCGAGAGGCCGGCCAGGCTGGCGATGAAGGCGGCGCCGGCGACGATCAGCAGCGAGGCGAGGGTGAAGACCTCGGGCGTCCTGGCGCCGCCCAGGACGCGGATCAGGCGGGGAATGGCGAAGCGGCCGCCGACCAGGATGACGGCGATGGCGACGGCAGCCTGGGCGACGTCCTGCCAGGGCACGTGGTTGGGCATTGTGTGTTCGGCGAGCAGGGGCACCAGGGCGACGAGGGGGATGAAGGCGAGGTCCTGGAACAGCAGCACGGCGAAACCGTCGCGGCCGGCGCGGCTTTGCATCAGGTTGGCCTCGGCGAACATCGGCAGGACGATGGCGGTGGAGGACATCGCCAGGCCGGCGCCGAGGACGATGGCACCAGGCCAG
>Ga0182012_10000289_pt1 | contig 58137 bp, 63 predicted proteins | sample 612S2SmetaG_FD_120486 | JGI IMG/M metagenome (GOLD analysis project Ga0182012, IMG submission 120486) | Permafrost microbial communities from Stordalen Mire, Sweden - 612S2S metaG | ecosystem: Environmental > Terrestrial > Soil > Wetlands > Permafrost | place: Sweden: Stordalen | collected... | reverse complement strand
TGCAAGCAGCGGGTGGAAATCCACCGTATTCCTGGAGTTATTCTGGTGGTACTTTGCCTAGCGGTATATCATTTAGTTCTTTAGGTGCGTTTTCAGGTATATGGACTGGAAGTCCATATGTCGCAACTCCAATTACGATTACAGTACAGGATAGTACTTCCCCGACCCCTGTTACTACATCGGCGGTTTTCAATATACAAACCGGATCACTTACAGCGGGGATTGAATTTTCAACTGGTAGTTTTAGTTTATTTAAGCCTCGTGTTGGAACTGTAGGGTTTATTCCACGAGGAGAACCATATCAAGGAACTCTTATAGGGATATGTACTCAGCCCCCAGTAGCATGGCAGATAGCTCCAACAGCAGCTTATTCCAATACTTTATTATCTGGATTAACTTTACAAGCTAGTGGTAACGGGGCTACGGCTACTATTTCTGGGACATACTCAGGAGTGCCTCATGTAGCTACAACTATAGACGGAATATCTATTACACAAGTAGCTCGATCTGGAACCTTGACTACTATCACAGCTAATAATACATTACAAGTGGGGGATTATGTTATAGTAACATCTTCATCTAATTCATCACTGAATGGAACATGGCTTGTAACATTTGTAGATGGTACATTCCCAGCATCTAATACATTATTCAAATTTAATACTGTGGCCTCAGGTACAATTCTTCCCACAGCGGATACAGGAACAGCTACGGGATTGGGGTATATCATACGAGTAATCGCTGTCGATAATTTAGGTGATACAGCGGAGGCTCTGATACCCCTTATAACAGGAACTAACTTAGTTGTCATAGGGTGGGATACTATACCTCCATCGAATTCCCCCTTCGGATATTCTTTTCCTTTACCGAATGATATTATTACAGCACCTTATGGTCCTCTTCAGCTTATCGCAACCCACGGAGTACCGGTTGGTACTAATACAGATGGTTATAATCAATACACCTGGAATAGCCCACAGTTTCCGTTAAACGGCCTCATACTCGCAGCGACAGGAGCAACATCAGGTCAAATATCTGGTGCAGCCTCATCTTTATTTAGTCCAAATCCTTTGAATTGTAGCTTTACAGTTACGGACAGTATCTATAATCAATCTACAATTATTTTACCCCTATTTTCACAAGTATCTGGACTAACTATTACAACGGTTGTACTACCTAATGTAATAGCCGGTCGAGCTTACGGTCCGATACAGATTACCGCGGCACTGGGTACCCCTCCTTATACATTCTCTGTGTCTCCGCGTACGGCTAGCCCTCTACCAACCGGAATCACTCTAACAAGTACAGGTGTTTTATCTGGTACTACTACTTTAGGTGGATACACAGAAAATGTGACACTGCGAGTTACGGATAGTATCGGTGCTTATTCAGATACGACCTTCCCTCTGGTCGTTAAAGCTGGGTTGAATTTACAGACAGGTATCGACTATACGGACAGCACAAACACTTTGTCTTTAGGGTATATAACAGCGGCGGGTAATACTAACGATATAACCCCCAACCCAAATTTGTCTTTTTATGTTATAGCAACAGGGGTAATTTCCACCAGTTTGTCAAACCTTGTAATTACATTAAGTAACCCCAATGTTAATGCAAATCCCATCAGTCTAGTTAACGGGGTAGCTACATTTAGAATAAGTGAAACAACATCAGAGGGATTGAGCTTAGCATCTTTAGGTGTCAATAATTTAAGTGTAACAGTAGTGGATTCAGGAGTTAGTGTTACCAAAACATTTACATGGACAGTATACAACGATGGAGTCATGGTGGTAGCCCCCGCAACGGGATCACTGCCAACACAAACAGTAGGATAAAAATATGCCAACAGTAACAGAACAAATTAAAGTAACAGTAACCGGAGCTAATCCAAATACTTATACATATTCTTTACCTGTGGATGTAACTACTGGATCTGGTGGTCCTCTAAGTATTACATTAACCGGCGTAAACCCAGGTCTGGACACAATTACGGCATCTATGGCATCTCACGGATATACATCAAATCCGGTAGAAGTAGCATGGCAACAAACAAACGGAACAGTGGCGGTAGGTCCTATTTCCATAACTACTTACTCTTGTCCTAATGGATTTGTGGGTTATCCTGGTTTGACCGGTATTCTAGGGGGTCCTGTGATAGGTAATTCCCTAGTTCTTAACCAAGAAAATGAAAACTGGCCGATTTCAGGATTTAATGACACTTTGGTACCTTGGGGCGCTTCGCATCCTACTCCTGATGGAGGTGGGTATAAATTAAATCCAATGATCGTCGTAGAGCAAACATCATCGGGTGCTTACGCTAGTTATTTGGCAATACCTGGAACCGGTGGGAGTTTCACTTTAGATATGACGGGTAGCTTCGTGGTTAGTACCCCAGGAACTTACACTTTCTTTGTGGCTTTTGTGAACAGTGGCAACTACGGGGTATACATTGGAGGCGGGGCTACGGTAAGTTCCGCAACTAATGTTATTGGTCCCAACCCTTTTCCTTCTGTTGGACCTGTTAGTGGATTTCCTCTAGCTAGTCAAGTAAGTACAAACCTGGGTACTTATCCTCCATACAGCTATATATATGTAAATTTTCCAGCGCCCGGGGTCTATCCATTCGAGGCAATTTATGTGCAAAGAACTTCAATTGATCCGGGGGGGTCTTCAAACGGAGCTTTTCAAATAGTTTATTTAGCTGGTACGCAACCAGATAATAATACCAATGTTGGATACCAGTCATATCCAGTTTCCCTAATATCAACACCGCCGAATAGCAATCCCGGCACGGCACAGTTAGTGTTAACACCAACTGGTAGTGTAGCCCTGCAAGGAACATCTGATACACTCACTCTTGTAGTTCAAAACGTAATTTATACATCTTTTCCTTATTGTCCAATTTTCGAAGGAGTAAAGGGGTCTCTGTATGTGTCAAATGGGGTTAGTTCCGTTAACCCGAATTATTTTATCTATCCCACATACAACGGGAACAGCGTCAGCTTGACCGCCGCCGCTACACAAGGGGTTATAAATCTACAAGGAAATAACACATCATGGCAGGGTCGTTTAAGTCTTGCAGCCGATCCATCAAACAATTGGTTTGACTTAAATTACGGGGGTCAAAGTTTTGATTCCGGCGTAGCAAATACTCAACTTACAGTATATGCTGATGATGTGGCATGGTATAATGCAGCAAATAAATCCTTCGATTCCTACGCGCCTCACTACCATGGGTACAACGGGGCGATTAGTTTTGGATTAGAAGTAGACTACATGGTTAATCCGGGTTTGAATTCTCCTCCGGTTACATCATCTACGACATCTTTTTGGAGTTCAAGTTTCCCTCTAGGGTGTACAATCACTCTTAGTAAGCCCTTTTCACCTCAACAACAGGGAACTTTAGGGGACACGGGGAATTCTATTAGCTCGTCTATCACAGCCTCTGGAGGTGTGGTAATAACATCGACTAAACCAAATATTAACAGCTCTGGGTTTTTGACAGGTTGGACTCTTTATTTGCAGACCCCTCTTACTACCACAAACATTAATTTCAACATCATCGTTAATATTAGTGGTACGCTTACTTATTTGAATGGCACAAATTTTACTACGAAAGTTCTAACCTATGTTAATAACTACGCCATTCCATGCCTAGTTGTTGGCAGTCAATATCAAGCGCCAGTGTCTTACAGCTTTAGTACTACACCAGCATCTGGAAATGTTGCTGGCACATTTCAGTTATCAGCAACGGTGTATACAACAGACACGGGATCAGTGACTTTGAACTTTTTTAGGCAACCTTATCTTGGTGGAACATCTACTATATTGGGTGCTGGTATTTTAGGTACTCCGTATACAGGTACCGTGGGAGGTAAGACTGTATACTATAAACCCTTTACTCTGACTGTTACTATACCAACCGGGTTAGGGGATATGCTTATGGGATATATAGCAACTGATACTCTTAGTACCTTGTTTACCACTTATTACAGTTCCACGGAGTATAGTAGCTAATGGCAGACAATCTTGTTTACGGATACGCGGGACCACCATTCAATTTTTTGGGGCATTTCAGTGCAACGCAATGGAAGGCTTTTCAGAGCTACGTTAACGCTCGCACTAAAAATTTCCCAGCGATTCAACAACATTATCAAATTCGTGCCGCCCAACTGCGGAAGACCGCTGGTTTACTTGAAAAATTCTACGCCACAGTAAATGACATCCCACTTAACCCAACTTTCAATAAATTGGTTTGGAAACCAGGACCTCAAGGACACTTTTACTACCCATTTCGGGATGATCATCTACCCATGGTCGCTATGTCCCAAATAAAATCGTATATGAGAGAACAATTTCAACGAATGGATGAAAGTGTATTTTCAATGAATCAGCTTCGCAATATCATTGAGAAAACAGAAGATAAAGCTCAAATTGCTAACATAGCTACTACTGATACTACCAGGGATATAGCTTCATTAATTACTCAAATCAACAGTTATTTTAAGCAACCTCGCTTTGAGACTGTACTTGTAGACGATGTTTCAAATGTTTATCCAGCCGGGACGAGTAATCCTCGTTATAGCTGGCATAATTTAAACCCTCGTACACAATGGGAGATTGAACAAGTAGCAAATCCAGCGGGTACAGGAGCGTCTGTAAATATGCAGGATTTAGGGACATAAAATGGGTACATATGATTACAATGTATTGACTAGCGACCCAATGTCTAAAGCTCCCATTGGAGCATGTAACCACGTTATCTCCTTTGAGCGGATGGTAGTAAATCAAAACGATTTCCGTACTTTGAACTACGCTGGAAACACCACTCTCAATATGAGAGGTCCAATTAACGGAAGTACGAATGTGCAAATTTGGATTAGTGGAGAAGAGATTTTCTCCGATGATCCCGTTTACGGCTGGCAAGTTGTAATAGACCCAAATCGGATAGATACTTCAATACCGGCGGGTATTTTTTACAAAATAGTATTTAATCAATCGGTCAGATTAGTAATCCCACTAATTGAGGTATCTTATATTACTATACAAGGGTTCTGCTTAAAGTGCAGCGCTACGGGGTATGTGAATGATTTAAAACCATCTACTTCAGGTAATTTTTTACATGTTTCTGGAGCTAGTAAGTTAGTGCAAAAATCATTTAAATGGATTCTTGCATCAATGTGTCCCTTTTACCCTACTTTTATATGTCAGATTAAAAATTATCTAGGGAGAAAACTAGGGGCTCAAATTACAGATACCGATATTCAAACAGAAGTAGTGAATACTCTTAGTACGATGCAACAAGTTCAACAAGCGCAGGGAACAGTACAAAGTCTTGACCCACGGGAGATTCTAAAAGATATCATAAATGTAGTCGCTATTATTAGCCCAACTGATCCGACCACAATTTTACTGACAATTACGGTATCTAATTATAGTGGGCAGACGGTACCAATGAATTTTGAATTACCAATGAATTAAATATATGTCATCACCAGCCACAACATTATCGCCGTTTATATTGGTCACCCCAGTTCTTCCTCCGGGTACAACGGTATTGTCTACGGATTCTTCGGTATTGCCGTTCATTATTAACGCTAGTTTAGATACAACGAGAATAGAAATAGGCATCTACAATACCGTTTATGGGGTTGATACTTACACTACAAACACCAATCAAAATCAGTTTACCTTAAGTGTACCTTTAATTCTTACGACAGCAAATACTAATGTACAGATAATTGGGCGTAATTATGATCCCACACAATTTCCTAACGGCTGGCTCGCTAGTACATCCGTAGCTCCAAATTTTGATTTTGCTGACCCCAACGGAAATGTTCAAGTGGTGTTGGGTACTTTAGTAAATAATCCTTTATCTTTAAATATCACATCTGGCACTACGGGAATCGTTCAACCATCATGGAATACCGCTATTCCAGCTAATATCACATATGTGAGCCTAGCTTATGGAACTTCAGTAATAGCTACACTCACAGCCGCTAATAATTTTGTAGCGGGACAATATGTTTACCTTACACGATTGACCAACGCTTCATTTTTGAACGGGCAACTGGTGGTAGTTTTACCGGGAGTAACACCTACTCAATTTCAAGTAGCTGTAATTAATACCCCTCTAACCTATTTGGCTCAACCGGATACGGGTTATGCCCAATCCATTACCCTAGATAATGGGGTTGTATGGACAAACATAGGGCCTATAGCTGTCACCCCCATTGTTAAATTTTCATTACTGGCGTATCAAAGTAATTTATCTATGGCGATTTCCCCGCCCTCTGGTATTACCGCTAGTAAAAATCAATCAGAGTGTTTAATACAGTGGGTTACTCCAAATTATCCGGGCTTCATCGGGGTCAGAGTGATGCTGTCTACTGATCCAGCTGGAATCAATCCCCCATACACTCAGTTTGGGGATTTAGTTTCAAACATCAGCAGCACCGCACCTACAATTATTGATACTGAAACCACCAGTGCAACCAATGTGTCTGAAGTTATTATTACCGGCATTGGTATTTTTAACAATGTCTTGACGGTACAAGCACAAAATACATTCACCCCGGGTACAGTGGTTCAGTTTTCTAATATAGCCAACGCAGATTTTCTTGATAATGAAACGGTCACTATATTGACGACCACACCGTCTCAATTCACAGCTAGTTATACATCTTTGAATTATCCTAACCCTACCACTTCATCCCTCTTTATTGCAGCAGATACAGGACAGGCTACAAGTATCGTATCCACAAACATTGTTACAAATACAAGCACAGTAATGGAGACAAATTATAGCAGTGTAGAGATTCCGTATACAACTATTAACAATTCCATATTTTATGCTCTGTTTTCCACGATAATTCAAGACCCAGGAACAAATACAATGTACGAGTCTGTGCAAAACGGACCTTTAACCTGCGGCTTTGTAAACCTACAACTGGCTAATCCTACAGATTTTCCCGTTCTACAACGCAAAGAAGACATTGCCGGTAGATTGATTACTCAAATTACTCGGCAACTTCCGAATTTGGATTTGTCACCCCGTTCAGAAATCCGTGATATGTTTATCGATCCTTTTTCGATTGAGCTAGCAAGTATGTCTGTGCGTGAATGGTTCGCCAGGGTTTCAGAATCTATCTCCGCTATTTCTCAAGTTGATAATGTTAGTGGAAACGGCGTATCCGACCCATTTCAATCATCACCATATAAACAACAAATCGCTAGGGCTTTTGGTTTATCCGCAATAAGCACTCAAACCCTTATCAATCAGCAGTTTGATTTATTGGGTGGGCAGGCTGGGTTAACTCGTTTGGGGGCTTCTACAGCTACCGGAGTTGCTACATTCTACGCCTATCAGCAACCGCAGTCCAGCATTACGATTCCCGAAGGGGCAGTGATCGCCACATCTCCGGATTCTAACACTGCCGCGGTGAGTTTCACTACTCTAGGGCAAGGGGTTATTAATTTATCTAATCTATCCGCGTTCTACAACTCCCAATCTGGCTGGTGGGGAGTAAGCGTACCCATACAATGTACGCAACCAGGTTCAATCGGCAATGTAGGCGCTGGTACAATTACTCAAACAGTCACAGGTGTTCAGGCTGGGGTGAGTGTTACTAATTTAACCGCCGCACAATACGGAACAGACCAAGAAACCAATGCTGCATTTGCTGCTAGAATTCAAGCTCGTTTGGTAACTGGAATTGATAATAGCTCACGAAATGGGTATTTGGTCAATGCTTTAAGCACTCCCGGTATCATTGGGGCTCAAATTGTGGCAGCTGGTGATTTGGACATGCTCAGAGACTGGGATCCTACTCGACAAAAGCATGTCTTTGGCTGCGTGGATATTTATGTGCGAGGTACTACATACTCAGAGCAAAATGAGTTTGTCCCATTTCAGTACGCCAACAACGGAACGTACGGCATCTATAATACCTATTCTTCACTCGTTTACCAAGCGGGGACACTTCAGTTTCAAATTCAAGGTTATAATACTTTGGCGTATCCTCCATACGATGGTGTGGAACTACTGGTATCTCGTTCATCTACTCAGAGTTTTTATCTGTCATTAGATAGAGCCCAATTCGTGAATAACACTGTTATTCTAAACCCCAATGATATAGCATATCAATATGCAGGTAACTCAATTACATATGCTAAGGTTGCGCTGAATATTAATAATGTTCCAGCCACAAATCAAGCCGCCTTAGCAGCTATCTCTGGTGCTTTGGTTAATACTTACACTTTTCAGTTGTTATTCCGTGAAAAATCAACTTTTATCCATGCTCCTGCGTTACAGCCTATAATTCAAGTGAATTCTATTACAGGGGAACCTACTCCTACTGGCACAGGCGTGGTTAATTCGAATATTGTGAGTTTGATTCATACATCAGATTTTTTACTCAACGGTGGATCAAACAACGCTGGGGATCTGGTTGAAGTAGCAATACAAAGTCAACCTATTACAAATGTTATTACAGCCAGCACTATGAATCCGGTGTTGATTGACACCGCGATGGATGTCCCCCTGAATAATAATGGAAATCCTTTGAATGTTTTATCTGTTCTTAGTCAGGATATGTCAACTTCTTATATTTATGGAACAGACTACACTATCGTTCCCTACGGTCCTTATCATCAGTATGGTTTGCAAGTTCTTACTTCTACTGTCGTAGTCACGGGAGTGAATATAAGTAATAATGTGATTACAGTCATAGCAAATAATGAGTTTGGTATAGGATCTTCTGTAACATTAAACGGGTTTACAAACTCATCTTTCTTGAACGGCCAAGTTCTTACAATCGCCACAGCAACGTCTTCATTTTTTACAGCTACCTTTACTTATCCCAGCTATGTCGGTATAGATAGCGGTACAGCGATGGGCAGCGCCATTCAAAATAATCAACAGGTATCTGTAACATATAACAAATTTGTCTTATATGAACGCCTGAACTTTGTAAGCGAAGAAACTCAGATACTTACCGGGTCTCTTCCTACTATGTTGGATAACGATGGTTTTGTATATAATGTATGGTTGCCTCAGAGTTACACAACTGGGATACCTACTTTTCCCGTTACTCAGCTTGGGTATTCTTTGCTACTTGATGGATGGGACGGGCAGTATAACACTATAGACGGTGGTTTGGATACAGGGGGTTCTTTAACTTTTGATCCATCTGGTCTAGTGGGTAATCAAGTTCCTTATGCCTCTAGATATATCAAGGTGACATATAATAATGGAATTTTAGATGTAGTGATGCAAGAAGGTTTAGATTTTACTTTAACCGTCGATCCTACAACAAAGGCAGCAACCATTACTCGTATTCTTACTGGTAAGATACCTGACGGCGCTACAGTTAATGTATCGTATTTTACCTTGGAAACTTTTACATTTTCTACCCAGTATCCATCTTTTGTACAAGTTTTAGCAACCGCCATCGCTCAAACTCAGTCTGCTTGTGCAGACGTAGCGATTAAAGCTATGGTAAGTAACCCTATTGATATTACACTTACAGTTACCCTTAACGCCAGCACATCTCCAGCAACTGTGGATCCTATTATTCGTACAGTCATTGATATTGTGCTAGATAACGCCGTAGGTACATTATATCAATCTGAGTTGATTACACAAATCCAGTCGATTACCGGAGTGCAAAATATTGAAATACCTCTTTTGAGATGCGCTAAATCTGATGGCAGTTATGATATCGGGGTTGTAATTCCCACAGGCACGAAATGGATTCCACTTTCATCTGACTCAGCTTTCGCCGGTATTAGTACCCCAAAAAATAGTTGGATTACAGCGGACCCCGTGCTGCCGGATACTACGATTCCATCTGGAGGGGCGGTGGATGCTATTGTAGATTTTCTTTATCAAGGACAGGCTTTTCAAAGAGCTTTATCTATTCAAAATTTTCTAACCAATCCTGTGACAGTTCAAAATATCGCTGTTCCTCCAGGTGCTACTTATGATACTCCCGGCTCATTTTATATCATAGGGCAGAATGATGAGATTAGTTCCACGGTGTCTTTACCCAATTCTTATTCTCAAAGAATTATCGCTACAGTCCCTGAAAATATTTTGAATCCGTCTTATTATAGTTACTTCTGTACTTATCAAGTTTATAATGAAGGGGGTGCGTCCGATGTAACTGTATCGCCCACAGAATATCTATCCCCCGGGACTGTTACGATCGCATATCAAATAGCGGGGCAATAATGGCTAATCTTATTAATAATAACCCAGATTTACTATATATCCGTAGCCGAGAAGATTTACTACAATTTTCTGACAGTCGGCTGAACTCACTTTTACAAGCTGTGGCGAATTTTTACACTACTCGTAATGACCAATCTACGTGGGGTAATTTTCTTCGAGCCTTGGCGGATGAGCTAGCAACCCTAGATTATGATTATGCCTATGATATCGTCAATAAAAGTCCCAGCTTTCTCACTCCCACGGATATTCGTCGCCGCTGGGCAGCACCTTTGTATGTAAGTTCTAACTGGCCCAGCCAAGGGCAGTTTGATTTGGCGTTTAAAGCCATGCTCGTAGAGTTGATTGCCGCTTATCAGCAAGGCACCACAGTGGCAGCTATTCAAGATGTAATTTATGCCTACACAGGTATTGATATTCAGGTACAAGAATTGTATAAACAGATAGGGAACGGAGTTTACGATCAATCTGATAGGAATTCTCTTCTGGTTAGTGTGAATGTGGGAAATGCGGGTTCAAATCCTCTTACAACTATTACATCTCTGGCACAGCTTCAAACTATCATTCAAAGTTTATATACAGCCATTGATCTAGCAAAACCAGCACATGTGGGGTTGGAATTTACTACAGTATTCAGTGAAGGGGAGCAATTGGACTGCATACTAAGTCCAACATACTTGACCCAGCAGCAGTACATTACAATGACCCAGGGTGTACAAGCGTACTATGTTAAAACTGGGTATGTTCCGACCAATCCCCCATTATTTTGGTTGGGAAATACAACCTATTTATTAAATAGTTTGGTTCTAGATTCGAATCAAAATTTTCAGTTAGTGACCGGTTCTACAGGATTGGGGGAGACAGGGGTTACTGTACCAGTTTGGAATACCTTATCAGAAGGTACGACAAATGATAATCAACTCACATGGACAAATATTTCCCCCGCGGTGACAAGTATTGAAATACAAAACAATATAGTTACTGTTAGCCTTAATTTTTCTGCCCCTTTGAGTTTGGGAAATATAGTTACTTTGATAAATTTGGGGTACGCTACTTTTTTGAACGGTGTAGCTCTTACTGTACTCTCTGTAACGGGTAATACTTTTACAGCTGCCTACAATTATATCAACTCCCCGCCAAATTATGGACCTACTACCGAAACTCAAGGTACCGCAACTTTTGTTTTTCCGCCAGTGATTACAGCGACTCAGTGGCTTGCCTTACCGTTACAGTGGCAGGCGTTATATCAGTTACAGTACACAAATGAGAATTGTCAATCTACCGGAATTAACGATATCTTGCGAATTTATGTGCGCCAAGTTGAAACTCCACCGTGGGGACCGATGTTGATACAAGCTCCTGTGCTAGACCCAGCGAATCCGTCTACTACAATTGCGGCGTATGGAAGATTATTAAGTCCTACGCTTACACCGAGCGCCTGGTCAATATTGCCTAATATTTTTGTAGATGTAACAAGCGCCTATTCTGATGGTATGAACGCTACCTATACTTATATTCCTCGCACTCAATTTCTCCATGATGGGGAACAGCTAACCATAACAGGGTTTACAAATCCAGCGTTAAATGTAACCGCTAGGATACATAAGGTTACAAATTTAGTTGCCAATGTGACGGGAGTAAATATCACTACTATGGGCTCGCCTCCTGTTAGTACTTTAACTGTAAGTACCGACTCTAATTTTTTATACCCAGGGGCTATTGTTAATTTTGCTAATACCGCTGAATCTTTTTTGAATGATACAGAAGTGGTTGTACTTACCGCCAGTCCAACAGGATTTACCGCTATTGCGCCATTGAGTGCTCCAACTTCTTATATTAATTCAGCGGATACAGGTACAGCAGAGGTTACGTCCTTTCAAATACCTTTAGCTCAAGTTATAGCATTGGAAACTCAGGACGGAACATCGGCAGGGTTAGTAACCCCAACTCTGCAATCTGCGTATTACTACTCGGACGGAAATTATATACTAGGGCAAGCTCCAATTAATACAACAGGAGCGGGACAAGGAGAAAGCTGGAATCCTGGGGAGAGTGTGTTTATCGGACAGTTGATTGTAGATTCTAATGGATACACTCAAATAGCCTTAAATAGTGGAACTACAAATTCCGTTAGTCCTATTTGGTCTACAGAATTAGACGCAACTACTGAAGATAATGGTGGTGGTGGGTTTGACCTAGTTCGTTTACCTCATCCTATTATTACATCACAAGGAGTTACATGGCAAAATTTGGGTATGAGTACATTATCTGATCCAAAAAATTGGGTCGGTATATTGAATTTTAATGTAGAAATAATTCCTCCAGCACTTGTTCCTTTTACCGGAGAAGTAGGTAATTGGGACATTCTACATCTTTATGGTTTAGTTGCTCCCAGGCTTTCGCAGACTTGGGAGATATCGGGTGATCCGCAGGATCAAGATTTCATATTTGGGCTTTTTTAGCTAACAAAATCTTAAATAGGATGATAAAAGCAACTAAAATCGCTTATGTAAGCCCCCCACATGGAGAATTGGTTCTTACCCTAATCCATGACGCTAATCCCCGCGCGACCCTCACTTTAGACTTGGGGATTCCCAATTTCACCGTTTTTTCTATGACCTTACCTCTAGCTGAAGGGGAACCTAAAGCTATGTCAGAACTCATAGCGGAATCTGTCCATGTGCTCCTGGATGAAGTAGCCTCTTTTATGCTTAGCATGGAATATGAAGATGCAGTAATCAAACTTATTTATGCAACTGTACTTACATGTTTTAAGGGCATGAGTCAAGAAGCGGATACATCTAAAGAACAAGATGAATCGGGACAAGATCCAACGGTGAAAATGTTTGAAGGAACATTCGATATTCCGATGGACTTCATCAATGAAACTCAGCGCAAGGTGGTTACAGCTTCCACATCAGCTACAGCATCGTCAAAAATACGCCGTGATCCACCAACTCGTCATATTGAGTTTACTTACTCTCCGAAAGAGAAGATCAAAGCTATTGATACAGCGCGTGTTATACGGCAGTATAGAAATCGCAGCCTCAAGCAGCAACCTCGTCCTATGTATGTAATCGTGTATAATCAAATGGGTAGACCCACCGGTACTATTCTCGTTGGCCCCGGTAAAAATTTCAAAAATGAACTGCTGCATAAGATGAAAAAGAGCAGTGTGGATTTTACTGAGCCCGTAAGTTTTGTCAATGAACAAGAAATGAAATCGTCTCCGCTTAACGGTATTCCCCGCACTATATCTGTTGGCGGAATGACTTACCAACCGGAGTCTGTTTCTGGGGGAGATATGTGTTTGTATCACGGACCGCAAGATTACATCGTCAAGTTCGTAGATGGTCGTTCCCAAATATTCCCCGGTCGCCCCACTTTCCGTAAAATGCGGCAATTAAATTTCCCCGTACCCACTAAACGATATCGCTGGACAACTATTCCAGAAAATTATTTGAAACAGCCAAAACCTCATATCCCCGAAGAAGAACCGAAAGAAGCGGCCTATGAGGATTCAGAAAAACTAAAAAATACAGTTCAAGCAGAATCGGTGGATAAGGTAACAAAAGATTTAGTGTATTTAAAACCTATGAAAACCTATGATGATTTAGTACCCTTGGATATTTTGAAGAAACGACTTCTGCGAGATAAGTTAGCAGATAGACCTATTTTTGAAGGTAAGATGGTAATTGACCGTATTGGGCATAGGGGAGTATATGAAGGTCAATTTAAATTGATCATCCCACAGTATTTTATTCGAAGATATGGGGTACAGCGTGACGATGGTACTTTTTCAGTGTATCATTTAAGAAGGGATGGAAAAGCAAGGCGCGTAGGCTTACGCCCTGTTCCAGCGGAAGAATTTCGAGAGGCAAAACCCATTGGAGAAGATGATGCAAACGCAAGTGGAGCTGTATAACGAAGCAACAAATGAATTTAGAGTTTACTGGCTGGTGGACATGGATCATGAGACTCAATCCTGGCTAGTAAGAGGTCGCAAACTAGCCGTAGCATGGTTGAATTCTTCTCAAGACATAGATTTAGGCGGTTTTGCACCATTATGTGTATCCAGAGTTTTTATAACGATACCCGATGACGCGGATTTACCACCAAACGCTCGTAAACTAACTTTATGGACACAGTTAGAGGGCGATAGTATGTATGCACTGAATAAAGTGTGTCCTTATATCGGAACGGTTTAAAAAATGGTTTATAAAGAGGTTTCAATGCCAATTCAATATAAAGATGAGTTTTATACACAAAAGCCACCTATCGACTCGGGTTATATTCGTATCATGAGGGCGGATACCGGAGAAATTCTCTGGCAGCAAAAAAATGTCATAACGAATACCGTAAAATGGCTTTTTGCACGGCTCATGGCAAATGCCCTTCCTAACGCTCCGCAGCCGCCCTATACGCTAGGGCAATCTGGGGTGTATGCTGACCCCCTTTATGGCATCTGGGGGCTTGCAATAGGCTCTGGAAGCCCTAGCTGGGCCCCTGAGACGCAACCTGACCCGACTCCTACTCAAACCGCCTTGATTTCTCAATTCCTGCGTAAAAAGTTGACCCGTATCAATTATGTGGACACGAATTTTACCCCATTGAACACATTCAGTACCATGGTTGATTTTCAAACTACGGTAAATGCGACCACAGATAATATCACGCAAGCAATTAGAGAAATGGGATTGATTGGAGGCGGGACTTTAATTGGAGCAGGGGGACAACCCACTGACATGCAAACAGCTCCATATTTTAATCCTACGGGAACCCCCCCAGGACCAGCTGATAGCGTAGTGCTTATAAACTACAAAACACTGCCACCATTGATTCTTCCGAGCGGAGTTGATATAATTTTCAGCTGGATCCTACAATTTTGAGAACGGTAAGTACTTAATTATGGATTCTCCAGAATATATAGATGATTGGGGGCTTTCTCCCAAAGATATAGCTACCATCAAACGCGCCGTGCAAGACGCTAATGATGGGCTCACTTATACATTGATCCCGGGATCCTCATTGAGATTTCGTTGCAATCCCTGCGGTAGAGAAGCAGATATTGATGAAAGGCCATTTCCCCACAAATTAAATTGTCCTATGAAAAAGTCAATACACCGCTAAAACGGGGGGCTTCCGCTTGGCAAGTTCAGGTGAATTATGAGAGTACAACAAAAAATGCCCGCTCCTATTCGTATATACACACAATTGGGTTGTGCGCCCTGTGACGCTACGAAAAAATATTTCCAAGATCGTGGTGTACCCATTGAAGTGGTTATTGTAGATGAACTCCTAAAACAAGGTATTGCTCGTTCTCTAGAAGTAAAAGAATTACAGACTCCTATTACTATGTGCTACGCTGGGGAAGCAACTCAACTCGTTATTGGATACAGTCCGGAAGCTTTTGACAAATTTATCGAAGATTCTAAAGATTTCAAGATGCCACATGTTTTGTAGTATAATGATAGTGTGGAAGAATCTACAGTAGTAGCGCCAACAGTAAAAAATCTTATCTCGGAAAAATCCGCCGATCTGCGTGACCATTTCCCCTTTAACACTATACGGGAAAATCAAAACGAGACTCTAGATAAGCTTGCAATCTGGAATAAAAGCAATAAAAAATTTTTCATTCTTGAGGCGGCCACCGGGTTCGGGAAAAGCCCAATAAATATCGCGGAAGCATCTTGGGCTAAAACATCAAAAGGACAATTTAAACCTGGTGCCTACATTCTCACCCCTCAAAAAACTCTAGCCCAACAATATATGACTGATTTTGAACCTTTGGGTTTAGTTGAACTCAAAGGGAGAACCAATTACACCTGCGCGAGCTGGTCAAAACAAATGGGGGATAGAGTAAATTGTGAAGATGGGGCATCTATGAATGAAGCCCAGAGAAAGAAGATATCCGATCAAGATAAAAATCCTTCAGAGGAGCCAGACAATTTCGTGGATCAAAATCCCTCTCCAGAGGAGCCAGACGATTTCGTGGATCAAAATCCCTCTCCAGAGGTACGTTGTGGTTCCTGCCCATACCGCATTGCTAAAGATAAATTCATGCATTACCCTTTTGGTACAACAAATTTTGCATACTATTTGTACGAATCAAACCTCTCTGGTCAATTACCAAGAAGAAATACACTAATTTTAGACGAGGCTCATAACACAGAAGAACAAATTTTAGGCTTAACGGAAACAGTAATTACTCAAAAAGATTGTACTAAAAATGGTGTATCTGAAAAACTTCCCATTTTTAAAGATAATGATTCAGATGCGGTTATGCTTTGGCTTGATAATATTTTGGTGCCCGCTATTTCTAAACGATTAATGCATCTGGCTTCGCAGCTAACATCTGAAAAAAACAGAGTAGCATTAGACGCGGCAAGAAAAAAATCAGCACTGGAGAATTTTATTTTACGCTTGAATTTTTTTCGTTACGCAAAAGATAAAAGTGAGTGGTTTGTTTGGTCCGACTGGAATGAACAATTTAAACAGGGTACAGGAGATTTGTGTATTAAGCCTTTAACCGCACGTTTATTTGCGCATGATCTTCTGTTCTCTAAAGCCCAAAAAATATTGATTACATCCGCTACGATTCTTGATCCCAATACTTTCATGCGTAGTTTAGGGATACATCCAAACGATGCAGAGTATCTTTCTATTGGTAGTGAATTTCCCATAGAAAATCGTCCTCTATTTTATTGGCCGGTAGGGAATATGCGCCAAAAAGATATTAAAGAAACTCTCCCAAAAATGGCAGAAGAGGTAGAAAAAATTTTAAAGTACGCTCGATATTCAACTAAAAAAGGAATTGTACACACACAATCCTATTACATCAATAATTATTTGGTGCGATATTTGCGGGATAGAGGACTTGGGAATAGAATTATAACTCATGATTCGAATTTTGGAGCAAGGGAAGAAGCGCAATTTCAACATATAGTAGCTAGAGAAAAAGACCCTACTATTTTATTTTCTCCGTCTATGACAGAGGGGCTCGACCTTAGGGAGGATTTAAGTCGATTGCAAATAGTTTGTAAGGTTCCTTATCCAGCGCTTACGCCGTACAATAAAGCTAGAATGCAACGTGACCCTGCATATTATCAATGGCAAACCGCTTTAAAACTGGTTCAGCAAACCGGCAGAAGCAACCGAAGCGCAACTGATCGTTCCCATACTTTTATACTAGATTCTGGCTTTAGTACTTTTATTCAAAAAAATAATCATATCCTACCCAAGTACTGGCTCGATGCGATCCACTGGTAAATATTTTTTAACACGCTGAAAACAAAAGGTTTAAAAATATACTTTTTCGGTATTCCTAATGTATACTAGGAGTGGAGGGAACAACACCCCTATGATTACATCTTTGGACAAAAACAATCTCAAGACTCTACGCAGCGCAATGGAATCCGCTCTGGAGCAGGTAACCAAGCAATATGGTGTGAAGTTCCGTGTTGGCAGCGCCCGATTTTCTCCTGATGCGGCAACCTTCAAAGTTGAAGTGGCTACCGTTTCTACCGATGGAGTAGTCAACACCAAGAAAGTGGCTGAATTTAAGCATTGTTGTCATCAATACGGCTTGAAGGAAGAGCACCTTGGGGTTTACATTACCTATAATGGGATGCAGTATAAAATTAGCGGACTATCCCTCAGTTCGTGGCGTTATCCCATCCTTGCCGATCGTATATCTGACGGCAAAACCTTCAAACTTCCGGAAAGCGCAGTTGCCAGTTTAACATCCGTTGTTTCGCCTTCTTTTGGGGCTTGTCAGAATACAAGCTGCGCCGGTTTGGCTTCTGAACGGCGTAAGATCGGCGGCAAGGTGGTTACTTTGTGTGAATCCTGCGCAATCCTGCACGATGAAGCGATGGCTGAATTGAAATCCGAAGCAGCGGGGAGTTAAGTATGGCAGCTAAAATTTGTTGTACACCAGCAAGTATCGTATGCCCGGAATTCTCGGATTTTTCCGATTACAAAGTATATAATGCCGCGTGCGAGAAATATGTTAAAGCTACGCAAGAATGGACGAAAGCGAACGGCTCTAGCGAATGCGCCGGAGAGATTATTTTCTTTGGTGTAGGTGACGGCAGTGCGCGTTATGTCGTTTTTTCACTCAAGCCAGTGAAATTAATTCACCTGGATGATGGGGATTCGTACCATTTTCCATACGCCCATCTTTTGACCGCGAAAGCTGTTCGTGAAGAAGTCCGCAGAAACAAGGGGGAGTGATGACAATAGAAGAACGAGCTGATTGGATAGAAGCAAAGATGCAGGCTAATTGCAGAAGTCTGGACGATCATAGCTGCATTGAATATGGATTAGCTCTGCTTTGTGCTTTAGCCCATCTAAACTATACTGATGAGCAATGGGAACAAGCTGAGAAATTAATTCAATCAAATTAGAGGCATGAAACGACCAAGAAATGTTGATCCCAACGATAGGCGGAGCCCGATGCAGCGATTGTTGGAGGGGAAAACAACGCAATGACAATCTACTATAAACTCACGACACAAGAAGGAATGACCCAAAACAATACCCAATGGGGCGAGAATGTAACTCATGAGGCTACGGGAGACATTGAGCAAGATTTATGCTCCAATGCATGGATACATGCGTACACCCATCCCTTACTCGCCATACTCATGAACCCGGCTCATGCGATGATAAAAAATCCCATCCTTTGGGAAGGAAATGGAGAAGGGGAAGCAAAATTTGAACCCCTTAAGTGCGGGTTCAGAAAGTTTACTACGCTTCGACAAATTCCTCTTCCCGAAGTAACCAATGTTCAAAAGGTAGCCTTTGGTATTCTCTGTGCTAAAGAAATAAATACGGACTCAAGTTGGAACCAATGGGCAGATAAGTGGTTAAGCGGGGAGGATCGTACTAAATCTTCTGCTTATTATGCTGCTTATGCTGCTGCTTCTGCTGCTTCTGCTGCTTATGCTGCTTCTAATGCTGCTAAGTATGCTGATGCTGCTGCTTATGCTGCTTATGCTGCTTATAATGCTGCTTCTAAAGGCAAAGAATTAGATTTTGTTTCGATTGCCCTTAAAGCCATGGAGGTGAAATGATGAGTAAACAGGCGGGGTTGATGCGTGAAATGGTGTGTTCGAAAGGGGATGTAATTCTAAAAAAAGAGAGTGATCTGCTGGTCAAAGATACGAAATTGACCACTTTATTTTTCCATATCTTCAATTGTGGTGAATGTAAAAAACCCGCACATTTCGGTTTGACTTTGATGGCTTTGGCTGTAAGGGGTGCTACGGATATTGCTTTAGAAGAAGTCGCTGGACAAGGATATCAGGAGATTGTGAATGAAGAAGCTGGAGAAGCTGGAGCAGCGAGAAGCTGAAAATTTGGTGGTTATGCTTTTAGGATGCAAGCTACCTCTGACTCACGAGGCACTTAAAGCTGCGTATCGAAATGCTGTGAGACGCCTTCGCCCTGACTTAGCCAACAATAAGCAGAATGACGAAGAATTCATTCACATGAAGGATTTGTATTCAGCGTTGCTGGATCAAGAGCCGATTTGGGCGTTTGTAGACAGTCTTCCCTTAACAAAAACTGTCGAAGGTACTCCCCTAAATGACCTGGGTTTGGGTCTGGGTTCTCGAAAAAACGGAACTGATTGCAAGGATTGTAACCACAAAGGGTACACAGAACATCATCCTACGGGCTACCAGCGCTGCTCTTGGTGTTTTGCGGGGTTTGCCTACTCGCAACCTTGTCTACGCTGTAGCGGCACTGGAAATGGCCCTAAGCAGGTTCCTAATACTTGTCCCCAGTGCCTGGGTCGGGGAATTAAGGAATTTTCTCGTGTTGTGCGGTGCGGACAATGCGATGGAAGCGGCGGGAAGCAAATTAAAGAAAAGGCAGTTGAATATCACACCTGTTACAAATGCTTAGGAACGGGTGAAATTGAAATTTTCAATCCAGTGATTCCAAAAGGGGTTTTAATAGGAAAAGAAAGGTAGAAAAATATGGCGGAACATATGAATCAAACAGTAGAGCCAGAGTTGGATGGTTTCAATCGCATGGGTAAGCCGCTCAGTGAACAAGCAAGGAGCGCAGCCTATGAGCATTGTAAGGCAATGGGACTTAATTCAGCGCGGGCGTGGGAATGCGTCAGCTCAATAGCAAATCAACTGGAGCATGATAAGCCTTATGAGGCTCAAGCTGCCGGGATGAGGTTTCTCGATTTGACTGGAACCTATCGCCTGATGGCTGTTCTACTAACAGCATAGCAAAAGAAGGGTAGAAAAATATGGAGAGAAACTAAATGATAGTCACCATCTTGGCATACAAGTCGGACGGCGTGGATGTCTGCCATGGCTGTGTCATGGCACACTATTCCTCGGACTTTCAATGGAAATCCTCTATGGATCGAGGAGAGATCGCCGAGTTCCTCGCGGGTCTCATGTTCGACAACAAGCATCTCGACACAAACGAGGGCGGGTACGAATTCACGTTCCTCTTCAACGGCGAAGAGAATAATGGTGAATGGGATTCGGCCGTCCTCAGAAGTGAGATAGAGGAGAAAGCCACAGCGCTTTACAATCTTAAGGAGATCGACTTCCAACGGAAGGACGCCGAATCCAAGAAGCGATCCGCCGACAATGTTGGGCAAGAGGCAAATGGTGGAATCGTTAGTATTCAATAGACATGCTTCCTACGCGTCGTCAAAAAAAGCGAATCCCTAAAGCAAAAGATATTGTTCTGATGATGCGAGCCTTATCCGCATGTATTCCTATGCACGCTCGTCCGAACCATGGTTTGCGCGAGTCTTTGAAAGGGGTTGTAAACTACCGTTTTCAATGCATTACCTATGATGTGGATTGGACGGTTGATGTATATCATGGAGATTTTTTTGTTGTAGGGGCTCGCAATTTTAATCAACCCTGTCCTTCGGTGTCATCTGCTATTAAACATTTGCGGCGTATGTTAGGATTAAAGTAATGCTCATTCCTCTCGCTATAAACACAGAAGACGATATCAAAGTCATTTTAGCCCATCAAACCCTTATAACTAAAACAGCTCAAGCAGAATGCGTGCAAGAAGCATTGATCGATGGTGTACCTAAAGCCGCTGAACAATACATAAAAGATGAATCTAAAGTGTTGGAGAAATACGCCAGGTACCCCACTCTTACAGAATACAGCCTTATGCCCAACGCCTCCAGCGCATTTAAATGGGGGGCTACTTTTGGGGTTACAGCGTTAGTAGGTATTTTGATTCTTGACGCTACTAAGCAATTGTTTGATGAAAAACCCGATTTAAAAGATGCGTATTTGCGTTATTTGATACAACTGGATGACCGACAAAAAACAATCAATTTAAACGACAAAGTAACTAAAGTATTTACTGTATTATCTGAACATTTTGGGATTATCTGGGGAAAAAATGATACCATATCGCTTACAGTTGTAGGTCGGAGAGTACTGCTTCATTTGATAGATGCTCAAAAATTTGTTGAAGAGATCATTGAAGCTCATTCCCATTTACAGCCTAAAATCCCAGATACTAGTATTTAAAGAAATGAGGAAGGTATATTTAGCAGCTCCATTTGAGTGGATTGATCGAATGAAAGTATACGCACAAGAATTGCGTACACTAGGGTTTGAAGTAACTTCTCGTTGGCTAGATGAGCAATATAAAGGCGGGGAAACGGATATAACAAATGAAGACGGAGGCACCCAGTTAGATAAAAAAGATATTGCTATCAGTTACGCGATCAGAGATATGCGAAATATTCTTGCGTCTGATATTTTAATCGAATTTAATCCTGGAAAAGCTCTGGTGCGAAATACCCGTTTAGCAGAATTTGGAGGCGCTCTCTTTTTAGGGAAGCAATGTATTGTAATTGGTCCTGAAAATCCAAAATATAGAGACCATATCGATACCGTTTTTATATTTTTGCAGGGTGATGCGCTCCCCGATGATTTGAAGGCCGCTGGCATTAAACCAGTGAAGCATTTTCATACTTGGGAAGATTTTAAACAAACTATATGAGCGTGAAGAAAACCGGTGTAATCGGAGTAGAATATCCCACCACCCCGCTTCTTTTAGAGCGAACTGTAAAAATGCACAATATTTTGATCGGCAACGACACTACACAGATTCGTTTTGCTGAGCAATTTTTGTCTACCGTACACAACACCAAAATTTACCATCAGGAAATGCCTGTAGTTAACGATAGTCATCTTTTAGGTAAAGATGAACCTCAACTATATCTTGTAGAGCGTTCCGGCCTTATCGATATATCCCCACATGTTAAAACAAAAACAGGCATTTTTTCCACTGATATAATCCGGAAAGGTAGCACTGGCGTTCACGCTATTGTTCGTTTTGCGGCCCAACTTTTAGATATTAAAAAACCCGATAAAATTATAACTCAAAAAATAGCTGATGAAATTGTAGATGACATTTATGATATAAAAGCAAGTATTTGGTGGGCCGCTTGGCTTTTAAGCGGATCAGTGGTAGAAAAGAATAAATGGGTAAGACCTTGGGAAAATTGGTTAACTTGGATGCCAAGGGATGAAGACCCCAGGTATCGACTTAATTCCCTTTACTGGGAGTTAGTAATGTGGGTTTTTGCGGCCTTAGGAGACGAACGTGGATACAAAAAAACAAAAGGGCGCTGGAACCAAAAAAAATTTGAAAATTTAATACAATTAGCTTTGCCTAAAGATAGAGTTTACAGTAGCTTAGAGGTGCTTAGTATATGGCGAGAACGCCAATATGACCCATATATTTGTATAATGAAAATATCTCAAATTTGGCGATAATTTTTTGACTATGATACTCTTAGATATGTCGTTTGGTTACTAAGATAATCAAGCGGCATATTTGATTAATACAGCCAAGTGCAGTATTATCATGCTATGGGGATTTTTCCCCGAGGAGAAACACAGTGAATAAATTCGCTAATATCTTTGCGGTAATCGTCCTCATGGTCGGTGTCGCTTTTGCACAAACTACTCCAACCACAACTGCTACTGAGTATTATGGTAGCCACTTCGCTCCCTATGTTGAAGGTTTTATCACTAATACCCCCACATCCAATAACACAGTAAACGGCAGCGTAGGGGCTGGTGTGGAATCTAACTATGAGCATCTGTACGTGGATGCTAATGGTCTTTTCAATACAACCCAAGCTACAGGCGGTGGGTACTCTGGTAGTTTTACAGCACAAGCCTATGCCAAGTTCGGATATGTATTGCTCGGCGGGGGTGCTAGTTTTGTAGAAAACTCAAACAGTTTTAGCACTTACTTCAATCATTGTGAAAAAGCGGGTGTAAAGGGTTGCGCTGTACTAGTCCAAAATTCCGCTAATCCATTCGTGGGTGGTGGTGTTCAAGTTGGTCGTTTGCGCTCTATCTTTACTTACACAATTCCTGCGGCTAATGCACTTCCTGGACAACAGCAATTCAATGTTAATACAGAATTCGCTGCAACCAAGCATATCCGTGTTGTAGTACCTGTACAGTTTACAACGTATTATGATGGTATTGTAAGCCCCACGCATTCTGCAACTGTCGGTCAATACGGCGGCGGTGTAAAGTTGGTGTGGTAATTGTACTTGTTTCTTCCCTAAGCCCCGGATCAAACCGGGGCTTTTCTTTTTGCCTATAATCCCTGCAAAAGCAGTATTAAACCTAAGCAGGAAATTATGGCTACAAGCAAGTCTAAAATCGGGCGTGAAGAGTTAGTATCTAAAGTTCAAAGTAGACTCAAACTCAAAACCAAGAAGGAAGCTGATTACATCATAAACGAAGTAGTAGCGGCCCTTGAGTCTACTCTTTTAAGTAACCTCCAAACAAAAGATTTCACCTTGAAGCTGAGTTCCTTCGGGAAATTTACAGTACGGCATAAAACCGGCATTGTAAGATTCATCCCATTTACCCGTGAAGTAAAACAAACAAAGAATAAAAGAAAGATTAGATTTACTCCATTGGGAGAATTGCGGAGAGCGGAACCAGAACCTGAAAGTGATCCTGTGAATTCAAAAAATGATCCAAAAGACAGTAGTAAATAAAAGTAGGAGAGATACAAATATGCCAATACAACAATTTGATGATGATTTCGAAAATTTACCCGTTCAAAGCACAACCAAAAGTGCTGCTGCGGCTGCCCCCGCGGTTTCAACCAAAACACATACACAAAAACCAGTAGAAAACGAAGAAGAAGAAACACCAAAACCAAAAGTAAGTGATGATGAAGATCTTGCTACGGATTTTGACGATGAAAAAGTATATGCCCGTACGGGACAACTCAATCAATGCAGACCTGACAAGGGTAAAGCAGCACGATTCGCTTTCATCCCTAAGGATTGGTTTGCTCCACAAACAGCCAAGAACCATTTCATTGAGACGCTGGATGGCAAGGATGTAAAGAAAGGCCGCTATCGTTGTTTAACTCCTATGGGAGCGAATGCAGAGCCTCAATTTTGCTGCGTGGCCGTAGATAAAGATGGTGATGTAGAAGTTGTAGCTTTGGTTGTACGATACACAAACGCTGACCCTGTATCTGGGAAGTATGTTAAGGATGCAGAAGGCAATTGGCCGCCTATTGAGTTTGAGATTCAATTTGTACGTTTGTCTCAATTTAACATGCGCCAGATCAAGAAACTTCCTGATGAAGATAGCGATCCTTTCAAGATCGATATTGTAATGACAAATGCTGAGGGCAGGGCATTTGGTTATGAATTTAACCGTAAGTCTAACGCCCCGCGCTGGATGGGGGATCAAGCAAAGATCGATGAAGTTAAAGCAGCGGCTCAAAAGTTTATCAAGGATAACGGAAGGAAGTTGCGCTCTAAGCTCGGTCAAAAACTCAATTTAACAGAATGGAAAGCGCTTCTCTCCAAGCGAGTCGGAGAAAGTAAAATAGAAAACCTAGAAGAGCTATAAAACGAGGAGAAATTAAAGGGGTCGGAAATACTCCGACCCTATTTTTTTGAAGATATGCTTATCTGCGGATTAGACTTTGAAAGTTCGGGCTTAAAAATCGAAACAATTGGTGTTACAGAAGTTGGTATTATCATATGGGATACAGTAACTCGTTCCCCTATCCGATCATTCTCTACAATTGTAGATCCCGGGCCTGATGTTATTTGGGAACCTGGCGCATTAGAAGTAAATAACCTCACTCCAGAGATATGCCGTGATCTAGGCATGCCGGATGAGGAAGCAGCTAGAAGGTCACTTCGCTGGTATGGTAGTTCGGATGTAGCTTGCGCTCATAACGGCAATAAATTTGACCGCCCTCTGTTAGAGAAGTGGGCTAAAAAATATAACTTGGATTGGCAACCCAGTAAAGTATGGATAGATACAAAAACTGATTTGGAACTACCAATAGGTAATAGCAATCGTTTGATTTACATGGCAGCAGATCGAGGATTTTGTAACCCTTTTCCTCACCGCGCTATTTTTGATGTTATGACTATGTTAAAGGTACTTGACCATTACGATATTGATAAAGTAATGGAAATGGCCAAAAGTCCTAACCTTACTGTTAAAGCTCTTATCACTTTCGATCAAAATCAAGCGGTTAAAAATCGAGGTTACCACCCAAACTGGGAAACTAAACCCGATGGTTCAAAAGGTAAATTTCTTTACTGGTCCATGCCAATTAAAGAGTGCAAGTTAGACGCAGAGCGAATAGCTGCGCGAGCCGCGGGTTTTGAAATTGAGGTAATCTAGTGGCGAAAGAAATTCTTGTTATTCCTAATATTCCAGCTCCTATGGTAATGGATCAATGGCTGGTTTTTGGTTTGGATTTATCTTTATCCCGCACCGGCTGGTCAGCATTGCATGTGAAAAAAACATCCGATCAAACCGAAGCAAAATTTTTAAAGATAGGTTCTATCAAACCCGAATCTACTAAAGCACCAGTTTGGGTTAGAAGTAAATTAATAGCTAAAGGGTTGATGGATACACTTCTAACTCCCGCAGTACGGAAGATTTTGAACACACCAAATACAGGTGTGTTATTTGTTTTTGAAGCCAGCACCCCAAAAAATGATTTCTTAAACGGTATCTCTCAAGTTGTTCGTTCGGAATTTTTTACCGATCATGCGCTTGTTTCTTACATGGAAAATACCCCAGATAAAGGAGACATGCATACCTGTAATAGTCCGGAATGTTGTTCCGTCGATGCTAAATATATTTACACTTTATTAGTTAACGCCAGCACTCTTCGTAATATGATGCACCTTACTCAAAGAGGGGTTAAAAACAAGAAAGAAAACATCGCCAGGGCATACGATTTTTTAAAAAAAGATGAATTTCCAGAAGTGGATAGTGATGCTTGTGATGCTGTTCTATTGGCGATGGTAGGCCGTTATGTCTGTTCTATTTTCACAGGATTTCCGAATGAGGTTCCTGGTGTTTTCCTGGACAAACTTTGTGATTCAAAACAAGAAATAAAAGGTAAAGGGCGCAATCAACACACTATCACTAAGGGTATATTGTATAGACCGGAATATTTTTACGCCCACCAGAATCAAAAGAGAACCTTACTCCTTAAAGACGCCAGTCAACCAGTAAAAAAGCTACAGAAAATATGGTTTGAAGTATAAGTCAGTATTAAACTAACAGTCCAACTTAAAACCCATCGGGTAAAGCAGAGACTCAGAGGATATAATGCCAAAAAAAACAGCTCCCATAGACACCCGCAATTTAACAGTTGAAGCCCGTCGAGAACTTTTTCTTAAAAGCAGAGAAGAAGATAAACCAGATTTTCAAGTACTCACCAAAGATTATGTAGATGAATTGACCCCTTACGGGTTGATCACATTTGATACTGTATTAGGCTTGGGCGGCATCGCTCGCCGCGGATGTGTGTCGCAGATACACGGCGACGAAGGCGTTGGCAAGTCCACTCTCACCTATACCATCGCTAAAAATTATCAAGAATATACTGGAGAACCATTGGGTATATTTGATTTTGAGGGCACAGGTAGACCCGCTTACTTGGAACGCATTGGATGTGACCTAGATATGGTTAAATTGATTCAACCCATTAGCATGGAAGAATCTGTCAAGGAAACCATTCGATTGATCCGGCAAGGTTGCCGTTTCTTCATTTATGATTCGATTCCTTGCATGAACTCTATGGTAGAGGAAACCGATATTATGAGTGGCAAAGTGTTCAAAGCGAGCTATGGTAAACAAGCTCAAGTCATGGGAAATTTCTATCGAATTTTACGCCCCTATGTTCAACAAGCAGACGGGCATATGTTCATGGTTAATCAAACCAGGGCTCGTATTGACGACAGCAATGAAGCAAAGTATGCCAATGATTACAGCTATACAAATAAAACATACCAGCTTCCAGGAGGACGTATTTCCCGCTTTACCCCATCCGTGATGATCGAAATGCGCATGGTAAAAGAAGTAAAACCCTATGATGGAAAACCTGGTATAACACCGGATAAAGATGGTTTCATTGTAGAGTCCGCTACTCCTGAGACTAAAGATAAACCATGTGTCAATAGAGTAAGAGTCCGTACCCTAAAAAATAAAGTAACGGGCGCTGGGTTTCGTGAGGGGTTCATTTGGGTTCGTCCAGCAACTCATCCTTGTCCTGGTATTGATGATCTGATGAGTGTGCGTGAGCTGGCGCGTCATTATGGTTTCATTCAAAATAAAGGGGCTAAGTGGTTTGTCGGAAAAACAGCAGATGAGGCTATCCAGGCTTATCCCAACAAAGATGCAGCGATTGATGATTTGGTGATAAAGAAAAACCCTGAGGTACATGCGAAGTTAAAATCTCTTGTTGCAGAGGCTGTAAGGTCTGATAGCACTGGTCGTTTTAATACAACTCTTACAACAGAAGATTTAGAGTTGCTTGAAGGAGATGATGCTCTAGCTCCAGTGGGGGTAGGTAAGAATATCGTTTCATTTGATGAGGAAGAGAACTAATAACGAATGTCTACGAGCATCAAACTATCAGGGAAAAATTTCCAGAGCTGGGATGCATTTGATTTAACGCTTGCTGGATTGACTGTATTAACTGGTCCTTCAGACACTGGGAAAAGCGCCATTTTTCGTGCTTTAAAAGGCGTATTACGAAATGAACTCCCTATTGACTGGATACGAAATGATCAAGATGAATCTTTAGAAGTTCGACTTGAATTAGATAACCACATTGTTACAGTGAAACGCCCTCTTAAGGGTTCTACTACATACACCATTGATGATAAAGTTTTTGCTAAACTCGCCGGTGCTATACCAGATAAAGTAAAAGAGCTTAAATTTGGTGATGTGGTTATCGGAGAATATGATGTAGACCCCATATTTGGGCGGCAGAATAGTCCTCAGTTTCTTATTGATCCTGATACATTCAAACCTCCGGAAGTAAATGCTATTTTAGGGGCATTTGGGGGTACTGAAAAACTTGAACACGGTAAGAAAGAAGCCAATCTACGCAAGACTCAAAAAGATGCTGAAGCTCGCACTCTAGCTGTTCAGATACGAGACGCTGAAGAACGGAAGGCCGCTTTAACCGTCCTGCAAACTCAAGGTGACAGTTTAGAGACTGTTTTGCAGGAACTGGAAGCGACTATTTTAATCGTGGAACTGGAAAATCATTGGTTAGAACAGGCTATTGCATGTCGCCAGCGTATAATCCCCCTTCGAGAAATTCAAGAAACTCTCATTTTACCCGATATTTCGGATTTAGAACTGATGTACCAGCAAATTCAAAAGGCAGACCAGGCAGCAGAAGCAACAGCTTACGCTAAATGGCTTAAAAAACCGTCTACAATCACTTCTGCGGTCGTTGGGCAGTGGGATGAGGCTAGACGGCATTGGAACCTGATCGAAGCGCTAGGAAGCACTGTAGAAGCAGGAAAGCACATCGTATCCACAGATAAGCTAAAAGCAGCTTTACAGGGCATAGAAACTCTATATTCTGATACTGTTGGGCTTTGGGGCGGTATTAAAAGACTTGAGGTACTTGGAGCGCTACTAGACGAACTATCGGATTCGACTAATCGATTGGTCGGGGTTGAAGGTGAACTTCTGGTAGCGCAAACCGAGGCTCAAAAAGGGCTTTGCCCCAAATGTGGATCCCCAATGTTTCATGTTTGTAAAGGATAATCATGTCAGAAATAACACAAGAAAATCTAAAGAAAATTCAAGCCAGGGTAAAGGCCTTACAGAGCAGTAGAGACGAAATCATTGGAACTCTTAAGGTTCAGGAGAGCAAAAGAGATGAAGCTTATGTTAAACTGAAAGAGTTGGGTATCGCTAACCCTGAAAAAATGACGGCGAAAGAACTACAAGCACTGGCTGATCAAAAGAAAAATGAATTAGCAGAAAAAATAGACGCTTTGAATGATCAGCTGGCGCAGGGCGAGAAGTTGATTCAACAATACGAAGAATTGCAACAGGAGAATTAATATGTCAATAATACCGATGGTAAAACCAGCCGTGGTAGAAAAGCAACCGGATGGCACATATGTGGTAAGAATTCAGCATACTGAAGGGGGAGATGTATCTCAAGTTTCTTTTGGTCACTGGACTTTTGGAGAATCCCTAGCAAATGCTTATGCAGCCTTCATTAACGGAGCTTCAAATATAGATTCAAAAATAGATAAACTGGCTTCTGAGATGGAAGCCGCGGCACCAGATGCTAAGGCTGATATTAAAAAGGCTACGGAACTAGCTCAGGATCAAGCTAAAGTTATTATCGCTGATGCTAAGGTAGAAGCGGATAAGCTTGTGGCAGCGGCTAAAGAAGAAATCGTAAAGGTAACAGCAAATGCTGAAGCTTTTTATGAAGATACAAAAAATGAAGCTCGTCAACTTTTAACTGAAGCCCGATCGGAAGCAGCTAAAATATTAGCTAAAGCTGCGGAAGCTGTAAAGCCTCTTGTACCAGATCCAGTACCGTTCCCCACTAAACCAACAAAGCCATCAAAGTCAACTAAGCCAGAAATTGATGAGGAATAATGTCGATTTTACCGGAGTTGTTTTAAATGGACGATAAAACCCCGTTTGGTAAAATGGTTTATCTAGCATCGCCATATACCCACGAAAACAGAGAAGTAGAAACAGAGCGCTTCATCGCGGCTGTTAAAGCTTGTGGGTGGTTGATGGTTAACATTTCAGATGTTCAAATGATTTACTCTCCCATCGCTCATACACATCCTATCGCTGATGTATGTACTCTTCCTGGTTTTTGGAGTTTTTGGGAAGCTTGCGATAAATGTATGCTCTCACGCTGTGATGAAATTTGGATTCTCACGCTCGATGGTTGGGAGACCTCTACGGGAGTAACAGCAGAACGGCAGATTGCTTCGGAGTACGGATTGAAAGAAAAATTCGTGGTTCCTCAATCTGATGGTGGATATGCAGTGGAGGCTTACGAGAAAAAACAAAAAATAAAAGGTAGATCATTTCTTGGATTTCATTTACATGACTGGTCTAAATGGGAAGTTGTAAATAGAGGTGAAATTAGATCCGGGATAAAACAAAAGAGAGTTTGTTTAACCTGCAATACAAAGCAAGTTGATATAGAGTGGGTATAAAGGTGCATAAATATTTACGAATACCTTCTTCCAAACGCATAGAAATGCTCAAAAGTAATATTAGTATCTGTGAAAACACTCTTCAGCATGTCAATAATTGCATCGAATGTCAAGAAGCTAAAGATGAAGAATTGTGCCCTTTGGGTCAAAAGATGTTTGATGAATTTTTAGTATCCCAAGCTCGTTGTAAATATTTAAACTTGATTGGAGAAAATGCTGATGTCATTTTTTAATGAATTTCATATAGCGGATGAAAAAACATGCAAAGCTCGCTGGAGTTGCGGCAAACCTGGGTTGTTGTTTTTCTGTGCCTTTTGTGGGTATAAGTTCGTTGTTGGAGATGAATATCGAGTAACTTATACGAATGACACTGATGCTGGTGGTAATCCCCTTACATGTAGACCTTGTGATACTAAATTTGGTGGTTTAGACGGGTGCCGTAAAGTTTGGATAGAAATGAATGAAGAATACCGTACCAAGTTCAAGTATTTCTACTACAGAGATTTGTATGGTGATTAAACTCCAAGATCCAAAAAACAGAGTAAACTTAGTTTGGTCAACTGACTGGCACCTTACTGACATCCCACCCGCTAGGCGTAAAGATGATTATCGTAACGCTATCTTAGCAAAAATAGAATTCATTCGTGATCTAGTAGAAAAACTTAACGGAGCCGGTTTATGTGGAGGTGACGTTTTTCACTATAAAATCCCTAAACATGCTGGAAACAGCATCCGTTTGATTATCGATTTGATGCACGCTTTAAGAAAGTTTCCTCAGGGTAAAGTATTTGGTTCCATTGGAAACCATGATTTATCCTGGGATCGTATGGATACACTACCTCGTCAACCATTGGGTTTATTGATCGCTGTAGGCGCTTACCATGACCTGAATACTGAACCTGTTATTTTTACTAATGCTGATGATACTGTACGAGTATCCGTTGAAACTTTTCCATTTGCTGAAGGGGATGTTACGATTCAAAATATCAAAAACGCGGATCCTAGGCAACCTCATGTAGACCATAGAATAGGCATTGTACACGCTTACGGGTATCCTGGAGACGCTGGTTCAATGTTTGGCACCCGAAAAATAGGCTATAATGAATTGATTGGTACAGACTTTGATATACTGCTGTGGGGGCATGATCATTCAAGACATGAAACTATAGAAGTGGGCGGCTGCACCCATATAAATTTAGGGAGTTTGGCTCGTGCAGCGTTTACTTATGATGAGGTTGAACGCCCAGTGTGCGCAGCTATTCTTTCCTTTGAACCAAGCGGTGCTTTCAAATATGGAGAAAAAGAAATTCCGGTGAAACCCTTGCAAATAGCTTTTGCAGCCGCAGATAAGGGTGTAGAGCAAATAGCAAAGTCTGATGATATCACTTCGTTTTTTGCGGATATGGATGCTGCGGTACAGGGAATTGAAGTCAATGATCCTAAAGTAGTTATTAAAGAGTTGTGTGCTGGGGATATCAATTTAGAGAATTTGATTTTAGAGCTGTGTGATTTATAAACACTAAGCATCCCTCTTAACATGGAGACTCGCCGCAGCGATGTAGTGGAAGAACGAGTATATAAGGCGGCTTGGCATATACTCATAGCTGGAATTGGTTTTTACGAATTTCGTCACCATCGGACAACTGCCTCCAAAGTATTGGCCTGTGGGTTAATGGCTTTTCATGTTGATGGAGCAATATCCGATATTCTGGACTCCAAACCCCTATCTCAAAGACTTTTAGATCGTATTCTTCGCTAGTCTTCCAATCCTTGGTATTAACAATCTGAAAGGATTTTTTATGCTTGAAAAAGTTAAGTATGATGCTACACCTCAACCTTTACCAGTGGGAGGAACTATAGATGTAGCAATTGAAGTTGCAAAAGACCTAAAAGCGATGGGGCTAGAAAACATTGCAGAATGTGTTGAAGCTCGTATTCGCTTAGGTGAAAAAAAGTATGGAACTCGTTTAAAAGCGCATAATGGTAGAGACGCAATGACCGATTTATTTGAGGAGCTTCTCGATGCTTTGAACTATTCAAAACAAATTCAACTTGAAAGTACTAATGGCGACACTTATTTTTACCCAGAACTTCTTAAATTAGTCATTAAGGTTAAAGCCAGTCTTGACCTAAAACATTCAACTAAAGTAGAATAAAACCAGGAGGAAATATGAATCGTATTGTATCCGCACTTATCGTTTTTGTATTATTTGTAACCCCAGTTTTTGCTAGAAACCATCCATTGAAACGTCATGTCCGCAAAGAAGTTACATCGGCTGCTCGTGTAAGTGACCTTCCAGCATATCGTCAATTGATTATGGCTATTATGTTGCCTCTCCGCAATGAGTCAACTTTAACAGCTCTTTTACAGCAAATAAACACCCCATCAAGTCCTTTGTATCACCAGTTTCTAACGCCTGAACAATTCACTAAAGAGTTTGGTCCAACGGAACAGGATTATCAAGCGGTAGTTCGTTTTGCTATAAAGCAGGGGTTTTTTGTGTACAAACAACACACTAATCGTATACTTGTTGATATCACTGGATCTACAGCACAAATAGAAAAAGCTTTCAATGTAAAAATGGGGTTATATAAACATCCTGTTGAAAATCGTAATTTTTATTCTCCAGATGTAGAACCGTCTCTTGATTTAGATGTTCCAATCTATCGTATTGCTGGTTTAAATAATTTCTCTATTCCTAGTCGTAGATTGATTAAGCGTTCATTTAACGCTCGTCTATCAGATGTAGTTGCAGGGTCTGGTCCTAGCGGTTCTTTCCGTCCATCGGATATGCGAGCGGCATATTATGGATCAGGTACTTTGACAGGTACCGGTCAATCTGTGGGCATGTTAGAGTTCGATGGTTATAATATCGCAGATGTAAATTCTGATATGGGGGGTGTTGCTTATACCGTACCTGTACAGAATATTCTTGTCGATGGTGCAAGTGCTGGCTCTGATGGAGATGATGGAGAGCAAGCTTTGGATATCGCTCAAGCTATCGGTATGGCACCGGGGTTAACTTCTGTACGGGTTTACATCGCCCCAGGCAATTCCGCCATCGGTACCGGAGATGTGGATATTTTTAATCAAATGGCTGTGGACAACATTTCCAAACAATTGAGTTGTTCTTGGGGTTGGAGTCCCGATGATATAACTGATGATGACCCTATTTTTAAAGAATTCGCAGCACAGGGTCAAAATCTTTTTGTAGCCTCTGGAGATGCTGGTAAGTATACGGGAAATAACAATAATGATAGCAGCTACCCAGCTGAAGATCCGTATGTTGTAGCTGTTGGCGGTACGGATTTAACTACAAATGGTGCTGGAGGAACTTGGCAAACAGAAACGGCTTGGTCGGATAGCAGTGGTGGTCCAGCGGACGATGGTTTTGCAATTCCTAGCTGGCAAGTAGGAGTAGCAAATTCTAATGGTGCTTCTACAGCAATTCGTAATGTTCCGGATGTTGCCGCAGAAGCAAATTTCGATAATATTATGTGTGATGATGGCGCTTGCACTTACAATCAAACTGGGGGTACTAGCTATGCTGCGCCTCGCTGGGCTGGCTATATGGCTTTAGTGAATCAGCAGAACATGACTAATCATGGTACTACTTTAGGTTTCTTGAATCCCTTGATTTATCCCATTGGTTTCGGTGCTGCGTACACTATTAATTTTCACGATATTACAAGCGGGAGCAATGGGCATCCGGCTACTGTTGGGTATGATATGGTAACTGGTTGGGGTAGTCCTAATGGGGCAACTTTAATCAATACTTTAACAGGCGCTCCAACCGGAGTAGGATTACAAGCAACTTATAATCCAACCTATAAAACTCCAGCATGTACAGTTGTCAGTAATTCCTGTGATTCAGGCCCAACTCTACTTTTAGGTCGCGGAAATGTGCATAACGGTGCGGAACAAAATCACCCCAATACAATCAATAACTCTTGCGGGGATGGGAACTCGGGGGTATTTCACTCCTATGAATCAAATGATCGCCTTGCGGTAGCTTCTGTATCTGGTGGGTTGTTAACCGCGGGTACAAAAGCAACGATAACAGCCACAGTATGGGCTCGAAAGGATTTTGAAAGCGATTCTCTTGACCTTTACGTTACTTCAAATGTTGTAAATCCTACTTGGGTTTATATCGCTACGCTTAAGCCCACTAAAGATGCACAAAATATTTTATCGACTACATTTACTCTCCCAGCCTCCGGCAATTTACAAGCTGTACGAGCACATTTTCGATATGAGGGACATGTGAATCCATCGGCTTGTGGTAATTCTTCTGGTGGAGAGTATGATGATTATGATGATTTAGTTTTTGCGGTGAATTAACCAGAGCGCTCTTGTAGCTCAGTGTAGAGCATTCCGTGTGCAACGGAAGGGTCGGATGGTTCAACTCCATCCCAAGGGCTCCAAATTTATGAAGGAAATCTATGAACGAGTAGCGGCAGATTTCGCAGAGAAAATTGACCATCTGTTTGAATCTGAAAAATCCCTAGAGACCACATTTAAACAGTATTACGAAGGTTTGCCCTTTGATCGTACAGAGCACTGGAGCGGTATCATCCACAAAATTTTATCTGATTCCTGGAAAGACAAAGGACCTGAAGTAAAGTGTGAACCTACAGGAATGGATAAACTTCAAATTATGCGTTATCTTCATCATCTTCTGGATTACAATATTTTTACTCAAGTACTTCTCAATCTCCAAGGATACACCGGTATGTTTTATATGACCGGAGATGCCCAAGCTGAGATTGAGCGAATGAAATCAGCATGGTCTTCAGCATACAAACTTGACCCCTTTGCTCCAAAGGCTAAAATGCTGAAACAGGCTGAAGCGATTACCGAAGAACAAAAACAATACAATCAAACTATCAGTGCTCTTCGTGCCCTGCGTATCATCACTCAGTTTACTCCACAAATTAGCTTCAGAGTGAGCCCAAAAGGGTCTACACCGGCCTTCGCAGACAGTCGTAATATCAGTATGATAGGGTTGGGGGGAGATCGCTTTCTTAAAACGATATCATCCCTCAAACCGTATTACATTACTTGGAATCAAGTTCCTCAAATAGCCCAATTTATCGGGATTACCACACCACCAGGGCACGATGTTCCTGTCTCTACATTTAAAGCAGACGGCATATCATATGAATTCCATTCAAAATCTGGTGGAGAAGTGATTCAAGATGTTCTTTTTGCTAGAAAAATCATGTATGAAATCTTCCGAGATGTTAATATAACCAGAGAGACTTGTATCATGATTCCTCGTATGAATTCTATTTTGATTGTTGGGGATGTAGTATTTGAGAATCTACAAAAGGCATACGAGCGCCTGTACAAGATGTATCCGGTCATTAGTTTTGTGGATGGGATTCGTGCCTAAAAAATGTAGTATTCATCTCTGTGAAAATCAAGCAACTAACTCTCTTCTGTTTAGTGATGATTCCATATCATTTTATTGCGCAAAACATTATGATTCCATAACCAAGCGTTGGCTGAAACAGGCAGCGGAAGACTTAGATTGTTTAAAAGCGGTGAAAAGGAATAAGCTCAGATGAAAAAATGTGATTATACTCGCTGTGAAAATTCAACTGTCGCACATATCGATTATTATAATAGTAATTTAAAATTTTACTGTGCGAAGCATTATGATTTAATAGTTAAACATTTGGCCAAATATGCCCAAGACCCCGATGAATGGGGGATTCAAAGGTGGTTTACAGAAATTCTAAGAAGGAACGGGATCAGATGAAAAAATGTGACTATAATCGTTGTGAAAATTCAGCTGTCGCACATATCGATTACTGCGGGCAAACAGCTCAGCCAATCTGTGGGCCCGCAGTAAAGTTTTACTGTGCGAAGCATTATGATTTTATAGTTAAATATTTAGCTAAAGATGCCCTAGACCCCGATGATGATGGGTGGTCTACAAAAATTCTAAGAAGGAACGGGGTCAGATGAAAAAGATATTTCTGTTGGACACAATGAGTTTTATCTACCGCGCTTATCATGCTGCGGCACATCAGTCCATTATGATGAGTACTAAAGCAGGATTTCCTACCGGGGCGAGTTATATTTTTTGTAATATGCTTCGTAAATTACAAAAAGATTTTAATCCCGAGTACCTCATCGCCATATGCGACACCCCGGGCGAAACCTTTAGAGATAAACTATCCCCTGATTATAAGGCCAATCGCAAGGGCGAAACTCCTTACGACTTGGTACGCCAACTTCCTCACATTTTTAAGGCGATTGAAGCTTACGGCATCTCTAAAATGGAGTTGGCTGGATATGAAGCAGATGATATTATTGGTACCTTGGCGCGTAAAATTTACGCCGAAGATCCTGAAAATCAAGTATACATTGTGACCGGTGATAAGGATATGTTTCAGTTGGTAAACGACAGAACATTTACCATCAATCCTATGAAAGACTTGGTGTGTGATGTAGAAAAAGTGACTGAGATTGTGGGTGTGCCCCCAGAACAAGTTGTAGATGTCATGGCTTTACGTGGAGACACCACAGACAATGTGCCCGGAGCCCCGGGAATCGGCAAGAAGGGGTCTGTAGACATCATCAAGCAGTTTGGTTCTTTAGAACAAGCTTTTGTACGAGCGGATGAATTGAAGCGTAAATCATATAAAGAGTCCTTAAAAAATAATCAAGCTCAAATCCTACTCAGCAAACAATTAGTGACCATAGAAATCAATGCTCCCGTAGAACTTAGTATTTCGTCTATGAAAATAGGGGAAACTAATACTGAAGCTCTGAGTTCTTTATACAAAGAACTAGAGTTCGCCACTCTTTTGAAAAGAGAAGGTTTAGGAGCGCTGCCTGAAATTGTAGATGACTTCGCAGAAATCGTACCTCCTGATGACATTCTCACCCAAACCACGATGACCAAAGAAGATGCGGATGATTTGATCGACAGTATTTCATAGATATGGCTAAATATAATTGTAGCTGCGGTGAACCAGCGTTTGCTGTTATGTGCGGGGAAGAAGGTTTTCCTGTTTGTTTTGATCATTTTTTCAAACAGATAAAAGAAGATGTTGAATATAATTTAAAACAGGCAGTTGGAAATACTGAAAGGTTTCAAATCCATTGTTTTTTCAAGAATGATGAACCTATTTATCTTCCTTTTGCGAGCTATCTTCAACTAGGAGAGAACCAACACTGCTGGGATAAATCTGATAACTGGAAAGATATTACTCCCTGTAAACATGAGAAATATGGGAACTATGTATATAAGTCCCAGAAATTTCATATAGCAAAAGCATTCGAGAATGACCCGGTTTATAGCGATGATGACCAGCTTAAATATTGTGATTCCTGTGGAGTAAATAAACTACAGGAAAGAAAAGCCCGCGGCAGAATTTTTAATACTGGAAAAAGAAATGATTGATGTTAACATATCGACCTATTAGCGGGTATTGATCAAAATTAGTTAGGGGTACAAAATCAATCCCGAAATTTTCAGACTTTCAAAATTATATTCATACAACCTTGAAATTTAACCTCACTGTGGTATTATAAATATATAGCAAACATTTATCGATGAAGCCACTTTATTGTGGTAAACCATAACAATTCAACCCCAGAGGAAATATGAATAAATCAATTGTTACCGTTCTTTCACTAGCACTTTTTATGACTCCCCTTATTGCACAAGAAGAAAAAGGTGGACATGAATCGGCTAGACCCCAAGCAGCGCAACATGAAGGCGCAGCAAAACAAACAGCACCAAAACAAGAAAAAGTTCCAAAGGCTGAAAAAGTAGCCAAAGTTCCGAAGGCTGAGAAACAAGAAAAGGCCCCAAAGACAGAGAAAGTAGCTAAGACTCAGGCTCCAAAAGCTGAGAAGCAAGCAAGATCTGAAAAGCCTACAGCTGTAAAGGCCCAAAAGCAGGAAAAAGTAAAGGCTGAAAAACCAGAGACTCAAAAAGAGGATCGTACCAATGAGATAGCACATCAAAATTGGAACGGTAAGAATTTTAAGCCAGAATACTTTAAATCTAACTTTGGTGAATCGCACGGTTTTGGTATTCGCAGTGCTCAATGGCAGGGAAATCAATTCCATTCAGGCTCACGCTTTATGTTCGGCGGTGCGTGGTTTGTACTAGGAGAGGATCTACCTCTAGATTGGTACAGCTGCAACACCTATATCAATGAATATGAAGGCGGATATGCTCTTTACTGCCCTGAATATCCAGGCGTTCCATTTGGAATCACTGTAGTATTCTAATAACCGTTAACATTAACATCAATATAGCCACTAATATAGTGGCTATATTTTTTATCGTGGCTATATTTTTTATCGTTACACTTGTTAAATTTTTATCGGACTTTTCATTTCATAAGTAGATACGAGAACGCGAAGAAAAATTATTTGAAATACTAGGATGAAATAATTGGTCTGCTGCGAAACTCGTAGCTTTCAAAACCCCACAACTAACAGGGTTCGCCGTGGAAACTACAGTCAACCAACCAAAGACAAGGAGAATTTATGAATTTCGATTATACCCCAAAAGCATCAGGACCAAAGAAAGCAATTGGCCTATCTGTTACACAAACCATCAATAATGACGGCACAGCTTCAACAAACGCAATTTTTCAAGACAGCGATGGATTACCGATCACTGCCGCTCAGTTCAACAATTTATACCCAGTAGGTGTAGCGCTTCCAACGGTTACCGCTGGCGACAGTACACCAGGCCCTTCAGCATTTAAAGTTGTAGCAGTTACTCCTCCAACTGCAAGCACTGCGGTCCCTGGGGCCTTTGTTGTAGCTACAACTTCCGCTGTTACACCACCTTCAGTTCCACCACCAACTGGCTGGGGACAAGCTGTGGATTTTACTTGCTCAATCGCTAGTGGATTGGTAGGACAATCTACAACCCAATCTGTGGATGCCGGAACATTGAGTGTTGTCAGCAACTCCAACAATCCAGCAGCGTTCACCGTATCAACAAACAGCAGCGGTGTAGGGCCGCGAAACGAGACCTCGCAATACGGGACCTCGCAATACGGGGAAACAGTCGGTAACCGTGCGTCGATCATCGGTCGCGGCGATGGACGCATAACCCGGCTGGGAGAGTTTGTTGGCGATGGTACTACTCAGTACGATGATCGCGACACGTTCGGCAACAAATTCGACCCATCCAGCGTGAGCGCGCCCCTGCCCATCGACCCTGCAAGCGGAAGCACGGGCGATTTTGCTACCGGAACCACATTGACGCAAGCGCAGTTGGACGCGCTAACGGCGGCCAAAGTTCCGGCGGCATCTAACACGTCGCCATTGACGCAGGCTCAGTTGGCTGCGCTGGTGGCAGCGGGCGTGCCAGCTACTACGATTAAAAGTGCGTTTACTTCACCTGCTAAGCCTACGATTACCCCTGGATATCAACATTCTCCAGATCCATCAACAGGCCGTAAGATTTATTAGGCACAATTATTATGCCGGCCCAAAACACAGTCATGTAATAGAATTTGCACAACTATAAAAGCCGTCAACTAAAAATTGACGGCTTTTGTTTTGAAAAGAGATAAATGGAATAAATCAGTATTATATTAAGTCCGGCCCGCCATAATCTGATTACCAAAAAACGCCGTGAAGCCACGCCCTTCAGGCTGGGGATATAAGGCGGAAAGTGCTTGTATTAGATCGCAGGTTGTGGTATATTTCTTGCATGGCACTCGAAGGCTACAAAATAAGCATTGAAAGTCTTGCGAAAACCAAGCTGGCTAAATCAATGCTGCATTCGGGAATTATCGTCGCCTCGGGATACATGGAGTCGTTAAACGACTGCGGACAGTGTGTAAGTCTTGCGAAAGCAAGCAGCGCTGGTTGAAACAGTTAAGGGCGGCTTTGCCGCCTAGAATCCCTCGCCTTTAGGCGTGGGGAGTATCAAGCTATGAAAACTGGGCATTTGGAGTTTCTATTTCGGTGAGACGACTATGCATCATTTTTTGATTAATTTGTTGTGGATAACTCTATTGGCCTTTCCATTTGGCGTTATTAGTTCAATTTGGTGTCATTTAATCGGATTCGTACCTCCAAAAGGATGGCGTTTCTTTGTTTATGATATACCATCGTTTGTGTTCGGAATAATTCTCGGATTTTATTTTTTCAAATAATACTTGACTTTTGGTATTCTATATGAGACAATGTTTTTAGGTTAAGCCTGCGGAATAACGCTATTCGCCCTGGATGGAGAAACAACCCGATGGGCAAAGGGTGTGAATAACCCACTTGCATAGTGCCGCAGCCCCCACTTACGCCCCTGTATTCACCGGGGATGAAAGACGCAGGGGGTAACAATTTTAGGTTTACTGGTCGCATAAGGATCGACAAAAACCGCAGGGCTAGACTCCTTGTGGCACAAATCGGTCGCTCGTCTAGGAGAAACCGGTTCCTAAGAATCGGCGATCAGTTTTTAAAGAAGTGACGGCGCAGGAATAATGGCGCGGAATCGTGGTCGTAAGCAGCCGAAGGAGTGTCCTGGCAGCGAATGGATACTTCTGAGATGGGAACGCTATATAGGACTTACGAGCGGCGTTGTTTAGCAGTAGAAAAGCAACTGACGAGGTCCCCGGCTCACTTCTCCACTTTGTAATACTGCAACTGAAAGTGAGGAAGCAGTGAGGAAACCGTTTTGCGTGCTGTGCATTTTCGCGCTCTGTCTTGAATCTGCTATGATGAGAAAAAAGAAGAGAACACCAGCCAAAGAATCTGCCCCGAAGTCTGTTCATATGGCTTTCAGAAGCAAGGAATTTGCAGGCATTCAGGCGGCTCTTGGCCGTCATCTGTGCCTGTCGTCCGCTAACGCACTCGTAGCGCAGGGCGATTCGCTGGAAATACTCCGCCAGCTGCCTAACCAATCCATCTCGCTCATTTTGACCGATCCGCCGTACCACTCAACGAAGAAGGACAACATTTACGGCGACACTTCGTTTGGGCATGACCAACACTATATTGAATGGATGACGCAGTACGCGAAGGAGTGGCGTCGCGTGCTGCGGCCCAACGGCTCGTTATATTGCTTCTGTGCTTCTGAGATGGCTGCACGCCTTGAAGTCATGCTCGCTAAGGATTTCAATATTCTCTCCAGCATCACGTGGACGAAGCCCAACGACCCTGGCTTCGACGGTTGGAAGGGCAAGATGAAGAAGGAATCCCTCCGGCAGTGGTATCCGCATTCGGAGCGAATCATCTTTGCAGAGATCGCGGTAGAGGGCAACCTGCACCGTTCTCCGTTTGGAGACTTTCTGCGAGCGACCAGGAAAAACGTGAACATGAGTGCTCACGAACTGGCTGGGTTGATCGGTGCGTATGGGAATGTCAACCACGGTGGAGCGGTCTGCAATTGGGAAGCTGGGCGTAACATCCCGAGCCGGGAACAATATCGCAGAATCTGCGAGGCGATACTCACCACTGGCAAGATGAAGTCGATGCCGCCATACGAAGACGCCGTTCGCCCGTTCTTCATGGACGGCTCAAAAGAATTCACTGACGTCTGGAATTTTCCATCTGTCCGTCCATACAAAGGCAAGCACCCTGCTGAGAAACCTGCGTCCCTTCTGGAACACGTGATTGGGGCGTCATCATATCAAGGCGACATTGTGCTGGATTGTTTTGCAGGGTCAGGAAGTACGGCCTTGGCTGCTCTTAAACTAAACCGCCGCGCAGTCGCTATAGAGATTGATCCCCAGTGGGCTTCTGAGGTTGCAGCTCGGGTTCGGGCTTGTGGTGCGGAGAGTGCGGTCGCAGAATTGAAGGAGCACGACGCCAGAGTGATCCACGCTCCCAAGCTCAACCCGAAGGTGCCTCAATACGCGCTATCATTTGACGGCAACGGTCGTGAGTAGATAACCAGCCTTTTGGTTGCGTTCCAATACGGACTGCATCCACTCGACTGTCTTCTGTATTCCTGAATCTTTCACTACCACGTTGCAGTGATGGTGCCCCTCCTCCGAAGACGGCCAAGCAACACATAAAACTCGAACACCGCATCGATAGCTTTTTGCGCGTATTCAGGAACACTTTTGTCCTCATAGGACTTCAAGCATTCGATCTCAACCTCGCGGTTGATGTTAGGGTTGACATAATGCGCCAGACTCCAAGCTTTCTAGAAAGTTTTGTTAGCCATAAAATTTTTCTTGACAATAAGTCAAAGTTTTAGTAATATCAGTATTAAGGTATAGAGATGAATAAGATTCACACCAACTCGAACGCAGTCTGTACGGAACACGGTACTGTCGCCGCTGCTGCGGCGGTAGGAGATACTGTGTCCTCGGATGGTTGGGACGGTTAAATAACTCAACCTAAAAGATTCCGAGGACGCCATCAAAAAATGGCGTCTTTTTTGTTTTGCGGTGAATGTATTCCGATGGCGTGAGCGGCGAAACCACTTGCCCTACAAGCAAGTATCATCGGGGGTTCGAGTCCCTCTCGGAATACCAAATTTTAATGTGTGGGTGTCGTCCAATGGGAGGACTTTCGGTTTGCACCCGGAGAATGCGAGTTCGAGTCTCGTCACTCTACACCAAATGTGCCGTCCGCGACGGTGATAGATACCAGAAAGCTCTTCGGAGCGCTGGAATGGGGATCAGCCCCTTAGTCATCGCGGCTAAATTTATAAGCGGATTAGCCAAGTGGTTAAAGGCATCTGCCTGCAAAGCAGACAAGCACGGGTTCGAATCCCGTATCCGCTTCCCAAATTTGGGGGTATAGTTCCAACTGGTAGACTTGTCGCGCCGATGGTTGCGGGTTCGAATCCCGTTACCCCCGCCAGTTTGGTGTGTTGGAGGAGTCTGGTCTTCCTCGCTTCCCTGTCACGGAAGATATCACACGGGTTCAAATCCCGTACACACCGCTTTCGTGACTTCCTGAGTATTAAGTAGAGTACTCAGGAAGGTTCATGATGAAATACACAGTCTACAAAACTGTGAATCTGGTCAACGGCAAGTTCTACATCGGTGTCCACAAGACGGACAATCCGAATGATGACTACCTTGGTTCTGGGAAGTTCATCAAACGAGCCGTTGCGAAGTACGGAGAGCAGAATTTTCGCAAGGAAATTTTGGCTGTCTTTGAAATCCAGAGAGAAGCTTTCGATCTCGAAAAGAAACTCGTGGTTGAAGCGAAAGTTGATCCACTGTGTTACAACCTGAAAGCTGGCGGTGAAGGTGGGTTTGACTGGATCAATCGTAAGGGATTGAATAACTCGAACGAGAACGGCGTGAAAGGAAATCGGGTTACAATTGGAAAAATAAAAACTGACCCAAAGGTAAAGAAGCGATTTACTGACAGGATCAATCGAGTTAGACAGTATCGTACTCAAGACTACAAAGCTCGAATTCCTTCGATGTTACAAAAGTGGACAGGACAGCATCATACCGCCGAGACAAAGGCTAGACTTAGCGAAACGCATAAAGGTAAGAGCAACGGACGCTTTGGAAAACAGTGGATGTATCATCTCGAATCGCAGAGATCAAAGCCTGTCTCACCGGACGAGATCAATAGCCACATTGAACAAGGTTGGTTGATTGGTCGCCGGATGAAATTTTAGGAGAGACGTGAAGATTCTCTACGATGAACAGCGGCATCTGATCACGGTGCCGTACTCGAAAGAGAATCTACATGAAGCAGCGCGGCAGTTGGGTATTAAGCGTTGCTGGTTTCACAAAGACCACTACGACGTTCCTAAGAGAATGATGTCTCGGATGTCGGAGACGGTAGCAGAAAAAGTTTCGCCGCGTGAAGTTTTGAAGATCGTGCGCGGCAAGTAAGTTTGGATGGATAGCCAAGTAGGAAAGGCGCTCCCCTGCAAAGGGAGTCATGCGGGGGTTCAATTCCCTCTCCATCCTCCAAATGTACCAGTTCGGGACAACCGCTGGCAGGAAGTTTCTGCGGGAGGGAAAGTTCGGGGCTTCATAGAGTACCGTGCGGGGTAACTCCCCGGCGACGGCGCAAGCCGTTGACAATTAGAGCTACAGAGACGAGTCACAGAAGGTGTGCTTGGAAGCGCGTAAGATTCACGTCGGTAGTGTTGATGTGAAATGCCCGACCAAGTCCCCTGATGTGGGTGAAACGAGCAATCTTCACGGGAAGCAAGTGCAAATAGGCTGACAGGAACTACTCGTTCCGTTATGAATCAGCGGGTAGCATGCTTGAGCGTTGGAGTAATTCAACGCCTAGACGAATGGTTGTCGCCGCGCAAGCGGAACAGAACCCCGGCTAATAGGACTGGTACAAGTTTATGAGTTTTTGAACTATGAGCGACCTATATTAGAGAGGTCGCTCGTGACAAGTCAAAAAGAAGTTCAAAGACAATTAGGAATGAGTCGAGGAACCGCCAACTACAGATTGGCGCGTCTTTTACTCTTCAAATACATGCAGCAAGCTGGGGCGGACAACTGTTTTCGCTGCGGTCTAAAGCTTGAAACGGTTGAAGATTTTAGTATTGAGCATAAAAAACCGTGGTTGTACGCATCCCCAGATTTATATTGGGATTTGGAAAATATTGCTTTTTCGCATCGCGCATGTAATTCGGGCGCAGCTAGACAGATCAATAAGACCAAAATGAGTCTTAGATCAGTAGGACCGGAAGGAACAAGTTGGTGTACGGAACATAAACAGTTTCTTTCAGTCGATGAATTTCAAAAAAATTCCGCTATTTGGAACGGCTTACAAAGGCAATGCAAAGAATGCCGACAAAAGCGAAATAAAAAGCGGGCTTAGCTCACGCTGGTAGAGCGCTGGTCTTCCAAACCGGAGGTAATGGTATCGTCGCCCGTAGTCCGCTCCAAGTTTAGATATGGCGCACTCTGCTAACGGCTAGGCAACCACGTTCTCAGCGTGTGAAATGTGGGTTCAAATCCCGCGTGCGCTACCAGATTTTGGCTGACCATGTTCGGCAAGGTCAGCGGTTGGGGGACATGGCTCAGTACAACCGCTGATAACCGTGGGGCTATGGCGCAGTTGGGAGCGCGTAATCATGGCATGATTAAGGCCGTCGGTTCGAACCCGACTAGCTCCACCAGATTTTGCGGAAGTAGTTCAGCGGTAGAATATTTCCTTGCCAAGGAAGGGGTCGCGGGTTCAAATCCCGCCTTCCGCTCCAAGTTTAGAAGTTCATGGATGCCTAGATGTCGGTGGCTAACCGAAAGGTCGCGGGTTCAATGTCCGTTCCATGTGGGGCTATAGCGCAGTTGGGAGCGCGTCTCGTTCGCAACGAGAAGGTCGTGAGTTCGAATCTCACTAGCTCCACCAAGTTATTGCGGGTGTAGTTCAATGGTAGAATATTCGGTTCCCAACCGAAAGATTTGTCGGTTCGAGTCCGACCATCCGCTCCGTTTTATGAGAGAGTGTCCAAAGTGCGGTAAGAAAGAACAATGGGAAATCGGTTGGATTTCTACTACCAATGAATGGCGCTGGCATTGTCTGTCTTGTGATATTCGTTTTAATGATGATGGCGTAATTTACACACCAGAAAAAGTTTAGGGCCGTGGGACTGCATTGGGGTGGTTCGAATCTCACTAGCTCCACCAAGTTTACGTAGGCTTCCGAGGGATACCTCGGTGACAGTTGTTCTGAGGTCATCTCTTCATGAGGGGCTGAACAGGGAACGGCAGCGTGGGGAAACCCACAAGCCTACACCATTTGCGCTGTTAGATTAGCGGTAAAATCGTCACCATGACAAGGTGAAAATCGGGGGTTCGATTCCCTCACGGCGCACCAGTTTTTAAATATGGCGTTGTCTTCTAAATGGTCTAGGAAAACTGACTTTCAATCAGTGGAATGCCGGTTCAACTCCGGTCAACGCTACCAGAATTGAGAGGGAGTAGCTCAGCGGTAGAGCAGAATATTGCCAATATTCAGGTCGCGGGTTCAACTCCCGTCTCCCTCTCCAACATTTATGCGAATCTATTCAAAAGTTTATTTTCGCTTTATGGTGTGTTATGAGAAAACTAAAGAGACTAAGCAAGGTCAAACTCGTGAAGGAAATGTCCAGGGAGAGGGTGCCAGTCCCCGCGACCCGCAAGATTGAAAATAAGAAAAAGAAATTTTTGCGTTACTTAGAAACACATTGGCAGGAAGATGAATTGGGGGTATAGCTCAGCTGGGAGAGCGCATCGTTTGCAACGATGAGGTCGTCGGTTCGATCCCGTCTACCTCCACCAAAATTTAGGGGATGTATGTTAAAGGAATTAAACGACTACAACTGGGCTGAAGTATTTGGTGAGGGAAGCGGTGGAAACTGCTTTTCGATCAAGCCAAATCGTGCCCCACAAGATACGGAGACATCCATTGGTACGTTTTCCCGCGAGGATGTAAAAAAACTCTATGGGCAATCTGACGGTGAAAATGATGAACAAAGTTGGGTATGTTGGGGTAAACTAAAAGACGGTCGCTGGTTTGTTGCTCGTGGCGACTGCGATTACACCGGCTGGGATTGCAGTGCATCTAATAGCGGAGATGTTGCATCGTCTAAAAAAGATATTATCCGTTTTGGGCTTGATGCTAACGAGCGATCACGTTTTAATTTGACGATTTAAAATTTTGATTACGGCTCACAGCCTATCTTCCTCGTAATCTCTGCCGTAATTTAGTCATAGGGTTATGCGCCACTTTAGCTGCCCTCTTAACCACGGGGCAATCACTCATTTTTTTAGCACAACGTGGTAAATCTCCTCGCTGCCCCCACACCTTACCTGGTTGACCGCATCCGTATTGACAGTAAACTTCATCCATATTAAATACATGCGGTATTATAGATAATGGGGTATTATAGATAATGGGGTACTTATGCCAAAAATAGTTTTTATTTCAGATACTCATGGGTTACACGGTCAGATGCAGGTGCCCGAAGGAGATATTTTAGTTCATGCTGGAGATATGACTAATGTAGGGCGTATAAATGAAGTTGCTGCCTTGGGCGTATGGCTCCGTGAAATGGAAAAACGTTTTAAATTTATCGTGATCGTCGCGGGTAATCACGATTGGCTTTTTCAGAAAAATAGAGCCTTGGCTGAAAGCCTGATAAATCAAGGTACAATGGGAGAAGCTACGGGTAAAATCATCTATTTACAAGATAGTGGAGTTACAATTGATGGCTTAAAAATACATGGAAGTCCTCAAACTCCTTGGTTTTTTGATTGGGCCTTTAATGTACGCCGAGGAGAACTTAAGCCCTATTGGGATAAGATCCCTGAAGGTCTGGACATATTAATTACTCACGGTCCTCCCAGTGGTATACTGGATCAAGCAGACCCTCATTTAGGCAGTGAACATGTAGGCTGTGAAGAACTTATGGAAGCGGTGGAGCGCACCAAACCAAAAATCCATGTATTCGGACATATACATGGCGGGTATGGTAAAATGGAACATGTGAATACCACATTTATCAATGCTTCAATTTGCGATGAACGGTACAAACCGATTAACGCCCCTTGGGTTATTGATATGGAGCCCCGTGATACACATGGCGAAGAAAAATAAGCTACCTTCGGCGGCTTTATTGTTAAAAACTTTGGCTGGTGTAATGGCTATGGGATTACCTTACAAAAAAGGAATCTGTATATCTTGTGGGGTAACAGAAAGTAAAAAACATCACACTGACTGCTACTATCTAGACGCTTTGAATTTGATAGTGAAATATTATAAGCCATGAACGGTAGTTGAGGAGCGCAATCCCAGACTTTTAGTCTGGGCTAGCGAATGCCTTTGACTTTAGAAAGGAGGACACAATGATTCAGTATCAACTCAAGTTGAGAATGTGCAAGTCGCAAGAACAACAATGCGAACAGTTTCTTTATCACCTGTCCTCTGTTTGGAACTGGGCGGTGAGGAAGATAGAACTCAGCGCGGCAGGATGTGCCGTCGAGGGTTACGCTTATGTGTAGCCGTTCAGGAATCCCAGACTTCAAGTCTGGGAGCATCAATAACGACCCTAAACTCGTAGCACTGGCTATACTTGTTCGAAAATACGGCACCAAAATATCTGGGGGTGCATACGAAATTTTCATTACCAGTGAAGATTTTGCAGATTTTTCTTCATTCGGTGAATTGGTTGAGACGAAGGATGAAGAACGCAAAAGACTCAGTTTGCGTTATTATCCTAATCCTACAATTGAAGGTGAAGGTGGACTTATTGAATCGACCGGGGGTTAAACATTCAGGTGAAAAATGATTGATCCGTATGATTTGACTAAGCCTTGGGATCAACGCCGTCTTCAGGAATGGTTCTTATTCGGGATTTGTGTAGCTGGGAAGGGTGCAGGTCAAACCGCTAGGAAAATTGAAGCTTTACTGGACGACATGCGAATTAAGACTCGTACTGAATTATTCACCCCATTCGTTCTTGTGAGTCGATCTATTAAAAGCGGAAAACTGGGATACTTTCTACGTAAGCACAAATTAGGTCAATACAAACGAATCAATAAAGCGATGCGCGGCATGATCAAAATTGATCCCCAGACTGTTACATTGGAAGAACTTGAGCAGATCCCTGGATTAGGACCGAAGACAGCGCGTATGCTGTTACTATATACTCGTCCCGACCAGGAAATGATTCCATTGGATACTCATATCTTGCGCTGGCTTCGAAATAATGGGTATAACGCCCCTAAAACTACTCCACCAGCGGGAAAGAAATATAGAGAATTGGAGTTGGCTTTTATCGCTGAAGGCAAAAAACGCGGATTATCCCCAAAAGATTGGGATACATTAGTTTGGCAGCAAGGCGCTAGTAAGTAATAGAATCAACAACTTCAGACTTTTTAACTTTAGGTTTCTTGAGTAGGAGAAACCTATGTTCAATTACATCCCTACTTCCAGGTTAGCTGCCTCATCCGTTTCTCCCCTAAAAACAGCCCCCCGATTTAGAAGTGACCTATTACTCCCAAAAAATAAAAATTGGGCTCAAAGTGTAAATTATCTTCGTGATTTTTATACAGATATTCAATTACTCTGGGGTGTTCATGAATCTGAGTCCAACGATCCTTACGACCCAGAGAAAGATAGACAAATTTTTAAAAAACTAGAGCCTATGCTCCACGAATTGATTCTTGGGATGGATGGAGTATCCAAAGAGCGTACTCAGCGTATGGATATTGCTAAGGCTATTCAAACGGCTATTTACGATTTCGAAACAGCAACTACTTATGCTCAAACTACAGATTATGCGATGGCGTTAGTATATTTTAATTATGCTTTGGATAGAATTCATTACCAACTTGACAGTTTGACAATTGAAGCAAATAAAGAAAACAGTAGTAGGAAGTTGGGTTACGGGTATGACACATCAGGAAATATTGGGGAACAAGGTGGAACTAGCGGAAACGATAGACATCAATGGGATACCGGGAATTCACCAAAACTCGATAGAACCCCAATGAATCCAGCTAATATGGGAGATTTTGAAGCAGAAAATGACTACCCTGAACTTGCAAAATTTAAACATAAAAGAGTATTTTGGCCGCCGCGTACACGATAAGGATAAATATGTCATCGCCAACTAAAGTAGTTATATTCAATCCCACATCCACTCTTTTTGATATTGTAAATGGAGTTGATGGCGTTATTGTTCCTTCCAGTGGCGCTGCTTCGGCGGGTATTCCTGTAGTACTGAATCCTAATGGTGTTATTGATCCTAGTCTTACAAGCAGTGGTGTATCCGCATTGGTTAACTCATTTACTGGATTATCTAGTGGTAATTTGGTGACTTTGTACATAAGTGGTGGTGTGTTAGTTATGCAGCCATCTACTGCATCTCCCACTGGACACGGAGTAAATGCTCCTGAACCTCCCAACGGCTGGTATTCTCCCGCGTTAGGGTTTGTTGATGCCTCTTACAATTATGGGGTAACCGGCACTGTATATTTTTCAGGTAGTTTTAAGTACACAGACACAATCGGGGAGTTTACGGCTAATAGTGTAGGCGATGTTGTATGGCTAGCGGATTCCGGAGACGGCTTGCACAGCCCAGGCGCTATCACACTCACAACCCCAGCAAGTCAATCATCACCACCATACTCACCTTTAAGACAGTCTGTGGGACTGGTCACTAACTATGTGGGTGGAGTAGTAACCGTAAGTTTTAACCCATCGTTTCCAAATTCTGGCATAGGAACTGTTACAAGTGTAGGTTTAGCTGTACCTTCATGGCTGACTATAAGCAGTGCTAGTAATCCAATTATTTATAATGGCACTTTTACCATCGCTTCGGCACTTGGATTAGCAGCGAATCAAGTACTCGCAACACCTATCTCTGGCACTGGCATTTTGAGTCCTAGATTATTGGTAGCTAAAGATATTCCAGGTGTTTCAGGAGTAACTGTAAGCAGCACACCTCCAACTACAAATCAAATTCTCGTAGCTACCAGTGGAACTACCGCTACATGGCAAACTTTTTCAACAGGCTCGGGCACTGTAAACTCTGGAACTGGGGGACAACTTGCTTTTTATTCCGCTACTGGAACTACAGTATCAGGTAACGCCAATGTTACAGCATCTGTTGGTACTCTTACTTTGGGGGTGCCCGGATCGGTTGTAGGGTCGATAATATTAGGTCAGTCAAATGCTTTCACAACCACTATAACCGGTGCGGCAACATCTAATTGGACTATGACCTTGCCTCCGACGGCCGGAACATCAGGGCAACAATTACAAACTAATGGATCGGGTGTAACCACTTGGGTGACACCATCTACCACACAAAACGCACAAACTGGAACTTCGTATTTATTCGCAAATTCCGATAACGGCAAATATATATCTTTTAAAAATACATCCGCTGTAACCGTTACTATCCCACAAGCCGGAGCGTCAAGTCAATTTTTAAGTGGGTGGTATTGCTTCATGCAAAATTTAGGTATAGGACAAGTAACAGTTGTTCCAACTATATCTACTATCAATACTTTTCCCAATATAATTTTAGGTACATTCCAATCAGCTATGATTGTATCTGACGGAACCAATTATGAATGTACATTTACGAAAATAGTAAGTACAGATTATTATAATTCTATTAGTGCGTACCTGCAAAATGATGCCTCTGTTACTGAAGCTCAAAACCAAATCGTAATGCAGGATTTTTCAGTCGGGGGAAACAACCTAAAACGAAAAGGTTTGAATATATTTTTAGAAACGAATGCTCAAATGGCAGCAACAAATTATGATGGGTTGCAGGTTAATGTGGGGGCTACGATTGCTTCCAATACTTCCGCATCCGCGGGACCTGTGGAAGCTGCTGAATTTTCAATATTTGCCTCTGGTTCTGCTGTTACATTACCCCAAATTAATGGTGTAAAAATTCGCACTAATGTACAAGCAAGTACGGCAGTCCAGAATGTAGTAGGGCTGAATTTTTACTTACCTGAAGTGTTTGGAACAGTAACAAATTATATCGGAATCTATATGGATTCCCCAACTGGCGGTGGGGTTATAGGCACATCTATAGGCGTAACAGCAGGATTAACACTTAATAATTTAAGTGCAGTTACAAATGAAATTGGATTGATTGCTTATGGAGCATCGACCCCATCCACTTATGGGTACGGGATTTTGTCCACCGGTAAAACAGCCGGTATAGTTGCGAATGATCAAACAGTGGTGGGAAGTTTTATCGGACACGGCGGAACATTTTCTTCTTACCCTATTGTTTTGCATGATGGTTGGTATGGAGGTACGGGAAGTCCTGAGGGGTCTCTTACCGCAGCTGTGGGATCAATGTTCTCTCGACAGGATAGCACCATTGGAGATTCTTTTTATGTAAAAACTTCAGGATCAGGAAATACTGGTTGGTCTCCAAGTTCAACTGTGGGACCCATTAAAACTGTGCTATCGACTTATTCTGTCACGAATTCTGATTCTACCATTAACTGTACAGGAACTTTTACAGTTACTTTACCTATTACAGGTATCGCGGTAGGAAAGAAATTTCGTGTTAAAAATATAGGGGTAGGTACAATCACAATTTCTTCAACTGCTAACATAGATTTTACAACATCTATATCTTTAACTATACAAGGTCAGGGTATAGAAGTGCAATGGGATGGCACACAGTATTGGTTGTACTAAGGAAAATAAATGTCTTTTAATTATCCACAAGCTCAAAACGCATTATCACTACAAGGAAATACTGTAGCTTCTACCACCCCAACTGCGGGGCAAGTACTGGTTTGGAATGGAAGCCAGTGGCAACCCGGAGCAGGAGCATCGGGGGCTAATTATAATGTTGTTTATTCCAGTGATTACAACTGGAGTTTGAATTATCAAGCAGGGTGGGGGGCTCTTACGGCTGGTGTGCCAGCTACTTTAACTTTAGCAACCTGCCCTGTAGGAGTTGACACAAGCGCATCTACTATTTTAGGTGGCCCACAAGGGGCCTATTCGATTTATATCTCCGGATCAGACGGAATAGCGGAGGTTGTTAAAATTACAGGAGGTACTTGTACTCCTGGTATGACAAATGGGACAATACAATTTATTCCAGCTAATAATCATACTGTATCTGGCGGTAGTCCTCCAACTGGTTATACTTTAAGTTCAGCAACCGCTGGAATCCAAGAAGCAATCAATACAGCTTGCGGTACAAGTCAAACTTACTACGATAACTCTAACTGTAAAGTGGTTATTCCTCCATCAGGGGAATTGAGTGGAATGAATGGATACAATATTTATGACACAATCTACTTCCATTCAAATCAAAGTATCCTCAGTGGGTATGGAGCAACATTAAATCATTATGGAAGAGGCCCATGCCTACAGTTAGGAAATCTACTCAGTTCGAACGATTATGTGAGCAATAGAATAGAAGGTATGATGTTTCGGGCTCCTGTTTACCAGACAGCAACTGGAACTCTTAACACAAATGGCACAGCTGTGGTAACAGCTGCCGGAATCAGTAAATTCGGCACAAACTGGGCGTCTGGGTCTAACATATTAATTAATGGAACTGCCTACACGATCGCATTTGTCAACAGCAACACTCAAATAACATTGACAACCACAATTTTAACAGCATCAGGTTTATCTTATGCTTATCAAGCGTACTCTGGGTCTTTAATTACAAGCACTCAAAGAACGAACGGGGTTACTACAATTACCACCAGCGAACCCCACGGGTTTGTAACTGGGGATCGCGTAACTCAAATGCTGACCGATAATTCAGCTTTTTGGGGGGATGTTCCTTACATAACAGTTACTAGTCCAACTACCTATACATATGGACGCTGGCTAAATGGGAATTCCGCAAGTAATATTACTGCAACTTCTATCACATCGAATGTCCTTACGATAATGGCGAATAATAGCTTTACTGTAGGGGAAAATGTTCTTTTAGCGGGGACATCTGAAAGTTATCTTAACAATAAAGTAGTGACAGTCGCAAGTTTATTGGGGGCTAGCGGTTCTCCCCCAACATATACAGGATTTACAGCGAACTTCACCGCAACTAACTATTCTAACCCATCAGAGCCGTCTACCGCTGAAGCTTACCCACCAGTAGGTAATATCGCTCTTCAAACCACACCGGGGGTGGTTGCTCTTACTTATGTAGCGATATTAGATAACGCTGGAGGCAGTCAATTAGTGGATATTAGTTCTGCAAATGCTTATCAAGAATATTATTTCAATCATTTTTTTGACCTTTGGGATGACGAGTGCTGTACAATAAAGTCTTTCAATAATAACGCTGGATCCTTACAAAATAATGTAAACTGGACAGGATCTTTTATATGGTCTGGGGGAGCCTCCGGTTTACCTTTAGCTGCCAATCAACTAGCCCCTGTCATTACCCTTAAAGATTCTAATATTACGGCCAATTGCTCGAATGGTGTTACAGTCTATAACTCCAACGGAGTTTATATTCATGATACAGTTCTGCAAGCAACCGGACCTTGGCAGGTGTATACGTCTAATGCCACAGGTAACTATCAAGGGGCCCACTTGGAAAATTTGTATTCTGAATCTTCCGCTAGCTCCAATCCAGCCTCCCCTGTTCGTAGCCCCTATGCAGGCTGTGGTATTGCAGGAGCAATTTTTGGGCCAAGCACGGGAGCGGCTTCTTTTAGAATTAAAGGAACGGGGGTTGAAGGGCAACTTCCAACTGTAGGTGCAGGTGCAACATCCTATCTCTATTATGTAGTAATTAATGATACAACAACGGGCACATCATCTGCCCCTCTGCCTGTAATGATTGCGAATTCCAACGGAGGGGCAGTTACAGTTTCTTGGCCACGAGTATCAAATGGAACAGATTCTATTACATATGATGTATTGCGTGTTTCTCCGAATACATTAGGAAGTGTATCAAATATCGGTCCTTACACTGGAGGTTGTCCTGGTGGGGTTACACAATCACCCCCTAGTGTTAGCACAATGGGAAGTGTAGTGACTGGGCAAGCTCAACAATCTGGCTTTATTCAGACTTTTGTGGATAATACTACAGTTCCCACATCAAATTATCCTACAGTGCCGATCGGGAGTTATCAAGGTAATATTTTATTCTGGCCTGGACAAGCGATTACTGTAGGAATAACCCCTATTATCAGCGACAATATTGTTAATGTTTATAGTACAGGGGCGTGTGGAAGTCCGACAAATATTTGTTTATATCCAGGACACGGAAGTGGTGCGGCACCAGCTATATCGGCATCTACCGCTACTAGTTTCGCTTTAAACGATTTATATGAACAACAAGCTCTTATTTTAAATGATGGCTGGTATCAAGGACCACAAACAGCAAATCTTAAAGGACGTTTGCAATTTGCCTCATCTGGGTTAGCTTTCCCGGGAGAGGTTAATAACGGACATATTATTACTTTAGTGGATTCTGATCCTCAATTGACCAGGGCTTACGCATTAAATCGTCCACCCAATTCATCTTCTGATTGTTTCATTGGAATTGACGGTATTGGTCCATATTACGCTAATGTAGCTCCAATTGCTATAGGCTCTCCAGTTTCTATTAGTCATTATATAGCAAACATTGGTGACGGTACGAATTGGAAAGAACGATTAACATCATCAGTTAAACAGTTCAAAGTTCCTGTACAACTAGAGTCAGTAACATTTGCTACTTTACCATCATCCCCAGCGAATGGCATGGAAGTATATTGTTCTGATTGTACTTTTGGATCAAACCCCTGTACAGGTAGTGGCACAGGATCTTTTGCATATCGAGTTAATGGCGCGTGGGTTTGTAGCGATTCGAGTGGGTCCGGTGGAGTAAACGCCACTAATTCACCATCACAATATGCTGTAACTACTTGGGTAAACAGCACTACTATTGAAGGCATTGCGCCATCTTCTACAAGTGGGTATCCTTTATTATCTAATGGTTCATCTGCGTATGCTTCTTTTGGGCAACTCTCAGTCGGAGCAATTAGTGCCACGGGCACACCGTCTTCCACCACTTATTTGAGGGGAGATGGTAGCTGGGCTACTGTATCTGGTAGTGGGACAGTTACTTCTGTAGCGATGACCGTACCAGCCTGGTTATCCGTGAGCGGGTCTCCTATAACCGGCACTGGTACGCTTGCCATCACTTCAGCGGGGAGTTTGACCCAAAACTGGGTCTTAGCTACTCCTAATGGCAGCAGCGGTGTATTAGCTCCTCGTGCCTTGGTAGCGGCGGACATTCCAACTTTAGGAGTAAGTACCGTTAGTTTTTCAGCAACGCCAATTTTCAACGCTACTGGTTATAGTGGATTCAAAATAACTCTGACCGGTAATGTTACCAGCTCCACATTCACAAATGGGACGGCAGGAAGTCTTTACACTTTTGAGATCACGCAGGACGGAACAGGTGGTCGGACATTTGTCTGGCCCGCTAATTTTAAAGGCGGCGCAAGTGTGACAGATCAGGCCGCAGGATCCAACGAGACAATAGCACAGTTATTTTATTTTGACGGCAGCAATGCACTTGCTGTTGGTCCAGGAATGGTGACCCCATAATGTCAATTCGCATTTACTTTCTCGCTTTAGTTATTGCACTAACATCTTTGGCTGATGCGCAAAATATTACCGGTAACAGTTTGACACTCTCACCTCCTTTGACCGTAGGTACACTTCCATCAGCAGCAACCAATAAAGGGCGCACGTTTTCTATCAGTGACGGATTAAATTCTACCGACTGTACTGTTGGCGGAGGAACTAACCATGTATGGTGCTGGTCAAATGGAACTATCTACGCAGTGCCGTTTGGGTCGGCAGCAGGGGGCGTCACTTCCATTAATACCGTAGCCGGGGCGTTTACATTCAACGGACCTGGGGTAACTTGTACAAGCACGGCTTGCACATTTTCCGGTACAGGAGTATCTTCTGTTTCGAACAGCGATGGAACTCTGACGATATCTCCCAACACAGGAGCAGTCGCAGTTTCGCTTGCTTTAAGTCATGCTAACACATGGACAAATCAGACGATTGACGGGGTGACCCCAACCACTTTTGGCTTCGTCGATCCCACGTCTAGTATTCAGACGCAGTTGAATGCCAAGGCTAACTCCAGCGTGACTACTCTTTCTTCGTTGATTGCGGCTGCTGGGGGTACGTTTGGGACGTGTGCGTTTTTGAATACTTGTGGTTCGGGAGGAACGTATAGCGCGGTTACTTCTCCGATTACGGCATCTAGTAGCACGCTCCAGTTTTCCGCGTCTCTGCTGAACTACGGGGGCAACGGAAATGGGACTTCAGACAACTCCACGGCCATGACTTCAGCGTGCGCCGCGAACTCAGAAGTCTGGTTGCCTGCTGGGGCGTATGCGTTCACATCGAACTATGCCGTGTCGTGCGGGCTTCACTTCGGCGCTGGGGCAACGCTTGTAGCCCCGACTGGAGTAACGGTTACAGTCAATGGCAAGATCGACGCTCCCACTGTGCCAATATTTACTGTAGCTGGAACCGGGAAGTTTCTTATCGGTCCAGGAACTCCTGTCGATTACGCGGAGTGGTTTGGAGCGAAGGGCGATAACTCAACCGACGATACAATTCCTATCACATCCTGCGCCAACAATTTTACCAAATCAGGGTTGTGCCAGCTTCTTGGGAAGTCCTATAAAACAACAAACGTCATCATTCTTAGCACCAGCTATACAGGGCTGATAGGAGTAGATTCGGGGCAGACACAAGGGCCACAGCCCACTGGTTCGGGATACTCCCAGATCAATAACAATAGCGCTACATCGGACATCATCGACATAAGCGGGAGTGGGATTGACCTGCCTTACGGTGTAACGGTGAAAAACCTTACCTTGGCCAAATCCGTTGCAGCCACAAACGCAGGTGCGAATGGGCTATATCTGGGAACTGGGTTCTGGCATTTTGTTGATAACATCAATATTT